>Ga0316621_10000163_pt1 | contig 11490 bp, 6 predicted proteins | sample OWC_Aug_OW2_C1_D_2_FD_207664 | JGI IMG/M metagenome (GOLD analysis project Ga0316621, IMG submission 207664) | Wetland soil microbial communities from Old Woman Creek delta, Ohio, United States - OWC_Aug_OW2_C1_D1_C | ecosystem: Environmental > Terrestrial > Soil > Wetlands | place: USA: Ohio... | reverse complement strand
CGGGGGGCTCGCCCTCGAGATCCGCCGGGGCCGGATCGAGGTCGTCCGCTCGGGGAAGGTGCTGACCAATGTGGACGGACTTTCCCTCCGTACCGCCCTTTCTGCGGGCAAGTCCGGCTCTCTCCTGGGGGAGGCCCGGATCCAGGCCTCGTCCCTCTCCTTCCATCGTGGAGAGCGACGGAAGCTCGACCTCCGCGGCTTCGAGGCGGAAGGCGCGTTCCACTCGGGGAACGGCCGGGCGGAGGCGACGCTCTCGCTCCTCTCCCTGGAATCTCCCCGGCTCTTCGTCGAGGGGAGGCTGCGCCGGGAGAGCACGCCTTCTCTCGTCGAGGTGGATGTCAAGGGACGCGACCTCGACGTGGCCCGCCTCCGGGGACAGCTCCTCGGCTTTGCCGGCGACTCCTCCCCGGTGCCCGAGATCTTCGCGATCCTCCGCGGAGGCGAGCTGGCGTCCTTCTCGTTCCGGGCGTCCGGGAGTGCGCCGTCGGACCTGGGGACGCTCGAGCGGATGACCATCCGCGCCACGCTCTCCGGCGGAAGCGTGCGGATCGCGTCCGCCGGCCTCGATCTCGACGACGTGCGCGGGGACGTGGCCGTGGAGGGGAGCGTCCTCTCCGCGGAGGGCGTGACCGCGCGGATCCTCCGCTCCGAGGCACGGAACGGGCGCGTGCGGATCGGGCTCGCGCGCGGGGACGACACCCTTCGGGTGGAGGCCGAGGTCCGGGCGCACCTTCCGGAGATCCCCGGCGTCCTCTCCCGCGCGATCCGGGACGAGAGCCTCCAGAGGGAGCTCTCTCTCGTCGAGGAGCTCGAGGGGAGCGCGCGCGGGCGGGTCGTCCTCGAGACGCGGAAGAGAGCGCTCCGGACGGACATCCGCATCTCCGAGATGCGGCTCTCGGCGCGTTATCGGCGGATCCCCTTCCCGGTCCGGATCGACCGGGCGGGCTTCTCCTACGACGGCGACCGCGTCGGCCTGACCGACGTTCGCGGGAGCATCGGAGGCTCGACTCTCTCGGACGTGGACGTCCGGGCGCGCCTCGGAGGCTCCCCCCGGATCGAGAAGGTGACGGGCGGCTTCGACCTGTCGCTGGACGAGCTTTTTCCCTGGGTCTCGTCCGGGGAGGGGATGGAGGCGCTCCGGACGAACGTCCGGGATCTGCGCGGCTCCGCGCGGCTCTCGGTCGCCGCTCTCGCGGGGCCGGCCTCCCGGCCTCTCGAATGGCGGGGAGAGGCGACGGGCGCGCTTTCGGACCTGCGGTTCGACACGCCGCTCTTCCCGTCGCCGATCGGGATCGGGAGCGGGCGATTCGAGATCGGGGGGGACGCGGCCCGGGTCACCGGACTCGAGGTCCGGACGATGGACGGGGCGTACCGGGTCTCCGGTACCCTGCGCGGTTTCCGGGAGGGGCTTCGGATCGAGGCGGTGGCGGACGGGGAGGCCGGGCCGGAAACGGTGCGGTGGGTGTGGGAGCGGGCGGCGCTCCCCGCCGACCTCCGGCCGGCGGCGCCGCTCGCGCTCCATCAGGTCCGCGTCGGGCTGGCCGGCGGTGGCTCCCTATCCCTCGACGGCGCCTTCGGCGTCCCGGGAGGGGCTCTCGCGACCCTTGGCCTCGGCGGCGGCCGCGGCGGCTTGGACCGCCTCGACCTGTCCGTCGCCGACGGGGACGGGCTCGCGTCGGTTTCCCTCTGGCGGGAGGACGACGCGCTCGCCATCCGGTACGAGGGACACCTCGAGGCGGCGACCCTGGACAAGCTCCTGGCCGTCCCGCGCGCTCCGCGCGGCCGGATCGCAGGGGAGTTCCTCGCGCTCGTTCCCCGCGCGGGCCCGGGCGGAATGACGGCGGACGGGAGGCTCGAGGCGGCGGGCCTCGAGTTGCCGACCCCGGTCGGAAAGGTCGCCGTCGAGAGGCTCGGCCTCCGCGCGGCCGGAAGCCGGCTGACCGTCGACTCCCTCTCCGTCGTCTGGAACGAACAGCGTGTCTCGGCCTCCGGGGGCGCGACCCTTCGCGACGGAGTCCTCGTCCTCGACCTCGACGTCACGGCCGAGGCCCTCTCGTGGGGGTGTGTCGCGGACGCGCTCGGCGGAGGGAAGAAGGAGAACCTGGCCGCCCAGGCGCCGCCGCCCACGGAGATGACGGAAAAGACGGCAGCCGCGCCGTCCGGCCTCCCGGTCCGCGGCGACGTCCGGATCTCGGTCGGCTCCTTCACCGTGGGAGACCTCGCGTGGGCGCCCGTTCTGGGGGAGGTCCGGCTCGAGGACGACGCCGTCACGACGACCGTCCGGGAGGCCCGGATCTGCGGCATCTCGACGAACGGGTCGGCCCGGTTCGGGGAAGGCGGAAGGACGAAGGTCCGCGGGGAGGTCCTCGCGGCCGGGCCCGACATCGGGGTCCCGCTCGCCTGTCTGGGCGTTCCGGGCCTCCAGATGTCCGGGGCCTTCGAGGCGCGCCTGGAGGTGGAAGCGGAAGGGGAGGCCGCGGAGCTTCCGCGGGTCGCCCGCGGTCCGGTGACGTTGAAGGCGTCGAAAGGGCGGTTCGGCAAGGCGACGCTCCTGACGAAGATCCTGGCCGTGCTCCACGGCACGTCCGTCTTCGCCGGGAAGGAGGAGCGTGACCAGATCGGCCAGGCGATGGCGTTCGACGCGCTCACCATCGGGGGCAGCCTGGACTCCGGCCGCGTCGCGATCCGCGAGGGCGTGCTCAAGACGCCGGGGTTCACGATGGCCGCGAGCGGGACGATCGGTTACGTCGACCGGTCCGTCGATCTGGTGGTCCTCGCGCACCCCTTCTCGACGGCGGACAGAATCATCCAGGCGATCCCCGTCGTCCGGTACATCCTCGGAAAGGATCTGCTCGCCGTGGCGGCGAGCGTGACGGGGAGCCTCGCGGAGCCGAAGATCGGCGTCACGCCCGGGCGGGACGTGAGCCGTGGGGTGGTCGACATCCTGGGCAGAACGGTGACGCTGCCGGTGAAGGTCTTCGATCCCGAGGCCCGCTGACGGCGGGAGGGTCCGCCGCCGGGGCCGGGCTCCGTCTCACCGCTCCGGGCTCAGCCAGAGGTACTGGTAGGCGATCCCGTATGAGTCGAAGCGCGAGCCGACCCGCGCGCTGACGCCCGTCGCCGCGAGGAACTTGATCGAGTGGGCGCGGGCCACCGGGAGGGAGAACGTCACACCGACCCGGCTGTTGGACTGCCGCGTGTCGCCCGGGACGCCGTTCGTGTACGTCCGGCCGCCGCCGTAGAACGTGGCGTCGAGCGCGAGCCAGAGCCCGGGCCGGAAGGTATAGCCGCCGTGCGCCTGGAAGGTGAAGAGCGGGTCCTGCGACCGGACGTTCTCGCCCGGGTAGGTGTGCGTGTTGTCCGTGAAGAGCCAGACGCCGGCCGAGGCCTCCAGCGTCCAGGGACCGGTCGGGTGGGACAGTCCGAACTCGGATCTGAAGGCCCAGCGGTTCTGGCCGACGTTGATCAGCTTCTCGCTGCTGTACTGTCCGGTCGGCGCCACGACGACGAGGCTGAAGCCGAGCGTTGTCTGGGGCTTGTGGGCGCGGTACTCCTTCATCGTCAGAGCCGGCCCGCCGATCAGGTTGACGACGAAGCGGGCCCGGAGGTCTCCGAGCCCCGAACGGGTGATCCTCGAGTAGCTCTCGGCCACGTTGCCGTTGATGGAGCCGAACGCATACGGAATGGAGACGGCGGCGGTCGCGTACCGGCCGAACAGCGAGAACGAGTGCCCGAGTCCGGTGCTCACCCCGTTGATGTACGCGTTCACGTCGGAGAACGGGAGCGAAGGGTCGAACAGGACCTCGCCCGACTGGTACGAGTAGCCGAGGATGAGGAAGTTCGCGCCGACGGGCGCAGGGGCATAGGCGCGCGGCTCCAGCTCCTGCGCCCGGGCGGGGAGCGCCGCGAAGGCCGTGACGAGCGCGAGCGCGGCGGCGCAGAAGTGGAGACGCGATCCGTGGTTCCGCATGACGCGATGGTATACGAGCGGGCTCACCGGGGCGCCCGCGTGATTCCGAGCTTCTTCATCCGCGAGCGGAGCGTGCTCGCGTTGATCCCGAGGGTCTCGGCCGCGTTTCCGGGCCCCTCGATCCGCCCGCCGCAGCGTTCGAGGATCGCGGCGATGTGCGCCCTCTCGACCGCCTCGATCGTCCGGGGTATACCCGGCGCTCCGGTCGGGGGCGGAATCGCAGCACCCGTGTCGCCGAAACTCTCGTCGAGGTTCAGCGTCGTGCCGGGCGAGAGGATGAGGGCGCGCTCGACGACGTTCTCGAGCTCGCGGACGTTGCCGGGCCACGCGTAGGCCTTCAGCTGGTCCATCGCGTGCCGGGGCACCTTCTCGATGTGCCGCCCGATCTTGGCCTGCCGGCGCTGGATGAACCACCAGACGAGGAGCGGAATGTCCTCGCGCCTCTCGCGGAGCGGCGGGACGCGGATGGGGAAGACGGCGAGGCGGTAGTAGAGGTCCGCGCGGAACCGACGCGCCTCGACGGCGGCCTCGAGGTCGTGGTGCGTCGCGGCCACGACGCGGACGTCGACCTTGCGGGTCTGGCTCGAGCCGACGCGTTCAAACTCCCCCTCCTGCAGGACGCGGAGGAGCTTGGACTGCAGGTCGAGGCCCAGGTCGCCGATCTCGTCGAGGAAGATCGTCCCGCCGCCGGCCAGCTCGAAGCGGCCGATCTTCGTCGCGAGCGCCCCGGTGAAGGCCCCCTTCTCGTGTCCGAACAGCTCGCTCTCGATCAGCGTCGCCGGGATCGCCGCGCAGTTCACGGTCACCATCGACTTGTCCCGGCGCGGGCTCCGGTCGTGAATCGCCCGGGCGAGCAGCTCCTTTCCGGTCCCCGTCTCGCCCAGGAGGAGGACCGTCGAGTCGGCCGGCGCGACCTGCGCGACGCGCGCGAGGATGCGCTTCAGGGCGGCGCTCTCACCGACGATCTCCTCGAAGTCGTGAGGCGACGCCAGTTCCTCCCTCAGAGCCACGTTCTCGGCCGCGAGCTGGTCCTTCAGGGCCCGGATCTCCTCGAGGCTCTTCTGCAGCGCGAGGTCGCGCTGCTTGCGGTCGACGGCGCTGGCGAGGATCTGTCCGACCAGCCGGACGCGCTCGACGACCTCCGGGGACCAGGGCCGCGGCTCGGAGAAGGACCCCGTCGCGATGACCGAGACGAGCCGGCCGCCGACGGAAAGCGGGAGCGTGAGGTTCGACTTCAGCCCGATCTTCTCGGCGAATTGCCGCTCGGCCTCGGCCTCGGGGGGCAGCTCGTCCAGATCGCCGACGACGACGCTCTCCCCGGCGAGGATCTTCGAGCGGTACCAGGGGAGTTGGCCGATGGCGCTCGACGGATCGGTCGGAAGCCCGGGCCGGGCCCACTGGTGCTGCGTCACCATCGCGTCCGCCGACCGGTCGAACTGGTAAAAAGTCGCCCGGTCCGTCCGGAGGGTGTGCACGAGGCCCTCGAGCGTCCGGGCGATCGCTTCGTCCATGCCGTCGGCCGCGACCTCGGCGAAGCGGGCCGAGATCTGGCCGAGGAACCGGGTGAAGCGGGCGTCGTCCACGGCGCTTTGGACAGATCCTACGCCTGCTCCGTCCGCGACATATCGAGGCGGCCGTGATATCTCGCGGCAGCGAGGTTCCACTCCAGTGAGTGAAACACGGGTTACGAGAGAATAACCGTTTCATTTCCAAATACTTGGCCGTCTTGAGGCGGGCGGACCGCTCGCGGCACGGATAGTGCGAAGTAGGAGTCGGTGCATCTCCACATCTCGAGCGAAGAAAGCAACGGAGTACGAACCGTCCACGTCTCGGGCCGGCTCTCCAACGGGGGAGCAGAGGAGTTGAAACGCGTCTGCGGGAAGACTGACCGGCTCCGGCTGAACCTTTCCCAGCTCGTCTCCGCCGACGAGGAGGCGACCCGGCTCCTCGCGGATCTCCAGCATGGCGGCGCCCAGCTCGTCGGAACGCCGCCGTACATCCATCTGTTGCTCGAAGCCCGTCGGAAGAACACGTGACAGCACGCAATCTCAAGAGGAGAACCGATAGATGAGAAAGACGACCCCCACCGCGAGCTTCGTGGCCACGCTGGCCGCGGCGCTCGTCCTCGCCACGCCCGCCCTGGGCCAGGAGAAAGCCGCCGCGAAGCCGGCCGCGAAGCCGGCGGCTCCGGCAAAGAAACCCAACGTCCTCGTCATCTGGGGTGACGACATCGGCGGCTTCAACATCAGCGCCTACAACCGGGGCATGATGGGTTACCGGACGCCGAACATCGACCGGATCGCGGCGGAGGGTGCGCTCTTCACCGACTGGTACGGCCAGCAGAGCTGCACGGCCGGCCGCGCCGCCTTCGTCACCGGACAGTCGCCGATCCGCACCGGCCTCACCAAGGTCGGCCTGCCGGGCGCACCGGAGGGGATGAAGAAGGACGACCCGACGATCGCCACGCTGCTCAAGGCGCAGGGCTATGTGACGGGCCAGTTCGGGAAGAACCACCTCGGCGACAGCAACGAGACGCTCCCGACGAATCACGGGTTCGACGAGTTCTTCGGAAACCTCTACCACCTGAATGCCGAGGAGGAGCCGGAGAACCCGGATTACCCGAAGAACCCGGAGTTCAAGAAGAAGTTCGGCCCGCGCGGCGTGATCCACAGCTTCGCGGACGGCCGCGTCACCGACACCGGACCGCTCACGAAGAAGCGGATGGAGACGATCGACGAGGAAGTCACCGCCAGGGCGCTCGACTTCATGACGCGCGCCAAGCAGGCGGACAAGCCGTTCTTCATCTGGTGGAACTCCACCCGGATGCACGTCTTCACGCACCTCAAGAAGGAGTCGGACGGCAAGACCGGACTCGGCATCTACGCCGACGGGATGGTCGAGCACGACGGACACGTCGGACAGGTTCTGGCGAAGCTCAAGGAGCTGGGCCTCGACGAGAACACGATCGTCATGTACTCCACCGACAACGGCGCCGAGACCTTCACGTGGCCCGACGGGGGCACGACGATGTTCCGCGGCGAGAAGAACACGCAGTGGGAGGGCGGCTACCGTGTCCCGGCGATCATCAAGTGGCCCGGCGTCATCAAGCCCGGCACCGTCATCAACGACATCGGCGCTCACGAGGACATGCTGACGACGCTCGTCGCCGCGGCCGGCGACAGGACGGCGAAGGAAGATCTGCTGAAGGGACGCACGATCGGCGGCCGGACCTACAAGGTCCATCTGGACGGCTACGACCTCGGGCCGGCACTCAAGGGTGAAGCCGCCTGGCCGCGCCACGAGTTCATCTACTGGACCGACGACGGCAGCGTCGCCGCGCTGCGCTACGACAACATGAAGATCACCTTCCTGAAGCAGGAGGCCGAAGGCCTGAAGGTCTGGCAGCAGCCCTTCACGCCCCTGCGTGCCCCCATGCTGACGAACCTGCGCATGGATCCTTTCGAGCGCGCCGAGGAGGAGAACGCGATGGGTTACCAGCGCTGGTACATGGAGCGCATGTTCGCCATTGCTCCGGCGGGCGCCTACGTCGGCCAGTGGCTGCAGAGCTTCAAGGAGTTCCCGCCGCGCCAGAAGCCGGGCAGCTTCAACCTCGACCGCGTGATGGAAGCGGTGACCAAGGGCGCGGGCGACAAGTAGGCATCGGCCGAAACCGGAAAGCGAATTGCGGGCCGCATCCGTCGCGGGGCGGGTGCGGCCCTTTTCGTCCTAGACTCGGTCCGATCGTCCCGATGCCGTACCCGCCGCGGTCCGTCCGTCTCCGCTCGTGCGCCGCCGCCGCCGCGGCCCTGTTCGCTCTCGCGTGCCCCCGGAAGCCGGCTCCGATCTCCCCGTCGGCACCGTGGGAGACGCCCGAGACGGCGGCATACGTCGGCCGGAAGGCGTGCACGCCGTGCCACGCCGACGCGGAGACGGCCTGGCGGACCTCGCACCACGACATGGCGATGGCCGAAACGACTCCGGAGACCGTCTCCGGCGACTTCGGTAATGCGTCGTTCACGTACCACGGCGTCACGTCGACGTTCACGAGGAAGGACGGGGCGTACCGCGTGCGGACCGACGGCGCCGACGGGGCGCTGCACGACTACGAGGTCGCCTGGACGTTCGGGGTCTTCCCCCTGCAGCAGTACCTCATCCGCTTTCCGAAGGGGCGCGTGCAGGCGCTGAACGTCGTCTGGGACGCGCGGCCGAAGACCGAAGGGGGGCAGCGCTGGTTCCACCTCTACCCGGACGAGAACGTGACCCACTCGGACGTCCTTCACTGGACCGGCCCGTACCAGAACTGGAACTTCATGTGCGCCGACTGCCATTCGACGGACGTGAAGAAGGGCTACGACGCGGCGTCGGACTCCTACGCGACGACGTTTTCCGAGATCGACGTCTCCTGTGAGGCGTGCCACGGACCCGGCTCGGCGCACGTCGCGTGGGGGGAGGCCGTCCGGAAGGGGGCGGTTCCGAAAGACTCCTGGAAGAACGGTGTCCTCGCGGGCCGGAAGGACCGCGACGGCGGCCGGTGGGTTCTCCCGCCCGGAGGAGCCCAGGCGCGGCGAAGCCCGCCGCGGTCGGACCGCACCGGCGTCGAGGACTGTGCCCGTTGCCACGCGCGGCGCTCCGTCGTGGCGGAAGGGTACGTCCCGGGGCGGCCGCTCGCGGACTTCTACCGGGTCCAGCTTCTCGAGGAGACGCTCTACTTCCCGGACGGCCAGATCAAGGACGAGGTCTACGAGTACGCGTCGTTCCTCCAGAGCCGGATGTACGCGAACGGGGTCGTCTGCGCCGATTGCCACGATCCGCACACGGCGAAGCTCCGGGCGGCGGGCGATGCGGTCTGCGGGCGCTGCCACGCGGCCGACGCCTACGCGTCGCCGAAGCACCACTTCCACAAGCCGTCGTCGAAAGGGGCGAGCTGCATCGGTTGCCACATGCCGACGCGGAACTACATGGTCGTCCACGCCCGGCACGACCACTCGATCCGCGTCCCCCGGCCCGATCTCTCCGCGAAGCTGGGGACGCCGAACGCCTGCGATCCCTGCCACGCGAAGAAAGGACTCGCCTGGCAGGCCGCGGCCCTCTCGAAGTGGTGGCCGCGGCGCGTTCGGATGCGGCACGCCGGCGACGTGATCCACGGCGGCCGGGAAGGGCTCCTCGGGGCGCGCGCCTCGCTCGCGTTCCTCGTCGGGGACCGGGAGGAGTCGGCGCCGATGCGCGCGACGGCAGCCTCCCTCCTCGCGGGATACCGGGGCGCCGACGCGACGAGGGCGCTCGACGCCGCTCTGGCCGACACGGACCCCCTGGTCCGGATGGGCGCCGTGGCCGGCGTCCGCACGCGGCCCCCCGAGGAGCGGCTCACGAAGCTGCTTCCGCTCCTCGGAGACACGGTCCGCGCCGTCCGGATCGACGCCGCCCGCGCCCTCGCGACGGTCCCGGCTTCTCGGATGACGCGGGAGCAGGCGGAGATCCTCCGGGGCGGGCTCGCGGCGTGGCGGGCGTCGCAGCTCGTGGACGCCGACCGCCCCGAGGCCCACCTGAGCCTCGGCGCGCTCGCCGCCGAGACGGGCGACACCGCCACGGCGGAGGCGGAGTACCGGATCGCCCTCGCGCTCGCCCCCGGCTTCCCGGCCGCCTCGGTGAATCTCGCGGACCTCTACCGGCAGGTCGGGCGCGACGCAGACTGCGAAGCGGTGCTGAAGGAGGGCCTGGCGCGGACGCCCAGGAGCGCCGATCTCCACTACGCGCTCGGCCTCCTCCGCGTCCGGCAGAAGCGGCTCGGGGAGGCCTGTGACGAGCTGAAGAGCGCGGCCACGCTCCGGCCGGAGAGCGCGCACTACGCGTTCGTCCGGGGCGTGGCGCTGAAGGCGGCCGGGCGGGAGGCCGAGTCGCGCGCCGTCCTCGAGCGGGCGCTCGCGCGGCACACGGGGGATGCCGAGATCCTCTCGGCCCTCGCCTCCTCGGCCGTCGAGCGCGGCGACCGGAAGGCCGCCCTCGTGTACGCGAAATGGCTCGTGGACGTCCTGCCGGACGACCCCGAGGCCCGGAAGCTCCTCGATGCGCTCCAAACTCGCTGAGAGTCCCGCCCGCGTCGCGGGGCCGCTGGACCAGAAGCCCGCCTGAAGCCGTTCCTCGGGCGTCACCCCCTCGCCTCCATCCTCCTCTCGGGGGCGGCGGCCGTCGCGTTCCTCGTCTCGGCGGTCTTCGTCCTCGGCCGGCCGCTCCCGCCGCGAACGGTCGCCATGTCGACCGGGCCGGAGGGGGCGCGTACCGTGAGCCGGGGGCGCGTTACGGCGCGGGAATCCCCTCAGCCGTGAGCCGCGAGGAATCCGCGGATCGGGCCGAACGAAGTGGAGGGGGCGCGGTGCCCGCCGTCGAAGAGGAGGTGCTCGGCCGAGGCGAAACGGGCCGCGAGACGCTCCCGGTAGCCGGCGATCTTCTCCGGCGTGTACCACTCGTCCTGCCGCGTCGAGACGTGAAGGACGGGGGTCGCCTTCGAGAAGGAGGTGCCGGGAGAGTCCGAGTCGGTCCACTCGCCCGGCAGGCCGCCGCAGATCGCGACGACCGCGCGGAACGGAACGCCATGCGGCGGGTCGAGAGCGAGGCGGTAGTTGAAGGAGCAGGGATGGCTGAAGCCGGCCAGCGAGACGCGCTCCGGGTCGCCCCCCTGTCCGGCCGCCCAGGTGATCGCGGCGGCGACCGCGGCCCGATGGACGGCGCGGTTGTCCTCCGCGTCGGGGGAGACGCCGAAGTGGAAGCCGATCTTCCGCTCCTCGAAGGAGGTCCCGGGGGAGAAGGCCGACTGCGGCCCCTGGATCGCGACGACGAGAAACGGCTTCGGCGTGAACTGCTTCGCGAGGCCGAGCATCGGGAGGGGCGTCATCGCGAAGCCGTGCATCGCGAGGAGGATCGGGGCCTTTCCGGCGCCGGGCTGGCGGGGAGACACCGCATAGAGCCGGAGCGGGGCCGGAATGGAGACGACGGCGGGGACGGGCTTGTCGCTCATCGGAGCGGGGCGCCAGAGTAGCAGGCGGCCCCGTCGAAAGGAGCGGTATCGTCCGGGCGGAGGAATCGCCATGAGCCGCCGCTTCGCCGGCCCGTTCGCCGCTCTCGCCCTCGGTCTCTTCTCTCCGGCCGCCGCCGCGGCGCCCCCGGTGCCGCGCCGTCCGGTCCACACCTACTCCATCGTGGCGAGGGACGCCGCGACGGGGGAGATCGGCGTGGCCGTCCAGTCGCACTGGTTCTCGGTCGGGTCGTCCGTGCCGTGGGCCGAGGCGGGAGTCGGCGCCGTGGCGACGCAGTCGTTCGTCGACCCGAGCTACGGGCCCCTCGGTCTCGCCCTGATGCGCGCCGGCCGGAGCGCCCCCGACGCGCTCAAGGGGCTCCTACTCGCCGACGAGGGACGCGACGTGCGGCAGGTCGCGATGATCGACGCCGCCGGGCGCGTCGCCGCCCACACCGGCGCGAAGTGCATCCCGGCCGCCGGGCATTCCGTCGGAAAGGGGTACTCGGTC
>Ga0316621_10000162_pt1 | contig 11494 bp, 10 predicted proteins | sample OWC_Aug_OW2_C1_D_2_FD_207664 | JGI IMG/M metagenome (GOLD analysis project Ga0316621, IMG submission 207664) | Wetland soil microbial communities from Old Woman Creek delta, Ohio, United States - OWC_Aug_OW2_C1_D1_C | ecosystem: Environmental > Terrestrial > Soil > Wetlands | place: USA: Ohio... | reverse complement strand
AGCGCCTGCGTCGCCGTGTAGCCGCCGGTGCCGATGTCGTCCTGCTGGCCGATGAACAGGAACAGCGCGCCCAGCGCCAGCAGCACCAGCATCACCAGCGCGGTGTAGCCGAGGATCGTGCGGACGATGTAGTTGCCCAGGATCGGCACGTCAGCCCTCCGCCTGCCGGCGGCGCCACAGCGGCCCCGGCCGCTCTTCGCGCCACAGCAGCCACGCGGCCGCGAGCAGCGGCAGCAGGTGCACCCACCACATGCCGAACGACCCGCCCGCGCTGTCCTTCTCGATCCAGACCCGCACCGTGGCCACCAGGTTCGAATAGAGGAAGTACGCGAGCACCGCCAGGCCGATGCGCGCGTACCGGCCCTGCCGCGGCCGAAGCTTGGCGAGCGGCACCGCCAGCACCATCAGCACGATGGCCATCACCGGCACGGCGATGCGCCAGGCGAGCTCGGCCCGGTCCTCGCCGGCCTCCGAGCCGATCAGGGCTGCGGTCGGCTTGACAGCACGGCGTTCCTTCCCGGCCTTGAACTCGGGCATGCGCACGGGGATGCCGTGCTCGGCAAACTCGACGACCCGCCACTCGTTGCTGCCCGGCACGCCTTCGTAGCGGCGACCGTCGTACAGCACGAACAGTTGCTCGGCCTGGCCGGCGCCGCGCTGCTCGGCCCGCTCGGCCACCGCGATCTCGAGGCGGTCGGCGTCGCGCCGCTGCACGAACACGCCTTTCAGCTGCCCGGACCGTTCGACCTTCTCGGCGTAGAAGACCGCATCGCCGCCCGCGAACGAACGGAACCGACCGGCCTCCAACGCGCCGAACTGGGCCGTACGCATCGCCTCCGCCCGGATCAGCTGCGCCCGGCTCCCCGCCTCCGGAACGACGCGGAACGACAGGGCCGCCAGCAGACCCACCACCAGGAGCGTAAACAGCGCGATCGGACGGTAGATTCTGAGCGGTCCCACTCCGCAGGCCGACATCGCGGCCATCTCGCTCTCGTGGTACAGGCGGCCGAGCGCCAGCACGATGCCGAGGAACATGCCCACCGGCACGAGCACGGTGAGCTGCTGCAGGGTGGTCAGGCCGATCAGGGCCAGGACGACGCCGCCGGGGAACTCGCTCTGGGCCGCCTGCCCGAGCACACGCGCCAGCTGGTTCGACAGCAGGATGACGAGCAGCACGCCGGTGACGGCCACGGAAGTCTGCGCGACTTCGCGCAGCAGGTAGCGGTCCAACCGGGTGAGCACAGGTCGCGGCTCCGGGCGGGAAACGGTAGACTTCGGCGTCCGTGCGGACGCGCGCGGGCCCAGTTTAGCAACACGAAAGAGCAAGGACACGACCATGCGTTTTCACGCCGTGAGCGGCTCGGCCGCGCGACAGCGCACGGAATGCGCCATCGTGGGGCTGTACGAGTCCGGCGCCCTCTCCGTCGCGGCCTCCCAGCTCGACGCCGCGCTCGGCGGCCGCATCGGCCGCCTGGTGAAGCGGCACGACGCCCGCGGCAAGCTCGGCGAGTGCACCCTGCTCGACGCCGACCACGGTCCCTGCGAGCGGGTGCTCATCGTCGGCCTCGGCAAGAAAGAAGGCTTCGGCCGCAAACAGTACAAGAAGGCCATGCTGGCCGCGGCTGCAGCGGTCGCGAAGACGGGCGCGCGCGATGCGGTGAGCTTCATCTCGACCGAAACGGTCGCCGCCACCGACGCCTATTACCGCGGCCGGCTGGCCGCCGAGTCGGTGGGGCACGCGCTGTACCGCGTCCCCGCGATCCGCAGTACGCGCCAGCCGCCGGCGGCGGCCTTGAAGAGCTTCGGCATCGCCGTCGCCGAAAAGGACCAGGCCAGGGAGGCCGAGCGCGGCCTCGGGCACGGTCGTGGCATCGCTGCCGGCACGGCGCTCACCCGCGACCTGGCCAACCTGCCGGCCAACGTCTGCACGCCGACCTACCTTGCGAAGCAGGCGCGCGAACTGGCGAAGCAGTACAAGAGCGTCCGTGCGCAGGTCATCGACGAGCCGGAACTCAAGCGCCTGAAGATGGGTTCGTTCCTGTCGGTGACGGCCGGCACCGAGGAACCCGCCAAGTTGATCGTGCTGCGCCACGACGGCGGCGCGAAGGGCGAGGCGCCCGTCGTGCTGGTCGGCAAGGGCGTCACCTTCGACACCGGCGGCATCTCGCTCAAGCAGCCGCCGGGCATGGACGAGATGAAGTTCGACATGACCGGTGCCGCGAGCGTGTTCGGCGCGCTGAAGGCGGCCGCCGAGCTCGGCCTGCAGCGCAACCTGATCGGGGTCGTGCCGGCGTGCGAGAACATGCCGAGCGGCCGCGCCACCAAGCCGGGCGACATCGTGCGCAGCATGTCCGGCCAGACGATCGAGGTGCTCAACACCGACGCCGAGGGCCGGCTGATCCTGTGCGACGCCCTCACCTACTCGCGCCGCTTCAAGCCGGCGGTGGTGGTGGACGTCGCCACGCTCACCGGCGCGTGCGTCATCGCGCTCGGCGCGCACACCAGCGCCATCATGAGCAACGACGACGACCTCGCCGCCGAGATCGAGGAAGCGGGCCGCCGCGCCGAGGACCGTGCCTGGCACATGCCCATGGCCGAGGAGTACCACGACCAGCTGAAGAGCAATTTCGCGGATTTTGCCAATGCGTGCGGCCGCGAGGGCGGCGCGATCACCGCGGCATGCTTCCTCGCCAAGTTCACGCAGGGCCTGCGCTGGGCGCACATCGACATCGCGGGCACGGCCTACCTCACCGGCGCGCACAAGGGCAGCACCGGCCGGCCGGTGCCGCTGCTGGTGGATTTCCTGCTTCACCTGCCCTGAACGTGACCGGCGCGACCCAGGTCGACTTCTACCTGCTCGGCGGCGCGGATCCGCGTGCGCGACTGACCACCGCCTGCCGCCTGGCCGAGAAGGCCTGCGAGCAGGGGCTGCGCGTGGCGGTGCGCACCGCGAGCCCGTCGGAGACTGCCGCGCTCGACGAGCTGATGTGGACCTTCAGCGACCGCAGCTTCGTGCCGCACGCGGTCTGGCCGGCCGAGCCGGCGGTGGCCGAGCACACGCCGGTGCTCATCTCGAGCAGCGCGACGCCGGAGTCGCACCGCGACGTGCTGATCAACCTCGCGCCCGACGGCCCGCCGGAGCCGACGCACTTCGTGCGCATCTGCGAGGTCGTCGGTGCGGACGAAGATCTCAAGCGGCGCGCCCGCCTGCGCTGGCGCGCCTACGCCGACGCCGGCCTCGCACCGACCAAGCACGATCTCTGAACCGAGGTGACGCCGTGAACCAGCCGCCCGACACCATCCCGGTCCTGACCGACGTCGTCGAGGACGATCTCGATGCCGGCGCCCCGATCGACCGGACGCGACTGTTCCTCGACGAACTCGAGGCGCACCTCACGATCGCGATCCACGAGCAGGCCGACGAACTGGTGCACAACGCCTGCCGCGAGATGGAAGCGCTGCTGCTCGAGCAGGTGTCCGATCGCCTGCGCTCCGAGCTGCCGACGCTGATCAGCCGCATCATCGAAGAACATTTCCAGGGGCCCGAGCGCTCCCACTGACTCCGAGCATGGACAAGAGCTACGCCCCCGCCGACATCGAAGCACGCACCTACGCACGGTGGGAGACCGCCGGCTGGTTCGCCCCGCGCGGCGAGGGCCCGCCGTTCTGCATCATGATCCCGCCGCCCAACGTGACGGGCACGCTGCACATGGGCCACGCGTTCCAGCACACGCTGATGGACGCGCTCACGCGCTTCCACCGCATGGAGGGCGACCGCGCCCTGTGGCAGCCCGGCACCGACCACGCGGGCATCGCCACGCAGATGGTCGTCGAGCGGCAGCTCAACGGCGAGGGCAAGTCGCGCCAGGACCTCGGCCGCGAGGCGTTCGTCGAGCGCGTGTGGGCGTGGAAGGAGCAGTCGGGCGGCACGATTTCGCGCCAGATGCGCCGCCTCGGTGATTCGGTCGACTGGTCACGCGACCGCTTCACCATGGACGAGGGCCTGTCGGAGGCCGTCGCCGAGGTGTTCGTGCGCCTGTACGAGAAGGGCCTCATCTACCGCGGCCAGCGCCTCGTCAACTGGGACCCGGTGCTGCACACCGCACTTTCGGATCTCGAGGTCGTCTCCGAGCCGGAGTCGGGTCACCTCTGGCACCTGCGCTACCCGCTCGCGGACGGCACCGGGCACGTCGTGGTGGCCACGACCCGCCCCGAGACGATGCTCGGCGACACGGCCGTCGCGGTGCACCCGGAAGACGAGCGCTACCGGCACCTCGTCGGCCGGCAGATCCGCCTGCCGCTCACCGACCGGCTGATCCCGGTCATCGCCGACGAGTACGTCGACCCGGCGTTCGGCAGCGGCTGCGTGAAGATCACGCCCGCGCACGACTTCAACGACTACGAGATCGGCAAGCGGCACGGGCTGCCGATGATCAACGTGCTGACGGCCGACGCGGCGATGAACGACGCCGTGCCCGCCGCCTATCGCGGGCTGGACCGCTTCGAGGCCCGCAAGCGCGTGGTGGCCGACCTCGAGGCGGCCGGCCTGCTCGACAAGACCGACCCGCACACGCTGCCCGTGCCGCGCGGCGACCGCAGCGGCGCCGTGCTCGAGCCCTGGCTCACCGACCAGTGGTACGTGCGCATCGCGCCACTCGCCGAGCCCGCGATCAAGGCCGTCGAGGACGGCCGCATCCGCTTCGTGCCCGACAACTGGGCCAAGACCTATTTCCAGTGGATGCGCAACATCCAGGACTGGTGCATCAGCCGCCAGCTGTGGTGGGGCCACCGCATCCCGGCGTGGTACGACGAGGCGGGCAACGTGTACGTTGCGCGCGGCGAGGCCGACGCGCAGGCGCAGGCCGCGCAGCGGCACGGCAGGACGGTCGTGCTGCGCCAGGACGAGGACGTGCTCGACACCTGGTTCAGCTCGGCGCTGTGGCCGTTCTCGACGCTCGGCTGGCCGAAGCAGACGCCCGAACTCGCGGCGTTCTATCCGTCGACCGTGCTGGTCACGGGCTTCGACATCATCTTTTTCTGGGTGGCCCGCATGATCATGATGGGCCTCGAGTTCGCCGGCGACGTGCCGTTCCGCGAGGTCTACATCACGGGCCTGATCCGCGACGAGCACGGCCAGAAGATGTCGAAGTCGAAGGGCAACATCATCGACCCGCTCGATCTCATCGACGGCATCGGCGCAGATGCGCTGGTCGCCAAGCGCACCACCGGCCTGATGCAGCCACAGATGAAGGCGGCGATCGAGAAAGCCACGCGCAAGCAGTTCCCGCAGGGCATCCCCTCCTACGGTACGGACGCGCTGCGCTTCACGTTCGCCGCGCTCGCGACCATGGGGCGCGACATCCGCTTCGACCTCGGCCGGGTCGAGGGCTACCGCAACTTCTGCAACAAGCTGTGGAACGCCGCGCGCTTCGTGCTGATGCACGCCGAGGAGCACGCCGCCGACACCGCCGCAGGCGAGTGCGCGTACGGCGTGGCGGACCGCTGGATTCGCGGCCGGCTCGGTGCGGCGGTGCAGTCGGTGCGCGACAGTCTCGCCGGCTACCGTTTCGACCTCGCCGCGCAGGCCATCTACGAGTTCGTCTGGTACGAGTTCTGCGACTGGTACCTCGAACTCGCGAAGCCCGTGCTGCAGTCGGGGGACGCGACGCCGGCGGCCAGGCGCGGCGCGCGGCGCACGCTGGTCGAAGTGCTCGAGGTGACGCTGCGCATGCTGCACCCGCTGATGCCGTTCATCACCGAGGAGATCTGGCAGCGCGTCGGCCCGCTCGCCGGGCGCACCGGCCCGACCATCATGCTCGAGCCGTACCCTCGCGCGGGCGGGTTCCCGGCCGATGCGGTGGCGGAACGACAGGTCGCGGCCCTCAAGGCCGTGGTGCTGGCGATCCGCCAGATCCGCGGCGAACTCGACGTGCCGCACTCGCGCGCCACGCCCGTGTACGTGCGCTCGGACCGCGACGGCGATGCCGAGGCCATCACCGCGCTCGTCGGGACGATCACACGGGTCGGCAACCTCGAGTCGGTGACCATGGTTGCGACGGAGGCCGACCTGCCACCCTGCGCCATCGCCATCGTCGATGGCCGCACCGTGCTCGCGCCGTTCGCGCGCCTGGTGGACGACGTGTCCGCGGAGATCGCGCGTCTCGAAAAGCGCCGCGCCAAGGCGGGACAGGAGCGTGACAAGTGCGCCGCCAAGCTCGGCAACGCGAACTTCGTCGCCAACGCGCCCGCCGAGGTCGTCGCCCAGGAACGCGAGCGGCTCGCCGGGTACGAGCAGCAGGTGCTGCAGCTCGGTGAGCAGCGGCGCCGCCTCGCGGCACTCCAGCCGCAGGGAGACGGCGCATGACCCCGGCCGCATCGGGAACCGACGCTCGCGACACCTCGACGGCCGCGCTGGTCGAACGCGCAGTCGCGGGTCTCGGCGAGATCATCCTCGGCAAGGAGACGCAGCTGCGCCTGTGCCTCGCCTGCCTGCTGGCGCGCGGGCACCTGCTGATCGAGGACATTCCGGGCGTGGGCAAGACCACGCTCGCCCACGCGCTCGCGCGCACGCTCGGTCTTTCCTACCAGCGCGTCCAGTTCACCAGCGACCTGCTGCCCGCCGACATCATCGGCGTGTCGGTGTGGGAGCCAGAGAGCGGCCAGTTCCGCTTCCACCGCGGGCCGGTGTTTGCGCAGCTGGTGCTCGCCGACGAGGTGAACCGCGCCACCCCGAAGGCGCAGAGCGCACTGCTCGAGGCGATGGAGGAGCACCAGGTCACGGCCGACGGCCAGACCTATCCCTTGAGCGAGCCCTTCTTCGTCATCGCCACGCAGAACCCGCTGTACCAGGTGGGCACGTTCCCGCTGCCCGAGTCACAGCTCGACCGCTTCCTGATGCGAGTCGAACTCGGCTACCCGGAGGCGGCGCTCGAGCGGCAGCTGCTGCTCGGGCGCGACCGGCGCGACCTGCTCACCTCGCTCGAACCCGCACTGAGCGCCCAGCAGCTGCTCCGGCTGCAGGGAGAGGTGCCGCGCGTGCACGCCTCCGAGGCACTGCTCGACTACGTACAGGCCATCGCGCGTTACACGCGCCAGTCCGCCGACTTCGAAGCGGGCCTCTCGCCCCGCGCCGTGATCGCGTTGCTGCGCGCCGCTCAGGCCTGGGCCCTGATGCAAGGCCACCCGGGCGTGCTGCCCGAGGACGTGCAGGCCGTGCTCCCCGCCGTGGCCGGCCACCGCCTGGCCCCGCGCGACGAGTCCCGCTTCCGCGGTGCCACGGAGGTTGGCCGGCACGTCCTCGAAAGCGTCGCCGTGCCCTGAGCCGCGATGGGCCTGCTCGCCCGTCTGCGTTCGGCCCTGGATGCACGCATGCAGGCGTGGATCCGCCGCCGCCAGGGCGCCGACCCCGACCCGGTGCGCTTCGACCGCAGGCGCATCTACATCCTGCCCACCCCGCTCGGCATCGCCTACGCCGCGATGCTGTTCGCGATGGTGCTGGGCGGCATGAACTACGGCAACAACCTCGGCCTCGCGCTCGCGTTCCTGCTGGTGAGCCTCGGACTCGTGGTGATGCACCACTGCCACGGCACGCTCTCCGGACTGGGTCTGCGGCTGGCGGGCTCTGAATCCGCGTTCGTGGGCGGCGAGGTCAGGTTCCGGTTCAACCTCGAGAACGCGGCCATCGCGCCGCGGCCGCGCATCGAACTGGCCGTCGGTCGCGAGCCGTGCTGCGTCGTGGACGTGCCGGCGGGCGGAACCGCGACCGCCGAAGTCTCGGTCCCCGCGACGCGGCGCGGGCGCGTGCGGCTCGAACGCTTCGTGGTCGCCACGCGCCATCCGCTCGGGCTGTTCCGCGCCTGGGCCGTGGTGCACTGCGAGTACACGGCGATCGCCTGGCCGGTGCCGGCCGAGCGCGGCCGCGTCCCGCCCGGAGTCGAGACCGATACCGGCGGTGCACAGGAGCACGCGCACGGTGAGCACGACTTCGCAGGGCTGCGTCCGTTCCAGCCGGGCGACTCGCTGCGCCGCATCGCATGGAAGGCGTATGCGCGCGGCCAGGGCCTGCACACCAAGCAGTACGCGGGCACCGACGTCGTTTCGCACGTGTTCGACTGGGACAGCCTGCCGGCGCTCGGCACCGAGGCCCGCCTCGCGCAGCTCTGCCGCTGGGTGCTCGATGCGCACGAGCAGGGCGAAGCCTTCGGCCTGCGCCTGCCCGGCGTGACGCTCGAGCCGAACCTCGGCACGGCGCATCGCGAGCGCTGCCTCGACGCGCTCGCGCTCTTCGGGGACGGCCATGGCCGCGCTTGAACGAGCGGAGCCCGGCCTGCGCGGCCTGCCGTGGGTGATCGCGGCGCTGGGTGCGGCACTCGCGCCGCACCTGCCGTTCCTGCCGATCTGGGCAACGCTGCTGCTGGTGGCTGCCGGCGCGTGGCGCTGGGCTGCCGACCGTCGTCGCTGGCCGCTCCCGCCCAAATGGCTGCGCGTGATCGCAGTGGCCGCGACGACGCTTGCCGTGCTCGGCAGCTATCGAACCCTGAACGGCATCGAGGCCGGCACAGTGTTCCTGGCGCTCATGGCCGGCGTGAAGCTGCTCGAGACGCGCGGCTCGCGCGACCTCACGGTGCTGGTATTCATCGCCTACTTCCTGCTCTATGCCGCGCTGCTGCGCGACCAGCGGCTGCCGCAGTTGCCGTACCTGCTGGTCGTGGCGGTGTTCGCCACCGCGGCCCTGATGCGCGTGCATGCAGGCGCCGCCGGCGATTCGGGCCGCGACGTCCTGCGACGCAGCGCCACGCTGCTGCTGCAGGCGCTGCCGCTCGCGCTGCTGCTGTTCGTGCTGTTCCCGCGCCTGCCGGGGCCGTTCTGGGGCATCGCCACTGGCGACCAGGCGCGCACGGGGCTCGGCGACGAGATGACGCCCGGCGACATCTCCGACCTGAGCGTCTCGGGCGAGGTGGCGTTTCGCGTTCGCTTCGACGGCGCGATCCCGCCGCCGGTGCAGCGCTACTGGCGCGGCCCGGTACTGCACGAGTTCGACGGCCGCAGCTGGCGCCGCCCGCGGGCGCAGGCGTTCCCGATGCAGGAGGTGCAGTACCTCGGCGAACCGGTGGACTACCAGATCACGCTCGAGCCCACCGACCGGCCCTGGATCCTGGCGCTCGACATGCCAGCCGCATGGCCCGAGCGCGAGGCCTGGCGCAGCTACGACTTCCAGCTCGTGTCGCCGCGGCGCCTCACCGAAGTGTCGTCGTTCCGCCTGCGCTCGTACCCGCAGTTCGTCGCCGGCACGAAGTTGCCGATCTCCCTGCGCAGGAAAGCCACGCAACTGCCGCCCGAGGGCAACCCGCGCAGCCGTGCCCTGGCCCGCGAGCTGGCCGCGCGTCACGGTGGCAACCCGGTCGCGATCACTCGCGACCTTTTGACGATGTTCCGCGAGCAACCGTTCGTGTACACGCTCGACCCGCCGAAGCTCGCCGACAACGCGATGGACGAGTTCCTGTTCGAGACGCGCCGCGGGTTCTGCGAGCACTATGCATCGGCGTACACGCTGGTGATGCGCGCGGCCGGCGTGCCGGCCCGGGTGGTCACCGGCTACCAGGGCGGCGAGTTCAACCCGATCGGCGGCTACCTCATCGTGCGCCAGTCCGACGCGCACGCGTGGTCCGAGATCTGGGTCGACGGGCGCGGCTGGCTGCGGGTCGATCCGACCGCCGCGGTGGCGCCAGAGCGCATCGAGCAGAACCTGGTGCGCGCGCTCGCCGAGGACGAGCCCGCCCCGGGCCGCCTGCGCGACGCAAGCGCGCTGTGGCTGCAGGTCGAACTCACCTGGGACGCGGTCAATGACTTCTGGAACGAACGCGTGGTGCGTTTCAACGCGGCCCGCCAGATGAACCTGCTCGAAAGGCTGGGCTTCGAGGATCCCGACTGGCGCACCCTGGGTCTCGGGCTGGCGGCAAGCCTGGCCGCGTTCTTCGTCACGTTATCGCTCTACCTGACCTGGCGATATCGCGATCCGCCGCGCGACTGGCCCGCCCGCCTGCACGCCTCGGTCGCGCGACGGCTCGGCAGGCGTGGCCTGATGCCAGCGGCGACCGAGGGGCCGGTCGCGTTCCTCGAACGTGCCGAGCAGGCCTGCCCAGACCTCGCTCGCGACCTGGCGGCGATCCGCAGCCTGTATGTCGACCTGCGCTATGGCCCCTTCCCCACCGAGTCCGACCTGCGGCGCCTCAAGCACCTCGTGAACCGGCTGCGGCCCTGAGCGGCGCTCGGGTATGCTGTCGTCCTCATCGCCGGGGAGCGACACATGACCGACGTCGACAAGAAGTTCGCGGCCGCGCAGGCCGAAGTGAAGACGCTGACCAAGCGTCCCGACAACGAGGACATGCTGCGCCTGTACGCGCTCTACAAGCAGGGCAGCGCGGGCGACGTGAGCGGCGACCGGCCGGGCGCCTTCGACATGGTCAACCGCGCCAAGTACGACGCGTGGGCCAAGCTCAAGGGCACCGCGAGCGACAAGGCGAAGCAGGACTACGTCAAGCTGGTCGAGCGCCTTAAGAAGACCTACGGCTGACGTGGCGTCGGCGCCGGTCATCGCGATCGCCCTCGTCGCGATCGGCGTCCTCGCCTGGCTCGTCGGTGCGCCGCTGTGGCGCGCCCGCCGCCGTGCAGCGGCCATGGCGCGGCCGTTGCCCACGAGCGCGCTCTCGGCCATCGACCGCAACGTGCCGGCCGTGCGTCACCTGCCGCCCGAGCTGCGGGCGAGGCTCGAGTCGCTGATGGCGGTGTTCATCGCCGAGAAGGAATTCGTCGGCTGCAACGGCCTCGTCGTCACCGACGAGATGCGCGCGACCATCGCGGCGATGGCCTGCCTGCTGGTGCTCGGCCGCCGCGGCCACTACGACCAGTTGCACTCCGTGCTGGTCTACCCGACGGCGTTCTGGGTCGAGGACGAGGTCGAGGACGAGGCCGGCGTCGTCGAGAAACGCCGTCGGGTGCTGTCGGGCGAGGCCTGGGAGTCGAGCCGCATCATCCTGTCGTGGGAGGACGTGCTCGAGGCCGCGCGCTGCCCCGGCGAGGGCTACAACGTCGCGCTGCACGAGTTCGCGCACTATCTCGACGCGGAGGGACTGGGCCTTGGCGCCGGTGAGCGAACCGTCGCGGAGTGGGCCGACGACCTCGCCCGCGAGTTCGAGGCGCTGCTCGATGCAGTGGACCGCGGCGAGTACACGTTCCTCGACCCGTACGCCGCCGAGGATGAAGCCGAATTTTTCGCCGTCACCACCGAAGACTTCTTCGAACGCCCGACGGAACTGCTCGCGGCGCATCCGCGCCTGTACGCGCTGCTTGCGGAGTTCTACGCACTCGACCCCGCGACGTGGGTGGAGCGGCGGGCGGCTACGGAGGTCCGGTAGTCGCTGGACCCGGGTGTCTACCCCGGGGGCGTGGGGGGGGCCGGGCGGCGGGGGGGGGGCCCCCAGGGTGGGGTTAGGGG
>Ga0316621_10000161_pt1 | contig 11513 bp, 6 predicted proteins | sample OWC_Aug_OW2_C1_D_2_FD_207664 | JGI IMG/M metagenome (GOLD analysis project Ga0316621, IMG submission 207664) | Wetland soil microbial communities from Old Woman Creek delta, Ohio, United States - OWC_Aug_OW2_C1_D1_C | ecosystem: Environmental > Terrestrial > Soil > Wetlands | place: USA: Ohio... | reverse complement strand
GTGCCCCCTGTCGCCTGTGTGGGCTGCAAAAGAAGCTCGTGCGAGTAAGCGGTAGGCCCGGTTGTCCCTGCCCCTACAACCGTCTGGTCACCCTGCAATTCGTCAGCAGGGAATGCGTTGCCCAAGAACAGTAAGTCGTCAGCAGGCTGCTGTAGATCGCCAAGAAATGGCTGATGCTCTGCTTCGCTTTTGAGCAGAATGACAATAGAAGGTATTTTCAAATCTTGGTCTGGGTAGTTAAGACATATCTCAACAGAGTTGTCGCGAAGAAATTGACGGATAAGCTGTAATGTCGCTTGATCAACATTACGGAAAAGCATATCGATCAATTTCTGATCTTCCCTGAACGCACGAATACCGCGTATCAGAGTATGCTGAATAATCATTTCAGGAAGAATGCTCATGCAGCTACCTGACTAAGAAGCCGATTAAAGATCTCTGGTGCTTTTTCCTCCACAAACTTGATCACAGCATTTCGTAGTGGCTCAGTCAATCCACCTGTACCAGCAGGTTTGAATCCTGGGTGCCCCCATGAACTTTGAGTATCATGATTCTTGGATATACGTCTGAATTCTGACGGTGCACCCTCTTTTGTTCCACCCTTCATAAATCCAACATCTGAATATGCTGTGGGCGGAAGACCCAATCTACCCACAGATTTGAGATATGCAAACATGCGACGACGTTGCTTTTCACTCATCTTAGCCATTCGTTCAGGATGTAGCTTTGCCCCTTTCAATACTGTGTCTCTAATATTGAAAGTTGGACAGCCAGCTTCAAGCGCATTGGCTATCCAGTTATCCTTGTCATCTGTGCCTTGCAAAAACAATTCAACTTCACCTGGGCTGACTACTTTATGCTGAATAGCGTCACGATAAGCCCGTCTTGTCGTATTAAGCTTTCTGCCCGCTTCATCCTGCCATTCATGGTAAGCTGCCATCATGATCTCTTCCATCGCTTTATGGGCAGCTTCCATCAACTCTAAAGTCAGTTGTTCAACTTCAAACTTGATCTCGATGGTTACCTTGACCATCAGCAGCCTTTCAATCGTTCACAGAAAGGTGTTTTGTCCATAGCCGAGATCGAAGGTGAAGTGTTAATTAAAGCCACATGCCGTTTACGTATGGCAACTCTGGTCCCTAAATCACGATCATAGTCTCTACGCACATCTGGTGGCATGAATACTACCCATTCAAGATATGCATTATACTTGATTGTGTAAGCCTTACCCTTTATTGGTCTACCTCCAACCCACTTAAGCACTTTACTGCCGTTAAGAACAAAGTCGCCATCAGAACTGTACACAACTCCGTCTTCATCTTCGCAATAAATAGAACTGATCGCATTGTACCAAAGACGGTCTTCATCTTCTTCCAGACCTGTTTTTCTAGTAAGGTTATCGTTTGTGGCTGCAGCCCCTCTAAGTAACACTTGGCCATCTGCAACAGGTTGTGGCCAAGTAAACGTAATCAAGTCACCTGCGGAAATAACATAGTTTGGCTTAACAGATAGCATGGCATCACCAGGAACTGCCCAACCTGGCTCCAACTGAGCTTTGTTCTGGCGAATACCCACTACCATGCCTATCAGAGGGCGCGGATTACGATAGATGTACCCATAACCACCACAGACTGTGCAACCGAATCGACGACGTTTGCGCATGGCCTGTGCCCCGTGCTCCGTCTCCCCTGCGAACATATCCTCCTGGTTACACGTGCACCTAAGACCTACCTCATGGATGAGACTCTCCCCTCTCTCATCGATCTGCCCCCTGTGCAGGGGAAAGTTCCAATCGATTCCGAGACCTGTGTCAACTCTCTGGGTCATTGGGCAGCATTATAACGCAATTCTAGAATCGGAGTCTACTACGCTACGAGGACATTCAGCCCTCGATAACGCCCTCGCAACTGTTTGATTTCTCTATTCAAAAACTTGGAGTACTCTTCGATGGTCGCAGAGTAAATCCCGTAAATCGCGGAAGCCGTGTAACTCACACTTTCACTGACCCCATCCCTCGAGATGGACTGGCTACTGTACCCACCCCTGAATGCCTGTCCTGCTACCGTGAGTGCGTCGATAGCAGCCTTCTTACCTACGACCTCCAGTAACACAGGATCAACTTCTCGCAGTCCTGCCACAGCTGTGTAGTGCCAGAAGTTGGGTAGCTCGATGCGCCCGCGCAAGCTCTCCACCCACACCAGACCTATGAACTGAAATGCCATCGTAGCACTGAAAGGAACAAGCTGCCCAAAGCCACTCTTCTCGCTCATTTCCAACCACTGCATTGCTACATCGATAATCTGAGTGTTGGCTAGCTGTCCCCATAGCCTATCCACATACAGCACACTCATGAAAGGAAACTGAATGTCAATCCACCTAGCAGGAGTTACAGGATAGAATGTTATGGGATTAACAATGACATCCCAATCTTCTGGAGTGGCACTTCCTGGCAAATAGACATCAGTAACTAACCTAGTTGGCTCTAAGTACACACCTGCTATCTTGTCATTTTCAAGCCAGTCACAAGCCTGATTGAGCCATCTACGCAACATAGCATCTGTGATACTTGACTTAGTTACGAATAGCTCATCCTTTACAGGACCTGTTGATGGCATAGCAGACAAGTTTCGAACAAGCACTACAATGTACTCTGATCCACAGTCTGCTCTTAGAATGTACCTGCCTGGAGCAGTTATAGACACCGACGGTCCACCACTCCAGCTAAGTGCCCTATCCCCACCAGAAGTGGCATTCAAACTCAATGTAGCAAACCCTGTGGGATGTGTGTTGCTGACTTCCTCAATTTCAATTCCAGTAATATTGACTGGTGGAAGCTTCACAGTACGCATAAAAAACGCTTCCATAGGGAGCCCAAACAAATACGTCTTTCGTAATTGCTGAGCCGTTATAGGATTAATCTGAAAATCTGAAGACACGCCCAACACAGATGGTGCAGACACAGACTTAGCTTGAACAAAGAATAAGCCTCTACGAATTAGACTTATAGTCCTTGGGTCTCTGAAAGAAGTTTGTGTCCGTTGGTCTACAATGTCTGGTAAATAAATGGTAGTTGATAATGTAGTGGGATTAGCAGTGCCAGGTATAGTTAGAGTAGTAGTGTAAATTGAGGAATCACGTGTTCTACGAGCTTTGATAAGATCTACTTGAATCCGTTCATTCTGCATACTACCACTACCAGATACAACAATAGACACATTGATAGTAGCTCGCCCCTCTACTATCTCAAAGCGGCTGTACTCTTCTAAGTCAACTGTTACTTGAATGCCGGTAGGAGCCGCCATGCTTCACCTATGGGATGTCAAACAGTTTGTCGGTAACATTAGCAGGTACTGTTAAAGTTCTACGATAGTTGATTGCAGGAATAGTAATGTCTATGATAGCCCCCTGCAATACTTCCAGAGCAAAGAAACCTGCAGAGTCTGTCTGTGTGGCTATAATGTCGCTAGCTACACCACCTATATTAGGTGTAGACCCAATAATGGTTGGTGCAGACATAATACGTGCACTTACAGATTCTCCTATCAAAGGCTGTCCTGACAGCCCGATCAGATTACCAGTAAGCATATTAGTGGGTAGCGATATAGTGCCTGGTGTGTACGTAGAAGAGGATTGAACTACAGCTTGCCCGATAAACTGCCTGATAGCTGGGATAGGCAGCGTAGGATTGCCGTCAATAATGTACAAGAATGACCCAATAGTGTTCAATTCACCTGCAGTGAACAATATCTCATATACCCCAAATCCATTCTCTCTGAAATCAGTGGGAGCCAGCACTTTCAAAGAGAAAGTAGAACCACTACTCTTTTTGTAAGAAACATCAACTTGTGTGTACAGAATACCAGTGCGAGGCGAACCATCACTAGCATTGATAGCAATGAAAGGCAACCAAGTTGGAGTTCCCTGAAGTACCGCAATGTATGCCATCGGAAACCTCTAGAATGTCAAAGGTGTGTGGTTGCTAACCACGAATGTTCCAACTTTGATTTCGCCAGTCTTTGGAAGGTTCTTAACGTCAGAACCACCATCTTGGATAGCTGTCACAAAGTATATGTCGTCATCAACTGGGTTAGAGATCAGAGATGTATTGAATCCTTTAACATGTGATACTGTATCCAAATGGTACTCACCAGAGCTATACGTGGCAGATACTTCAGCCAAAACCTGCAAAAGTTGGCTTACAGAAGCCCCAGTCTTGAATGTATTGTCAGACCAATCAAAATACTTACCATCACTCTGTCGACGAATCTTTATCTTTATGTCTGTCTTACCAGGTAAAGGATCGCCATTTGCATCAACAGCAAATGCAACAATGGGCTCTATGTCGCCGTGCTGTATGCCTACAACTGTCATTGACCTAGCATCCTTAAAGCTGAAGACAATGAAATTACAGCTAGTTCAGAACTTTCATCGTGCACTGAGTAGCTTAGCACCAGCCGATTGCCCTCTATCAGTGCAAGACCACAACAGAATTCGATTCCAAGCTGGCGGAAATAGAATGGATCACTTTTTGCAATAACACAAGACAATTCTGCATTGGCTAGTACAAATCTGTGCACATAGACTCGTTCTCTTCCTTGGTCATTGGCTGACACCTCGTGGTCAACCCACAGCCATCTGCCATCGGGCAATTCTATAGCCTGAGACGAGCCTAGGAGCCTACCAGAGTGCTTCAATCCCTCGGGGGGAATCGTCACAGGGTCCGCACAGCTGGTCCCTAGGTCAAGCACACACAAGGGCTCCGTGGAGTAGATCCACTTGGGCCAACAACCTTTGGAACCAACTACTGGTTTCCAATTCTTCTGATGACCTTCAATGTGCTTGCTAAGAATGTCAATCTCATAAAACTCGTTATTCATGATAGCAAGTCGCGCCTGATGACAATTTCCACCAGGAATGATATCCCTAACAGTGCAAGAAGCCCATATCTTACTGCGAACAGCATCCTTATCGTAATATAGCCTGCAATCTTCAAATCCATGAACTGGATAGTCTGTTCTTGGTACTCCTGTTTTATCAATAATCTCTACTCCAGGTATACTAACAAAGTTCTCATCAAATATTGTCCAGAAATTTCTGGTACGTACTGTCCCATCATAATCGTAGCTGCCATCAGGTCTAATCTTGTAGTTAACCATTCTGACGATGGCAGAAAGCTTGCCATCAATCATGCAAACAGATGGAGTGGAGTACACCCACCCTCCATATCTTTCCCACTTATCAACAACATTGATTTCCAGATATCCTTCTGGTGCTACCTCACGAAGCTTCTGTGTGTAGAAATGATAGTTTCTACGAAAATTCATATTGTCCGGCCTAGCTTGTGCAGCTTTCTTTGCTCCTTCTCTACCTTCGTCTTTCTTGTTAATATAGTAGGCAGTTCTGGATAACAGATCGGGTATTGTCACATCGTAGATACTAGGATCTGGGTTCAAAGGACCTGGAGGTGGAATAGGAATCTCTGATGCTCTGCGAGCGAAGATGTAGCTCACAGCATGCTTGCCCTGGCCAAGCCAGTACTGAGCGACTCGCGAGAGAGGCTCTGCACGATGAGGAGCACAAGCATGGGCCATCAACAGTAGCTGCTGAATCTCATCCCACGGTCGCAAAAGCCTCTCTGCAAGGTTGGCAGCCCTAGCGTTGGCCTCATACGCTTCGTCAGCCCAACCACCTAGCGTCCCACGCTTCTTGTACAGGTCGCATGCTTGGCCTAAATGGTTGACTCTATAGGCAGTTTCACCAAAGTTACTCAAACATTCATGAGTCTGAGCTAAGTAGAACAAGCCACGATGATTGTCAGGATTGTCTTTCAGCCAACGTTCAAGGACCTTTACATCCTTTTCCCATCTAGCAAATCTGACTTCTGCAGGATCATTGCATTTCTTGATCCATGTAATTGGTACTGTTCCACTTACTGGCTTTTTCCCAGAAATGATTTCATGTGTAGGAACTGAATACTTCCAGTCTGCCGTAGATCTGATCAATCTTGGATAGACAAAGTTAGGGCCACCTTCACCCCTAATCTCTAGATGAAACGCCTCTTCCGAAGTGTTCTCGTGCTCTATGCAGAACTGCTTTAGGGCTTCACCTTCACTAAGAATGTCATCCCCATTCAGTAATAGAATGAAAGTAGCATCTTTGCCTGCTAATTCCAATCCTAGATTTCTTGTAGCAGCATAGTCAATTACGCCAGTTTCAGCATAAGTTACAATTGAACGTTCATGTAATTCCCCAGGTATATCTTTAAGTACTTCCCGAATGATATCCTGAGTTCCGTCCTTGGAACCTGTATCCAGTATTGTCCAAGAATCTATGCACGACTTCACAGATTCAAGAGTCTCTTTGATTCTACGTGATTCATCTTTCACTATCATATTCAGTTTGACAAGATTCTTACCTGTACTAGAAACTTTAGGCATACTAGGTAGCATACTCTGTAACTTCTCAATAGATGATGGAAATAATCCTCTTTCTTTAGCATCTTGTATCATCCAATTTATGTAGCCAATATTAGTAGTTATCTTATGATGATTAGAAAAGATATCACAGTAGTTACCATAACTATACTTGTACTTTTCTTCATTATTACAGATTACTGAAGCAATAAGGTCCTCGTCAATTGATGCTTTGCCACTTGCTAGAACCTTTTCAGCTTCATTGGCAAACTCTTCGTCAAATTCTATTACACTCTTTGGGCTGCCAACCATATACCCAGCAGCCACCATACACCAAATTTTCTCATAAAATGATTTGCCTTTTGGTGCATTACCAATACAACGAAGTATATGAAAATGCATTTGTTCATCAGCGTGCTCATAAGCAGTTATGTCAAACAAACTAGATACGCGATCTGGATACTTCCCTTCATAAGTGAGTGCGTGGGCCACCCCAAGATCTAACCACCCAATATGCGTAGTATTGTATGGGTTCAACTTGGCTACCTGGCCCATCATACCAGGCTTGCTCCAACCCATTGCTAAGAATAGAGGTGTATCTTTTGGTACATTTCTGTTGCTTGGTAATGAACAGGACTTTAGGCGTTCACTCCAACGTTTGAACGATTCTAGCTGCTCTAGAGGCTCGTCAAGAATAACTGTTGGAGCTTTTGCAGATTCACGAGCTTCACGCAAATGATCTGCAACCCATGGATCACAGAAAATTACCATAGGCAGAGGAAGAGATAACATGGGCTTCCCAAGGCTCAAGAAATCTCTTGAACGACTAAGCCCTCGCTTCTCCAGGTCCCACCAACACGTTACCAATGTGATACTCACAACTGTCTCCTATCGTTTCGTGTAGATACTGGCTCCACCAACTATGCCTTCCATCTCCCAACCTGTGTAATTGCCAAGAATGAAATCAGTGGTGGCTGTGTCCCCACCTGTACTTGTCCAGTTGCCAACATCTGTAGCCCATGTTGAAGCTTTACCAGCATATGAAGATGCATTAGAGAATGAGTAGGCTTGCCTAGCTCCATCAAACTCTAAGGCAGAATCCCATACAAAGGTTCCAGAACGATATACGTTATTTACTGAAGTGGACCCGTATATTTGCTGTGACTCAGTTCCAGCATAGTCGTATATAGTTAGATTGTTATTATAGTTCATGTACATATTGACTTGCCCATCATTATCCCCGCCATTGAATAGCATGGGGAACAAGGCAGACTTACCTGCTATACTATGTGCTGCTATCACCCCTTGTGCCTTATTCCAACCAGTCATCTTGGAAGAATCCACATAAATGCTTGTTGGGCCGTAACAAGAAGATGCAGCATTATCTTGTGTGTAGCAAAGTACATGTGGCATAAAATACTGATATTTAGTGCCAAAAACCATCTGCATACCACCAGAATAAAGCTGTTCACCGGCAGATGTATAAGTAGAAGCACAAGTTGAACTACTATCAGTAAAATACACCCTGATAAGACTATTGGTGCACCCACGTGAATCTACACATTTGGTCCTAAGTCTGGCTGCTATCCAACCATAGGTCACTCCATACACCTCAACATCGTTATCTATGTCTGGAGTAGAATATGCAGACCCAGATACCCCAACTGCTGTAGCTTCAGGAACCGTTAAATCTATCACAACATGAGCTTGTGCAGAAACACTGCTACTATAAACTGCAAGACATATATATCGCTGGCTCTCGTACTTAAAATAGCCACTGGCAACAATGTAGTCATTCAATGCTGGATCAGGCTGTAATTGTGAGTAAAAATAATGTTGGCTACTACTTGTATTAGCAGTGTGTCTATCTGCGGTATACCTGCCTGTGTAAGACCTGGCTGCGTTAGCAGTAGCATACCCAGTCATTCCTGAGTATAGCCATTGATCTTGTCGGTCAGAGTGGTTCATTTCGTTAGTAATAGTAGTAAATACCGGAGTGCCTACATCAAATCCTCTGTTGCCAGGCATTGAATATCCACTAGACTGCATAACAGACGACCACATATATGGAATAGCCCCAGTTGGGAAACAAGCTACATGCACACCTGTATTGTTGAACTCAGAACTTGACGTAGCTGAATTTGCAAAATCAGCTTTATTATATACTTCAAAGCACGTTGCAAATGCTGTTGAACTAGCAGCCCTTGAATATGTTAGTAGCCCTCCTGTAGGATCTGCACTTTTAGTAGGAGCCGCCATGGCAGCTACATCAGCGTCAGTTAACTCATAATCTTTAAGAATCATTACTCCAGCCAAATCTACTGGCATGGTAAGACTGGCATCAGGACCTATAAGGATATTATTGCTATTTGAAGATACGCTACCTGTGCCAGCATCCCCACCGTCAGCGAAAGCTTCACCATCCACAGAAGTCCATATATGCCAATGATCTGTAACCCATGTTGCCTTTGCAGCAATAAGATGCCAGGCAGTGTCAGTTACTCCTGTAGCTGTAGTAACGTTGCTTCCACCACTGGAAGTACCCCAATAAAACTTAGCATATGAAGGAGAAGTACCACCTGTAGTCACTAATTGCCAATACTGACTAGAAGTCCCCTTTTGTACAAGATTGGTTCCCCCCGAGAAAGGCTCACCTCTATACCACACAGCAATAGAAAAAGGCTGAGAGTCAGAAGGAACCCCAGTACTAGATCCTCCAGAGAACCCACTACTAGCACCAGAAAACCAAATTCCCTGACGCGAAAACCCTGACCCCATAGGCCACGGTGCATTTCCATTATGCTGGTCGTACCCTTTTGGAGTCCCAGTCTTAACTGTAAGATGATTGCTATTACCAGAATAGTCAGTTAATCCAATTCCATTAATTGGCACAATATCATTGAAATAGTAATGAGCTATAGTGTTGCTGTCATCTGTCCAAAATGTGCCTTGCCGTATACTTTGCTTATAATGGTTCTTGATTACAGTGGCTGTACGAGCAGTATTTGAAATCATAGCCTCATACATGTAACCAGAAAATCCGTAATCTGTTGTGTAATCTGAAATTGCTCCAACAGCAAGAGGCTGAGCATGTGCTATACGATTTGTAGTGGCAGTACCACTCAATGTTCCAGCAAGAACCTCGCCATTCTTGTATATCACAAACGTCCAATCACTCCCACTGTATGTTCCAACACATGCGTAGTGAGCCGGTCCATATGAAGTCCCCATTGCTGAATCAACTGCATAATTACGAGCATTAGTTCCATCACTAACATTGCACATAATCTTATCTTCGCTATTGCCCCAACCAAACCCTATCCCAGAGCCACCTGCCACACCTCTGCTGCTAAATATCACCCCATTATCAGTGCGCTGTGTGTTGTGGACAATGGCTTCTAAAGTAAACCCAGACACCTCATCCAAACTGGCGATAGAAGTACTGGTAGCTTTGAATCGATCAACATCACCATCATCATCAGTAAAGAATATGCCCTTTCTGCCTTGTCCACGACTAATAAGACCAGTTTCTAACCAATATCGAATAGTACCACTACCTGTAAGTTCAACTTCGTTGTTCCAGTCAGCTATTGGGCTGCCCCAATCATTTAGATTCCATATCCATGTCTTGCTAGCCGTGGCTCCACTAGGTGTTGTAAACCCACCAAGACTGTTGTTACTGAGAAAACTAGCACCAGAGAAATCAGCTGTTAGCAAGTGGGAGGTATCATCTGGAATCCCACTTTTGGAGCTAGGTCTACTCCACCACTCAAAGTTCTCTATAACCCCATTTAGGCATTGATCGCTGGTAGTGGCACACCCGAATATTGCATATGGTGCGTTTGGATGCCTACGATTCCAAGGTGTAGAAGGTATAGAGGCTGAAAGTGCTCTGGGCTGTAAAAGTGACTTTGCGTAAGACCCATTTACAGTCATAGATGCATAACGTTTGCTGCCACCATCTGGGTAAGGCCACTGTGTAGACCTAGCTACCGGAGAACCTCCTACTACAGTTAAGTTGTTGCCGTTTCCAGAAATGTCCAACAACCCAGAAGTTGTAGCTGACTCCATAAAATTGTAGTGTGCTAGATCAGAAGAAGTCTTGGCCCACGCTGTTCCTGTACCTCTTGACGCTAACCAATCCTTTTTAACCTCATCAGCAGAAAGAGCTTTAGTCAATATTCTAACTTCATAAATATTAGTATCTGAATAATATGTAGAAACACCACCTATACTTAATGCCTGACCATTAGAAATATTTCCTGTTGCTGTAGATCCTGAACATGCAGTTCCTACTTGATTTCCATCAATGTATATTTTAGGATCATTCCAATCAGACCCAGTTTTATCCCAGGTGCAAACTATTTGATGAACACCTGGTGTACTTAAATACCCATTACCAGTATAGCAATATCTAAGATTTGTTGCTTTCAAATAACACGATAAATTACTGCTAGCCCCAGTAAGTAAACTATATCCTGTTAAATTACCAGCATTACTATTGTCTACCAATACCTCATAATCTACATTCGTATTATGTTTAACCAGTACCTCAACTGACAATGCTGTAGCAGAAGAGGGGTCTGCCACGCTTGTGCTGGACGCTGCTACGTTTTCAGAACTAGCCCGTTCAAACTTCCAGCTGTAGCGATCTACATCAGTGTTGGGGATGCCATCCCTATAGTCCCAGGAAGTCACATATGTGCGTTTCTCAATCCCACTACCAATAGGCTTACCCTTAATAATCCCGTCTATGAAACCACCCAAATCACGGATCTGGAATACAGGCTGAATGCCCTCATCTAAGTACTCCCCACCGTCTCCCAATCGCCATAATCTGCGGGCTACTGCAGGATTGTGAACCATAGGGCCTAGTGCTGCAGAAGTAACTACCTCCCCACGCTCCATGGAGTAAGGCATGGAAACTAGATTACCTGCTATACCCAGATAATTGACATTGCAGGTTTGGCTGACATTGCCCTCTGTTGAAGTGCATGAAGGAGTCAGATTTTCTGCCTCATACTGAGCATCGGCTACGTCTATGACACATGAACCATGTGTGGCTGCCCACCAGTTAGCCTGCTTAGTCGTACCTGTATT
>Ga0316621_10000160_pt1 | contig 11526 bp, 10 predicted proteins | sample OWC_Aug_OW2_C1_D_2_FD_207664 | JGI IMG/M metagenome (GOLD analysis project Ga0316621, IMG submission 207664) | Wetland soil microbial communities from Old Woman Creek delta, Ohio, United States - OWC_Aug_OW2_C1_D1_C | ecosystem: Environmental > Terrestrial > Soil > Wetlands | place: USA: Ohio... | reverse complement strand
GTCGCCGACGTGTGCCGTGACGTCGGCGGGCTTGAGGCCAAGCTCCTCGGCCACGATGACGGCCAGCGCGGTCCGGATGCCCGTCCCGATGTCCTGCGCCCCGTGGAAAAGCTCCACGCCGCCGTCCTTGTGCACGCGGACCTCCACAGCGACCGCCTCCCGGAACAGGACGTACCAGTTGCCGTGAGCCATGCCGATCCCGCGCTTCTTGGGCCCGGTCGTCTGGCCGGGGACCCGGTTTCGCCTGTCCCAGCCGATGGCCTTGGCGCCGACGTCGTAGTAGGTCTTTCGGAACGGATGCGTGTCGTTCCTGCGCCGGAACTCCAGCGGGTCCATGCCGAGGCGGTGGGCCAGCTCATCCATGGCGCACTCCAGGCCGAACGCCCCCTGCGGATGGCCGGGAGCGCGGAGCGCGCAGGTCGGCCCCGCGTTCGTGAAGACGTCGTACTCCTCGAGCTTCACGTTCGGGCACTGCGGGTACATGCTGCCCGGCGGCCCGCCGGTGCGGGCGCTCTGGCTGATCCCCCCTTCCGTGTACGCGCGGTGGTGGATGGCCGTGAGCGTTCCATCCGCCTTGGCGCCGATCCGCACGGTCATCAGCGCACCCGGCGCGTTCCCGGTGCAGATCTGTTCCTCGTGGCGGTCGAGCATGAGCTTCACGGGCGCGCCCGTCTGGCGCGCCAGCCGGCAGGCGACGATGGCGAAGCCGCTCCCGACGGCCGAAGGGTACAGCTTGCTTCCGAAGCCGCCCCCCATGTGCTCCGAGATCACCCGGACCTTCTTCCGGTCGAGGCCGAACGCCTCGGCCAGGGCGGCGCGGACCATGAAGACGCCCTGGGTGGAGGTGTAGACCGTGAGCTGTTCGCCCTCCCAGTGCGCCACGACCCCGTGGGTCTCGAGGACCGCGTGCGTGTGGACGGCGAGGCGGTAGGTGGCCTCGTGGACGGCGCCAGCCTCGGCGAAGCCCTTCTCGACGTCCCCCCGCGTCCCTCCCCGCGCACCGCCGGCCGTGGCGGGCGGGAGCGGCCCGATCACGTTGCCTTTCCTGGGCGCGTTCGCGGGTGCGCTCGGGGTGGAAGGGGCCTCGCCCTCCGCATAGACGAGGGGAGCCTTCGGCGTCATCGCCTCTTCGAGGTCCGCGACGAAGGGGGTCGCCTCGTACTGCACCTCGACGAGGCGCGCCGCTTCATCCGCGATCTCCTGGGAGACGGCGGCGACCGCCGCGATGTCCTGACCCGCGAACCGGACCTGTCTTGCGTCGGTCGTCCAGACGGCCTTCACGCCGGGGAACCGCTCTGCCTTGGCCGTGTCGATGCGGACGATTTTGCCGGCGGGGAGCGGCGCCCGGACCATCTTGGCCCAGAGCATGCCAGGCAGTCGAACATCGTAGGTATACTTGGCCCGGCCGGTCACCTTCAGCGCGGCTTCCAGCCGGGGGTGGCGCTTCTTCACGGCGCGGAGACGGGAGTCCAAATCCCACGGCTTGAGATCCCCCGGAGCGGGGCGGACCGCCATGGTGACCGGACTTTCGGCAGGCCCGACCTTGACCTGGAACGTGGGGTTGCCGGCGGAGTCGTGCTGCGCCATGGGTCACCCCCTCTGCCTGGCCGCCTTGTTGACGGCCTCGAAGATCCTGGAGTACGTCCCGCATCGGCAGAGATTCCCGGACAGCCCGGCCTTGATCTCCGCGAGACTGGGATTCGGATGTTTCTTGAGGAGAGCCGTGGAGGCCACCACGAACCCCGGCGTGCAGAAACCGCACTGGAACGCGTCGCACTCCACAAACGCGGCCTGGACCGGGCTCAGCTTCTCCGGGGTGCCGAGGCCCTCGACCGTCGTGATCTCGTGGCCCACCGCGTCCACCGCGAGCATCATGCACGCGCAGACGGGTTCCCCGTCGAACAGGACCGTGCAGCCGCCGCACGCGCCGCGCTCGCAGACCTCCTTCGCGCCCGTGAGGCCGAGATAGTCTCGGAGGGTCCGAAGGAGGGTGACCCGAGGCTCGACGGTGACCGTGTGTGCCGCGCCATTGACCGTGAGCCTGAGCAGAACGGCGTCGGGGCCGAGGACGCGGGCCTCGGCGGTACGAGGCGTCGGGGCGACGAGCCCCGTGGCCGCTGCGCCCACTCCCACGGTCTTGAGGAAGGTTCGACGGGAAACGCTGAAGGACGTGTTGACGTTCTTCGGTGGGCGTTTTGGCATAGTGCACCTCGCAAGCGGACGCGGCCGTCCTCAACCAAGCCTGAACCTTCGAGATCTACCGCCGAATGACCGACTAGCCGACGGACCTGATGGCGTCAGGCCCTCCATCCCGACGTAGCGTACAGTCGCGCGATCGTCGCCCGAGTGTCAAGCGGAAGTTACGGGATGAGAGGAATGGTATCCAAAGCGCGGCGGAGGGATCCCGGCCCCGCCCCCCCAACCCGGCGCGGTCCTCCGTCAGCCGGATTCGGGACCCGGAGGTGCATCGAGCAGAGACTGCAATCGCTCTTTTGCTTCACGCGCCCGATCCATGTGGCGGCCGCATATCTGCAGGATCTCGTTCCTCAGCGTCGGTCGGAGCGTCATGAGAAAACCCACGAGCCCGGTCAAGGCGTCGTCCACAGCCTGGACGGCCACTGCGATCTCTCGGCGTGTCTGTGCGTCCATCGCACACATCCCTCCAGCAGGCTGCTCAGAGAGACCCAGCTGTCCCGGGAAGTCGCGGGAGGTCCCAGCCGTTGTGAGCGGCCTGGACCGACCCAGGTCTCTCATCGTCCTGCTATTCTATTGTTCCATCCTCGCTCCGGAGGTGGGACCCGTCAACGAGTGTGATCAAGTCGCCAGGTATCGAGCCTTTCCACGTGACAAGGCTGCCCGCCGACGCTATATTGCGGCACGTTGCGATCGCCCATCCTCACCACGAGAGCTGAAGTGCCGGAACTGACGATTCACACGCGAAATACGCAGGAGATGATCGATATCACCTCGCAGGTCGGCGAGGTGGTGCGGCGTTCGGGGGTCGAGAGCGGTTTCTGCCTGGTGTATGTCCCGCACGCCACTGCCGCGATCGTGATCAACGAGAACGCCGACCCCAACGTCTGCCAGGACATCCTGGACGCCCTGGGTCGAATGGTTCCCGAGGGCGCGTGGCGTCACGATCGCGTGGACAACAATGCCGCCGCCCACATCAAGGCTACCATTCTGGGGCCGAGCCAGGCGATCCCGGTGCGGGAGGGCAGTCTGCGCCTGGGGACCTGGCAGAGCGTGATGCTCGTCGAGCTCGACGGACCCCGAGACCGGACCGTGATCGTCGAGGTCCGCTGACCAAACCCCTGGCAACGAGGCGGCCGGATGACACTGATCGAAGCCAGCGTCCTGGGCGTGGTCCAGGGCGCTACGGAGTTCCTGCCGATCAGCAGCATCGCCCACCTGCGGGTCGTGCCGGCGCTCCTGGGATGGAGTGACCCGGGCGCCGCCTTCTCGGCGGTCATCCAGCTCGGCACCCTGCTGGCCGTCCTGGTCTATTTTGCGGGCGACGTGTGCGGCATGACGCGGGCCGCCCTGAAGGGGCTGTTCGACGGCAAGCCGTGGGCGAGCCAGGAGGCGCGCCTGGCGTGGTTCATCACCATCGGTACGATTCCCATCGGGGTCTGCGGTCTGGCGTTCAAGAAGCACATCGAAGGCGGGTGGCGCTCGCTCTACGTGATCTCCGCTAGCTTGATCATCCTGGGGATCCTCTTGTGGGCGGCGGAGCGCCGGGCGGCGTTCCGGCGCGAAATCGAGCAGATCGGCTGGCTGGACAGCCAGCTCATCGGACTGGCGCAGGCCGTCGCGCTGATTCCAGGCTCCTCGCGTTCGGGGACGACGATGACCGCGGCGATGTTCCTGGGATTGACGCGAGAGGCGGCGGCCCGGTTTTCCTTCCTGCTCGGCATTCCGGCCATCGGCGCCTCCGGCGTGTTCGAGCTGCGGGAATTGCTGCAGCACGGCGCGGGGGAGGCCGGGCTCTTGGCTTTGGCGGTCGGCACCGCGACGTCCGCGCTGAGCGGCTATCTTGCCATCGACCTGTTGCTCCGATATCTCCGTCGGAACACCACCTACGTCTTTGTCTGGTATCGGATCGGATTGGGCGCGCTGCTGCTGGCGCTCTTGGGTGCCGGCATCCTGAGGCCGCTCGGATGATTGCCCGCGTCTCGTGGGCGTCAGTGAGGAGTCATCATGTTTGCCGGCATCAATCACGTGGCCGTCGTCGTGCGCAACGTGGGAGAGGCGCTGCGGTTCTACCACGAGGTTCTCGGGCTGCCCGTCGGGCATCGGGCCACGGTCGCGGACCAGGGGGTCCACGCCGTGCTGCTGCCGGTGGGCGAGGACGAGATCGAGCTGCTGGAGCCGACGAATCCGGCCGGGGGCGTCGCGCGGTTCCTGGAAAAGAAAGGCGAGGGCGTCCATCACCTCTGCATGGAGACGGCGGACGTGGCGGCGGCCCTCGCCCGGGTCAAGGCGGCGAACCTTCCGGTGATCGACCAGGCGCCCCGGCAGGGGCTGGCGGGCACCATTGCTTTCCTGCACCCGGGCGCGTGTCACGGCGTCCTCATCGAGATGGCTCAACCTCCCCAGGCGGCGCATCAGGCGGCGCCGGCTGCGGGCGGCATCCGCGCCGCTCGCATCAACACCATCTACATTGCGACAAAGGACGTTGCGGCGGCGGCCGAGAATTACGCGAAGAACTTCGACGCGACGGTCGCGGGACCCCTCCGCGATCCACACTTCGGCGCCACGCGCGCGGTGGTGCAGATCGGCACGAGCCGTGTGACGCTGCTGGACGCGGGGGAGCTCTCCGCGGTGGCGGCGGACGACCCATTCGTCGGGAATCGACGCGAGAGCGTTCTGGGTCTCTGCCTCGGAGTCGAGGATTTCGCGGCGGCAGAAAATTACCTGAGGGGGAAAGGGATTGCCCTCTCGGTGCGCGGCGCCGGAAACGGCTCGCCCGTCGGCCGCCTGCTGGCCAACAACACCCACGGGGTCAGCCTGTTCATGAGTCCGCGCAGCTGACGGTTGAGTGCGACGCGTGAAATGCACGGGGCGAAGCCTGTCGGCCCCGCCCCACGTCTGCCCCTAGAAGCTCCGATCCTCCCGACGCTGCGATTCCCTCATCCACCCCGGATCGGCCGAAACACTTAGCCACACGACGCACAGAGGGCTCCATCAACAGGGACTACCGGCCGCCGGCGTGCTCCAGGACCGCAAAGACGAAGGCCACAAAGACGGCCTGGAGGATGAGCAGGCCCGCTTCCAAGTTCCGGGCGTGCACGAGAGCGATGGCGGCCAGGCCCATGCAGATGGACAGGGAGAAAACCAGGAGGACGGCGTTGCGGTTGCTTCCGAGCAGCGACGCCAGGCGGTGATGGAGGTGGTCCCGACCGACATATGCGATCCAGTCCCGGAAGCTCCTCACCTTTCCCGTCGCGATCCGTGCCACGGTGATGTGGGTCATGTCGTAGATGAACACCCAGAAGATCAACACGGGAGCCGCGATGTCGACGAGGTTGTTCTCGGCCCATTCGCCCTTGACCGCCAGCGCCGCGAGGACAAAGCCCAGGAACGTGCTGCCGGCATCGCCGAGGAATATCGCCGCCGGGGCCTTGCGGCGGAAATTGAAGGGCAGAAACCCCAGGCAACTCCCCACGATCGCCGAGGCAAACCACCCCAGAGACGGTTGAGACGTCAGGAAGGCGAAGAGGCCCAAAAAACTCGCCGTGATGATGCTGAGTCCGGTGGCAAGGCCGTCCATCCCGTCAAAGAAGTTCATCGCATTGGTGATGCCGAGGAGCCAGACGATTGTCAAGCCGATGTCGATGGCGTCGCCGAACCACGCTTGCGGGAACAGGGTCAACACCACGCCGGACCCGATGACCGCGCCGGCCGCCGCGAACTGCGCGAGCATCTTGATGAATGCCGGAACCTCGACGATGTCATCCACGACGCCGACGACCACCAGCAGCGTCGCTCCCAGCAGGATGGCGACAACCTGGCGGTCCAGGATCGAATTGGCGAGGATGGCCAGGGTGAACGCCACGTATATGGCCAGTCCCCCCAGCAGCGGAGTCGGTGCGGAGTGGACCTTGCGCGAGGCCGGCATGTCGAGGATTCCGACGGCCTGCGCCGTCCGGATGACCACAGGCGTCAAGCCGAAGGCGATCAGGCCGGATACGATCAGAATATGCGCCCAGCGGGCACCGTAGACGGACTGCCACCCGGCCCGACCGGCGAAGACAAGCAGCACGCCGGCCAGCGCAAGCAGCGCGATGCTCGCCCACAGGGGAAACCGGCCGAGGCCGGCGGCAGCGTCAAGCGGTCTGGGTTCCGCGGCGGACGGCGATGGAGTCATGCGAACGTGCGCTGGAGGGCGCGGATCACGACCTCCGCCTCCTTTGCGGTCAGGGCAGGATAGATCGGGACGGACAGGGCGTGCCGGTAGGCCTGCTCCGCTCCGGGGAAGCCCTCCAGGCCGAGCGTCCTGTGGATGGGCTGGAAGACCGGGCGGCGGGCGGTGACGCCGAGTCGGGCGAGCCGCCGGGCCGCGGAGGTCGCCGCCATCGGGCAGGCAACGACGAAGCGATGATAGACATGGCTCCGCCTGCCGTCGGCGACGGGAAGTCCGACGGGCAAGGCGGCCCACCGGCGCCGGAAACGCGCCGCCACGGCCGCCCGGCGCGCGAGCATGGCGGGCAAGCGACGAAGCTGGCTTCGGCCCAGGGCCGCCTGGATGTCCGTCAGCTTATAGTTGAATCGAGTCGCGTGGTGCAGCCGCTCGTCGTAGTCTCGGAGGTCCCGGATCCGGGCCAGGAGGCGCCGGTCTCGGCTGAGCACCATCCCCCCTTCCCCCGTGGTAAAGAGCTTCGTGGCGTAGAACGACAGCGTGCCGACCTCGCCCAGGCCGCCAACGGGGCGGCCCCCGTAGCGTGCGCCGAACGCCTGGGCGCAATCCTCGATGACGGGAATGCCCAGGCGCAACAGGGCATCCAGGTCCGCCGGCAGCCCGAAGAGGTGGGGCACGATGATCGCCCGCGTGCGCCGCGTGCAGCGCCGCCGTACGTCGGCCGGATCCACGTTGTACGTATCCGCGTCGATGTCCGCCAGTCGCGGGGTGGCCCCCACGTACTCGACGGCGTGCAAGGGGGCGACGCACACGTAGCTGGGAAGGATGACCTCGTCCCCCGGTCCGATGCCCAACCCCAGCAGCGTCAAGTGCAGGGCCGCCGTCCCGGAATTCACCGCCACGCCGCTGGGAACGCCGACGAATGCCCCGACCTCGGCCTCAAGGCGCTCGACCTCGACCCCTTGCGCCAGCGCGCCGCGCCGCAGCACGCGGACCACCGCCCGCACGTCCTCCGCCGTGATCCAGGGGCGAGAGTGCGGGATGGGCACAGGCAATTGGGCAACTCGGCGACTGGGCAATTGGGCAACTCGGCAATTTGGCAATTGGGCGATTCGGTGCGATCCTTACGTCTCTTCGGGAACGCGTGTCTTGGTGCTGCTGCTTTTCGATTTGCGTCCAAGCATTCGAATGTATGCGTTCAGTTGACGGGCCAGAGCCTCGACGCGCGCTGTGAGTTCGTTGAAGCGTTCATTGGACAATAGGTCTCGCTTGTGGGCGCGCCGGAGCCAATGCCGCGTCTCGAACAATGATCCGCGGGCGTAATACTGGAACTGGCGATTATCTCGGTAATGGTACCGGCCGTAACCCTCCGCGATGTTTCCCCCGACTGAGTCGGCAGCATCGACGAGCTGTCGACCAAGCGTATCCCTCGGGAAGGGACTCCAACTGAGGACTTCATCCCAGACCGAGTCGGCAAGTTCTTCGGCCAACTGATAGATTCGCAGGCCTTCCAGACCTTCCGGCACCGCTGCAACTCCACACGCGTCCTACATTCTTTCCAAATCGCCCAGTCGCCGAGTTGCCAAATTGCCAATCATCACGACGCGATATTGATGAAAAGTCGCAATGGGACAAATCCCTCGGCGTTGCGCACGCGCCCTTGGATGCCGCGGAAATGCGCCGAGGAGCGCGCGATGTCGACGATCGTCAGGCCCTCGATATTGGTCTTGTTCACCTGCGAGGCGTGCGCCTCCAGCGCGGCGACCTTCCGCTCCAGGACGGCGTCGACGTCCACGAAGACGCTGGGCGAGAAATTCTGGGCGGTGGGCCCCTCGAAGAACAGGACGTTCCGCGTGTAACGGGTGGCGGTGATGGTGGAGACCGAGAGGTGGCGGTGATCCTGGTGCGTATCGTCTTGATGGTGGACGAAAATGAAATCCGGCTTCACCTCATGAATGATCCGCTCGACGCGCTGAATGCTGTCTCGGTCCAAGGGGATGGCGGTATCCGGATAGTCGCCCCAGAAGAGCTTGGCGGTCTGCAAAAGGTCGGCCGCGTCCTCCTGTTCCTTGCGGCGGATGGCGCCCTCCCCGCTTGCGCCGCCGTCGGTCATGACGAGTAGGAAAACCTCATGCCCTTGTCGTGCGTACTTGATGAGGGTTCCGCCGCAACCGACCTCGATGTCGTCCGGGTGCGCGCCGATCGCCAGGATACGCATGGAAGACCCCTCTCACGCAGAGCCGCAGAGGCGCAGATCTGAAATCGAACTAGAGCCTATTCACAATACGGCGCGTGAGGCAGCCTGGATGGGCGTCCAGTGTCGACCGGAGCGCAGAACGGCCAGGCTCTCCGGGCCGCAATTGAAGAGCAAATCTACCACCGACAAATGCGAAACGAAAGGCGTATATTGCTGCGGATACGCGGGGTGCCGATAGTCTTGCGCCGACACCGCGATGCCGGCGCGAGCGAAGCGCCCGAGGTCCATGTACGCCGGGCCGGATTCGCCGGCGAGGTACTCGGTGCCTCCGACGGCCCGACAGAGGTCGATCAGGCGGTCGGTGGGGTCCTCGCGGGCCGACAGACCGGAAGCGAACAGACGCCGGGTGGCGATGCCGAGTTGATCGCACAGGAGGTCGAGCGCCGCGATGTTGAGGTCGCGGAGCCGCGTCCAGGGCCGTTCGAGGAGCGCGAGCAGGGCGGGGCCGAGGGGCTCCCAATGGCGGGCCCGCCCGTAGTGAAGGCGAAGGGCTTGACGGTGCTTGCGGGACCAGTCGGCGGTGGCGTTGACTTCCACGTGGTCGATCCTCTCCGGGAAGCGATCGATGATGGGAACGGTCAGCCATTGCCATCCTTCTTTGGTTCGGATGCGGTTGCGGTTTTGCCACTCGTGCTTCTTGAACTGCACGGTGTCCAGAACGACGAAGACGTCCGCCAAGTCCAGCTTGTCCAGATAGCCGAGCCACGGGAGGTACTGCGGCTGATGGATCGCGACCCTCATGGGCTTCGCTCCTGGGAGGCCTGAACAAAAACGGGATTGCTCAACACCCGGAGGCCGGCGGGCCCGCTGGCCTCGAGCCGGTAGTACAGCCTCGCATTCGAGGCCAGAGGCGGCTCGGTCCAGCGCACGGTGACCGGCGTCTCGGCGCGCAGGGTGTGGGCGACGGAGCCGGAACGGATGAGCCGCACGTCGATGGAGAGCCGCCGCCCGGTTGCGCTCTCGATGACGGCGTGGACTTCGGGCCGGTCGCCCGGAGAAAGCGTGAGTCGGCTGCCCGCCTCGGCCGGCTCGGCATGGGGGGACAAGACCTGGAAACGATCGAGGGCCAGATTCTCATCATCGGTTCGCAATCGGCAGTAGGCGCGGCCCGACCGGAGCGCCTCCAGGACGCTGGAGGAGTCTTTTCGTTTCGCCAGGACGACGGTCTGCACGTCGCCCAGGCGCTTTCCGGCCTGACCTTCGTAGTGATACGCGGCCTCCCCCACGGCCCAGGCAGGAGCGGCGCGCCGCCCGTGGAGGTACTCCAGGAGCAGTTGATCCCAGCCGTGGCCCGGCTCCGTAAATGTCGTCGTGTCCTCGTAAAGGCCGGCGAAGGCCGTGAACCGGTCCGTGCGAAGGAGGTCGGCGGGGTAGGGGTCGGTGCGGAGCGTGGCGCGCAGGCCCTTCACGGTGGCGACCTGCCGGTCGCGCGCCTCGGGGAGCGACCAGACGGTAAGGCCGCGTCGGGCGGCGACAAAATCGATGACGTCCTGGTACGGCCTGAGGCCGGCGCCGGCGTCGTACGCGGAGACGGGCGCCCGGCGAAAGGGGTAATTGTTCGCCAGGAGCAGGACGCCCGCCAGCAAGCAGAACACCCCCGGTACGGTCCGGCGGCGCTTCTCCACGACCTGGAAGTATCGGAGAGGCAGGACGCGACGGCGCGTGCTTCGGAGCAGCCAGATGCCGGGAATCGCGAGGAGGACGGGAGACAGGAGCCAGGGGCTCAACGGCCCGGCCGCGGTGTTCCCCACGGCCGGCAGTTCCCGGTAATCCTCCGGTTTGTACAGACCCAATGCCAGAAGGTTCTTCTGGGCGTTGTGCATCGTGAGGCTGCCGTCGAAGAGGCTGCCCGTCCAGAAATAGTGGGGAACGACCTCGACTCCCGGGACGATGAGAACGTCTCGGCGGCGCGCGTTGGCGGATTCCACGGCCTTCAGAAAGGCCTCCGGGCCGGTGGATACGACCGAGGGGAAGCGGACGCGATACCGCAGGAGCCCCCGGAGCGGCGGTAGCCCGTATTCGAAGCTCTGCAGGTGGTTGTCCGCGAGCAGGATGACTTCGATGCCGCGAGTGCTCGCGAGGCTGGCCAGATCCTCCAGGGAGAGGGTGCCCGAGCTCCACGTCGAGTGCACGTGGAGCGCGGTGGGGATCGCCCGGTAGGCCGGCGCGGCGCCCGCCGCGCAGGCGGCGACCAGCTGGCAAAGAAAGGCCAGCGCCGCTGCCGTCAGCCGCATGGCGGGGATGTCCTGTAAAGCTCGGCGTGACGCGTCAACATGACCTCGCTGCTGAACAGCGGCGCTCGTTCGCGGCCCGCGGCGCCCAGTGCGGCGGCGTAGTCCGGTTGCGTCAGCAAGGCGGCGATGGCTTGGCCGAGCGCTTGAGGGTCCGCCGGAGGGACCAGCAATCCCTGCCGCCCGTCCTCGACGACTTCCGGGACCCCGCCCACCTTCGTCGCGACGACGGGCACGCCGAGGGCCATGGACGTCACGAGGACGCGACCTTGCCCCTCGTTGAGCGACGGCAGAACGAACACATTCAGGGCTGCGGTGACGGCGGCTGCATCCCGACGGAAACCCAGGAAGTGCACCTGGTCGGAGACGGCCAAGTCCCGGGCCAGACCTTCCAGCCCCAGCCGCTGCTCGCCATCCCCTGCCAGGACGAGGTGGGCCTCCGGGCAACGGCGCAGGATCTCCGGCATCGCCGCGATGAGGTAGCGCAGCCCCTTGACCGGGACCATCCGCGCGACCACGCCGATCAGCGGGGTCTCGCCGGAAAGCCCCAGCTCCTGTCGCACGCGGGCTGCGCCGCACGCCTCGGCGCGGACGGCGGGCAGCTCCACGCCGCTGGGGATCTTGACGAACTGGCCTCGCCTGCCGACGCCCACGGCCAGGTGCTGCTCGATCTCGGC
>Ga0316621_10000157_pt1 | contig 11544 bp, 6 predicted proteins | sample OWC_Aug_OW2_C1_D_2_FD_207664 | JGI IMG/M metagenome (GOLD analysis project Ga0316621, IMG submission 207664) | Wetland soil microbial communities from Old Woman Creek delta, Ohio, United States - OWC_Aug_OW2_C1_D1_C | ecosystem: Environmental > Terrestrial > Soil > Wetlands | place: USA: Ohio... | reverse complement strand
TGGCGCCCTTCACGGGAATCGTGTCCAGGATCACCCGCATCGGCTCCCAGCGGCCCAGGTACCGGTACTCGTTCGCGTTCGCCGGGTTCGTCTCGTAGACGTAGAGGTCCTCGTTGTCGTTGCCGAAGATCGTCAGGCCCCAGGCACCGTGTTCGTTGTGTCCGATGGACACGCCGGGCAGCACCGGCTCGCCGCCGCCGATGACGTTCCAGCCAGGCGCCACGAGGTGCACCCAGTAGCGCAGCGACGGCGCGCTCTGGGCGCGGTGCGGGTCGTTGGCCAGGATGGGGAACGTGCTCTGGGTCCGGCTGCCGCTGACGACCCAGTTGTTGCTGCCGATGTCCCGCGGATCGACAGGACCGGCGTCATCACCTGCGCGCAGGAGCTGAATCGGGCCGCGAGAACGGGATCTGAAACCGCTGCTGCGTTCGCCCGGCGCGGCCAGCATCAACCGGGCGTCAAGATCCGTGACCGGGGCGGCGGCGCGGAACGGCGGCGCCACGTCCTCGGGGCGGAACTGGATGGGGGTGCGGAACGCGCTGTAGACGCCGAGCACGTTGGCGGGGAACGCGGCGAGGTCGATGGCAGGATCCAGCGCAAACGCCGGTTCGCCGCCCTGGAAGTACTGGAGCGATCGCCAGGCCTCCTGGCCGATCGCCTGCATCGCGCGCACGGACGCGACTTCGGCGGTGAGGTTGGCGGTCAGGCCCTGGTGGCGCGACACGACGACGGCCGGCGTCCAGCGGCCGGGCCTGATGCCGAGCATCGTGAACTCGAGCGGCAGCAGCGCCGGCGTGCGCTCCGTTGCGGCGATCCAGGCATTGACGCCGTGGACGAACGCTTCGACGATGGCCTTGCCGCGCGGGTGGTAGTGTGCGAGCTCGGCGTCGAGGTCCCCGCGGAACATGTGCAGCCTGGCGCCGCGGTCGCGCTCGAGTTCGCGAGGGCCCAGGATCTCGGCGACCGTGCCCGTCGCCTGCCGCCGCCACATCTCGAACTGGAACAGGCGGTCCCTGGCGGCCGCGTAGCCCTGCGCGAAGAACAGGTCCGGCTCGGTCGCCGCGTAGATGTGGTTGATGCCCCACCGATCCCGGCGGATCTCGACCGGCTGCGACAGCCCGGGCGCCGGCAACGACGGTTCCTGCGCGGCCGGGCGGACCGGCTCTGGCAGCACGATCCACATGGCGGCCGCGAGCGCCGCAAGCCCCAGCGTCGACGTCTTCATGGCACGCTCCCCCGGATGCCCCCCGTCTCCACGGAGGATTATGCACCGCGGACGGGCTATGATGGCGCGTGCATCATGGAGACCGGCCGCGTCACGGGACACGCAGCCATGGCTGAGACGGACCGGCACACGGCGGCACCAGGCACACCGGCTGACCTGTCGGCGTGGCTGGCCCTCAAGGACCGCGCGCTCGACGTGTCAGCCGAAGGCATCACCATCGCCGACGCGCGCCTGCCGGACCGGCCCCTCATCTACGCGAACGAGGGCTTCGAGCGCATGACCGGCTACCCGGTCGCGGAGGTGCTGGGCCGGAACTGCCGCTTCCTCCAGGGCCCGGACACGGACGCGGCGGCCATGGCGGAGATCCGGTCGGCCCTCGCCGAAACCCGCGAATGCGTCGTCGAGATCCTGAACTATCGAAAGGACGGCACGACCTTCTGGAACCGCCTGTCCATCGCGCCCGTTCGCGACCCGTCGGGCGAGGTCACCCACTTCATCGGCATCCAGTCCGACATCACCGCGCGGCGCCTCGCCGAGGACGGCCTGCGGCGGGCGAAGGAGGCCCTCGAAGCGGACCTCAGGCTGGCGGCGCGCGTGCAGCAGGCGCTGCTCCCGCCGGCCAGCATCGACGCGGGCGGACTGCGCATCTCCCATGCGTTCAATCCGTGTGACGACCTGGCCGGCGACGCCGTCGGCGTGGTCCCGCTCCCGGACGGCCGCATGGGCCTCTACCTGCTCGACGTCAGCGGCCATGGCGTGGGCGCGGCGCTGCTGTCCTTCACGCTGAGCCACCTGCTGTCGCCGGCCGTCGAGGGGGCGCTCATCACCGATCGCACCGCGGCGGGGCCGACCGTGGTGCCGCCCGCCGTGGTCGCCGGGCGCCTGAACCGCCAGTTCCCGATGGACCGCACGCGGCAGTACTTCACGCTCGTGTACGGGATCATCGACCCGGCGTCCGGCGGATTCCGCTACGCCCTGGCCGGGCATCCGGCGCCGGTGCTGCTGCCGAGGGACGGGCCGCCCTCGCCGGTGTCCGGGTCGGGATTGCCGATTGGGATGATCGATGACGCCGTGTTCGAGGACCAGTCGCTCGCCCTCGAACCTGGCGACCGGCTCTTCTTCTACACGGACGGCGCCATCGAGGCGCTCGACGACCGCGAAGAGGAATTCGGCGTGGCCCGCCTCATGGAGCAGTTCAGCCGCTGGCGCGCCCTCCCGCTGCGCGACGGACTCGACCGCGTCGCCGCCGCCGTCCGCGCGTGGTGCGGCGGCCGCCTGAAAGACGACGTGTCGCTGCTCGCGGTCGAACGGACCGGCTGAGCGCGGGGGGCCGGAGGAGACGTCCGCTTCAGCTCCTGCGGATCGCCTCCACCTCCTCGATGGTGCGCGGCCGCGGCTTTCCGAGAATGCGACAGCCGTCCGGCGTCACGAGGAGGTTCTCCTCGATGCGCGCGCCGCCGAAACCGGCGAACGCCTCGAGCCGGTCGTAGCAGATGAACTCGCGGAATGTCCCGTCCGCCTTCCAGCGGCGCATCAGCTCGGGGATGAAGTAGAGGCCGGGCTCCACGGTCAGCACGAAGCCCGGTTCGAGCGGCCGGGCCAGGCGCAGGCTCTTCAACCCGAAGAGCGTGCTCTTGGGCTGGCCGTCGTAGCCCACCCAGACCTCCCCGAGGTTCTCCATGTCGTGCACGTCGAGGCCCATCATGTGGCCGAGCCCGCACTGGAAGAACATCGCGTGCGCGCCCTGCGAGACGGCCTCGTCGAGGTCGCCCTTCATCAGCCCCAGCCCCTTGAGGCCCTCCGCGAGCGTGCGGCACGCGAGCAGGTGAATCTCGCGGAACGGGCGCCCGGGCTTCACGGCCGCGACGGCGGCGAGGTGGGCCTCCAGCACCACCTGGTACACGTCCTTCTGGCGGCTGTCGAACGCCGTGTTGACGGGAAACGTGCTCGACAGGTCGCCCGCATAGTGCATCGCCGTTTCCGCGCCGCAATCGAGCAGGAACAGGTTTCCGGCCGCGAGCGTGTTCCCGTGATAGTGGTTGTGCAGGGTCTCGCCGTGGATCGTGGCGATCACCGGGAACGACAGGCCGCCTCCCGCGGCCAGCGCGATCTCGGTCACGCGCGCCGCGACGTCGCTCTCGCGCGCGCCCGGGCGCACCATCGCCATCGCGGCGACGTGCATGTCGACGGACGTGTCGACGGCGCGCTCGATCTCGGCCACTTCCTCCGCCGTCTTGTGGTTGCGCATGTCGACAACGGCGCGGACAAACGCCAGGCTGAAGCCGGCGTCCACCCGGCTGACCGGCCTGCCGAGCACGCGTGAGCAGACCAGCCGATGCTCGTCCCGGTACGGTGGCAGGTAGTGGACCGTCCGACCGCCAGATTTCGCCTTGTCGAGGAAGCCCGCCAGCGCGCCGGCCGGTGCCGTGTCGGTCACCCCGGCCCTCGCCGACATCTCCGCGATCGTGGGCTGCGGGCCCGTCCAGACGATGTCGTCGATGGTGAGGTCGTCGCCGAACACCACGGTCCGCTCTTCGTCAATGTCCACGACCGCGGCCAACCCCGGGCGGTCGAGGCCGAAGTAGTACAGCCAGGTGCTGTCCTGGCGGAACGGATAGGCGTTGTCCGGGTAGTTCATCGGGCTCTCGCCGTTCCCGAGGAACAGCAGGATGCCTGACCGCACCGACGCCGCCAGGCGCGCGCGCCGCTCTGCGTACGTTTCCGCTTCGAACATCGCTCCTCCTGTGTGCGGGGCCTCGGACTGGATGATAGCGCAGCCGTGCATTCGCCGTCGGCCGGGCGAGGATGGCCCTGCGTTCCCGAAAACGGTGACACTTCCCGCTTTCCCCCGCGGCGGCGACCGAAAACGGGAACTGCCGCCGTTTCTCGCTGTAGAATTCCGCCGGTATGACGACACGCATCCTTGCGTTCATCTGCGCCCTCGCACTCGGCGCTTCCGTCTCTGCCGCCCAGTCCGCTCCGAGCTGGCTCCGCTATCCCGCCATCTCACCGGACGGCAAGACGATCGTCTTCACCTACAAGGGAGATCTCTACACGGTGGCATCGGGCGGCGGCACGGCCGCCCCACTGACCGCCCACGCCGCCCACGATTTCATGCCGGTGTGGAGCCGCGACGGCAGGCAGATCGCCTTCGCGAGCGACCGCTACGGCAACTTCGACGTGTTCGTCGTGCCGGCCGAGGGCGGCGAGGCCCGGAGGCTCACGTTTCATTCCGCCGCCGAGTACCCGTACACGTTCACCAGGGATGACCAGGCCGTCGTGTTCGGCGCGGCGCGCATGGACACCGCGGCGAACCGGCTGTTCCCGGCCGCTTCGCAGCCGGAGCTCTACCAGGTGCCCGCCGCCGGCGGCCGCCCGATTCAGCTGCTCACAACGCCCGCCGAAGACGTGAAGTTCAGCCGGAACGGCCAGCTCGCGCTGTACCACGACAAGAAGGGCGGCGAGAACCCGTGGCGGAAGCACCACACGTCGGCCATCACGCGCGATATCTGGATCCACGACGCGAAGACCGGCACGCACCGCAGGTTGACGACGTTCGCGGGCGAGGATCGCAGCCCGGTCTTCACGGACGGCGACAAGGCCTTCTACTACCTGAGCGAGGAATCCGGCTCGTTCAACGTCCACAAGATGGGCGTCGACGGCGGCAGGTCGCAGCAGATCACCTCCTTCAAGAAGATGCCCGTGCGGTTCCTCAGCCTCTCCGACGCCGGGACCCTGTGTTTCGGCTACGACGGCGAGCTCTACACGCTGAAGCCTGGCGGCAGCCCGCAGAAGGTGCCGGTCGCCGTGTCGGCTGACGCCAAGACCAACCGCGAGCGCGTCGTGCCCGTGACGAACGGCGCGCGCGAGATGGCCGTGGCCCCGGGCGGCAAGGAGATTGCCTTCGTGGCCCGCGGCGACGTGTTCGTGACAAGCGCCGAGGGCGGCGTGACGAAGCGGATCACCTCCACGCCCGAGGAGGAGCGCGGCGTCGGCTTCTCGCCCGACGGCAAGGTGCTGGTGTACGCCTCCGAGCGCGGGGGGCGCTGGGCGATCTACGAAGCCCGGAGGACCCGGGACGCGGAGCCGTACTTCTACGCGTCCACCGTCCTCAGGGAGACGCCGCTCGTCGCGAACGCGCAGCAGAACTACCAGCCGCTCTACTCGCCGGACGGGAAGGAACTGGCGTACATCGAGGACCGGAACACGCTGAAGGTGCTGAACCTCGAGTCCAAGGCGTCGCGCACGCTGCTCACGGACAAGGAGATCTTCGCCGGCGGCCCGTCCCACCACTTCGTGTGGAGCCCCGACAGCAGGTGGCTCCTGTTCGACTACTCGATTCCCGGCATCGCTCCGGGCGAGGTCGGCATTGTCCGCGCCGACGGCACGGGCGCCCCGACGAACCTCACGCTGAGCGGGTTCAACGACGACGGCGCCAGGTGGATCCTGGGCGGGAAGGCGATGCTGTGGTTCAGCAACCGCGACGGCCTGAGGTCGGTGGCCCAGGGCGGGTCGGCCCAGCGCGACGTGTACGGCATGTTCTTCACCAGGGAGGCCTGGGACCGCTTCAGGCTGACCAAGGAGGAGTACGCGCTCGTGAAGGAGGCCGAGGAGAAGAAGGAGAAGCCCAAGGCCGACGCCGACAAGGACAAGAAGGACGCCCCGAAGGAGGCGAACGTCGAGGACGTCGTCGTCGACTTCGATGGCCTGGACATCCGCAAGGCGCGGCTGACGATCCACTCCTCCTCGCTGAGCGACGCCCTCGTGAGCAAGGACGGCGACACGCTCTACTACCTGGCCCGCTTCGAGAAGAACGCCAACCTGTGGTCCACGAACCTGCGGACCAAGGAGACCAAGATGCTGGTCGCCCTCAACGCCACCAGCGGCCGCATGGAGTGGGACAAGGACCAGAAGAACATCTTCCTGCTCGCCGACGGCACCATCTCGAAGATCGATCCGGCCGGCGCCAAGCGCGAGAGCGTGGCCTTCAGCAGCGAGGTCGTGGCCGACGCGGAGGCTGAGCGGGCGGCGATGTTCGACCACGTGTGGCGCCGCACCCGCGACACCTTCTACTCGGCCGGCTACCACGGCGTCGACTGGATCGCCATCCGGCCCGTGTACGCGAAGTACCTGCCGCACATCGGCAACACTTACGAGTTCTCCGAGATGCTCAGCGAGATGCTCGGCGAGCTGAACATCAGCCACAGCGGCTCGTCGTACTCCTCGTCGTCGCCGACCGACGACGCCACGGCGGCGCTGGGGATCTTCTACGACCAGACGTACGCCGGGCCCGGCCTGAAGGTGGCGGAGGTCGTCAAGGACGGGCCGCTCGACAAGGCCGGGATGAACGTCAGGCCCGGCATGATCATCGACGCGGTCGACGGCCTGGCCATCGCGCCGGCCATGGACATCGCGCAGGTGTTGAACCGCAAGGCCGGCAAGCCCGTGCTCCTGTCCGTCTCCGACGGACAGAAGAGGACAGAGGTCGTGGTCAAGCCCATCACGCTGGCCGAGGAGAACCGGCTGCTCTACGCGCGCTGGGTGCGCAGGAACCAGGACGACGTCGATCGGCTGAGCCGTGGTCAACTCGGCTATATCCACGTCCCCGGCATGAACGACGGGGCGTACCGCACGACGTTCGAAGAGGCGCTCGGCAAGTACGCCCTGCGGAAGGGACTCGTCGTCGACACGCGGTTCAACGGCGGCGGCGACCTGGTGGCGGACCTGGCGATGTTCCTCAGCGGCAAGCAGTTCTTCAGCTACACGACGGACACCCGCGGCAACGGGTTCGAGCCGAACTTCCGCTGGACCAAGCCCAGCGTGTCGCTGGCCAACGAGGCGAACTACAGCGACGGGCACTGCTACGCCTACATGTACAAGCTGCTCAAGCTCGGGCCGCTCGTGGGCATGCCCGTGCCGGGCACGTGCACGTTCGCCGGCTGGGAAATGCTGCAGGACGGCCTGCGCTGGGGCGTGCCCGGCGTCGGCGTGAAGGACTCGACCACCGGCGCGTACCTCGAGAACCTGCAGACCGAGCCCGACATCAAGGTGATGAACGAGTATCACGTCGTCATCACGGGCAAGGATCAGCAGCTCGAGGCGGCGGTGGCCGAACTGATGAAGCTCGTGAAGTAAGGCCCGCGCGCCGCTCGGCGCGCACGAGGTGACGCTGCACGATGCGACTGCGCGCCGGGCTCGTCGTGTCGCTCTGGCTGGCGGCGGTGCCCGGGCCGGCATCGGCGCAGGGGCTCGTCGCGGGCGTCGAGGCCTCGGCCGCCGGCGTCGCGTCGACGGCGCCGGACGTCAACCGGCAGTACCTCCTTCGCGCCATCCCGCAGATCGACTGGGGGCGGGCGCTCCCGGCGGCGTGGACGCTGGACGTCACGGCGTCGGTGGCCGCGTCGACGAGCGGGACGTACGCGTCCGGTCAGAAGGTGTCCGGCGACAGCGACGTGGCGGGGCACCGCGTCTGGATCAGGCTGGCCTCTCCCCGTTTCGAGGCCCGGGTCGGGCTCCAGCACATCTCGTTCGGATCGGCCTCCGTCTTCAGGCCCCTGATGTGGTTCGACCGGCTCGACGCGCGTGATCCCCTGCAGTTCACGAAAGGGGTGTACGGCGTCCTTGCGCGGTACGTGACGCCGGGGAACGCCAGCGTGTGGGCGTGGGGACTGTACGGCAACGAGGATCCCCGAGGCTGGGACACGCTGAGCACGGAGCCGGACACGCCGGAGTTCGGCGGCCGCGCCCAGGCCCCCTTCCTCGGCGGCGAGATCGCGGGTTCCTACCATCACCGCGTCGCCGACACGACGCCGTTCCTTCCGCCGGGCTCCCCGCCGGCATCGGCCTCCGAGAACCGCGTGGGTGTGGACGGCAAGTGGGATGCGGGGATCGGCGTCTGGTTCGAGACGAGCGTCACCCACACCGACAGCGCCGCCCTGCGCAGCCGCTGGCAGCCGTCGTGGACCGTCGGGGCCGACTACACCTTCGGCATCGGCCAGGGATTGAGCCTGCTCGGCGAGCAGTTCTACATCGACCCGGCCGTGCCCGGCGCGGCCGCGCCGGCCGCGATGAAGGTGACGGCAATCACGGCGACCTATCCCATCGGCGTCGCCAACATGCTGACCGGCGCCTTCTACTACGAGTGGCGGCGCACGGACGCGTATCGCTTCGTCGAGTGGCGCCGGACATACGATCACTGGCGGCTGCACGTCATCGGGTTCTGGAACCCGGACCAGGCTTCACCATTCGCGCCGGGCTCGCAAGCCAGCGCCTTGACCGGGAAGGGCGTCGAGTTGGCCGTCGTGGCCAGCTACTGACCCTTCACCCTGGAGTCCCGTGGGCGACGACATCCTCATCCGGACCGAGAACCTGACGAAGCGCTATCCGATGGGCGGCGGGGTGCTGGTCGCGCTCGACCGCGTCTCGCTCGAGTTCCGCGCCGGCGAATTCGCGGGCCTGGTCGGGCCGAGCGGGTCGGGCAAGACCACGCTGCTCAACATCATGGGCTCGCTCGACGTGCCGACCGAGGGCAGCGCCGTCGTGCTCGGCGAGCGCGTCGAGACGCTGTCCCACGAGAAGGCCGCCGAGCTCAGGAACCGCCACATCGGCTTCATCTTCCAGACGTTCAACCTGCTGCCGGTCTACACGGTGTTCGAGAACGTCGAGTTCCCGCTGCTCCTGCTGGGCCTGCCGGCCGCGCGCCGGCGCACGCTGGTGATGCAGGCCCTCGACCGGGTGCACCTCGCCGACCGCGCGCGCTCGAAACCGGCGGAGCTCTCCGGAGGGGAAAGCCAGCGCGTCGCCATCTCGCGCGCCATCGTCAAGGAACCGCGCATCGTGTTCGCGGACGAGCCGACGGCCAACCTCGATGCGGCCAACTCGCACGGCGTCATCCAGACGATGGAGCGGCTGAACCGCGATCTGGGCACGACCTTCATCTTCTCCACGCACGACGAGAAGGTGATTCGCTACCTGAGGCGCCGGATTTCACTGGTGGACGGGCGCGTGGCGGCCGACGAGACCTTGACGCCGGCGACTGCCGGAGGGCCGGCGTGATGCTGCTCCGCCTGGCGTGGCGCAACCTGATCGGCGCCGGGATGCGGACGGCGCTGAACGTGGCCGTGCTCTCCATCACGTTCGTCGCCATCGTCGGCACGCTCGGCCTGCTCGAGGGCTTCAACCGCCAGACGTCGCGGGCGCTGATCGAAGGCGAATACGGCGGCGGCCAGTACCGCCACCCGGACTACGACCCGCTCGACCCGATCTCGCTTCCCGACGCGCATGGGGCCGTGCCCGGCGCCGTGCAGCGGCAGGTCGAAGCGGGCGCCGCGACGGCAATCCTCGTCGTGCCGGGAACCATGTACCCGGGCGGGCGGCTCCGTCCGGTGGTCATCAAGGGCATCGACCCGGCGCAGCGCCTCCTCGACATGCCCACAACTGCACTGGCGGCGTCGGATGAGGCTGTCGGCGAGGTTCCCGCGCTCATCGGGACGCGCATGGCGAGATCCACGGGCCTCGGCGTCGGCGACGTCGTCACGCTGCAGTGGAAGGACGCCCGTGGCACCATCGACGCCCGCGACGCGAGCATCGTCGCGGTGATGCACACGACGGTACCGAGCATCGACCAGAACCAGGTGTGGGTTCCGCTCGCGGCGCTCCGGCAGCTGGCGGCCATGCCAGGCGAGGCCTCGCTGGTGGTGGCCGCCCCGGGCGCGGTTCCCGTCGGCCCAGGCGCCTGGACGTTCAGGGATGCCGAGGAATTGCTGACGGACGTGCGGCAGCTCATCCAGTCGAAGTTCGCCGGGTCTGCCGTCGTCTACCTGCTGCTGCTGTTCCTGTCGATGCTCGCGATCTTCGACACGCAGGTGCTCGCGATCTTCCGGCGCCGCCGGGAGATCGGCACGCTCGTGGCGCTCGGCATGACGCGCGGCCGCGTGATCCGGCTGTTCACGATCGAGGGTGCGCTCCACGGCGTGCTCGCCGTGCTCGCCGGCGCGCTCTGGGGGACGCCGTTGCTCTGGTGGGTCAGCGTGAAGGGCTGGGAGCTGTCCTCGCTGGCCGACGACTACGGGTTCGCCCTCGGCAGCACGCTCTACCCCTATTACAGCCCGCGGCTGGTGACCCTCACCATGATCGTCCTGCTCGCGGCGACCGCCGTAGTGAGCTACCTGCCGACGCGGCGGATCGCGTCGCTCGAGCCGACGGACGCGCTGCGCGGGAGGCTCACGTGATCCGCTTCCTGCTCAAAGGGCTCGTGCGGGATCGGTCCAGGAGCCTGTTTCCCCTGCTCACGGTCATCGCCGGCGTGAGCCTGACGGTGGTGGGCTACAGCTGGGTGCGAGGCACCGAGTCGGAACTGCTGCACGCGAGCGCGGCGTTCAGCACCGGCCACGTGAAAGTCGCTCCGCGGGGGGCGGCCGCCGAGTCCGACACCGCGTCTTCGGAACTGGCCCTCGATCATGCCGGCGCGCTGGTTGGCGGCCTGCGCCGGAGGCATCCCTCGCTCGGGTGGACGCCGCGCATCCGGTTCGGCGGCTTGCTGGACGTGCCCGACGAGGCGGGTGAGACGAAGGTGCAGGCCCCGGTCGCGGGGCTGGCGGTCGACCTGCTCTCCAGCGGCAGCCCCGAGCCCCGCATCCTCAACGTCGGCCGCGCGATCGTCAAGGGGCGGCTGCCGGCGATGGCGGACGAGGTGCTGGTCAGCGACCAGCTCTTCGGCCGACTCGGCCTCCGCCTCGGCGAGACGGCGACGCTCATCTCGACCACCCGGTTCGGGTCTGTCGCCACCGCGAACCTGCGGATCGTCGGGACCGTGCGATTCGGCGTGTCGGCCGTCGACCGCGGCGCCCTGCTGGCCGACGTGACCGTCATCCAGCGCGTTCTCGACATGGACGACGCGGTGAGCGAAGTGCTGGGGTTCTTCCCGGACCAGATCTATCGCGATCCGGAGGCGCGGGCGCTGGCCGAGGCGTTCAACGCCGCCGCGGCGTCGAGACCCGCGCCCGCCGACCCCGATCTCGCCGCCGTGATGCGTCCGCTCCGTGACGATCCCGGCCTGGCGACGATTCTCGACTTGACGGCCGTGCTCACGCGGGCCCTGATCGCCGTGTTCGTGTTCGTCATGTCCATCGTGCTGTGGAACGCGGGCCTGATGGGCTCGCTGCGCCGTTACGGCGAGATCGGCATTCGCCTGGCGGTCGGGGAGCAGAAAGGGCATGTCTACCGGACGCTGGTTGCCGAATCGCTGATGATCGGCGTCGCCGGCTCGATCGCCGGCACGCTCGCCGGCCTGGCGGTGTCCTACTACCTGCAGGAACACG
>Ga0316621_10000154_pt1 | contig 11617 bp, 23 predicted proteins | sample OWC_Aug_OW2_C1_D_2_FD_207664 | JGI IMG/M metagenome (GOLD analysis project Ga0316621, IMG submission 207664) | Wetland soil microbial communities from Old Woman Creek delta, Ohio, United States - OWC_Aug_OW2_C1_D1_C | ecosystem: Environmental > Terrestrial > Soil > Wetlands | place: USA: Ohio... | reverse complement strand
TTCCAAGTGCGGAGAGACCAAGCGAGGCAGTGAGTTCTACCCCAGCGACCGGCAGGCAGATGGTCTGTCTCGTTGGTGCCGGGTGTGTCACGTTGCGAAAGAGAACACGCATGGCCTGTTGCCAAGCCAACCCAGACCCAGGAGCTATTCCTACGAGCCCCCCGCCCCCAGACGATCCCAACCAACCACAGTCGAAGCCGCCAACCAACGCCGCGCTGCCGTCTTCCGGCGGGTCGCTGCCAAGCTCCAAGCTGCAGACGCCCAGGTTCGTCCCGCCGATGCTGTACGTCCAGGATCCCTCGCCCCAGCAGGGGAAGACGCAGTGGCAGCCTCAGGGCCTGCGGTTCATGGTGGAGGACACCAGCTTCGGGTTGGACGAGATCACCATCGACGAGAAGGTGAAGATCAAAGAGGGGGATCTACTGACCTTCGACGAGCGGGTGGTCCGGTCACGTCGTCGCTTCACAGTGCAGGAGGTGAAGCCTCACCCCCCACACCAGCGGCTGTTCATACCAGGACTCCATTCGTTCGTCCCACCGGGGTGCCTGCCCTTCCACGGGGAAGTAGCAGTGGAGCCAGCGCAGGCGTGGGCTCAGTTCGTCGAGTACCTTGCCGAGAGCTTGGCGCTGGAAGCGGCGTGGAAGCCCCTCAAGAATCTGGATCAGTTTCAGGCACAGCTGGAGTGGCAAGCCAACTACGAGTTGGAGCAGGCGAAGCAGTGCTTCCCCTACGAGATGGGGGACGCCAAGAAGGTTCACGTCGAGCTGGAGCTGGATCATCGAGTGTGGCGCGGGGCGCGTCTGCAGGTGACGCTTCGGGTCAACGGGCCAATCTCGCCGCTGCTGATCAAGCATCGGATGGAGCTGCCCTGCGGCGATCCCGGAGTGCGGCTGCGGCGAAACCCGTTCGTCGATCACCGACCCTTCTGGAAACTGCCGTAGCCAAGGTGCAGGAGAAGGCTCGCGCCAAGGCCCGTGGGGAGTGCCTGGTAGCGGACCCAATGGTGCTGCGGATTCAGGAGCTGGCTGCCTACTACGCCAAGGACTTGCGGGTGTACCTGCATGATCCTGGACGCAAGTGGTTCTGCCCTGCCAACCCGCAGACCCAAGCCATGATGCGCAAGATGATCGAGCTGGCTGATACTTTGGGGATCAGTTTGGAGGTGTACGTCCAGGCGCAGTTCTATTGGTTCGACAAGTGGTTCAATCGAGCCCCCAAGATTCACGAGCTATACCAGATCAATACCAAGTTTCCTACCCCCAAACGCATCACTGAGTACCTCGCTCTCAAGTCAAAAGATCAAGTCCCCTCTCAAGTTCAATGCGTAGCTCGAACCTTCAAGGCTGACCAGGTTCAGGTAGACCAGGTGAACCAGCGTCGGCTCGAAGAAGTCTGTCGTGCGTGGAAGCTTACGGAGGATGAGGCCCTGGAACGGTTCGGCGCTCCGGGGTTCGGTTATTTCGATCTTGACTGGTTGAAGCGCCACGCCAACTGCAATAAGTCTTAGGGGATCGATGAGTAGGGAAGACCGGAAACATCACTGGAGGAATGTTCGTTGTCTGGGTTGCGACCGGCAGTGTCGCTACCGAGACTTCAAAGTGTTTGACCGCAATGGCTTTCGTGAGACCTACGACATGCTGAAAGACGACCAGATCGATTCGAGCTTGTGGAGATACAAGCGTAGGGGTACGATCCTGGGTCTTATGCATGAGATGAAGCGTGAACGCTGGGAACTGGAGACTCGTGCCTGTCAGGAGGCTCAGGCCGAGGGAGAGTACCGCGCCCATGCCCTGGGGTGAATTGGTGATCCTCATGGCGGTGAGCGTGGTCAGCTACTTCGTAGGACGATGCCACGAACGGTCAAAGCTCCGTCAACGGTGGAGGAAGAATCGGACCTTGCCAACCATCACGTACATGAGGCAGGACTGATGATGCCGACGGGGCATGGCCATACCCACAGGAGGGTAGACCATGCTGGAGACACTCATCCTGATCTTGCGGTTATTCGATCCTGCGGGAGTGGAGTTTGCTCCCGTGATAGCCGCCCAGAGTGCCAAGTACGATGTCGATCCGCTAATCGTAGTTGCGGTGATGTGGAAGGAGTCTCGGTTCAACAAGGAGGCTTGTTACCGGGGCAGTCATGGACTGATGCAGATTCAGCTACGCGGACGTTCCTGCGAGAAGACTGTAGTGCAGGCCAGGTCGCTGAAGCTCTACGATCCCGAGGAGAACATTCGACGCGGGGTCGAGGCCATGCGCAGCTGGCGCAATTGGTGCCGCAGCCAGAAACACGATCATCACTGGCTCTACCACTACAACCAAGGCTACGGCTCTTGCCCCGAGGACAAGCCCAAGTGTCGAGCCCAGGAACGTCGGGTCTTCACTGGGGGGCGGGCCCGGGGTTATGTCGAATCGATCCTCGGGATCTTCAATCGGTTGAAGAGGATCCAGAGGAAGGTACAAGTGGAGAAACTGAATGGCTGACATGCGGGACTCGGGGGTGCCTCTGGATTGCAAGGATCGAGCTGAGGCATCTCCAGTTGAACAGTGGGCAATGCTGCAGATATACCGGGGGGATCAATTGAAGATGTGTGAGTTGGTGACACAGCTCCAGAGACGAGTTCAGCACCTAGAGGATCAGGTTAGAGAGCTGACCCCCAAGAACGGGAGGAACGGTAAACACAACGGCAAGCACAACGGTCGCTGATACCCTTTGTGCGGCGGGGAGCACAACCGTGGCAACGTTCAAGTTTGATCGATCTTTCCAGATCATGATTCTGGGCTTGATGCACCAGAGCTACGACTTCTTGATCTTAGCGCAGTCAATCATCAAGCCCGAGTACTTCGCCGATGAGATCCTGTCCTGGTACTTCCTGCGCATGCGGGACTACTACCTGGACTACCAGATGCGGGCTAGCGTTGACGTGCTCCGCAACGAGCTACTCAAGGCGTGCCGGGCCCGCCCTCGTCCTTCCATCCAAGAAGCTGACGTGCCTGCCTACCAGGAGGTGTTCAAGACTCTCCAGGTGCCGGTGCCCGATGTGGACTACATCGTTAAGGAGGTGACGACTTTCTGTCGGCACCAGGCGATTAAGGCAGCAGTGCTGGAAGCCCCCACCCTCCTGCAGCAGGAGAAGTTCGAGGAGATCGAATCCCTCATCCGGGGGGCGGTCTCTGTGGGGGTCAACGTCATGGACCTGGGATGCCAGTACTTCGTGGACTGGCCTGAGCGGCTGAGGCGGCGGCGGGAGATGGCCCAGCTGCAGGTGATGCCCACGGGCATCACTGACCTTGACAAGATCATAGGCGGTGGGATCAAACCCAAGCAGGTGGGGATCTGGATGGCCCCCACCAACCGAGGTAAGACCATCGCTCTGATGCAGTGCGGGAAGATGGCGATCACCCGTCAGCGCAAGGTGGTTCACTACACCCTGGAGATGAGTGCTGACGCGATTGGCGAGCGGTACGATGCCAGCTTCTCGCGGATCTCCATGGATCAGCTGGCAGACGAGGAAGCCCTGCTGGCCTCTCGGCTGGAGCGGTACGGGAGGATGTTCGGCAACAGCCTGTTGATCAAGGAGTACCCCACCAAGCAGGTGGGGACTTCCATCATTCGTTCGCACCTGATGCAGTGCATGGGGATGGGGTTCGAGCCTGACTTGATCTTGGTGGACTACTTGGATCTGCTGACCCCGCCCCGCCACTACAAGGAGAAACGTGACGAGCTGACCGCTATTGCTGAGGAGCTACGTGGGCTCTCGGTGGAGATGGAGCGCCCCATCTGGTCGGCGACTCAGGCGCAGCGGGCGGCGATCTCCTTGGAGACTCACACCGAGGAGCACGTCAGCGAGGACATCGGCAAGATGAACATCGCTGACATCGTGATCACGATCAACCAGACCAAGGAAGAAGTGGACACCGGCACCATGCGTCTCTTCGTAGCGAAGAACCGCAATGGTGCCAAGTACCGCACGGTTGAGATCAATACCAACCTGGGCATCATGTGCTTCTTCGAGCCCGTGGCCTACGCTGGTCCTCCTGCTGTCTCTCCGGCAACGCCTTCCTCCTAGTCTCTGTGATCAAACTGACATAGGTACGTTCCAGGCGAGACGGGAAAGTTGCGCCTACTGAGTTTTCAGTAGGCGCTTCGTTTACAAGGAGGACATCATGTGGGAACTCCAATCGCACATGCATTCGTTCATCGCTCCCTCGGTGCTCAAGGCAGCTGCAGAGGAACCTGATCCTGATGACTGGCTGGCTCGCATCTACGCCGACCAGCGGTGGGACACCTCTGAGCCCCAGAAGAAGTACGACAAGCTGGTGGAGCAAGCTGACCGGCTTCTCAAGGATGGCTGTCGGGACTCGGTGATCGAAGCCATCGTGGAGAAAGCCATCGAGTTCGGTAGCACCACGAACGGAGGGTGGGAGGTCTACCTGGACGATGGCTACACCAGTGTTCCTTGGTGCAGCGACGAGGAGCACGAGCAGTACTGGGCAGACCAATGACGTGGTACAATGGAAGGAGAGAAGATGAAGACCAAGGAAACGGAGACAAGGCTGGCGACCCCGAGTGAGCTGAGCGAAGCTCTCGGGGTGGAGTACCGGCGGGCTTCGATTCCGGTGCCCGCTGAGCGGCGAGTAGTTCCTCCAGATCTCCTGCAGCGAATCCTCGAAGATCAACTCACCGAAGACGAAGTAGTCCTGGAGCTAGAGAAGCTGGGCTGGCGGAAGGTGCGACACCTGTTCGTCGCCAAGTAGTAGCTCCGTGATCAAACGGACATAGGTAAGTTCCAGGCGAGACGGTAGAGAAGCGCCCACTGGGAAACTGGTGGGCGCTTCGTTTATCCCGATGCCGAGCACGGTTGCCGGCGCTCCCACAAGGAGCCGAAACCCGCCGCAAGCGGGGAGCAGGTGGTTCGACTCCACCCTTCGGGACTGAGAAGTCATAGATGGTCTGTGGCCCACGAGGGCCGGCGGCAAGCTCCGATGGGAAGACCTGGAAGCCGCGCCCCGAGGAGGGGAACCACGGAGCGACAACGACCAAGGAGAGCACGATGAAGAACTACACTGACGCTGTGAAGTACCTGGGCAGCAAGACCGAGCGCCCCATTGGTACGGGCCGCGCCACTCGCATCCGCCGCCTGGAGAATGGCGACATCGCCATCCGCTACCAGGCCACCGACGTGGTGGTCTACCACGCCGATGGGACCACCTCCCTCTTCACGGGCGGGTGGCAGACGCACACCACGAAGGACCGCCTCAACGAGTACAGCACGGCGCGGATCTTCCAGGAGAAGGGTCTGTGGTACTTCAGCCCCAGGAACTTCAACTGGGCTGACCGCAAGAACGGCTGCAGCCTGTTCTACGACGGCGTGACGGTGGGCCCCGATGGGCAGCCCCTGGAGCCTCGGGCTCCTGAGGACACCACCAAGTTGAAGACGAAACTGGACCGCTTGGTCTCCAAGTTCATCAAGGGCTACATCGAGCACCTGAAGGAGCACGGCATCAGCGAGCCCAGCCAGAGCGACTGCTGGGGGTGCTACTTCAACGTCTGCGCCCTGTACGGGCATGTGACGGGCACTCAGACGGGGCAGGGGCGGCTGGAGAACGGCAAGCTGGTGGTGGACAACACGACGGGCAAGGCCGAGCCCCTGGGAGTCGATCACTACCTCAGCCACTTCGAGGAGAAGTACTACGTCCCTTCGATCCTCTTCGCGGCGCTGAAGACCAGTGGCTACCGCGATCCCGGTTTCATTCTCGCCCTCATCAAGATCGATCTGGAGAAGGGTCGGAAGCCCTACCACCTGGAGAAGGTGCTCCGTGACTACTTCCGCAAGCTCAAGCCGGCGCTGCTCAAGGAGCTGGAGGAGCGGAAGGAGAGGGTGCAGGAGGAAGCAGCCTAGCTGAGACTTTTTGTGCAATGGATCTGTGGGCCTTCGGGCCCGGCGGCAATGCCTGAGTGAAAAGATCGGAAGGCCGCACAGTAGCTCAGGCGAAAGGAGGTGGGCTGTGAACATCCCCAATGAGTTGAGAGCAAAGTGCCCACGTTGTGGGCGTCCCGTGCGGCTGCCGTTCTTCCGGGTAGCGGAGACGGTGGTGCGCCGCACCTGCAAGTGTGGATCTTGCTGGGCGATCCATGTGGCCCCCAAGGGCTTCAGCGAGAGGATCCAAGGCTACGTCCACACGGCTACTTTCCAGGCGGTGGCACGATGAAGGACTTCACAGACAAGATCATCGCATACGAGAACGGCGAGCTGTCTGAAGAGGCGACCATCGAGCTGTTCCAGTTCCTGGTGGATACAGGCCGGGCCTGGACGCTGCAGGGTCACTACGGTCGGACGGCGCTTCAACTGATCTTTGCGGGGCTGGTGCAGCCCCCGGAGGGTTCCCATGAGCAAAGGTAAGGCACTGCCGCTCACGGCGGCGAAGGAAGTTGCTGACAACATCGCGGGGCAGTTCCCGCTGGCGTTCGTGGCTGGTTCGATCCGTCGGGGAGAGCGGAAGGTGAGGGACATCGATCTCGTGGTAGTGGAGGCGGGGCGGTGCGGGACCATCGAGAAGCTGGAGGTGGATGGCGTGCCGGTGCAGATCTTCTTCACCGACGAGCAGTCGCTGCCGTTCATGCTGTTCCATGCGACGGGGCCAGCGCAGTGGAACATCGTCAACCGGGTGTGCGCGGCCCGCAAGGGGTACAAGCTCAACCAGTACGGTCTCTTCCATCGAGAGAGCGGGCGGCGGGTGGCCGGGGTCAGGACCGAGGACGACATTCAGCGGGCGCTGGGCCGCACCGTGCGCCCTCCGCAGGCGAGGAGGTGAGTCATGGCGAAGCCAGTTGTGACCTACAGGCTCCAAGTAGAGCAGGATGACGTTCCGGTGCGGGGCAACGCACTGGCCAGTGGTGATGACGAGGAAGACAAGAAGCTCGAAGACGAGATCCTACGGCGACTGGATCGTGGTGACGTGTGGGCGTGGGCTTCGGTCTGTGTCATCGCCGAGTGCGAGGGCTTCATCGGCAGAGACTACCTCGGAGGCTGTTGCTACGAGGATGAGGCTGACTTCTGCCAGGACGGAGGGTACTACCCTCAGATGAAGGAAGAGGCGTTGGCAGATCTCATCAGAAGCATCGAGTCCAGTGTGGAGCATGGCAAGAAGGCAGCTGAGCTTCTGAGTCGGCTCCGGGAGGGGTAGCATGATCCTCATCAACGAACAGCAACAGGAGCCCAGACCCATGCGAGACCCACTGGCGGCAACGGCTCTGGCTCACGCCGCAGCGTGCGGGTTCAGCAACCCCGAGGTGTTGGGGGTCTGTCGAGACCTGGCGGCACCGGGGACCGCTGCGTTCTGGGTCGGAGACCGTGACAATCAGGATGCCCGGCTGGGTGTCCTCATCAACGTGGAGATCGGAGTCATCGAGGAGTTCAACGCACGGGAATACAAGATCGGCGAGCTGCCCCAGGGTGGCTTGCTGGCATTCTTCACCACGGAGGCCCACCATGGCTGACAAGATCGACGACATCAACCAGGCCATTCGCCAGACGCTGGGGCTGGAGCCAAGGCCCGAGGTTCCCAACCGGGAGTACACCAGCTGGGGTTGGAAGCAGGGTGATCTCTTCTCGCACTACGGGGTCCTGCTGGAGAAGGACAAGCCGACGACGGGTGTGATCTCTATCAACAGCGTCGAGTACATCGACGAGGAGATCTTCGGGTCGGATGCCATTGACCTGGCGTGGCAGGAGCACTGCGAGGAGTGCAAAGGGGTGTGCCACAACTGTCGGTGCAACCACGAGGACGGAGAGTGCCACTGCTACTGCACTCTCCGCAACGGAGTCACCAAGGACCACGAGTACGATCCCTGCGAGGATGATCACGACGGGTGCGGCCCCGAGGAGCGGGGCACGGTCCTCATCGGCAGCTGGAAGAAGGTGGATGGCAACTACGAGCCCGATCCCGAGGCCAAGGGGGCTGAGTACGCTGCCGTCGTGCGGGAGTTCGAGATCCAGGTGGTGTGGTCCAAGTACACCACGCGATGTGCCGGCTGCAGCCCCTGCTTCCCGGGGCAGGGCAACTTGGAGTCTCCTCCGGGTCCGCATGGGGACTTCCTCTGCTACACGTTGCCACCCGATCTCATCGGTGGGACGGAGCGGAAGGGCGAAGACGGGTTCGACACCGGAGACTAGGAGGAGAACGATGAGCGGAGTCAACAAGTACATCATCCACGGGTATCCGATCATCGCTCACTTCGACACTCCTAAGCGGGAGGGTCGGGTGGTCCTGGTGGACCGTGGGGCACCTGCCCACGACAACACCCACCACCATCGCTACGTCACTGGGTGGCAGGGACAGACCAACGGGGTCTGGGATGACGAGTGGGCCTGGGGTCACTACTTCGAGAAGCTGGATGAGGCCCGCACCGACTACGCTCAGCGGTGCGAGCGCGGGTACTGAAAGGAGGTGGCATGGGCAAGTTGACAACGTGGTTCTGGTTGGTGGATGGGGTGCCAGCGTGCGAGTCACCCCATACGCTGGGGGTGGACATCGATCCACCTACCGTCTGTGCCTGGGCGACGAAGGAGGAAGCGGAGGCCGAGGCTGCCCGTTTTCTCCTTCTTCGTCCCGGTCACTCCGTTGAGGTGCATCCGTCTTCGGAGCACCCTCGTGACCCTGATCCTCGCGATGAGGAGCAGTAGGGGTCTGTGGCCCGCAAGGGCCGGCGGCATGCCTCAGGGGAAGACCTGGAAGCCGCGCCCTCATGTGAGGGAACCCTGAGACCACAAGGAGGAGACCATGCGTATCAAGGCGATCTTGTGCTGCATGAACAGCGAGCGTGATCTCAACGGCAACCGCTACTGGGCGTTCCGCTACGTGGACACCGAAAGTGGCAAGCATGTGTGTGGCCTGGTGGACGGTGGGGAGAGCAACGTCTCTGCCATGGTGCGGGAGTTGGGGCTCACCTGGGACCAGGTGTACTACTACCGGGAGGAGATCCCCAAGCGGGAGTTCCAGCGTCGGACCAAGGATCTCTCCTACGCTGGGTGTCGCCAGGAGTCCCTGGCAGCTTTCATCAACAAGGAGCTGAGCCGATGAGCGGCGTGGTGAGGAAGTTCCAGAGTGACTCCCGCCCCGGCACCTACTACGAGGTGAGTCGGGCGGGGGACGGGACGTTGTACTGTAACTGCCCCAAGTGGCGTTTCCAGAAGGGAGTTGATCCCAAGGAGCGCACCTGCAAGCATCTCAAGATGTTCGAGCTGGAAGAGGCTCTGTGTGGGACGCTGCAGGCTGAGGTGGAGCAGCCGGTTGAAGTGGTTGTGGCCAAGAGCAAGTTGGATCCCAAGCCTGCACCCAAGAAGCGCCTCCGGCGAGGAGGTACGTTCTGGGGATAGGAGGTGATCATGAGCCGACATGCATGCCCGCACTGCGGGTGTCAGGAGTACAAGCTGATCCAGTCAGGTTGGCCAGGGTCCTACCTGTGCAGCCTGTGTAACAAGATCTTCGACGTGCTGGAGGACCGACTGCAGACGTGGGCAGTGCAGTACGCGGTCAGGAGAGGCTTTCGGGTTCCGACGATTGTGGCAGCGCAGGCCAGTCTTCAGATCCCCAAGACCTCCGCGTACTGGGTTGTCGATCAAACCGACCCCGTTGGTCATCACCTCGGAGTGGTAGTTCACGGAGATTGGGAGGTGGTGTGCCTCTTCAACTTCCGCATCCCGCCAGGGGATCTGAACCTGGTGAATGGGATCAGACACTGGAAGCGGCACCCCTGAAGCGTGTCAGACCCGCATGATACCCTATGTGCGGGGGAGGAGTACCGACCTGAGACCTGGGAGGCACTGATGGCCAACGAGACGAAGGTTACCCTGCTGGTGGACGACCGCGACATCCATTCTGATGGGTGTGAGTGTGGCAGCTGCAACCAGAACAACGTCAGCTATGGCTGCGGTATCTTCTATGACGGAGGCGACGAGGTGATCGAACGGGTCTACGCTCTCAGTGAGGTGGCAGCTCTGGAGGCGGCTCAGCGTCGGTGCGAGGCTCTTGGGTTCGAGGTGGTTCAGGCTGAGTGATGGTCTGTGGGGCGGCTCCCGCCCCGGCGGCAGGACACAAGGGAAGATCTGCAAGCCGCGCCCCACTCGGGTGAGTGGGGAACCTTGTGTCAGACCTGGGAGGTAGTGTCATGGCAGGCCAGAAGGCAGTGCAGGCAGCGCAGGCAGCAGCGTCGGTCAACGGAACGGGCCCCTTCGATGCGAGCAAGCTGGAGGTGCTGTTCGAGGCAGACCCCATCAACATGGGTCCGCGTTACTCGATGATCTCGGTGCAGGTGTACCGCTACGCGGGAGGAGAGGCCAAGATCGGAATCTACCGGGTGGGTGTGTCGGTCAAAACGGGGCATCCGTGGCAAGTGAAGGAGCTGTGCCCGCTGGATGCCAACTCGGCGACCATTCTGGCGACGGCGTTGGAGGAGGCGGCTGAGTTCCTCAACAAGCTCACTCGCAAGGCCAGGAGGGTGTGATGCCTCGGGTCAATCACGTAGCCAAGGCTCGCAAGGCGCAGGGCAACTGTGGCAAGTGCGGGACGCCCATCAAGCAGGGCGATCCCTACAAGTGGATCAAGTTCCGCTACGGCGGGAAGCGCATCATCTGTGGCAAGTGCCAGTTCCGGGATGGGGATCTGACCCAGGGGAAGTTGGGGACGGTCTATAGCGCCCGGGACAGTGCTCTTGAAGAGGTGAAGAACTGGGCCCCAGACGACGGGGCCGATGCCCTGAAGGACATCGCGACGACCGCAGCTGAGGAGATCAAGACCGTCGCAGAGGAGTACCGCGAGAGCGCGGAGAACATCCGCGAGCACTTCTCGGAAAGCTCCACTGCCGATGAGTGCGAGGACAAGGCGGATCAGCTCGAAGAGTACGCTGACGAGATCGAAGGCGTGGACGTGGACGACTTCGACGAGGACGAGGTGAAGCGGGAGGCGGGGGAGGAGTACGAGGAGGAGCACCCAAAGCCCAAGAACGAGGACAAGATTCCTGCTTGGGAAGAGAAGCGGGACGACTACATCGAGGAGCAGCTGCAGGAGAAGCTCAACGAGTGGGGCGAGGAAGCTCGCTCTGTGATCGAAGAGGCCCTGGGCAACTGCCCACTCTAGGAGGATCACATGGTACGGCGCAAGCGCATCAACAAGGCCAAGCTGCACCGCCAGCTGGCTGACACTGAGAACCTCAGGATCTACCGAGTCGTCTACCACCAGAGCACCAAGTGCGTGATCTGTGCGACGGCGTTGGTCGATCCGGCAACGGGGTTGCACCTCAAGGACAACCCCACGCTCACGGAGCGGATGGACAACCCTTGGGGCACGAACGGCACCAGGATGACGCAGCAGTTCTGGCTCCAGGAGGGGAAGACCGGGAACCTGATCGGTCCCTGTGGGGAGAACTGCGGGGGCCGGGCAGTGCTGGGCTCCTGGATGAAGGAGAAGCGGGATCAGATGCGGCAGGAGTTGGTCGCGTCTGGCGTACCCAAGGACGAGATCGAGGACCGGCTGGAGCAGTTTGCCTGGAAGGAGTGGCGCAAGATGCTCTCGGTCTATCGCAAGGCCGAGCGTCTGGGCAAGAAGCTGGGCATCG
>Ga0316621_10000153_pt1 | contig 11622 bp, 10 predicted proteins | sample OWC_Aug_OW2_C1_D_2_FD_207664 | JGI IMG/M metagenome (GOLD analysis project Ga0316621, IMG submission 207664) | Wetland soil microbial communities from Old Woman Creek delta, Ohio, United States - OWC_Aug_OW2_C1_D1_C | ecosystem: Environmental > Terrestrial > Soil > Wetlands | place: USA: Ohio... | reverse complement strand
CGTTCTCGGATCCTCTGTCGCAGCGATTCCAGGCATGAGTGCCGCGGCCGGTCTTTTCGTGAACTCGGTGGTCACCGGTACCGGCAACGCATACCTCACGCTGCGAGTGGGCATCATTGCTCGCCAGTACTGCGGTCACCGCAAGGACGGCGATCGCAAGGGCATCCGGCGCAGCGCGGCGGTTCAGGCGCTGCCATTACTGGGAGTCATCGTCCGCGACGGCGCCGCATCGGTGGCATCCGCAATCTGGGACCGGCCGAAGAAATTCTTTTCGGACTTGACCGACAAGATGAAGTTCTGGAACAAGGCGTGAGACTGCTCCTTGCCGAGGACGACACGATGATCGGTGAAGCGGTGCGCGCCGGTCTGCGGCAGCAGGGCTTTTCCGTGGACTGGGTCCGGGACGGCGTTGCCGCCGAGCAGGCGCTGCTGACCGAGCCCTACGATGCCTGCCTGCTCGATCTCGGCCTGCCACGCAAGGAGGGCCTCGCGGTGCTACGCCGACTGCGCGAGCGCGGCTCGATGCTGCCGGTGCTGTTGGTGACCGCCAGGGATGCGATCACGGATCGCGTCGAGGGTCTCGACGCCGGTGCCGACGACTATGTCGTCAAGCCATTCGACCTCGCCGAACTTGGGGCCAGGATCAGGGCCGTGACTCGTCGCAAGGGTGGGCGCGCCCAGGCGATCATCGAGCATCGCGATGTCGCGCTGGACCCGGCAACTCGTGAAGTCAGGCGCAACGGTGAGCTCGTGCCGCTGTCGCCGCGTGAATTTGCGCTGCTGCACGCGCTGCTCGAGCATCCCGGACGGATTCTCTCCCGCGCCCAGCTGGAAGAGCGGATCTACGGGTGGGGCGCGGAAGTCGAGAGCAACGTGGTCGAGGTGCACGTGCATACGCTGCGCCGCAAGCTCGGCGCCGATTTCGTCCGCAATGTCCGCGGCGTCGGCTACCGTGTCGTCCCGGCGGAATCGTGAATTCGCTGCGTAACACGCTGCTTTCCTGGCTGCTCGGCGCCGTGGCCCTCGTCGGTGCGGCGGGCGCCTGGGTGAGCTATCGAAATGCGCTCGCCGAAGCGAACGCCTTCTTCGACGACCAGCTGCGCCAGACAGCGCTGCTGCTGCGCGACCAGGCGTACGGCTTCGCGGCGACACCCGGCTTGCCGCAGGAAATCCCCGATTACGACTTCGTGGTCCAGGTGTGGACGCTGGACGGCGTCCGGGTCTACCTCTCGCGTCCCCACACGGTGCTGCCCGGACTGACGGCGCTCGGGCTGTCGACGACCGTCACGCCTGACGGTCGCTGGCGTGTGTTCGGCGTCCAGGCGCGCGGACGGGTCATCCAGGTCGCCCAGCCAATGAATATCCGCGAGCAGCGCGCCGGGCACTTCGCACTGCGGACGATCGCACCCTTCGCGTTACTGCTGCCTGCACTCGCGCTGCTGATCGTCTGGATCGTAGGGCGCGCGGTGCGACCGGTGCGCGGGTTCGCCGGTGTCCTGCGCAGCCGGGAGCGAGGCGCGCTGGAACCGCTGGACGGCACGGGGCTGCCCGATGAAGTACTGCCGGTCGCGACCGCACTCAATGACCTGCTGGCGCGGCTCAGGGAGTCCATCGAGCGCGAGCGCTCGTTCATCGCAGATGCGGCTCACGAGCTGCGCACGCCGTTGACTGCGCTCGACCTGCAGGTGCAGTCACTGCGGGCCTCGACAGCCGGCGGCGAGCACGACGGGACGGTGCGTCAGCTCGAGGCCGGCGTTGCGCGGGCCGCTCGCCTCGTCGAGCAGTTGCTGGCGCTGGCGCGCGCGGAACGTGGCGGCGGCCGCGAGCACGAGCCCGTTGCGTTGCACGATGTGGTTCGGGAGGTCCTCGAGGAAATGCTGCCCCTTGCGGACGGGCGTGACATCGATCTCGGCATGGAGCGGGCCGATCCCGTGCGGGTTGCTGGCGATCGGGATGCGCTCCGCGTCCTGGTGCGCAACCTGCTCGACAATGCCATTCGTTACTCGCCCGAAGGCGGTCGGGTTGACGTGTCCGTGGAACGTCGGGACCTCACGCCGCCGCACGCAGTGCTCGTCGTCTCCGATGGTGGCCCCGGGATTCCGGTCGCGGAGCGTGAAAGGGTGTTTGATCGATTTTACAGAGTGCCCGGCACAGCCTCCCCTGGCAGCGGCATCGGGTTGGCGCTGGTTCGCTCGATCGCTGCGCATCACGATGCAGACATTCGCCTCGACGCAGGCCACGGCGGCCAGGGCCTGCGAGTGAGCGTCGAGTTTGCAGCCCTCGACCCACCTTAAGTCTCCCCTAAGTCAGCCGGCCCACGATTGCTCCCATGTCCCGCGGTCCGCTCCGCGGATCACTTGCCTGGAGGAGAGACACTCGTGACAAACCATACCCTGACTCGTCATCCGCTGCTTGCAGCGACCCTCGGCGCAGCAGTCGTTGCGCTGCCCGCCGGCGCGCTCTACCTGTACGGTGCCGGCCACGCCGCGAAAGCCGCGGGGTCGCCCGTCGTCGCGGCCCAGGCACCTGCGCCCGGCGCGCCACTCGTGGCCAACCTGCCTGATTTCCGCCAGCTCGTGCAGGCCTACGGACCGGCCGTGGTGAACGTCAGTGTACGTTCCCACGTGAAGACGAGGGGCCACGGGCGCATGCCCCCGGGCCTGGGAGAAGATAACCCGCTGTTCCAGTTCGCGCCGCCCGGCCGAGGCGCACCGACACATGGCGAGGGATCGGGCTTCATCGTCAGCGCGGACGGCCTGATTCTCACCAACGCCCACGTCGTGGCCGATGCACAGAAGGTGACCGTCAAGCTCACGGATCGCCGCGAGTTCGAGGCCAGCGTGATCGGGTCGGACGCGAAAAGTGACATTGCAGTGTTGAAGATCGACGCGCAGAACCTGCCTGTCGTCAGGCTCGGTGACCCGCGGACACTGCAGGTCGGCGAGTGGGTCGTGGCGATCGGGTCGCCGTTCGGCTTCGAGAATACGGTCACCGCCGGCATCGTGAGCGCCAAGGGGCGCAACCTTCCGGACGACACGTATGTTCCGTTCATCCAGACGGACGTCGCGGTCAACCCGGGCAATTCCGGGGGGCCGCTCTTCAACCTGCGCGGCGAAGTGGTCGGCATCAATTCGCAGATCTACAGCCGCTCCGGCGGCTACCAGGGCGTGTCGTTCGCGATCCCGATCGACGTCGCGATGGACGTCGGCAGGCAGCTGCAGGCGAAAGGTCACGTGACGCGCGGCAGGATCGGTGTCGGCATCCAGGACCTGGACCAGGCGCTGGCCGAGTCGTTCGGTCTCGACGTGCCGCGCGGCGCGCTGGTGTCCAACGTCGAAAAAGGCGGGCCCGCAGAGAAGGCCGGGCTTCGGGAAGGCGACGTCATCCTCGCATTCGACGGGCAGACGATCGATTCAGCGGGGCAGTTGCCGGCGGTTGTCGCAGCCACGGACCCAGGCAAGGCCGTGACCCTGCAGGTGTGGCGTGATCGTGCGACCCGCGAGGTCGAGGTCAAGCTCGGCCAGACGACGGACGAGAACGCCGTTGCGGCCAATGATGACGGCGCGACCGCCGGGCGTCTCGGCATGGTGGTGCGGCCGTTGTCGGCCGAGGAAAAGCAGCAGGTGGAGTTGAGCGACGGCCTGGTCGTCGAGGACGTCGAGGGCGCCGCCGCGGAGGCAGGTGTACGGCCGGGGGATATCGTCGTCGCGGCCAACGGCACTTCCGTGAAGAGCGTCGAGCAGCTGCGGTCCGTCGTGTCGGAATCAAAGAGCCACGTCGCCCTGCTGGTGCAACGAGGCGACGCGCGGGTATTCGTGCCGGTCGAACTCGGCTGACGATGCGTGCAGCGGCCGGACTCGCCATGAGCCCGGCCGCTGCCAGGTCGAGTCCGCCACGACGATGCGCCGTCGGGGGGCTAATTCTTGCGAGTCGGAAACCGCGCAAACATTTCCCGCATCGCCTGATCGATCACCGGCCCTACGTTGTCGGCGCGGCTCTGGGTCATCCGGTGCGCGGCCACGCCCTCCCACACGAGCTGCATCCTGGACGCATCCACGACGTCAACAACCAGGGTGCCCTTCGTGTACTGCCGAACTTCGGTGCGGTAGCTCGGCCAGGTGCTGTAGAAACCGCGGCGGTGCGTACCAAAGGTGGGCGCATTGGTGTGCGGCGTCTGCGTGACTCGCAGGCGTTGGTCGAGGTTGGCGCTGAAATTCACCAGCAGGTCCGGATTCGCATCGGTGCGCTTCAGGCCAAGCGCCACGAGTTCGCGCTCGGCCGCGGCCATCAGGTCCCGCGAGATGAACGACTGGTAGCCCTCGCGGTCGGTGGAGAGCGGCTGCATGAACCCGAAGGTCTGGAAACGCGCGAAGTCCACGCCCGGGTCGGCGTTGCTGCGGATCGTCGGGCCGGAGGCACAGCCTGTCATGGCGAGCAGACCAAGCAATGACCCTGCGAGCAGCAAGCGTCGACGGGAATGAGCGTGGTTCACGGGCGGCCTCTCGGTTCGTTGGTGACGGGAACTGACGCGCTGTTGATAGCAAAAATCAGTTATGAAGTCTATCGGAGAGCCGCCAGCGGAAACGGACTTGGGCACCGCCGCGCGGTAGCATACGAGCATGGGCCTTTGCCCGGGCAATGCGCGGTGTTGCGGTGAAGCGAGTATGCACTGACGTCAACGGACTGCCGCGCGGTTTGGCGGCGATGCTCTCGTGTGCATTTCTCGCCGGCACCCTGCTACCGGCACATTCGGGCGCGGTCGAGGGCGCTACCGTGGAGGCGCCAGTGAAGCCCCGCCCGCGCATCGGTCTCGTGCTCGGCGGAGGCGGCGCGAAGGGCGCGGCGCACGTCGGCGTCCTGGACGTACTCGACGAACTGCGCATCCCGGTGGATTGCATCGTCGGTACGAGCATGGGCGCGCTGGTCGGCGGCACCTACGCCTCCGGCATGAGCGCGGACGAACTCGACGCCGCGGTCCGGTCGATCTCCTGGCAGGAAGCCATTGCCCGCAGCGGACTGCGCACGCAGGTGCCGATGCGCCGCAAGCTCGCCGGCAACATTTACAGCAACAGCCTCGAGTTCGGCGTGCGTGACGGTCGCCTCATTGCGCCGTCCGGCTTCATCAACTCTCAGAACGTAGACCTGACGATCCAGTACCTAGTGGGTCGCAGCCGCGGCATCACCGAATTCGACGAGTTGCCAATTCCGTTCCGCGCCGTCGCCACCGACATGCAGACAGGCCAGATGGTCGTACTCGATAGCGGCGACCTCGCGCTCGCGCTGCGGGCGAGCATGGCCGTGCCCGGCGTATTTTCACCCGTGAGCATCGACGGCCGCATCCTCGGAGACGGCGGGCTCACGCGTAATGTCCCGGTGGACATTGCCCGGCAGACCTGTGCCGACGTCGTGATCGCCGTCGCGGTGCCGAATCCACCTCCCACGGCCGAGGACCTGCGCTCGCCGCTCACGATGATGACGAGAACGCTGGACGTGCTCGTAGGCGCCAACGAGCGGCAGCAGCTCGATACGCTGGGTCCCGCCGACGTGAAGATCGTGATCGAGATGGGGGACATCGGCTCGGCGTCTTTCGATCGTATCGATGACGCGATCCCGAAGGGCCGCGCGGCGGCGCTGACACATCGCGCGGATCTGATGCGGTATTCAGTGACCGAGAACGAGTACCTGGCCTGGCGGGAAACGGCGTCCCGGCCCGGGAGGGACAAGGTCACGCTGGCGGACGTGAACCTGCTCGGCCTCGAACGGGCGAATCCGGATTTCATCGGGAAGACTCTCGGCCTGCAGGCCGCGGACGTGGTCGACTCGCGCCAGATTGCCCAGCGCGTGAACGCCGTGTTCGCACTTTCCGACTTCGAGCGCGTCGCCTACACACTGTCCGGGGACCCGAGTCAGTCGACGCTGGACGTGCATCTGATGGAGAAATCCTGGGGTCCGCACATCCTCCGATTCGATCTCGGACTTCATGTCGGCACGGACGAGGATGCGGCATTCACGATCGGCGCCGACTACCTGCAGACATGGGTCAATAGCCGCGGTGGAGAGCTGGCCGGATCTGTGCGGCTGGGTCGAACCTCGGGCCTGGAGGCAGCCTTGTACCAGCCACTCGACGCGGCGCACCGCTGGTTCGTCGAGCCGGGACTGGTGGCGCAGCGATCGCTCGAAGATCTCTACGATGACGGCGACGCTGTGACGAGCTATCGGTTCGCGTCTGCGTGGGGCTACCTCGACGCGGGACACGTCTTCGGCAGGCGGGCCGAGCTGCGTGCGGGCATCCGCTCCGGCTTCCAGTCGGCCACACGGGAAATCGGCTCCCAGGAATTGCCGGATATACCTGCCGAGGGCTATGGCGGCCTCGCGCTGCGCTATACCTTCGATTCGCGCGATCGCGACGTGCTCTGGCAGCGCGGCATGGTCGCCCGCCTGGCGTATTTCCGCAGCGAGGAGTCGCTTGGAGCCGAGGCACCCTATGATCGTTTCGAGGGCACGGCGACCGTTACGCTGCCGCTGGATCGCAACGTCGGGTACCTGCGAGTGAGCGGCGGTTCGTCGTTCGATACCGCGCTGCCTTTGTACGACACATTCAGTCTCGGCGGACCGGTCAGCATGCCGGGGCTCGCCATCGGGGAACTGCGCGGGACGTCGTACTGGAGCGCTCAGGCATCCTACCTGTGGCGGATCGCGGACATCAGCTACATCTTCAACCAGTCGATATTCGCGGGGCTCAAGTTTACCGCTGCGGACATGAGCGGCCGCATCGACGGCGTCAACGAGTCGCCGATCTATTCCGGGGCATTCGTGCTGGCCGGCCGCACGCCGCTCGGCCCGCTGTCGCTGTCACTCGCCGGTACGACAACGAGCGACTGGCAGCTCGTCCTCGGGCTGGGGCGACCGATCGAGGAAGGCACGATCAACGACTTCGGCTGGTGATCGTGCCGCCGCGACTCGCCGGCCAGGGGTTTTACCGGCCCGCGAAGCGATACATCACGCCGAGATTCACGTTGAATATGTCGCTGTCGTAGAACCTGACGTTGGAATCGTCCTTGCCCCAGAGGATGCTGCCCACGGCCTGCCACCGCCCGCTCGCGGCCGGAAGCCGGTAGAACAGCGTCGTATCGATGGCGTAGCGAGTGGAGTCCGTCGTAACGCCGAAGAGCGGATTGCGCTCGTCCTCACCGCTGCCGCCGAAGGCAATGTTGCTCGCGACGGTATAGCCCTGGCCCAGGAAGATGTAACTGAGCTGCAGGCGGTATGAGTCGCCGCTGATCGCATCGCCTTCGCGGTCGTCGATCGTGTAGCGAACCATGGGGCGCAACAGGTGCCGCGACCCCTCACCCAGCTTGTAGAGGTAGGACACGTCGAAGGAGTACTGGTCGCCGTCCCGCCGCAGCAGGTCCTGGCAGGCGACATCGCAAGGGACGCTCGTTACGCCCTGCCCGCTCCTTTCGTTTTCGATGGAGATATCGCGCCAGGAGAACGTCAGTTCGAATGCGGAACCCATGACCCGGTCCCACTGCAGGCGCAAGCCACTGGAATCGCGATCGGTCTCATCGCGCTTGACGCCTTCCGCATACGGATCCTCCCAGGTCTGGGTGGGTATCCCGCTGAACAGGTAGCCGCCCTGCAGGACCCCGGACGAGCCTATGTCCTTGCGGACCCCGAACTGGGCGACGCCGTCCAGCGTCACCGCGTCCTCCAGCGACGTTCCGAGAAAGACCTGCCACTGGTCTTCGAACGTGTAGTTGATCTCACCCGTGAAGAACGGGTGCCAGGTACTGTCGCTTTGCGGCGAATCGTAGATCGAGTTGATGGTCTCACGACCGATGTCGATGACTCCGTTGCCCGCCACGAAGTTGCTCTTGAGGTCGATGTATCCGGCGCCGCCGACCAGGAATCCACGCCAGCCCGGGGTCTGCGGGATCGGCTCGATCGCGGATGCGAGCGGCGCCGCGGCGCCAGCGCCCAGAGCCAGGATCAACGAGCAGGCATGACTCAGTTTCATTCGGCTAGCTCCGGGTCAAAGTCAAAGAAGAACTTCGGCGCCACAGGATATCCGGCCGACCTGATCGGATCCAGCCGGCCGACACGCCGCCGTCCGGTCCGCCGCGTTGAACCGACGAACATCGCCGTGATAGCCTCCGCCGTGCAAAAAACAACTTCACCGCGTTGCGCGCGAGTCGCCACCAACCGCTCGGGAGACACGACATGATCCGCTTTCGCACTTTGTTGCCATTGTTGCTCTTGCTGGGCGCGGCGACACTTTCGGGTTGCGCCAGTTCCCGGTCCGCACTCCCCGCCGAGTGGGACGGCCTCGTATTGCAGCCCGGCACGCGGCTCGGCGCAGTCTTCGTCAAGCCGGATGCGGAGATCGCCTCCTACACGAGCGTCATGCTCGACCCGGTGGAGGTGAGTTTCGCCAGGAACTGGGATCCGAATCGGGGCGGCCGCAGTCTGGCCGGCCGGCTGAATGCCAGCGACGTGACGGCAATGAAAGCCGGGTTGGCGGACATGTTCCGCGAGACCTTTCGCGCGGAACTCGAAAGGGGCGGCTATAAGCTCGTGGACGAGGTCGGCCCGGATACATTGCGGGTCACTGCAGCCATCGTCGACCTGTTCGTGTCTGCGCCGAACGCGCCGGCGCCGGGTCGCACCAGGACCTACACGGCCAACACGGGACGCATGACCCTGGTCGCCGAATTGCGCGACTCCGTGACCGGTGAAATTCTTGCCCGGGTGGTCGACGCGCAGAGCGGCCGCTCGACCGGAACGTGGATGGCCACCAGCAGCGTGACCAACAATGCGGACGCTCGCCGGGCCATCGGAATCTGGGCGTCGGCGCTGCGCCAGGGCATGGACGGGCTGTACGGGCGGACAAACTAGGATCCGCGTCACGGCGGGCCGGCTGCGAAGCCGGCCCGAGTGTCAGAACAGATCGTTGACGGTCACTCCGAGACCGATCGTCGTCTGGTTCCAGTTGTAGTCGATCATGCTTTCGCCGTAGCCGGTGAACACCTGGAAATAGCCGCGCAGCGGGCCCAGCAGGGGACGCGTTGCCCACGTGAATTGCGCTGCGCCCTTGCCGGTGCTCAAGTTGCCGCGGCCCATCACCGTAAAGCTGTTGCCACGCCACTTGTAGAAGCCCGTGACCTCGCCGTAGCCGTAGTAGTCCAGGATGTCGGGATTGTCGTCTTCGTCGTCCGGAGGATTGATGCGGGTCCAGGCCCGGGCGAGCAGCACGAAGTTGTCGCGTTCGAAACCCGCCTCCACGAACAGCCTGTCCCAGCTGCGCGAGATCGGGTCCGACCGCCCGTTCGACTGGTGGTTGTAACCGAAATTGAGCAGGTTCCATTGCATCCCGCCGACATCGATGCCGGGGCGGAAGCTGCCGAAGATCTCCGGTTCGTAGTTGGTTTCCCTGAACGGATGCGACATGTCGGAGCTGTACATCTGCCACAGGCTCAGCTGCGTGTAGGCGAACCACAACCCCCAGCGATGGTCATCCGTGGTCGCCAGCCGTCCCTTGATGCTCAGCTGGAACTTGGCCTCGACGTTCTGGAAATCGCCCTCCTCCGCGAATGCATCCAGCAGCGGCTGGTACGGCGCCTCATTGACGTCCGTCGTGTAGCGGCCGAACAGAATGTAGTTGGGCTGGTTCAGCCTCACATAGGCCGGCTTGGAATCAGGGAGAAAGCCCCAGGCCGCGTCGATCAGCGACGCCGGCCCCGTCGCAACCGGAACTTCACCGGCTGCGGGCCCGGGATCGGCAGGCGGCGGGATCGCTGCCGCTGCAGCCCCGTGCACCGCAGCGCCGATTTCGCGGTCGAAGCACGCGAGCCGTTCGGCGGTGTCCGCTATCTCAAGGCAAGCCGCCCCAGGCGTCCCTGCACTTGCGACACCTGGGCCGCCCGCCACTGCCAGGACCACGACCAGTTCCGGCAGGCGCGCGTGGCGCCGGCCTGACGACGGCTGCATGCGAGTGCAAGTCAGAGCTGCAGACGGGTAATCCGCGATCCGTCGACCGTCACGCCCGCCATGATCCCCTGGTTCGAGAGCACGTAGCCGATGACTGGTTGCTGCGAGGTGGCGGTGGTCACCTGGGCGTTCGCACCGACCGAAATCATGGTGATCGTCGCGTCGACGCCTGCGGTCCAGCCCTTGCTTCGCTCGAATCGCGCCAGTGCGTCATCCGTCATGAACAGCAGGAAAACCGCCGTGGACTGCGCGCCTGCCTGCAGCCCGAACGAACCGCCCGTCGTGCGGTGAAAGCTGACGGTCTTGCCGCCTTTGCGCAGTGCGCCGTCGCCCTGCCACGCGCCGAAGACGAATCCGGCTTCGAGCACGGCCGGGAAAACCAGCACGCCCTTGGCGCTGCGGACGAGCTGCTCGGAACCGGCGGCCTGCTGGTACAGCCGGGCAAGGGCGTTGTCGACGCCGGAGTTGATGTTCTGGCGCCGCGTCGCCGGGTCACCGGCATTCGGGCCGGTCGTGGTGCAGCCCGTGGCGAGTACCAGCGTCGCGGCCAGCGCCGCAATGAAATGTCTCTTGTTCATCGTCAACACCTCTATCCAGACTCAATAAGCAAAGGGAGGCCGGACGTCCGGCCTCCCCCGATCTTCAGCCAGCCGATTCGCCGATCCCTCCGGGATCAGTCACCGCACAGCAGTCGCATGCGGCGCTCGGCGAGGGCAAAGTCTGCGTCCGTCGTCGCAGCCAGCAACTGGTCCTTGGCTGCAACACAGGCATCCGCTTCCGCCCTGGCATTCGCCGGCACCGGCGTGTTCGCAGCAGCGTTGCAGCGTGCGTCATCGACGAGGCGAATGTTGTTCCACTGTCCTCGCTCGACCGACACGCAGTCGCCGACGCGCATGCCGGCCTGCTCGGTCGTTATCCGGATCGTGTTGGTCCCGCCGATCAGGACCGTGTACTCGAACCCGGTCGATGATCCCGCAGCACCCGCCAGCCGACTGCCGGCTGCCGCTCCGCCGACGCCCCGCAGCGCGCGATTGCTGCGCGACTGCCCGGACCCCGACGCGACGCCGAGCGCGCCGCCGATGAGCGTTCCGGCGGCCTGCGCGCCCTCGTTCTGAATGTTGACCTGGCGTACCGCAGTGATGCGGCCATAGGTTACCGTCGTGCTCGCACTGGCTACATCTGCCACGAGGACCGTGCCCAGCAAAGCGATCGAACCGACCAGACTCCAGCGCATGTTCATTGGTATTGCTCCTACAAGTTGTTCGAAAGTAAGGCGTTCGGCATTGGTGTCCTTGCCAGCGGCACGCCATCGATCAACGCTGCCGACCCGATGTCGCGGGCCGTGGACCAGTGCTTGCCGCGCTGCAAAATGCCTGTCGCCCTCCAGAGAATAGCAGCGATCCTGCTATGTGTGGGCAACGATCGATTCACTACGGTTACAGCAATGTTACACGACATGAACATGGCGAGCGCTTCGCAAGGCGGCTCTTCCCGATTGCAACCTGCCCTGTGAACGCTATCTGTTGTAAGCTCACTCGACGAATCGCTCGGCCGGGCGCGTGCAGCCCGGCCCATAAGAATTTCAAGGGAGACAGGCATGGCCGATCAGAAGATGTCGCGGACAGCGCTCACCGC
>Ga0316621_10000150_pt1 | contig 11650 bp, 12 predicted proteins | sample OWC_Aug_OW2_C1_D_2_FD_207664 | JGI IMG/M metagenome (GOLD analysis project Ga0316621, IMG submission 207664) | Wetland soil microbial communities from Old Woman Creek delta, Ohio, United States - OWC_Aug_OW2_C1_D1_C | ecosystem: Environmental > Terrestrial > Soil > Wetlands | place: USA: Ohio... | reverse complement strand
AGGGGCGCGGACCGCGAGCCGACCTCGACGCCATCGATCGGGAGCTGGCGCTCTACTCGAAGGAGCTCGCCCGGAAGCCCCAGGTCATCGCGGTGACCAAGATGGACGTGCCCGAGGCGAAGGAGAAGCTCGCCGAGCTGAAGAAGAGCTTCGCCCGGCGCAAGAGGAAGCCCACCATCCTCGCCATCTCGGCGGTCACCGGCGAGGGGATCGACCCCCTGCTCGACGCGGTGGCCAAGGCGCTGCGCGGCGAGGAGCCGGGCAAGGAGCGGCTCGCCAAGAAGAAGGTGGGGAAGCCGCGGAGCCAGGCGGCGCGGTGAGCGACTACCTCCTCCCGGAGCGCAAGGCGCGCATCGACGAGGTGGTCTCGCGCCGGACCCGGACGCTCACGGTGGTGATCGAGGCGCTCTGCGATCCGCAGAACGTCAACGCCGTGCTGCGCACCTGCGACGCCTTCGGCGTGCAGGAGGTCCACGTGGTCGAGGGCCCGATGAAGGGCTTCGACCGGAACAAGAAGATCTCGCAGAACGCCGACAAGTGGCTCGACGTGACTCGCTGGGCCTCGACGCGGGAGTGCCTCGAGGCGCTCCGGGCGCGGGGTTTCGCGATCCACGTCTCCTGGCTGGGCGATGGCGCGGTGGGGCTCGCCGAGCTCGACTTCGCCGGGCCGGTGGCGCTGGTCTTCGGCAACGAGAGCCGGGGAGTCTCCGACGACGCGCTGGCCCTGGCCGACGCCCGCTTCGCCATCCCCATGCGCGGCTTCTCGCAGTCGCTGAACGTCTCGGTGGCCGCGGCCGTGAGCCTCTCCCGCGCCATCGACCGGCGCGAGGCGCAGCGGGGACGGCACGGCGACCTCTCCGAGGCGGAGGCCGAGGCGCTGCGCCAGCGCTTCTACGTGCTGGCCGTGAAGCAGCGGTCGCGCATCGCCAAGGCCGAGGCGGTCGCCGACCGCCGGGCGCGCCACCGGCGCTGATCCAGGACCGTTTCCGGCATCGGACGGGGGCGCGCGGGCGTCTCCGGATTCCGCTTGTCCGGTCCATGTCAGGCATGATAATAGTAATCGTTCTCAACATCGAAGAGGCCCCCGCATCCCATGAACCGACTGCTCGTCCCGTTCCTGCTCGTCACCCTCGCCCTTCCCGCCCTGGCCCAGGAGGACTCCGCGCCGGCCACCCAGGCCCAGGTGAAGGCGCTCGCCGAGGAAGTCCGCCGCCTCAAGCTCGAGATGTCGGTTCCGGACGTGGTCCAGTTCGGCTCCTACGCCGGCATGGGCATGGGCGCCTCCAAGGTGCACTTCCAGCCCAAGGGGCTCTCCATCGGCGGCTACGGCGAGTTCGTCTACTCGAACTACTCCGACGACCGGGTCGACCTCGCCGAGATCCTGCGGCTCGTTCTCTACGTGGGCTACCGCTTCAACGACCGGATCGTCTTCAACTCCGAGATCGAGTTCGAGCACGGGGCCAGGGAGATCGGCATCGAGCTCGCCTACTTCGACTTCACGCTCCTCGAGGAGCTGAAGCTCCGGGTCGGAAACGTGCTCGTGCCGGTCGGCTTCCTGAACGAGAACCACGAGCCCATCTTCTTCTACGGCGTCTACCGGCCGCTGGTGGATCGCTTCGTCATCCCCACCACCTGGAACCAGAATGGCATCGGCGTCTACGGCGACCTGGGACCGGTCCGGTACAAGGCCTATCTCCTGACCGGCCTCGACGCCTTCGGCGACGAGCCGCTCCAGGCCGGGACCTGGGTGCGCAACGCGCGCACCGGCGCCTTCGGGCCGGCCAGGACCTGGGCGGGAGTGGCCAGCCTGAACGCCGACCTGGGGCCGGCCACCTTCGGCGGGAGCTTCTACGGTGGCGACGCCGGGCAGGGCTACCGGGACGTCGACGGGGCCCTCGTCTCGCCGACCGTGCTCATCGGCGAGCTCCACGCCCTGGTGGCCTGGAAGGGACTCACGGCGCGCGGGATCATGGCCTGGGGCTCCCTGTCCCGGTCCGCCGCGGTCTCCGAGGCGCTGCTCAAGGCGCCCGACCAGTACATCGGCAGCCGCGCCTGGGGCGGCTACGTCGAGGTCGGCTTCGACGTCCTCACCCTCGTGGGCTCGTCCATGTCGCTCTCGCCCTGGCTCCGCTTCGAGGCGCTCAACACCCAGGCCGCCGTCGAGGGGCTGGGGGTGCAGAACCCGGCGTTCGACCGGCGGGTCGTCACCACCGGGATCGACTTCAAGCCCATCCCGCAGGTGGTGGTGAAGGCCGACTGGCAGCAGACCACCAACATGGCGTCGCAGACCCTGCAGCAGTGGGACCTGGGCGTGGGCTTCGTCTACTAGGAGCGCCGATGCGCCGGGCCATCCTCATCGTCGCCCTTCTCGCCGGGAGCGGAGCCGCCCGGGCTGCGCCTCCGGACGCCCTGCGCACGGCCTTCCCGGATGCGGAGCGCTTCGACCCCACCGACGTCCTCCTCTCCGACGAGATGGCGAAGCGGCTCGACGACCTCGCCCGCTCCCGCATCCCGGAGCGGATGGTGACCTTCTACGCGGCCCGCCGTGGCGACGCCGTGCTGGGCTACGCGGTGCTGCAGAGCCACGTGGTCCGGACCAAGCGGGAGACGCTGCTCCTCGCCTTCGAGCCCGACGGGCGGATCCGGAAGATCGTCGTGCTCTCCTTCCTGGAACCCCCCGAGTACAAGCCCTCCGAGCGCTGGCTCGGGCAGTTCGACGGGAAGGGGCCGGCCGACCGTCTCGCGGTGGGCGACGACCTCGCCGCCATCTCCGGCTCCACCCTCTCGGCGCGCGGCGTGGCGGAGCAATCCCGCTGGCTGCTCCAGGCGCTGCAGATGGCGCGCCGGGAAGGGAGGGTTCCATGAGGTTCCTCGTGCAGCCCAGCCCGGCGGTGATCGACCGGGCGCGACCGCCGGTGCGGGCCTTCCTGGCCTTCTCCGCGCTGCTGCTCGTGGGCTGGGCGGCCTCCCGGGCCGCTCACGGCGCGCTCACCCCGGAAGGGCTGGCCCGCATCCTCGAGCCGTCGCCCGGGGAGCGGCTCGGTCCGCTCGCGCTCTGGGAGGAGGTCCACCAGGGGGCCTTCCTCTACGGCTTCCTCCTGCTCACCGTCGGCTCCCTCCTGGTGGTCTGCCCGGTGACCGCGAGGTTGCGGAACGCGCTCGTCGGGCTGGCCACGGCGGCGGCGCTCGTCGACCTGCTCGCCCCGTTCCTGCCGGTGGCCTGGCCCGGGTTCCCGGGCTGGGCGGAGCTGCGGATCGGCGCCTTCGCCGTGGCCATGGCGACGCTCCTGGCGGCGGTCGCCGTCACCTGGGCCACCTTCGGCCGCGAGGCGAGGCGCACCCATGGTTGATCCGCGCGTCGCCCGCTTCTCCGCGCCCATCGCCGCCTTCTCGGCCATGGTCGCCCTCGTCATGACCACCGGGGCGGTGCTCTTCGCCCGGAAGATCGGCTTCGACGGTGGCCACGTGAAGGCCTTCTACCTGGGGTCGGAGGCCACCTTCGCGCCGCCGCGGTCCCTGGCCGGACTGCTCGAGGTGGCGGTCCCGCACCTGCTCGCGGTGCCGCTGCTCCTCTTCGTCACGCTTCACCTCGTGGCCTTCGCCTTCGGCGCCCGCCGGCGCCCCTTCGCGCTGCTCGCCGGGATCACGTGGGGCTGCGCCGCGGTGGGGATCGGCGCCGGGTTCCTCATCCGCTTCGCCTGGCCGGGCCTCGCCCCGCTCAAGGTGGCGGCGTTCGTGGGGCTCCAGGCCACCATGCTCGCCTGGCTCCTGCTCCTCGCCGCGGCGGTGCTTCCTCCCGCCCGCGGAGAGTCCCGGTCCGGAGACCTCACGGGGTCGGGGGCCGCACCACCTCGAGCCGCACGGTACTAGCGACCACGCGGTTCTCCGAGGTCACGATCAGCGCCGACGCGCCGTTCCGCGCGGCGAGGGCGATCCCGTCCTCCCCCCCGAGCACGAAGACCGCCTTTCCCAGGATCTCCGCCTCGAGCGCGCTTCGCGCCAGCACGGTCACCTGGCGGCTCGCCGTGGCCGGGCGGCAGGTACGCAGGTCGATGACGTGGGAGTGACGCTTCCCGTCCACGACGAGGAAGCGCTCCGAGTCTCCGGTGGTGGAGAAGGCCGCGTCGGAAACCTCGACCCAGGCGAAGGGGTCGCCCGGGGCGCCGCGCGGGTCGCGCACTCCCAGTCGCCAGGGTCGCCCGCCGCGGGTTCCCGAGGCGTAGAGGTCGCCGCCGGCCTGGACCGTGAAATCCCGGAGCCCCCGGGCCCGCAGCTCGGCGACGGCCCGGTCGACCGCCCAGCCCTTGGCCAGCCCACCGAGCCCCACCTGCATCCCGGCCCGTCGGAGCCAGGCGTTGCAGGGGGCGTCCGACCCCGGCGTGGCGAGCGGCTCGATCTCGAGGTCGCGCCAGCCGACGAGGGGGCAGGCCGCGGCCACCTCGGCGTCGGAGGGGAGCCGCGGCGGCTCGCCGTCGCCGAAGCGCCAGACCCCCCGCAGCGCCGCCCAGGTGGGGTCGAACAGTCCACCGGTCCGCTCGGCCCCATCCCGCCCGGCCCGCAGCACCTGGCAGAGGTCTCCGGGGAGGGGAACCGGCCGTCCGGAGCCCGCCGCTGCGTTGAGCGCGGACAGCGGCGAGCCGGGGCGCCACTCGTTCATCACCTCGTCCACCCGGGCGAAGACGGCGAACGCGGCGTCGATCGCGGCCCGCAGCTCCGGGCCCTCCGGGAACGCCGCGGTGACGGTGACCATCGTGGACATGGCCGGCCTCGTCTCGGCGTGGAGGGCGACCTCCCCGGCGGGAACGGGGGGCATCGAGGCGCACGCCGGCGCGAGCATCACGGTGGCGAGGAGGATCCGGCGCACGGCCGCTTTCCTAGGGCGGGCCCGGGGGGCGCGCAGTACCATCGCCCGGACCGACATGAGCGAGCTCACCCACCTGGAGCAGGCGGTCCTGCACGCGCTTCTCGACGGCGACCACCCGGCGCTCGTGGCCCTGCGCGGCCAGCTCCCCGGCCTCTCGGTGGTCCACCGCGTCGCGACGCCGACCACCTTCTCCACCGTGCTCCGGCCGGGTCGGGCCTCGCCACGCGCACCCGTCGCCGCGTCCCGGGTGGTGCTCGACGACCTCCACGCCGACGTCCCCGGGCTGCCCGGCGGGGCCGCCTTCGCCCTCTTCGTCGACGACGGGTGGCTCGCACGGCTGGAGGGATCGACCTTCGGCCGGGAGGCCTGGCCCGACGACCTGGCCGGCCTCACGCTCCACCACGACGACCCGGAACGGGACCTGTCCGACCTCGACCCGCCCCTCGAGTAGCCCGGCTCAGCCCGGAGGCGGGCCCACGCGCGTGAGGAAGATGGGCCAGTGGCGCTTGTCGCCGTAGAGCGGCCGATAGCGGTCCACGTTGTACATCGTGGCGACGTCGACCTTGCGCGGACCCATGGCCGGGTCGGGAATGGAGACCAGCTCGTAGCAGCCGTTCACGATCGCGCTCATCTGCCCGTGCCCGCCGTCGAGGATGGCGTCGAGCGCCATGGTCCCGAAGGTGGAGGCCACGAGCTTGTCCATGAAGTCGGGCTCCCCGGAGCGGAGGTCGTAGGTGAGGTCGGAGACGATGGTCTCCTCGGCGGTCCGGATCTGGATCTCCTCCGAGAGCACCTCGGCCACGCTGGCCTTCTTGCGGCGACCCAGCGCGTCGGGGCGCCCGAACTCCTGGACCTGGTAGCCCTTCCAGGTGGCTCCCTCGGAGAGGATCACCAGCGCGTAGTTGGAGGGGTTGTCGCGCTTCTCGGTGATGAGCAGGTCGATGAGCTTGTCGAGATCGACCGGGTACTCGGGGATGACGCAGCGGTTGGAGGTGACGTGGGCCGCGTAGAGGGCGGTGAAACCGGCATCTCGCCCGAAGACCCGGAAGATCCCCACGCGCTCGTGGGAGCCGATGGTGGTCCGCTGCCGGTCGATGGCGGCGGTGGCCCGGGTGATGGCGGTGGAGAAGCCCACGCAGTACTCGGTGCCCTGGACGTCGTTGTCCATGGTCTTGGGGATCCCCATCACCTTCACGCCGTGTCGTTCGAGCTTGGCCGCCGACTTGAGCGTCCCGTCGCCGCCGATGGCGATCAGGGAGTCGATCTCGAGCCGCTCCAGGTTCTCCAGCACCTGGGTCGTCAGGTCGTAGGTCAGGCCCCCCTTTCCCTGGCTGACCGGGAGGCTCCGGCCGACCAGGTGAGGCGGGAGCACGGCGACCTTGCTCGGCCCGACCCGGCTCGAGTGGAGGATGGTGCCGCCGTGGCGATCGATGGTCCGGGTGTTCTCCCGGTTGAGCTCGAGAACGTAGCGGGCCTTGCTGGCCGGGTCGTCGAGGTTCACATGGGTGAGACCCTCGAAGCCCTTGCGGATGCCCACCACCTCGAGGCCGTTCTCCCATCCCCGGTAGACGACGCTCTTGATGACCGAGTTCAGGCCCGGGACGTCGCCGCCCCCGGTGAGGATGCCGATGCGCCGCTTCTTCATGGCGGAAGTCTAGCCGCCGCGGAGGTCCGGCGGTAAGCGATCTTCCGGCGGCGAACCTCCGCGCCGCCCTCGAGACGGGGAGTCAAATGAGATCCATCGCGACCGTGCTCGCCGCCCTCCTCGCCGCCGCACCGCTCGGGGCCGCCGCGGCGACGCCAGCGTCCTGCCCCGACTGCGGGCTCCGCGAGATCCGCCTCGACTCGAAGGTCCTCGGGGAGCAGCGGGTGGTCCGGCTGCGCCTGCCCGAGGGCTACGAGGGTGGCGAGGCCAGGTACCCGGTGATCTACGTCCTCGACGGGCCCGAGCACCTGGACCACACCAGCGCCACCGCTGCCTACCTGGCCAGGCTCGGCGCCATGCCCCGGGTCATCGTGGTCTCGGTGCACAACGTCGACCGGAACCGGGACTTCACTCCAGGTGGTGCCGACCGCTTCCTGCGATTCCTCCGCGACGAGCTCGTCCCGGCGGTGAACGGCAACTTCCGCACCGAGCGGTTCCGGGCCCTCTCCGGCCACTCGCTGGGCGGGCTCTTCGCGCTCCACGTGCTGGCCACGGCTCCCGAATCATTCGACGCCTACCTGGCGGCCAGCCCCAGCGCGCAGTGGGGCGACGGGAGCGTCGTGAAGGAGCTGGGGCGCCGGTTGCGGGAGCCCGGCCGGCTCGACCGCTCGCTCTACGTCAGCCTGGGGGACGAGAAGGCCGTGCTGCCGGCGTTCGAGTCGCTCCAGGCGGCGCTGCGCGCGGCCTCCCCGGCCGGATTCCGGTGGGAATCGGCCCGGTTTCCGGGCGACAGCCACGGACTCGTGCCCCTGCCCACCACCGTGTACGGCCTGCGCTTCACCTTCGACGGGTACCTCCCGCCGCTGGACCCCGACACCGGCCGCTTCGCGGGCTCCCTCCAGGACCTCGAGGCCCATTACCGGAAGCTCTCCTCCAGGCTCGGCCACGAGGTCCTTCCGCCGGAAGGGGTCGTGAACCTCCTCGGCTACCAGCGGCTCGGCGAGCGGAAGATCAGCGAGGCCCTCGAGACCTTCCAGCTGAACGCCCGCCTCCGCCCCGGCTCGGCCAACGCCCAGGACAGCCTGGGGGAGGCCCTGGAGGCCTCCGGGCGCCTGGTCGAGGCCGCGAGCGCGTACGAGCGGGCGGTGGAGCTGGGGGAGGCCACCGGTTCTCCGTTCCTCCCCGAGTACCGCAGGCACCTCCGGGCGGCCCAGCGCAGGCTGGGGGATCCCGGTGCGTCACCGGGAATCGGTCGCTGACGGCCGGTTCACGAAGGCACGCGGGAGCGCCCCCGCGGGCTCACCGGCACCCGTCCCAGAACGCCTGCAGGTCCGGTGGGAGCGGGGCCTCCAGTTCGACCCGCACGCCGGTCTCGGGATGGGGAAGCGAGAGACGCCAGGCGTGCAGGGCCTGGCGAGGAAGCCGCAGCGCCGCGTGGTCGGCCTCGCTCAGTTCCCGCTTGGTGAAGCGGTCGAAGATCATCTCGTCCGGGCCGTAGATCTTGTCGCCGACGAGGTGCAGGCCGGCGTGGTGCAGGTGGGCCCGGATCTGGTGCTGCCGCCCGGTCCGCGGGTGGCAGGCCACGAGCGCCACCGGCGTCCCGTCGGCCGCCCGGCGGCGTCCCAGGACCTCGAAGTCGGTGTGCGAGGGGAGCCCGCCCTCCGCGACGTGCATGCGCACCTTCACCCCGCTCGCCCCGGTGAGGGAGAGGGGCGCCTCGACCGCGAACCGGTCCCGCCCGGGGTTCCCCTGCACGAGCGCCAGGTAGGCCTTCTCGACCCGCCCGGCCGCGAAGGAGGCCTTGAGGGCCCGGGTGAACCTCGGGGCGCAGCCACAGGCCATGAGGCCCGAGGTCTCCCGGTCGAGCCGGTGCGCCGGGTCGACCTTTCGCGCCGGGAAGGCCGCCTTCGCCAGCGCCGTGAAGGTGTGCTCGGCATAGCGCGCGGTCGGGTGCACCGGGAGGCCGGCGGGCTTGTCCACGACCAGGAGCCGCTCGTCGTCGAAGACGACCCCGAACTCCATGGGGGTCTCCGGCTCCGGGTCGGCGTCCTTCAGGATGGAGAAGCGCATCCCCACGGTGACCCGGGTGGCCGGCTTGAGGCGGGAAGGGCCGTCGTGCTCGATGCGCGTCTCGATGAGCCGCTGGATGCGCTCCCGGGAGAGGCGCCGGATCTTCTCCTGGAGGTAGCGGTCGAGCCGCCAGCCGGCGTAGTTCGGCTCTACGGTGAAGGGAACCCGGACGACCGGCATGGCCGCGGAACATACAGCCCCCGGGAGGCCCCGGGAAGCTCCCGTGTTTGCAGGCCTTCCGTGTCCGGCCGCACCCGCCCTCTCTTTTCCCGAGGTCGACGTTGACCTCCGAGGCCGCGACGCATACAACCGGTTCCCGGCGTGAGGCGCGTCGCGGTCATCATCCCCGCAAGGTTCGGGGCAAGTCGCCTCCCCGGTAAGCCCCTCGCTGACATCCATGGAAAGCCGCTGCTGGCCCACGTCGTGGAGCGCGCACGCGAGGCGAACGGCGTCGACGTGCTGGTGGTGGCGACCGACGACGAGCGGGTCGCGGCGGCCGCGCGCGCGGCCGGGGCCGAGGTCATCCTGACCGGCCCGGCCGAGACCGGTACCGACCGGGTGGCCATGGCGGCCCGGGTGATGCTCCCGCGCCCCACCATGGTGGTGAATCTACAGGGCGACGAGCCGCTCATCGAGCCGGCGGCCATCGAGGCGCTCGTGCACGCCATGGACGAGGGGGGCCCCGAGATGGCCACCATGGCCCGGCCGCTGGTCGCGGGAGAATGGGAGCGTCCCGAGGTGGTGAAGGTGGTGACCGACCGGAGCGGATACGCCCTCTATTTCTCCCGCGCCCCCATCCCGGCGCGGCGGGAGCCGGGTCCGTCCCCGCTGGCGCGGGCCCACGTGGGCATGTACGCCTACACGCCGGCCTTCCTGGAGCGGTTCGCGGCCCTCGAGCCGGGGCGGCTGGAGCGGGAGGAGCGGCTCGAGCAGCTCCGGGCGCTCGAGCACGGCTTCCGCATCCGGGTGGTCGACACGAGCTACAGCGGATTCGGAGTGGATACGCAGCAGGATCTGGAGCGGGCCCGGGCGCTGGTGGCGGCGGGCCGATAGAGGGGAAAGGGGAGGTCCATGGTTCGAGGAAAGAAGACCAAGTTCGTGTTCGTGACCGGCGGCGTGGTGAGCTCGCTGGGCAAGGGGCTGGCGGCGGCGTCGATGGGCGCGCTGCTCGAGAACCGCGGCCTGGAGGTCACCCACCTCAAGCTCGATCCGTACATCAACGTGGACCCGGGAACCATGAGCCCGTTCCAGCACGGCGAGGTCTACGTCACCGACGACGGGGCCGAGACCGACCTCGACCTCGGGCATTACGAGCGCTTCACCAGCGCCAAGATGACCCGCAAGAACAACTACACCACCGGTCGCATCTACCAGGCGGTCATCAACAAGGAGCGGCGCGGCGAGTACCTGGGCCGGACCGTCCAGGTGATTCCCCACATCACCGACGAGATCAAGGCGGTCATCCGCGAGGCCGCCGACGGCGCCGACATCGTCATCGTCGAGGTGGGCGGGACGGTGGGCGACATCGAGTCGCTCCCCTTCCTCGAGGCCATCCGGCAGATGAAGTACGACGTGGGCAGCGAGAACCTGGTCTACGTGCACCTGACGCTGGTGCCCTACATCGCCGCCGCCGGCGAGCTGAAGACCAAGCCCACCCAGCACTCGGTGAAGGAGCTGCGCGAGATCGGCATCCAGCCCGACATCCTGCTGGCCCGGAGCGACCGGGAGATCTCGCGGGAGATGAAGGACAAGATCGCCCTCTTCTGCAACGTCGACCCGTCGGCGGTCTTCACCGCGCGGGACGTGCCCTCCATCTACCAGCTGCCGCTGGCGCTGCACCGCGAGGGGCTCGACGACAAGCTGGCCGAGCTGCTCAACATCTGGAGCCGGGCCCCGCGCCTGGAGCGCTGGGAGACCATCGTCGAGAAGGTGACCCGCCCGCGGCAGGGCGAGGTGCGCATCGGCGTGGTCGGCAAGTACGTCGAGCTGGTGGAGAGCTACAAGAGCCTCAACGAGGCGCTGGTCCACGGCGGCATCGCCAACGACTGCAAGGTGAAGCTCGAGTTCATCGACGCACAGAAGCTCGAGGAGGGCGACCTCTCCGCCCTCGACAAGGTCGACGGCATCCTCGTCCCGGGCGGCTTCGGCATCCGCGGTACCGAGGGCAAGATCCTGGCCGTCCGGCTCGCCCGCGAGAAGAAGATCCCCTTCTTCGGCATCTGCCTCGGGCTGCAGATGGCCACCATCGAGTTCGGCCGCAACGTGCTGGGGCTGGAGCGGGCCAACTCGCTCGAGTTCGACGAGGCCACCCCGCACCCGGTGGTCACCCTCATGGAGGCGCAGCGCGGCGTCGCCGACAAGGGCGGGACGATGCGGCTCGGGACCTACGCCTGCAGGCTCGAGAAGGGCACCAAGGCCCGCGAGCTGTACGGCCAGGACCTGGTGCAGGAGCGCCACCGCCACCGCTTCGAGTTCAACAACGCCTACCGCGACAAGTACGAGGCGGGCGGCATGGTGATCTCCGGCACCAACCCCGAGCTGGGGCTGGTGGAGATGATCGAGCTGCCCAACCACCCGCACTTCGTGGGCTGCCAGTTCCACCCCGAGTTCAAGTCGAAGCCGTTCAAGCCGCACCCGCTCTTCGCCGGGTTCATCAAGGCGTCGATGGCCTGGCGAGACGCCCGCGCCCGCGAGGGCGGCGCCGAGGTCACCAAGCTGCCGGTGGGCAAGGGCGCCTGACCGCTGGCGGGGCCGCGGCCCCGCCGGTCGCGGCGCCGAGGAGGTCCCATGGAGAAGGTCCGGGCCCGCATCGGCGGGCACGACGTCGGAGACGGGTGCCCGCTGCTCCTCATCGCGGGGCCCTGCGTGATCGAGTCGGAGGCCCAGGCGCTCTCGCATGCGCGGCGGGTGAAGGACCTGGCGGAGAAGCACGGGCTGCCGGTGATCTTCAAGGCCAGCTTCGACAAGGCCAACCGCTCGTCCGGGAAGAGCTTCCGCGGGGTGGGGCTGGAGGAGGGCCTGGGCGTCTTCTCGAGGGTGAAGGCCGAGACCGGGATGGCCACGCTCACCGA
>Ga0316621_10000149_pt1 | contig 11651 bp, 7 predicted proteins | sample OWC_Aug_OW2_C1_D_2_FD_207664 | JGI IMG/M metagenome (GOLD analysis project Ga0316621, IMG submission 207664) | Wetland soil microbial communities from Old Woman Creek delta, Ohio, United States - OWC_Aug_OW2_C1_D1_C | ecosystem: Environmental > Terrestrial > Soil > Wetlands | place: USA: Ohio... | reverse complement strand
GTGGCGGCGATCCGGAAGGTCCGCGATGAACTGGCACCGGGCGTGCCGATCGCGGTGCTGTCGAATGCGAGCACCCTCGAGCGGGCCGACGTGAGGGAGGCGCTGGCAGACCTCGACGAACGGTACATGAAGCTGGACGCCGGCGACTCCGCCACGCTCCGTTCGGTGAACGGCTCCCCGCTCTCCATCGAGCAGCTGGTGGCAGGCCTGAAGAAGGTGCCCGACATCGTCGTGCAGTCGATGTTCGTCAAGGACCGCACCGGCCGCGTCGACAACACGGGCGACCTGACCGTGATCAACTGGGTGGGCGCGCTCGACCGCATCCGGCCGAAGGCCGTGCAGATCTACACGATCGACCGCACGCCGGCGTTCCCCTACCTGCAGGCGGTGCCGGCCGCGCGCCTGCGCGAAATCGTCCAGCGGGTCCGGCTTGCCGGGTTCCCCTGCGACGTGTACGGCGTTCCGGAAACGCCCGCAGAGCCTCGCAAGGCCTAGGCCCGGCTGCGCGCCCTGCGCGGGCGAGCCGCACCGCCGCGAGGCTGGAGCCGTGGGGCGGATTCCCGCGACGCCCGGGGATCAGGCGAAGCGCTTCTCGTACCAGGTGCCGGCCGCCACGCGCGCGATCGCGGTGTAGCCGCGCCGCTGGAGGACGTCGTCGAACAGGCCGGCCTTTGGCAGCAGCACCAGGCGGCGCACGCTGCCAGCCACGCAACCCAGTTCGAGCGCGTCGAGCAGCCCGTCCGCGATCGCGGCCGGGGCGCAGTCCGACTCGGTGTCGATCCCGACGGCCTCGACCCGAAGCTCGCGGTCGCTCCGGTCGTATGCGGCCAAGCCGACGACGCGGCGCCCGCACAGGGCGAGGATCCGGCCTCCCTGCGCGAGACGGGTCCGGCGGGCCGGCGTGAGCCGCTGGCCCCGGAAGAGGCGCCTGAGGTCGGTGGCGGAAACGCCTCCCGTATCGGGCCCGAGGACCCGGTAGTGCATGGGGGCGGCAACGCCGACGGCGGCACCAGGCATCATGCGGGGTACATGAGCAACCCCGATGCCAGCCGGAATTGCCAGGTTTCCGGCCAAAACCGTGGAAAACATCGAGCGCCGGCCTTCCGGAACCCGGAAAGGCGGCGGGATTTCGGCGGGAGCGCCGGAACGACGCTATTCCGCCGACTCGAGGTGGCCCAGGCCGAGCTTCTTGATGCGGTCGCCCAAAGTCGAGCGTTTGATGTTGAGCAGTTCGGCGGCTTTCGACTTGTTGCCGCTGCTCACCTTGAGCGCCCAGCTGATGAGGTTCGACTCGACTTCGCGCAGCCGGTCGTCGAGGGAGATCGCCGACGGATGGTCGTGCGTCTCGACAATCGGCTCCTGGTCCTCGGCGTACTTGTGGAACAGGACGCTGACCGGGACGCAGCCGACGCGGACGGTGTCGCAGGTGCAGGTCTGCGCGATGCGCTCGCACGCGTTCTCGAGCTCGCGGACGTTGCCCGGCCACGGGTAGCGCATGAACGCCTGCTGGACCGCCGGCGCGATCTGCCGCGGCTCGTCGTTGCGCTGGCGGAAGTACCGCTTGATGAAGTGGTCCATGAGGATGGGCACGTCTTCGCGGCGCTCGCGCAGCGGCGGCAGGTTGATCGGGATGACGTTGAGGCGGTAGAAGAGGTCGTCCCGGAACCTGCCCTCCCCGACGATTTCCTTCAGCGACCGCTTGCTGCCGGTGATGACGCGGACGTCGACGGGGATCGCCCGCGTGCCCCCGAGGCGCTCGACCGTGCGGTTCTGCAGCACCCGGAGGAGTTTCACCTGCATCGACATCGGCACGTCGTCGATGTCGTCGAGGAAGATCGTCCCGCCCTGGGCCAGCTCGAAGCGGCCCGGCCGGTCCTTGATCGCCCCCGTGAACGCGCCGCGCTCGTGCCCGAACAGTTCCGACTCGATGAGCGTCTCGGAGAGGATCGCGCAGCTGACCGGCACGAAGGGTTTGTGGCGCCGGGAGCTGGACTGGTGGATCAGGTTGGCGATCATCTCCTTGCCCGTCCCGGTCTCCCCCGTGACCAGCACGCTGCTGTCGGAGTCGGCGATGACGCGGACGAAGTCGAAGACCGCGCGCATGCGCGGGCTGCGGCCGACAACGACTTCATCGATGGTGAAAGGGGCGACGGGCACCATGGGTCAGGGGCTGCGGGATACGTCTCCGGTCAGTCTACCAGATGTGCGGGGAGTATACTAATCAGTCAGGAGCCCTCATATGGTGACGCGTGAACGTGTGCAGTCGGTCCTGGATCGCATCCGCCCCCTGATCCAGAGCGATGGCGGTGACATCGAGCTGGTGGACGTCGTCGACAACAAGGCCAAGGTCCGCCTGACGGGCAATTGCGTCGGCTGCCCCAGCGCCCAGATGACGCTCTACTTCGGCGTCGAGATGACGCTCAAGGACGAGATCCCGGAACTCGAGGAACTCGTCGTCGTCTGACCCGCCGGGGACGCCCCGCCGCTCACCGGATGCTGGAGGCCGCCGCGGCCGGCTGGAGGGCCGCCGCGCTCCCGGTCACGCTGCTTCCGGTGACGGTCATCGACGCTGTGGACGCCCCCGCCGAGGTGCTGCCCGCCGGGCCCGCCTCCTGCAGCGTCTCGAACTCGATCACGGCCTTCACGTACTCCAGCGCCGCCTGCAGCTCGTTGTTCCGGGCCTGGGCCAGGTCCCGCTGCGCCTGGACGACGAGAAACGTCGTCGACATGCCGACCTCGAACCGCTTCTGCTCCGAGTCGAGGCGCTGCTCGGCAAGCGCCCGCCCGGCGCGGCTCGTGTTGATGCGCCGGGCGTTCATGTCCACCTGCCACGCCGACTGACGCAGCTGCCGGACCGCTTTCAGCTCGGAGCTCTGCAGCCGGGCCCGCGACTGGGCCTCCTCCAGGCGCGCGCGTGCCAGGTTCGCGTCATCGGCGCTCCGGCCGAGCGGATACGTGATGTTCACGCCCACGACCCACGTGGGGTACGCGGACTGGAACACCTGGTCCATGACGTACCCGAACGAGACCGGCTCGCTCCCGACGACCGTGCCCGGGAACCCGCCGGTGCGGATGAGGCGGGTGCCGCCGAGGCCGGTGCTCTGGAAGTTCACCTGGAACCGCACGTCCGGCAGCGTCTGGTTCTTGTAGTAGCGGATGTTGGTGCGCACGATTTCCAGCTCCGCGCGCGCGCGCGCCAGGTCCAGGCGCTGCCTGAGGGCGCGGCCGATCACCGTCTCGACGTCGGGAATCTCGCCGAGCAGGGTGGGCCGGTCGGTCGGCTCGATGGCCGCCGACCAGAAGGTCGGGCTGGCCGGGTCGAGCACCAGCATGCGGAGGCGATCCTCGGCCTGCTTCAGGGTGACTTGCGCAATCGTGAGATTCTCGTCCCGCTGCGCCTCCTCGGCCTGCGCCGTGACCAGGTCCAGCGGCGGCGCCTGGCCGACGTCGACGCGGGCCTTGTTCATCCGCACGAGCTCGCGCGCGAGGTCCAGGGACCGTTGCTGCACGTCGACGAGCGCCCGGGCCGCCACGAGATCCCAGTACGCCTTCTTGACGTCCGAGAGCGTCCGCACGACGGTTTCGCGGAAGCGCGTGTCGGAGATGTCCCGGTTCCGCTTGCTGACGATGAGCTGCTGCCGGCCCGCGTCGATGGTCAGGTCTTTCAGGAGCGGCTGCGAGACCGTGAACTGGACTCTCGACGTGAGGATCGGGTTGTAGTTCGAGAACTGGCTCGTGGACCGGGCACGCGTCGTGTCCCAGCCGGTCGCGTAGCTGGTGCCGAAGTGCGGCAGCCGCTGGGCCACGCCGACGGTGCCGGAACCCGTGGTGCTCTGCACGCCCTGGCTGCCGACGAGAAAGCTCGTCGGCGGCGCGAGGGCGCTGGTCCGCGTCAGGCTCGACGTCAGCGCCGGCAGGAACACGGACTCGGCCTGGCCGACCCGTTCCTTCGCGATCTCCGGGTCGAAGCGGTCGACCTTGAGGTCCACGTTGTTCTCGAGGCCGAGGCGGACCGCGTCGTCGAGGGTCAGGCGCAGAGCTTGCGCGTCGGACGCCGAGGGCGCCGCAGGCACGCCGGGCTGTGCGGGCGTCTGCCCGCCGGCGGGTGCGGCCAGCATCCACGCCAGCAGGACGCCGGCGCCAGTGGCGCTCGCGGGCTTCAGCTTCGCCGCCACGCGGCCGCCGAACCGGACGAGCCACTCGTACGCCCGGCTCCACAGGCCCAGCTTCGACGCGTCGTCGAACAGCGAGTACGCCACGGGCGTGACGACCAGCGTGAGGACGAGCACGAGCGTCTGCCCGCCGATGATGACGAACCCGATGGCCCGGTTCGTGCCCGAGCCGACCCCGCTGGACAGCACGAGCGGCACCATGCCCGCCACGAACGACAGCGTGGTCATCAGGATCGGCCTGAACCGGTCGCGGCTCGCCTGGACGACCGCCTCGCGCACGCTCATCCCGTGGTCGCGGAGCTGGTTGGCCCGGTCGATCTGCAGGATCGAGTTCTTCTTGACGACGCCGAACAGCACGAGCAGGCCGAGGCCCGACATGACGTTGAGGGACTGGCCGGCGACGATGATCGACACGAGCGCAAAGGGCAGCGTCAGCGGCAGCGAGAGCAGGATCGTGATCGGGTGGAGCCACGACTCGAACTGCGCCGCGAGGATCATGTACATGAACACCAGCGAGAGTCCGAAGGCCAGCAGGAAGGCCTGCCCCGTCCGGCCCAGTTCGCGCGAACGGCCCGCAAATCGCGTGAAGTACTCCGGCCCGGGGTTCAGCCGCCGGGCGGACGCCTGCATGGCGTCCATGACGTCGGTCTGGCCGACGCCCGGCAGCAGGCTCGCGTACACGGTGACCTGCCGGGCGCGGTTCAGGCGCTGGATCTCGGCCGGGGCCGATCCCGGCTCGAAGGCGGCGATATTGTCGAGGGCCACGCTGCCCAGGCGCGACGACGGCACGGTCAGGCTGCCGACGTCGGCGACCGTCCGGCGGTAGCCCGGCAGCGCGCGCAGGTGCACCTCGTACTGCTCGTCTCCCTCGTTGTAGGTCGTCACCTGGTCCCCGCCGACGAGCAGCCGCATCGCCTCCGCCGCGTCGCCGATCTGCACCCCGAGGTCGGCCGCCTTGGCGCGATCGAGGGTGACTTCGAGTTCGGGCTTCCCGGGGTTCAGCGAAATGTCCACGTCGACGGCGCCGGGGACGCCGCGCGTCTCTGCGGCGACCGTCTGTGCGTACTCCTGCAGCTTCGCGATGTCCGGCCCGTTCAGCACGAACTGGATCTCGGCACTCTGCTGCCCGCCGCCGGTCATCGCGCCGAGCGGTCGCACCGCAGCCCGCAGCCCTGTGGAGGCGTAGCGGGTCTTGAGCTCGAGCCGAACGGCATCGGCCACCGCGAAGACGTCCCGCTCGCGCTCGCCGAGCGGCCGCAGCCGCACGTAGATCGTGCCCGCATTCGCGGTCCGGGCCGCGTCGTCGGCCACGGTCACCATCGTGAACGCGACCTCGGGGTAGGCGCTGCGGAGGCGCGTCGCGATGCGGCTCGCGATGAGTTCGGTCGACTGGAGACTGGTGCCCTCCGGCGCGCGCAGCCCGATCTCGAACTCCGACTGGTCGTCGATCGGCATGAAGTTCTTGTTCACGATCATGAAGAGCGGCACGCTCGACAGGAAGACCAGGAACGCGATCAGAGCCACGGCTCTCCGGTGCGACAACGCCCACTCGAGCGTGCTGGTGTACCCGCGGTCCAGCGGGCCGAACCACCGGCTCTCGCGCGAGGTGTGCGCCGGGTGCGAGGCGTCTCCCTCCTCGCGGCGCACCTTCAACCACCGCGCGCCGAGCATCGGCGTCAGGGTGAAGCTCACGAGCAGGGACACCATGACCGCGAAGGCCATCGTCAGGCCGAAGCTCTTCATGAAGCGCCCGATGATCCCGCTCATGAAGCCGATCGGCAGGAAGATCGCCACGAGCGACAGCGTCGTGGCCATCACCGCGAGGCCGATCTCCCTCGTCGCCTCGACCGCCGCCGTGAACGGGTGCTGGCGCTTCTCCTCGATGAACCGGTAGATGTTCTCCAGGACCACGATCGCATCGTCGATGACGATGCCCACCGACAGGGTGAGGGCCAGCATCGTCATCGCGTTCAGCGTGAAGCCCTGGTACCAGATCAAGCCGAAAGCCGCGATGATGGACGTCGGGATCGCTATCGCCGCGATCACGGTGGACCGCCAGTTCCCCAGGAAGATCAGGACGACCAGCGCCGCCAGCAGCGCGCCGACGACGAGATGCTCCTGCACGGCGCGGATGGACGCCTTGATGAAGTCACCCTGGTCGCGCACGATGGTGACCGCGTAGCCGGGGGGCAGCGTCGGCCGCAGGTCATCCAGGCGGTCCTTGACCGCCTGGATGACCTGGACCGCGTTCGTGCCCGACTGGCGCCGGATGTTCAGGACCACGGCCGGCGAGCCGTTCACGCTGGCCAGCGTCTCGGCGTCGGCCATGCCGTCCTCGATGGTGGCCACGTCGGCGACGGTGATGGCATGCCCGTCGCGCACCCGCACGACAATCTGGCCGAACTCGTCCACGGACTGCACGCGGCCGCGCGTGCGGACCGTCAGGTTCTTCGGGCCCTGTTCGAGCCGCCCGCCGGGCACCTCGACGTTCTGCGCCTGCAACGCCCGCGCGACCTCGGTCACCGTGACGTTGTAGGCGCGCAGGCGGGCCGGGTCCAGCCACAGGTTGATCTGCCGCCCTCGCCCGCCGAGGACCAGCACCTGCCCGACGCCGCTGACCGTTTCGAGGCGGCGCCGCAGCACCTTGTCCGCGTACTCCGTGACCTCCCTGACCGGTTTCGGTGCGGACACCGCGAGCCCCAGGACCGGCGCGGCGTCCATGTCCATCTTCTCGATGACGGGCTGCAGGATGGTGCGCGGCAGCTGCGGCAGGATGCGGTTGACCTTGTCGCGCACCTCCTGCGCGGCGACGTCCACGTCCTTCTCGAGCAGGAACGAGGCCGTCACAATCGACACGCCTTCCGCCGACGTCGAGCGCAGTTCGTCGAGGCCGCTGATGGTGTTGACGGCCTCCTCGATCTTGTCGGAAACCTCGGTCTCGATCTGCGCCGGCGCGGCTCCAGGCTGCCGCGTCGTCACGATGATGGTCGGGAAGTCCACCTTGGGCATCCGGTCCACGCCAAGCTGGGAGTACCCGAATGCGCCGACGACGGCGAGCATCAGCACGAGGACCGAGGCAAAGACCGGCCGCCGTACGCACAGCGCCGCAAGCCACTGCATACGCGGCCCCTACTTCCTGGCGGCTGGCGCCTGCGCGGCCGCCGGCCTGACGCGGACCTGCGCGCCGTCAGCGAGCGCCTCGACACCCGAGGCCGCCACGATCTCGCCCGCCGAAAGCCCCTGGAGCACCTCAATCAGCGGTCCGAGCGTCAGCCCGGCGGTGATCATGCGTTGCTCGGCCGCCCCGCCCCGCACGACGAAGACGTGGCTCACACCCGCCACCGTGGCGACGGCCCCCGCCGGCACGACGAGAGACGGGGCCGCGGACGGCAGCCTGACCTCCGCCGAGGCGAACATCCCGGGCTTCAGCGCGTCGTCGGGATTCGGCACCACCGCCTCGATCGTGAGCGCGCGCTGGTCGGGGCGGAACGCCGGCGAGACGAACCGGACCTGGCCTTCGAAGTAGCGGCCGGGATACGCGTCGACCTGGAGGCGGACCGTCTGGCCCGGGGCGATGAGGCCCGCCGACTGCTCGGGCACCGTGAGCTCGACCCTGAGCGGCGCGATCTTCACGACGGTCGCCACCTTCGTGCCGCGCGTGACGAAGTCGCCGACGCTGACCTTCCGTTCCATCACGAGGCCGCCGAAAGGCGCGCGCACGACGGTGTCGGCGAGCGCCTTCCGGGCGAGAGCCAGGCGCGCCTTGGCGCCCTCGAGCATCCGGAACTGCTGCTGTGCCCCGTTGCGCGCGGCCCGGTACTGGTTGTTGGTGGCCTCGACCTGCGCGCGCCGCTGGTCGAACTCGGCCTGCGAGACGACCTTCTGCTCGAGGAGGCTGCGGATTCTGGTGAATTCCGCCTCCGCCAGGTCGCGCGTGGCCTTCGCCGCCGCCACTTCGGGGACCCTGTCGATGTCGAAACCTGCGCCCGGCTCGATGGCGAGCCGCGCCTCGAGCTGGGACACGCTGGCTTCCGCGTCCGCGGCGGCCGCCTGCGCTTCGACCGGCGAAAGCGTGACGAGCGGCGTGCCCTCGGCCACCCGGCTGCCGCGCTCCACGGGCGTGCCTGTCACCCGGCCGGCCGTTTCGGCCGCGACCTCGGCCTCTTCGGCCGCGGTCAGCGTGCCGGTCACGCGGAGGACATGATTCACGTTCTGCTGCTCGGCCGCCGCGACGGTGATCTCGACCGGTGGCGCGCCCGCTGCCGCGGCTGCGGGCTTCGATGCAGCCCCGCAGCCCGCCGCCAGGGCGGCCGCCGCCGACAGGGCCACCAGGCCCGTGATGCGATATGTCACGCCGTGCCTCCGTGCCGCTGCCCGCCGCCGGCCGCTCCGTCCAGGAACAGGGACAGGACCTCGGCAGGGGTCCGCGTCGGCCGCTGTGCGCCGGTGGAGAGCGCCTCGAAGATGCAGTTGTGCACCATGCCGAGATAGGCCGACGCCAGCATGCCCGGGTCGCCGGGGCGCAGGGTGCCCTCCTCGACGCCCTGGCGCATCATGTCGACGAGCTGTTCGCGCAACAGGCGGGTGTGCGCGCCGACCCGCTCGGCGATCTGGCCCGAGAAGGCCGCCGTCAAGCGTCCCCGTTCCGAGAGGAACAGGCGGAAGAATCCGCGCCGCTCTTCGAACGTCCTGAACATCGCCTCCGTGAGCGCCTCGAGTTTGGCCCGGGCGCCGTCGGCTTGCCTGGCCGTGTCGAGCAGCGCGAAGAAGAACTCCCACTGGCTCTCGACGACGCGAAGGTAGAGCTCGTCTTTGCTCGTGAAGAACTGGTAGACGCCTCCGACACTGAACCCGGCCTCGCGGGCGATGTCGCGGATGGAGGTGGCGTGGTAGCCCTTTTCGCTGAAGACCTTTTCGGCGGCTTCGAGCAGCCCGGCAAGGTCTGCTTCCCGATGGCGAAGGCGGCGGGTGGATGAACCTGTATTCATGTTTCGAATCCCCGCTCTAAATCTAGAACATGCTGCATCCCTTGTCAAAGAGAATCCAGGCACCCGGCACGGCGCCCGGGTAGAATCGTATGTCGATGGCATTGCGCTCATACGCACTCACGCTCCTGATGTTGAGCCTCGGCGCCTGGGACCCGGCCGTGTCCTCGCTCCCGGCTCGCCCGGACCAGGGCGCGTCCGGCGCCGCCGGATACCGTCGCGCGGTCGAGACCTGGCGAGCGGATCGCGAAGCGAAGCTGAAGGCTGACGACGGATGGCTGACCCTGGCGGGCCTGTTCTGGCTCGAAGAAGGCGAGAACACAGTCGGGTCGGCTCCCGACGCCGCCGTGGCGCTGGCCCCCGGGTCGGCGCCTGCTGAGGTCGGCACCATCGCATTTCGAGACGGCATCGCGACGTTCACGCCGGCCCCGGGTGCCGACGTCCGCATCAACGGGAAGCCCGCCGCCACCCAGGCCCTGCGGCCCCAGCCCGGCGACTACGACACCGTCGCTACCGGAAGCGTGACGATGTTCGTCATCAAGAGGGGCAACCGGTACGGCGTGCGGGTGCGCGACAGGAACAGCGCTCAGCGGCGCGAGTTCGCGGGGCTGCGCTGGTTTCCCATCCGCGAGGAGTACCGGGTGACGGCCCGGTTCATTCCCCACCCGGCGCCGACGTCAATCATGATCGCGAACGTGCTCGGCGCGGTCGAGCCGTGGCCGACGCCGGGCAAGGTGGTGTTCACCCTGAACGGCCGCCAGCTCACGCTGCACCCGGTGCTGGACGGTCCCGATGCGAAGGAACTCTTCTTCATCTTCCGGGATGGCACGACGGGCGAGGGCACGTATCCGGGTGGGAGGTTCCTCTACGCGGCGATGCCGGCCAACGGCGAGGTGGTTCTCGATTTCAACAGGGCCGAGAGCCCGCCGTGCGCGTTCACGCCGTTTGCGACGTGCCCGCTGCCGCCGAAGGAGAACGCGCTGCCGGTCCGGATTGAGGCCGGCGAGTTGAATCCTCACCGATAGGCAGGCGTCAGGCGGCCATCGGCGTCCTGCCAAAACGGCGTCCAGGCGAGGGCCACGAGCTGGATCGTCAGCCCGGTGCGCTTCGGCTTCAACGAGATCGTATCGAGTGGTTCGGCGCCCGGGTCGAGGGCGCCGCCAAGCCCCTGGACCTCGGCTTGCACCTGCGCCTCGATATCGGCTTTCTGCTGCTGGACCGCCGCCAGCGCGGCCTTTGCCCTGTCGATGTCCTGGCTCTCCTTCATCGTCCGGCCCACGCCGCGCGCCGCCGTGGTGGCCTTCCCGAGGGTCGACGCGCTGAGCGCCTTCCGCCCGAAGAGCGCGCCGAGCACGGTCGCGCCCATCGAGACGGCGGTCTGCAGCTTCTGCTGCGAGGCCTGAGCGGCCTCGCGATCGACCGCCTGCTGGGCGCGGCGGATCCTCTCGTCGAGGGCCGCGACTTTCGGCGCGTACTCCGCCCGCAGCTTCTCCACCGCCCGGTCGCGCCGTTCGCGTGCGACGAGCTGGAGCCGGACTCGGAAGTCGCGCTCGGACTCGCCGGGGGCCGACACGACACCGGTGGTGCGGCACTTGAACAGATCGAGGCTCTGTGACTGCCCGAGCCAGGTCTTCAGCGCCCTGCCCCACGCATCGTATGACTTCGCTTTCGACGCCGCCGGCGGCAGATCAAGGAACCGCCCGCCCGACCGGGGCTCGACGTCGAGGTCCCTGGCCGCCACGTCGAGCGTGACGGCGGCGCTCCAATCGGCGCTGCCGAGGCGAGCGTCGATCTCGGCCAGCACGGTGATGGTCCGCGTGGCGCTGACACCGAGCCTGGCGTCCGTGAAGCCCACCGTCGAGACGCCAATCGCCATCGGGGCATAGCACAGGCTGACGCCGGCAGGCTGGGGCGCGGCGGGCGCCACGAAGAACTGCGGCACATCCGGCGGCAGCACCGGACGGTCCGTGGCGGCAGGCGCTGCCTGCGGGGCGGCCGCCCGCGTGAAGGCCGGGCCTGACGCCGCCGGCGGCGGCGCCGCCGCGCTCTTGCGCGGCCCCATGAGCGTCCTGATCTGATCGCGCGTGAGCGGGCCGCGCAGGAACGACATCGCCCAGCGCGATTCGAGCACCGTCGGCCCGTCTTCGTGCACGTTGTTCATCAGGAACACGCGGGAGCTCAGGCCGCCGAGCGCGCGATCGAAGTAGCCGCGATCGAACCGGCCGGCGCCGGACGCGACGGCGCCCTCGAGGCCGTCCAGCACGCGCGCCTTGTCGCGCTCGGTCTGCAGGCGGCCCAGCCACCAGGTGCCGCAGTTCGCGAGCCCCTTGTAGTCGAGGTCCACCGGGTTCTGCGTCGCCAGCAGGCAGCCCAGCCCGAACGCGCGGCCCTGCTTCAGGAGCGTCAGCAGCGGCGTCTTCGACGGCGGATTGGCGACCGGCGGGAAGAACCCGAACACCTCGTCCATGTAGAACAGGGCCCGGAGGCTCGTGGT
>Ga0316621_10000148_pt1 | contig 11674 bp, 15 predicted proteins | sample OWC_Aug_OW2_C1_D_2_FD_207664 | JGI IMG/M metagenome (GOLD analysis project Ga0316621, IMG submission 207664) | Wetland soil microbial communities from Old Woman Creek delta, Ohio, United States - OWC_Aug_OW2_C1_D1_C | ecosystem: Environmental > Terrestrial > Soil > Wetlands | place: USA: Ohio... | reverse complement strand
CGCGGCGGTTCTGCCATACAATCAGCGGATGTCCGGACGATTGCCCGCTGCGCGGCCCCCTGCGAGTCAGTCAGCCGCCGCCGTGCTGATGGTGCGGCCAGCCTCGTTCGGGTGGAACCCCGAAACCGCAGCCAGTAATCGCTTTCAGGCCGATGCACCGGCGGTGACTGCAGACGCCCGCGTGCGCGCCATCGCCGAGTTCGATGCGCTGGCCGCAGCCCTGGCCGAGGCGGGCATCGCCGTGCACGCGTTCGCCGACCGCGCCGAGCCGGCGTGCCCGGACGCGGTGTTCCCCAACAACTGGCTGAGCCTGCACGCCGACGGCACGGTGGTCCTCTATCCCATGCTGGCGCGCAGTCGCCGGCGCGAGCGGCGCCTCGAGTTCATCGTCGAACTCCAGCGGCGCGGCGGCTATCGCGTCGAACGACTGCTCGATCTCGCGCACCATGAACTGGGCCAGCGCTTCCTCGAAGGTACCGGCAGCGTCGTCTTCGACCACGTCGGACGCGTTGCCTACGCGTGCCTGTCGCCGCGGACCGATGCCGACGTGCTCGACGAGCTGTGCGCTGAACTCGGCTACGAGGCCATGACGTTCACTGCGACCGATGGTGCCGGTGTGCCGGTGTACCACACGAACGTCGCGCTCTCGATCGGCACCGGCTACGCGCTGGTCTGCGCGGAAGCCGTACCTCCGGGTGACCGCGATGCCCTGCTCGAACGGCTGGCGACGACTGGCCGCCGTGTACTCACCATCGATCGCGGGCAGATGGGACGATTTGCCGGCAACCTGCTCGAGGTGCGCGGCGCTGGTGGTGCGCGCGTGCTGGCGGTATCGCAGCGGGCGCTGGCGAGCTTGTCGACCGCCGCGCGGGAGATGCTCGCCGACATCGTCGACCGCATCGTCGCGGTGCCGGTGCCGACGATCGAGGATCTCGGCGGCGGCTCCGTACGCTGCATGCTGGCGGAGATCTTCCTGCCGCGGTCCGCGCCCGTGTCCGGCCATCGATCCGCAGGAGCGACTGCATGAACGAAGCATCCCGCAGCGATGCCACGCTGGCGGCGGCGCTCGTCGGCGCCTGGCGCCTTGTTTCCTGGACCATCGAGTACCCGGCGACCGGGCGCGTCACGCAGCCGTTCGGGCCGGCACCGGAAGGGCTGCTCGTCTACACGCCCGATGGCCACATGTCGGCCGCGCTGCAGCGGCCCGGGCGGCCGCGACTGTCGCGTGCCGACCCGCACGCGGTGAGCGATGCGGAGAAGGCCACGGCGTTCGCGAGCTACTTTCATTACGCCGGCACGTGGCACGTTGCCGACAACTGCGTGGTCCACGCGGTGGACGTTGCGATGAACCCGAACCTGACCGGCACGCGCCAGGTACGCCGCATCGCGCTGGCAGGCGACGTGCTCGAACTCGGTGCCGAGGAGGCGCTCGAGGCCCCGGGACAATTGCGCCGCCACCGCATCCGCTGGCGGCGCGCGCCGCAGCTGCCGACGGCTGCGTCCCGTTAGTCCGCGCTGCCCGCTTCCAGGTCGTCGAGGAACTCGACCGCGCGGCGCAGGTGCGGGATCACGATCGTCCCGCCCACCACCAGCCCGATGCTCATCGCCTCGACGATCTCCTTGCGGTTCGAGCCGGTGGCGCGCGCCTCGACGAGGTGGTACTTGACGCAGTCGTCGCAGCGCAGCACCAGCGAGGCCACGAGACCGAGCAGTTCCCTGGTCTGTTTTGGCAGCGCGCCGTCCTCGCCATAGGCAAGCGAGTCCACGGAGTAGATGCGCTTGATCAGCCGGTTGTCCTCGGCGAGGACGCGTTGGTTCATGCGTGCACGGTACGCTGCGAAATCCTGCTCGAGCTTGCCCACTGCGGTCTCCTGCGGCCAGGGGGAATGCGGCGCAGTGTACCGGCCGCGCGCCGCCGATGGCCGCTGCTAGAATCGCGGGCGGAGAACCAGCGTGCTCGAACTCGGCGTCAAGACTCTGCTTGCATACCTGCTGGGCGCGGTGCTCGGCAGTCTGGTCATGGGCCGCATCCGCGGCGTGGACATCCGCGAGCAGGGCAGCGGCAATGCGGGCGGCACGAATGCGCTGCGCACGCAGGGCTGGCAGTTCGCGCTCGGCGTGGTGGTGATCGACGTCGGCAAGGCGCTGGTTGCGGTCGGCCTGCTGCCAGGGCTCGACCTTCCGCCGGTCGGCATCGATCCGTCCGTGAACCGCGACTGGCTGACGGTCGCCTGTGCGGCGGCGGTCGTGGTCGGTCACGTCTATCCCGTCTGGTACGAGTTCCGGGGCGGCAAGGGCGCGGCGACGCTGATCGGGGCCGTAGCGGTGCTCGCGCCCGCGGCGCTGCTGCCAGTCGTGCTCGTGTGGCTCGCCTGCGTGATGCTCACCGGCTTCGTCGGCCTCGGCACGATGCTCGGCACCGCCACGCTGCCGGTCTTCTTTGCGCTCGCCGCGCCGCGCTCCCCCGCGTTGATCGTCTTTGGCCTGGCGATGGCCGCGTTTGTGGCCTATACCCACCGCGCCAACATCGAACGCATGCGTGCCGGCAACGAAAACCGCGCGCGGCGCCTGTGGCTGCTGCGCCCGCGATGAGTCGCCGCAACGAGACACTGCTGGCGCTGCTCGCCGACGGCGCGCTGCACTCCGGCGCCGACCTGGCAGCGCAGCTCGGCGTGAGCCGCGCCGCCGTGTGGAAGCTGGTAGGTGAGTTGCGCGGGCAAGGCGTGCAGGTCGAGAGCCTGCCGCGCAGCGGCTACCGCTTGCCACGGCCGGTCGAATTGCTCGACCAGCGCCGCATCGCGCTGTCCCTCGAGGATCGCGGCTGGCGGCTGGGTGATCGCCTCGAAGTGCTGTTCGAAACCGACTCGACCAACACCTGGCTCTACGGCGCGCCGGCGCCGTCGCCCGGGCAGCCCCGCGTCGCCTTTGCCGAACTGCAGCATGCCGGACGTGGCCGTCGTGGGCGGTCGTGGCTCGCGCCGTTCGGGTCGGGACTGACGTTTTCCGTGGCGTGGACGTTCGCCGACATGCCGGCGGGCTTGCCCGCGCTCGGTCTCGCGATCGGCGTCGGCGTGGCGCAGGCGCTGCGCGACGTCGGACTCGGCGACGCGCAGGTGAAGTGGCCGAACGACCTCGTCTGGCAACGGCGCAAGCTCGGCGGCCTGCTGCTGCAGATGCGCTCCGAGGCCGGCGGGCCGGCCAGCGTCGTCGCCGGACTGGGTCTCAACCTGGCGCTGCCGCCCGATGTGCGCGCTGCGCTGGATGAGCCGGGCGCGCAGCCGGTCACCGACATGGTCGAGGCCCTGAGGGGCCGTCTGCCGGGACGCAATGACCTCGCCGCCACCCTCGCGGCGGCCATGCTCGGCACGCTCGATGAATTTGCGCGCGACGGTTACGCGGCGTTTGCCGCGCGCTGGGCGGAACTCGACGCGCTCGCGGGCGCTCGGGTATGCGTCACCCAGGCCGACGCAATCGTCGCGGGCGAGGCCTGCGGGGCGGATGCCGATGGCGCGCTGCTCGTGCGCGTGGACGGGAGCGTGCAACGCTTCTACTCGGGTGACGTGAGCCTGAGGGCCGCGTCGCCATGAGGCACCTGCTGGTCGACATCGGCAATTCGCGGGTGAAGTGGGCGCGGCTCGAGCAAGACGTGCTCGGTGAGCAGCGCGCCGCCGCACATCACGGCTGGTCGGCCGAGGACTGGCGCGCGGCGCTGTTCGACGGCGTGCCGGTTGACCGCGTGCTGGCCGCAAGCGTGGCTGGCGAGGCGAGCATCGCCGCGCTCGACACGGCGACGCGTGCGGTCACCGGCAGGGGCATCGAGCGCGTCACGGCGCAGCGCGCGGCGTGCGGGGTCGTGAACGGCTACGCCGACCCGGGCCTGCTCGGTGTCGACCGCTGGCTCGCGGTGATCGGAGCCTACGGTCGCGTGCGCGGCGCGTGTGTCGTTGCGGACATCGGCACGGCTGCGACGATCGACGTCGTGGCTGCGGACGGCCGGCACCGCGGGGGCTACATCGTGCCGGGGCCGCACCTGATGGTGGCGTCGCTGATGAAAGGCACGAGCGACCTCGCGTCGTTCCGCGCGACCAGTCCGACGGGCGGCGGCTCGGCGTTCGCGGACAACACGCGCGACGCGATCGAGCACGGCTGCCGTGTGGCGCTCGCGGCGTGGGTCGAACGCTGCGTGCGTGACGCGGAGCGCGTCGTGGCCGTGGCGCCGCGGCTGTTGCTGACCGGCGGTGCGTTGCCCGAACTGCGGTCCTATCTCGGTGCCGCCGGGGAAGAAGTGCCCGATCTGGTCCTGCGCGGCCTGGCGGCCATCGCGCAGTCCCGGCCGATTTGAACCTCTGCGCTCGATACCTACTCAAAAGAGCAGGAACCGGTCGTGTATCATCGCCGCCGGAGTGAGAAAACACTGCGGCGGCCGCGTGGCTGCCGAATCGAACAGCGCAGGAGATAATTTATGAAAATCAAGCAGTTGTTGGTGGTTTCGTTGGCCGCGATGGGTTTTGCAGGCTACGGCAGCGCCGCGATGGCCGATGCCGCCGCCGCGAAGAAGATGTTCAACGACGTCTGCTCCGAGTGCCACGAAACGGCGGATTTCGAGGGCGAAGACGCCAAGGAAGTGGCCGCGACGATCAAGAAGATCTCCGCGGGCCAGATGAAGCACAAGAAGGCCATCAAGCTGACCGACGCGGAAGCGGCGGACATGGCGGCCTTCATGGTCGCCGGCGGCAAGTAATCGCTGGAGCCGCCACCGCTGAATGGAAGGGCCCGGCTGCTGCCGGGCCTCGCTTTGAGCCGAGGAGGTAGTGATGAAGATGAGCAAGGTCCTGATCGTCACAGTGGCTGGTCTCGGTGCGGCCGGCTGGGGAATGGCGGCCAACGCGGACGCGGCCGGCAAGGCCAAGTTCGATGCCGTGTGCGCCGAGTGCCACGAGGCCGGCGACTTTGCGGGCGAGGACGCCAAGGCGCTCGGCGACACGATCAAGAAGATCGCGGCCGGCCAGCAGAAGCACAAGTCTAAGATCACGCTCACCGACGCGGAGATCGCCAGCGTCGCGGGCTACATGGCGGCCGGCAAGTAAGCCAGACGCCCTGTAAGGCAAGCTGAGGCCCGCTCCCGCCAAGGGGGCGGGCCTTTCTTTTTCCGCTAACATCTGCCCCCCGAACTTCGGCCGGAGCCCATCGTCCCGTGCGCGCGCTCGTCCTGCTGCTGCTGTTGGCCAACCTGCTGTTTGCCGCATGGGCGCACTGGGTCGCGCCGTCGCGCGCGCCGGCGCCCGGCCGAGCGACGCCGAGCACCGCGGATGCCAGCGCCATCCGCCTGCTGCGTGAGGCGCCTGTCCAGGTGGACGCTGTGGAGGAGGCCGGCGCCGAGTCTGTGCTCGACCCGGCGGATGCCGCCGTGGCGTGCGTGAGTGCGGGACCGTACCTCGAGAAACGGCAGGCCGAACAGGCCGAAGCTCGCCTCGGTCGGCTGGGATTCGCCGTCCGACTGCGCGAATCGCGCGAGGAGGTGGAGACGGGCTACTGGGTGCGCGTCGAGGACCTCGCCACCCCGGAGGATGCCGCGAACGCTCTCGCGCAGTTGAGGGCCGCAGGCATCACCGATGCCTACGTGCTTCCGGAGGAAGCGCCTGACATTGTCATCTCGCTCGGTGTGTTTCTGGAGCCGGTGCGCGCCGAGCAGCTGGCGACGGCTGCGCGCGCTGCCGGGGTCGAGCCGAGCACCATCGTGCGCACGCGCCAGGCGGACGTGTTCTGGCTCGACATCGACCGGCAGGCGAGCGCGGGCCTGCCGTCGTTGGAGCAATTGGGCGTGGAGGATCGCGAGCGCCTGCCGCGGGTCGAGTTGCGCCGCTGTCCGATCCCCCAGCGGGAGGCGCCCGTTCCGTGATCGCGGCCTCGTGCCGCGGCCGGCACAGGCGGTTAGAATCGGGCTGTTCACGCTGGCATAGCTCAGTTGGTAGAGCAGCCGCCTTGTAAGCGGCAGGTCGGGGGTTCAACTCCCTCTGCCAGCACCACTTACGCTTCGCGCCCGGGAACTGGAGGAATGAGCCATGGCATTGTGGAAAGACCCGTCCGTCAAGGATGCTGCACCGGGCGACGCGCCCAGCGCCGCTGCCGAACCCGCTGCACGACCGGCTGAGCGTCCGGCTCCGGTCGGACTGCCGAGTGCCGCGCCCGAGGTGCGGCGTGCTGCAGCGCCGGCCGGCACCGCCAAGGAATCGCTGATCGCGGCCGACGTCACCATCGAGGGCAAGATCGAGGGTGCCGGCCACGTGCGCATCGCCGGCCGCTTCAAGGGCGACGTGAACGTGCAGGGCAACGTGACGATCGAGCAGGGCGCGCACGTCACCGGTCAGGTGAACGCAGCCACCGTCATCGTGAGTGGCGAAGTCGAGGGCAACATCAATGCGAGCGCGCGCGTCGAGCTGCTCGAGACGGGCGTGATCAACGGCGATTTGAAGGCTGCCGTGCTGACGGTCGCCGCCGGCTCGCGCATGCGCGGCAACGCGGACTTCGGCTGGGGCGACCAGGGTCCCACCACCCGCAAGTGACGTCGGGGCCGGCCTGAATGATCCCCGGGCGCCCCACGGGCACGGTCGGCCGCACGAGGGTCTGTCCGCACTGCAAGGCGACGATCCTCGAAAGCGCGCCGGTCTGCCCGCAGTGCCGGCACCACCTGCGTTTCGGGGTCGCCTCGACGGCGGCCCCGAAGCCGGAGGGTTTCTGCGCCCTGCACGTCGAGGGCACGGTGGAGCATCCGCAGAATGGCGGCGACTGGGAGTACTCCGTGGTCCTCACGATTCGTAACGAGAGCGGCGAGGACATTTCGCGCCAGGTCGTGGGAGTCGGTGCACTCCGGGCCACTGAGTCCCGCACCTTCACCCTCTCCGTCGAGGTGCTCACCCCCGGCGGGAAGCCACGATGATCGGCAAGCTGGTCACGAAGTTCGCCGCCGGCCTGCGGTTTCCCACCCTGTTCGGGCTGATGGCGGGCCTGTTCCTGCTCGACGTGGTGGTGCCCGACCTGATCCCCTTCGCGGACGAGGTGCTGCTCGCGCTCGGCACGCTCCTGGTGGGCTCGTTCCGCAAGCGACGCGGCGGTGCGCCGTCCGCGTCGCCGGCGGAATCGCCGGGAACCAAATAAAATCAAATAGTTAGACTGTCAGGGCAGCTATCGACCCAGGAGCCGCCGGGCTCTATGCTTGGCGCTCGTGCCGATTCGCGCGACCGGGTGCGACCGGTGTCCGGCCGAGACGCGGCCGCGGCATCTACTGAGTTGTGCGAATGGTTGGCGTTTGCGAGTCTCGCGCGTTCTCGCGGACCCCCTGGGTCCTGCGGGGGGAGGTCGCTGCAATGTGTCTGGCCGTGCCGATGAAGATCACGTCCGTGGACGGCTTCAATGCCGTCTGCGAAGCCAAGGGCATCCAACGGGAAGTGAGCCTGTTCATGCTGCAGGGTGAGGAAGTCGCGCCTGGCGACCACGTGCTGGTGCACGTGGGCTACGCGATCCAGAAGGTGAGCGAGGAAGAGGCTCGCCTGTCGTGGGAACTGTTCGACGAGATCGAGCATGCATGAACTCTCGGTCTGCCAGGCGCTGATCGGGCAGGTCGAGAAAGTGGCGCGGGAAAACGATGCGCGCCGGGTCGTCGCGATCACGATCGCCGTGGGTCCGCTGTCGGGCGTCGAGGCCGGGCTGCTCGAGCACGCCTATCCGGTCGCCGCGGCCGGAACCCTGGCCGAGCATGCGACTCTCACCATCGAGACCGTGCCCGTGCGCGTCCGCTGCCGCAGCTGCGGCGCCGAGACCGGCGCGCAGGTGAACCGCCTGGTGTGCGGCGCCTGCGAGAACTGGCAGGTGGACGTGATCGCGGGCGAGGAGATGCTGCTGACGCGGGTCGAGATCGAGACCGAGCCCGCGGCGGTTCACTAGGAGACGACGCATGTGCCGTGACTGTGGTTGTTCACTCGGGCCCGCCGCGCAGCGCGCGCCGCTTGCCGCTGCGCCGTCCGTGCCCGGCAGGACCGAGACGATCGAGGTCATCACGGCGATCCTCGGTGAGAACGACCGCGTTGCCGCGCACAACCGCGAGCACTTCGACCAGCACGGCTTGCTGGCACTCAACCTCATGTCCTCGCCCGGCGCGGGCAAGACCTCGCTGCTCGAGGCGACCATCCGCGCGCTCGACGGCCGCCTCAAGGTCGCGGTGATCGAGGGCGATCTCGCCACCGAGAACGACGCGGATCGCATCCGCGCCTGCGGCGTGCCCGCGGTGCAGATCACCACCGGCAACGCCTGCCACCTCGACGCGCAGATGGTGCACGACGCCGTGCACGACCTGCCGCTCGCCGACCTCGACGTGCTGTTCATCGAGAACGTCGGCAACCTCGTCTGCCCGGCGAGCTTCGATCTCGGCCAGCACCGCAACGTCACGCTGCTGTCGGTGCCCGAGGGCGACGACAAGCCGGCCAAGTACCCGGTGATGTTCCGCGCTGCCGACCTGTCGCTCATCACCAAGACGGACCTGCTCGCCTACATCACCGAGTTCAGCGTCGAGCGCGCGCACGCCGCGCTGCGCCAGATCGGTTTCGGTGGCGAGACCATCGAACTCACCAACCGCGGCGGCGAAGGATTTGCTGCGTGGCTCAGGTGGCTCGAGCGCGAGGTCGCGGCGCAGCGTGGCCGCAAGGCGCGCGGCGAGACGGCGCGACCCAGCATTCAACCAGAGGGTGCCAGCGCGCACGCGGCCGGCCATCGGCCACCGCGCTGAGGGGGAGAACGATGACCACTACAGCTGCCGACTGGCTGCAGCGCATCCGCGCGTTGCCGCTGCCCGAGCGCATCAAGGTCATGAACGTGTGCGGCGGGCACGAGCGTTCCATCACCACCGCCGGCCTGCGCAAGGCGATTCCCGCGAACATCGAACTGGTGCCGGGACCGGGTTGCCCGGTGTGCATCTGTCCCGAGGAGGACATCTACGAGGCCATCCAGCTCGCGCTGCGCGAGCGCGTGATCCTGGTGGCGTACGGCGACATGCTGCGCGTGCCGGTGAACGCGCCGAAGAGCGAGCCGCGCTCGCTCGAGCAGGCGAAGGCCGCCGGCGCCGACGTGCGCCCGATTGCAAGCCCGCTCGAAGCCGCGCGCATCGCGGGCGACCATCCGGACCGCACGGTGGTGTTCCTCGCGGCCGGCTTCGAGACCACCACGGCGCCGTCGGCGGCGCTGCTGGCGCAGGGTGCGCCGGCCAACCTGCTGTTCCTCATGTCGGGCCGGCGCACCTGGCCTGCGGTCGCGATGCTGCTCGACTCGGGTGAGCCGGGTTTCGAGGCACTGATCGCGCCCGGTCACGTGGCCACGGTGATGGGCCCGGAGGAGTGGGAGTTCGTGCCGCGCAGGCACGGCCTGCCGACGGCAGTGGCCGGTTTCTCGCCGGAGTCGCTGCTCGCGGCCCTGTACTCCGTGCTGCGCCAGAAGATCGAGGGCAAGTGCTTCCTCGACAACTGCTACCCGCAGGTGGTGCGCCCGGGCGGCAATCCGGCGGCACAGCGCTTTATCGGGCAGACCATGGACATCGTCGCCGGCAACTGGCGCGGCATCGGTGCGATCCCCGAGTCGGGCTACGTGCTGCAACCCGCCTACGCCGCGCACGACTCGCGGGTGCAGCTGCCGTCGTACACGGAGATGGCGCGCAAGCGCGCCGGCGAGATGCCGCCGGGCTGCGACTGCGCCAAGGTGGTGCTCGGCAAGATCTACCCGAACGAGTGCCGCCTGTACGGCCTCGCCTGCACGCCGCGGCAGCCCGTCGGGCCGTGCATGGTGTCGGACGAGGGTGCGTGCCGCATCTGGTGGGCGAACGGCGTGCGCGACAACGTCTGGGCAGGACGCAAGGCGTCCGGCGCCGAGGCGTGATCGCCGCCGCCATTCGCGTGCCCGCTGGGTTGCGCGCGCCGTGACTGGCGCCGGGGCAAACATCACCCGCCGCATCGTCATGACCGGCCGGGTACAGGGGGTCGGTTACCGGCCGTTCGTGTACCGGCTCGCGCACGAGCACGCGCTCGCCGGGTACGTGCGCAACCTGCGCGGCGACGTCGAGGTCATCGTGTCCGGCCGGCAGGCCACCCTCGATGCGTTCGAGCGCGAGCTGGTGGATCGTGCGCCGCCCCTCGCGCAGCCCCGGGTCCGCGGCGTCGCACCGTGCGATGCGCCGGTGGGGCGTGGCTTCGCGATTGCGCCGAGCAGTGCCGCGGACGCACCCGAAGTGTCGGTGCCGCCGGATTTCTTCGCCTGCGACCAGTGCATTGCCGAACTCGGCGATCCCGCCGATCGGCGCCATGCGTATCCGTTCGTCAACTGCACGCAGTGCGGACCACGCTACACGCTGATCGAGGCGCTGCCCTACGACCGGCCGAACACCAGCATGGCGCGCTTCCCGCTGTGCCCCGCGTGCCAGCGCGAGTACGAGGATCCGCTCAATCGCCGTTTCCACGCCGAGCCGGTCGCCTGCCCGGTCTGCGGGCCGCACCTGACGTTCGTGGTGCCGGGCCGGGAGGCATTGACCGGCGATGCTGCGGCGGTCGAGGCAGCGGTTGGCGTGCTGCGCGAAGGTCGGGTACTCGCGGTGCGTGGCATCGGCGGCTATCACCTGTTGTGTGACGCGCGCGACGAGGCTGCGGTGCGTCGCCTGCGCGAACGCAAGCGACGGCCCGACAAGCCGCTCGCGGTGATGTTCCCGCAGCGTGGCGCGGACGGACTGGATGCCGCACGCGAAGAACTGCAGATCGGTACCGTGGAGCAGGCCGCGCTCAGCGATCCGGCGCGCTCGATCGTGCTGGTGCCGCGGCGTGCGGACGGCCATCTCGCGCCATCCGTGGCGCCCGGCCTCGGCGAGATCGGTGCCTTCCTGCCGTACAGCCCGCTGCATCACCTGCTGCTGGGTGCGTTCGGTGGGCCGGTGGTTGCGACCTCCGGCAACGTGAGCGGCGAGCCCGTGCTCACGGAGCCGCACGAAGCTGAGGAGCGTCTGGCGGCGGTGGCCGATGCGTTCCTGCACCACAACCGGCCGATCGTCCGCCCGGCGGATGACTCGGTGGTACGCATTGCGGCCGGGCGGGCACGTCCCATTCGACTGGGTCGTGGCCTGGCGCCACTCGAACTCGAACTGCCGGCCGAACTGCCGGAGCCGGTGCTCGCCGTCGGTGGCCACCTCAAGCTCACGGTAGCGCTTGCGTGGGGGAGGCGGGTGGTGGTTTCGCCCCACGTCGGTGACATGGGCACGCGCCGCAGCGAGCTCGTCTTCGAGCAGGTCGCGCGCGACCTGCAGCGCCTGTACGACGTGCGGGCGCGGCGCTGGCTCTGCGACGCGCATCCTGGCTACACGACCACCCGCTGGGTGCAGGCACTGGGTGAGCCATTCAGCACAGTACTGCACCACCACGCACACGCATCGGCGCTCGTCGTCGAGCATGCGGTGACCGAGCCCGCGGTGGTCTTTGCCTGGGACGGGGTCGGTTACGGTGCGGACGGCACCCTGTGGGGCGGCGAGGCGTTCGTCGGGCGTCCCGGGGCCTGGGAGCGCCGGGCGAGCCTGCGCAGTTTCCGGCTGCCCGGCGGCGAAAAGGCCGGCCGTGCGCCGTGGCGCAGTGCGGCGGCGCTCTGCTGGGAGGCA
>Ga0316621_10000147_pt1 | contig 11719 bp, 7 predicted proteins | sample OWC_Aug_OW2_C1_D_2_FD_207664 | JGI IMG/M metagenome (GOLD analysis project Ga0316621, IMG submission 207664) | Wetland soil microbial communities from Old Woman Creek delta, Ohio, United States - OWC_Aug_OW2_C1_D1_C | ecosystem: Environmental > Terrestrial > Soil > Wetlands | place: USA: Ohio... | reverse complement strand
GCGCCTTGGGCAGGCGCGCGAAGACTTCCTCCTGCAGCGCCTTCCAGCGCTGGTAGTTCTTCTGCGCGACGTTCGTCACGGTCTCGAGCGGATCGATGCCGACGACGTTCTTGAACTTGTCGCGCAGGTCGCGCTGCTCCTTCGCGAACAACTGGATGCTCTCGTCGAGGTAGCGGCCCACGAAGTCCTGCAGGCCGTTGCCGTAGCTGCGGATCACCTGCGACAGGAAGTCCCGGCTCATCAGCGACTCGCCGCCGCCTTCCTGCTCGGCGATCACCTGCAGCAGGATGCTGCGCGTGATGTCCTGCTGCGACTTGCGGTCGAGCACGACGAAGTCGACGCGCTCCACCACGAGCCGGCGGATGTCGGCGAGCGTCACGTAGCGGCTCTCGACCGTGTCGTACAGCCGCCGGTTCGGATACTTGCGAATGACGCGCGGGCTCTTCGCGCCGGATTCACCCGCGGCCTCAGTGCTCTTTGAGCGTCTTGTTCTTGTCTTCGTCGTCGCCATCGTGCAGTTCCCTCAGCCGGCAATGCCGGCGTTTGCCCCCTGTTCTGCAACCGTGCCTGAGGCACGGCCTGCAAAGCCGTCCAGGCGCCAATGCGCGATTGCCCACGCCAGGATCTCCCCCGGCGGCGCGCGCTCCATTTCTCCCGGCGGAGATTGCCCGAGGAAGCGCAGGACCGCCACTAGTTGCCGTGACGGCGTGTGCGCACCAATGGCGGGCGCCGCTGCCGATTTCGAGAGCTTAATGCCCCTGCCGTCCACGGCAAGTGGCAGATGCAGGTAGCGCGGCGTGGGTAAGCCGAGCGCGCGCTGCAGGAGTACCTGCCGCGCGGTGCTCGCGAGCAGGTCGCATCCGCGCACGACGTCGGTGATCCCTTGTTCGGCATCGTCGACCACGACGGCGAGCTGGTAGGCGTACCAACCGTCCCGGCGGCGAAGGACGAAGTCACCCACCGTGCTGGCGACATCGATCGATTGCGGGCCGAGGCTGCGGTCTTCGAAATTCACGGAGCCCGCCGGGACGCGCAATCGCAGCGCGTAACCGGGAGCCGGCGCCGATCCTGCCGCCGGAGCGATGCATTCACGGGGATGGAACAGTTCGTCGCCCGCGGCGGGCGGATTAGACTGATTCTCAGGTAAAGCTGCCAGTCCCGTACGACTGCATCGGCATTCGCGCAGGACGCGTTGTCGGGCCAACTGTTCGATCGCCGCCGCATAGGCAGGGGAGCGTTCGCCCTGGCGCATGACCGGCCCATCCCAATGCAGGCCGAACACATCCAGTGTCCGCAGGATTTTGTCCGCTGCACCCGGCTTGACCCGGGGCGGGTCCAGGTCCTCGATCCGCACCAGCCACGCGCCGTCGTGGGCTCGCGCGTCCAGGAAACTGCCCACGGCGGCGACCAGCGAGCCAAAGTGAAGAGGGCCGCTTGGGGTCGGCGCGAAGCGGCCGCGATACTGCCCGGCGCGGGGGCCACCGTCGATCGTGTGCGACGGCGCGGAAGAGCTGGGACCGGAAGGAGGGCCTGCAACAGGCATGCTATGGCCTCTCCCACGGTCGTGGGAGAGGGCGGCCAGGCTCAGCGGTACCAGTCGTCCCGGTCGCCGAACTGCTTCTCACGGCGCTCGCGGCGCTCCTGCGCCTCGACGCTCAACGTAGCCACCGGGCGCGCTTCGAGCCGCTTCACGCCGATGGGTTCACCGGTCTCGAGGCAGTAGCCATAGCTGCCGTCCTCGATACGCTTCAGCGCTTCGTCGATCTTGCGGATGAGCTTGCGCTCGCGATCGCGCGTGCGCAGCTCGAGGCTGAACTCCGATTCCTGGGTGGCGCGGTCGTTCGGGTCCGGGAAGTTCGCGGCTTCGTCCTTCATGTGGAGCACGGTGCGGTCGACCTCCTGCATGAGGTCGCGCTTCCAGCTCGCGAGGATCGTGCGGAAGTGCTCGAGCTGCTCCTTGCTCATGTACTCCTCGCCCTTCCGGACCTGGTAGGGCTGGACGTTACGCGGACCGGACAGCAGGCTCGCGCTCGCCTCCAGGTCGGCGTCGTCGCGCGAAGTATCCGTCGCCTCGACCGTTGCCGGAGCAACGACGCGAATCTGCTCGCTGGCGCCCGGCTTGGCCACCGGCTTGCGCGGCACCGCCTTTTCCCTGGCGGTGGCCTTCGGCGGAGCGGCCTTCACGGCCACCTTGGCCGCTGGCTTGGGCTGCTTCGCAGAAACAGTCTTCTTGGCCTTGGTCGGCTTGGCAGACGGTTTCTTGACAGGCATTTGATACTCCCACTCCTGTTGGAGGACGCGGGATTATACAGACCGCGCGCCTGCGGTCCACCCCGCAAAAAACGTGTCGCCCGCGGCAATTGCACGGCAGGCCGGATCGGCTGGAAATGCTGTGGGCCGTGGCCGATTCTTTTAGAATCGGCCCTTCGACTCGAGTCCTCGATTTTCCCCCCTGGGTGAATGATGCGCCTGACCAAGATCAAGCTGGCCGGTTTCAAGTCGTTCGTGGATCCGACGTCGGTCGGCTTCCCGACGAACCTGGTCGGCGTGGTCGGCCCGAATGGCTGCGGCAAGTCGAACATCATCGACGCCGTGCGCTGGGTCATGGGCGAGATCTCGGCGAAGCACCTGCGCGGCGACTCGATGGCGGACGTCATCTTCAACGGGTCCGGCACGCGCAAGCCCGTCGGCACGGCGTCGGTCGAACTCGTCTTCGACAACAGCGACGGCAAGCTGCAGGGCGAATACGGCAGCTACGCCGAGGTGTCGCTGAAGCGCGTCGTCTCGCGTGACGGGCAGTCGTCGTACTTCCTGAACGGCGTGCGCTGCCGCCGCAAGGACATCACGCAGCTGTTCCTCGGCACGGGCCTCGGCTCGCGCAGTTACGCCATCATCGAGCAGAACATGATTTCGCGCGTCATCGAGGCCAAGCCCGAGGACATGCGCGCGTTCCTCGAGGAGGCGGCGGGCATCTCGCGCTACAAGGAGAAGCGCAAGGAGACCGAGAGCCGCATCGCGCAGACGCGCGAGAACCTCTCGCGCCTGGGCGACCTGCGCGACGAAGTCGAAAAGCAGTTGCGTCACCTGCAGCGCCAGGCCGCCACGGCGCGCCGCTACCAGGCGCTCAAGCAGGACGAGCGGCAGGTCCACGCGGAACTGCTCGCGCTCAGGCTGCGCGAAGTCGAGAACGAATCCACCGCGCGCCAGGCCATCCTGAACGAGCGCGACCTGGCGCTGCAGGCTGCGGTAGCGGAGCAGCGTTCGCTAGAGGCCGCGATCGAGCGTGCTCGCCAGGAGCACGACGCGAAGGCGGCGGTGCTGTCGGAAGTGCAGGGCCGCTATTACCAGGCAGGCGCGGAAATCTCGCGCACGGAACAGGCGATCGACCACGCACGCGAGATCCGGTCGCGCCAGCGCCAGGAGCTCGAGCAGATCGCGCAGGGCATGCAGGACGCGGACTTGCATCGCGTGCGCGACCATCAGCTGGCCACCGAGATCGAAGCAGCCCTGGCCGAAATGGGCCCGGGCCTGGAGCGGGCCCGTGAGGCCGAGCAGGCAGCGGCCCAGGAACTCGCCGGAGCCGAGGCCGCGATGGCGGACTGGCAGGAAAACTGGGAAAGCTTCAACCAGTCGCTGCGCCAGGCGTCCTCCGCCGCTGGCGCCGAGCGCGCACGCCTCGAGGTGATGGAAAACCAGTTGCGCGGCCTCATGAGCCAGCGCGACCGCGCCACGCAGGAGCACGGCAACCTGTCCGCGGCCGACGTCGCTGCGACGCTGCAGGGACTCGAGGCGCAGGAAGTCGAGGCACGCCAGGAACACGAGAGCGCACGTCGCCAGATGGAAGAGCTGGTGGCGACGCTGCAGGCCGAGCGCGGGCGCGAGCGCGACCTCGCCGCTGCCGCCCAGCAGGCACGGCGCGATACCCAGGAAACCGAGGGCCGCATCGTTTCGCTCGAGGCGCTGCAGCGCGCGGCGCTCGGGCAGGGGCAGGGCAAGGTCGTCGACTGGCTCAAGTCGCGCGGCCTCGAACGCAGTCCGCGCCTGGCGCAGCAGCTCTCGGTCGACACGGGCTGGGACCGCGCCGTCGAGACGGTGCTCGGCAGCTACCTCGAGGCCGTCTGCGTCGACTCGCTCGAGGACATCGCCGGCACGCTCGAAAGCCTGACGGCCGGTACGGTCACGTTCTTTGCCGGCGCGCAGGGGCCCCTGGCTTCGGGCCATGGGCAGGAAACTCTGCGCGCCCGAGTGCGCGGCCCCTCAGGGCTCGACGCCCTGTTCGAAGGCATCGTGGCGACCGACACGCTGGGTGAGGCACTGCGGCTGCGTCCGCAGCTGCGCGCCGGCCAGTCGGTCATCACGCGGGACGGCATCTGGATAGGTCCGGACTGGCTGCGCGTCAGCCGCGACAAGGATGCGCACGAGGGCGTACTCGAACGCGAGGAACGCCTGCGCCGCGAACGCGCGGCGCTCGAGGAACAACAGGCCAGGCACCGGGGGGCGGAATCCGATCTCGAGGCCCTGCGCAGCCGCGTGCGCGAACTCGAAGATCGCCTCGCAAGCCACCAGGCGCAGGTTTCGCGCAGCGGCGGCGCGCACATGAGCCTGCGCTCGCAGATCGACAGCTTGCGCGCCCGGGCCGATCAGCGCAGCCAGCGCATGCAGCAGCTCGCGCTGGAGCTGACTGAAGTCGAAAGCGCACTCGAGGCGGCGAATGCCGGCAACCGGGCCGCGCGCGGACGCCTCGAGGAAGCGGTCGCCGCGATGGCCGAGCTCGAGGATCGCCGCGTCGCGCTCGAAGCCGAGCGCGAGGTCTTGCGTGGCCGCCTGGCCGCAGCTCGCAGCCGGGCCGAGGCCGGGCGCAATGCGGCGAACGAGGCAGCCATCCGCTTCGAGTCACGCCGCACGAGCCACCAGTCGCTGCTTGCAGGCATCGAGCGCCTCGAGACGCAGATCGCACAATTTGCAGCGCGCCGGCAGGATCTCGAAAGCCAGCTTGCGGCGGGCGAGGGCAGCGAAGCCTCGCTCAAGACGACGCTCGAGGAAGCACTGCAGCGCCGGCTCGCCGTCGAGGCGGAACTCGCCGCGGCCCGGCAGGCGATGGAGGCGGTCGACGTCAACCTGCGGCAGCTCGACGAGCGCCGGCTTGCCGCGGAACAGGCGGTCGAGGCGGCGCGCAGCGCGCTGGAGAACGTCCGGTTCACGGTGCAGGAGCTCCGGGTTCGCCGCGAGACCCTGCTTGAACAGTTCGCGGCCACGCGGCTCGAACTGCAGGACGTCGTCAACGCACTCGTCGAGGAGGCGAACGTCCACGGCTGGGAGCAGCGTCTCGCCGAGCTCAGCGAGAAGATCGAGCGGCTGGGCCAGGTGAACCTCGCCGCGATCGACGAGTTCGCCGAGCAGTCCGAGCGCAAGGAATACCTCGACCGCCAGTTTGCGGACCTGAACGACGCGCTCGCGACGCTCGAGGACGCCATGCGCAAGATCGACCGCGAGACCAAGTCGCGGTTCCAGGACACCTTCGACCGCGTCAACGCCGGCCTGCGTGACAAGTTCCCGCGGCTCTTCGGTGGCGGCCAGGCTTACCTCGAACTCGTCGGCGACGATGTGCTCGAAGCCGGTGTCGCGATCATGGCGCGCCCGCCGGGCAAGCGGAACAGCTCGATCAGCATGCTGTCGGGCGGCGAAAAGGCACTGACAGCCGTCGCGCTGGTGTTCTCGATCTTCGAGTTGAACCCCGCGCCGTTCTGCCTGCTCGACGAGGTCGACGCCCCGCTCGACGAGAACAACGTCGGCCGCTTCTGCGAAATCGTGCGCGAGATGTCGGGCCAGGTGCAGTTCATCTTCGTCACGCACAACAAGACGACAATGGAACTCGCGAACCAGCTGCTCGGCGTGACGATGAATGAGCCAGGTTGCTCGCGCCTCGTGGCCGTGGACGTCGATGAAGCGGTGCGCATGGCGGCGATGTAACGGCCCGGGGCAGGCACGATCCGAGGGACGATGAACGAACTGCGCTGGATACTGCTCGTTGCCGGTGTGATCCTGATCGCCGGCGTGTACCTGTGGGGCACGCGCTCGCGCGTGCGTGCCCGGTCGGACGCAGAGGCCAGCCGTCGGCCTGCGGTATTCAGCGGCACCGCGACCGGGTTCGAATCTCCGCCAGCGCAGGCGGACTCAGGATCCGAGCCCGAATTCATTTCACGGCCGGCTACATCCGACGACCGTCGCATCGAGCCCAGCGTCTCGCTCGACACCGGGTTGGTGTCCTCCTACGAGACGGGGCAACGGATCGATTTCGAAGACGAGCCAGTGGTCGCATCCGCTGCGGGGCGACGCGAGCCCACGCTCGGGACGCACGCCGAACCAACGCTGGCGCAGAAGCTTGAACCCAACCTGCGGTCGCGCACACCGCCGCCCGTCGCCCGTCCGGAGTCCGCTCCGGCGCGTGCCGCGGCCCCTGCGGTCGAGGATGCTGCTCCAGCGGCTGCCGCGCAGCCGAAGCGCGCGTCACAGAGGATCTTCGCCGTGCGGGTCAGCGCGACGCCGCCCGCGCGCCTGGATGGAGCGCGCCTGCTCGAAGCCCTGCAGTCGGAAGGGTTGAACTTCGGGCGCTACGACATCTTCCACCGCATGCACGAAGACGGCCGGCCGGTCTTCAGCGTCGCGAGCCTGCGCGAGCCGGGCACGTTCGAGTTGCAGGCGATGGCCGGCACTTCGTACCCCGGCATCGCGCTGTTCACGGTTCTGCCGGGCCCGGTCGAGGCGAGCGAGGCCTTCGACGAAATGATCTTCACCGCCCGGGCGCTCGCGACGCACCTCGACGGATCGCTGCTCGACGAACGCGGTACGCCGCTGACGGCGCTGCGCGTCGGCAAGTTGCGCGAGGAAGCGATCGAGTTCGAGCGCAGCGCAGGCCTGGCCTGAGCGGACCATGGCGGCGTCCCGCGAAGCGGCGAGACGGGTTCACGAGCTGCGCGAGCAGATCGAAACGCACAATTACCGGTACTACGTCCTCGACGACCCGACGATCTCGGACGCCCGGTTCGACGCGCTGATGCGCGAGCTGAAGCAGCTCGAGACCGACCATCCCGAGCTGGCCGATCCCGATTCGCCGACCCAGCGCGTCGGTGGACAGCCCTCGCGGGAATTCCGCGAGATCGTGCATGCGGTGCCGATGCTCTCGCTCGACAACGCCTTCACGGAGCAGGACATCCTCGACTTCGACCGTCGCGCGCGGGAGCGCCTCGACGTGGAGCGGATCGAGTACTCGGCCGAACCCAAGATCGACGGCCTCGCGGTCACCCTGCGGTACGAGCACGGCAGGCTGGTGCAGGCCGCGACCCGAGGTGATGGCACGCGCGGGGAGGACGTCACGCCCAACGTGCGCGCCATCCGTTCCGTGCCGATCCAGCTGCGGGGAAAGCGCTGGCCGGCCGTGCTCGAAGCCCGCGGCGAAGTCTTCATGACGCGCCGTTCGTTCGCGGCCTTGAATCGGCGCGCCGCCGAACGGGGCGAGAAGACGTTTGCGAACCCGCGCAATGCTGCCGCGGGCAGCCTGCGCCAGCTCGATCCCTCGATCACGGCGCAACGGTCCCTCGACCTGTTCTTCTATGGGCTCGGCGCAGTGGACGGCTGGAGCGTGCCGCCGCGCCACAACGAGGTTCTCGCGGCGCTGCGTGAACTGGGCCTGCGCACCTGCCCGGAGATCGACGTCGTCGATGGTGCGCCGGGTTGCCTCGCTTACTACGCTCGGATCGGCGAACGCCGCGCGCAGCTGGCCTACGACATCGACGGCGTCGTCTACAAGGTCGACCGGCTCGACTGGCAGCGCGACCTCGGCTTCGTTGCGCGGGCACCGCGCTGGGCCGTCGCGCACAAGTTCCCTGCGCAGGAGGAAAACACGGTCGTGCAGGACGTGCGCTTTTACGTCGGACGCACCGGTGCATTGACTCCAGTGGCACACGTGGTGCCGGTGTTCGTCGGTGGCGTCACCGTCAGCAACATCACCCTGCACAACATGGACGACGTCGCCCGCAAGGACGTGCGGATCGGCGACACCGTCGTCGTGCGCCGCGCCGGCGACGTCATCCCGGAAATCGTCCGTGTCGTCCCGGAGCAGCGGCCGCGCAACGCGCGCGAGGTCGAGCTTCCCGGGCGCTGTCCCGCGTGTGGCTCGCACGTCGTGCGCACGGAGGGCGAAGCGGTGGCGCGCTGTTCCGGCGGCCTGGTGTGTCCCGCGCAGCGGCTGGGAGCGCTGTTCCATTTCGCATCGCGACGCGCGATGGACATCGACGGCCTCGGCGAACGCCTGATCGAGCAGCTGATCGAGAGCGGCAGGGTCACGACGCCTGCGGACCTGTATACGCTTACCGCCGAAGAACTCGCGGAACTCGAGCGCATGGGCCCGAAATCGGCGTCCAACCTGGTGGCGGCGCTGGAACAGAGCAAGCGGACGACGCTGCCGCGCTTCCTGTATGCGCTCGGCATCCGTGACGTCGGCGAAGCCACCGCGCTCGCGCTGGCCGAGCATTTCGGCGACCTCGAGCCGTTGCAGGACGCGAGCCTCGAGGCGATCCAGGAAGTGCGTGATGTCGGTCCGGTCGTCGCGGCCCACGTGCGCGAGTTCTTTGACGAGGAACGCAATCGCGCGGTCATTGCCCAGTTGCGCGCCTCGGGCGTCCACTGGCCTCGCATCCGGCGTGCCGCGGCAGCCGGTCCCGGGCCTTTGGCCGGCCAGACGATCGTCATCACCGGGACGCTTTCGAGCATGTCTCGCGACGAGGCCAGGGAGGCGGCGAGGGCCGCCGGCGCAACGGTGACGGACTCCGTGTCGAAGAAGACGACGCTGCTCGTCGTCGGCGCGGAGGCCGGCTCCAAGCTGCGCAAGGCGCAGGACCTCGGCGTGGCGATCGTCGACGAGGCTGCTTTCCTGCAGATGCTCGGCAGGGGCGGGCCCGGCAAATGAGCCGGGAAGGCTGAACTGCATGCTGCGTTACGCTGCGGGCCGCCTGCTCGGCATCATCCCGACGCTGTTCGTCATCGTGACGGCCGCGTTCTTCGTCATGCGGCTGGCGCCTGGCGGGCCATTCGATGAAGAACAGACGGTCCCGCCGGAGATCGCGGCAAACCTGCAGGCAGCGTACGGACTCGACCAGCCGATGCTGGTGCAGTACGGGCGGTATCTCACCGGCCTTGCGCAAGGCGACCTCGGGCCCTCGTTCAAGTACAAGGATTACCGTGTGTCCGAGCTGATCGCCCGCGGGCTGCCAGTCACGCTCACGATCGGGGTGCTCGCACTGGTGCTCGCAGTCGCACTCGGCGTGCCGCTCGGCATGACCGCGGCCCTGCGTCACGACGGTCCGATCGACCACGCCGTGATGGGTACAGCGCTGATCGGCATCGCCATACCGAGCTTCGTGCTGGCGCCGGTGCTCGCACTGCTCTTCGGGGTGCAGCTCGGCTGGCTGCCGGTCGCAGGCTGGGAGGCTGGCAGCGTGCGTCACGTGGTGCTGCCGGTCGTGACGCTGGCGCTGCCTTTCGTGGCGTACATCGCTCGCCTCGCCCGCGGCAGCCTGCTCGAAGTGCTGCAGGCCCCTTACCTGCGTGCCGCGCGCGCCAAGGGCTTGAGCCGTGGCGCGCTGCTGCGACGGCACGCGCTCAAGCCAACGCTGCTTCCGGTCGTCAGTTTTCTCGGCCCGGCGGCAGCCGCGTTGCTCACGGGATCGCTGGTGGTCGAGCAGGTATTCGGCCTGCCGGGCGTAGGGCGCTATTTCGTGCAGGGTGCGATCAACCGTGACTACACGCTGGTCATGGGCATGGTCATCTTCTACGCGGCGTTGATCCTGCTGCTCAATTTAGTCGTCGACCTGCTCTACGGCTGGCTGGATCCGAGGATTCGCCATGGATGAGGCAGTGATCGTGCCGCCTCGCAGGCAGGGCCTGTGGACCGATGCATGGCAACGGCTGCGGCGCAGCCGCGCCAGCCTCGTGGCTGCGGCATGTCTCGTGCTGGTCGTGGTCGCCGCGCTGGCAGGGCCATCGCTGAGCAGCTACACGGTCGATCACGTCGACTGGACGCAGGCCTCGCTCGCCACGCCACCGTCGATCGGCAACGGACACTGGTTCGGCACCGACGCGAACGGGCGCGACCTTTTCGTGCGGGTGTGGATCGGCACGCGCATGTCGCTGCTGGTCGCGCTGCTCGCGACGCTCGTCAGTGTCGTCATCGGCGTCGCCTGGGGCGCGACGGCCGGCTACCTCGGCGGACGTGTCGACGACTGGATGATGCGCTTCGTCGACGTGCTCTACGCGCTGCCGTACATGTTCTTCGTCATCATCCTGACTGTGGTCTTCGGCCGCAGCCTGGTGCTGATCTTCCTGGCGATCGGCGCCGTCGGCTGGCTCACGATGGCGCGCATCGTCCGCGGCCAGGCGCTCGCGCTGCGCCAGCGTGAATTCGTCGAGGCCGCCATCGCGCTCGGCCTGCCTGCGCACAGGATCATCGCGCACCACATCGTTCCGAACGTGCTCGGCACGGTCATCGTGTACGCGACGCTGACGGTGCCGCAGGTGATCCTGTTCGAGAGCTTCCTGAGCTTCCTCGGCCTCGGCGTGCAGGAGCCGCTCACTAGCCTGGGCCGGCTGGTCGCCGAAGGCGCGCTCGAGATGGAGACTTCGCCGTGGCTGCTGCTCGTGCCGTCCGCGTTGCTCGCAACGATCCTGCTCTGCCTGAATTTCCTGGGTGACGGGCTCCGCGATGCACTGGATCCGAGGCAGCGCGCATGAGTCGCTCGACGCAGGCCGCAGCCCTGGGTGCAGCCTCGAACACCGAGGCCCTGCTCAGCATCGAGGACCTGCACGTCGAATTCACGACGGGGCACGGGCCGGTGCAGGCCGTCGCGGGCGTGTCGCTCGACGTCCGTGCCGGCGAATGCCTCGCAGTCGTCGGCGAATCGGGCTCGGGCAAGACGCAGCTGCTGCTCGCGTGCATGGGCCTGCTCGCCGCCAACGGCAGGGCACGCGGGTCTGCGAGCTTCGCGGGGCAGGAACTGATCGGCGCGGGCGAGCCCGCATTGAATGCAGTGCGGGGCGTCGGCATCGGCATGCTGTCGCAGGACCCGTTGAGCTCGCTGACGCCGCACCTGCGCATCGAAACCCAGCTGGTCGAAGGCCTGCTGGACCGTGGACTCGCAACGCGGGCGCAGGCACGCGAACGCGCGCTGCAGGCGCTGCGGGACGTCGAGATGCCCGAACCCGAGGCACGCCTGCGGCAGTATCCGCACGAGCTTTCGGGCGGCATGCGGCAGCGCGTCGCGCTTGCGATCGCGCTGATGTGCCAGCCGCGACTGCTGTTTGCGGACGAGCCCACGACCGCGCTCGACGTCAGCGTGCAGGCGCGCATCCTGGAGTTGCTGGCGCGCGTGCGTGATCGCGGCGTCGGCATCCTGATCATCACACACGACCTCGGAGTCGTCGCCGGCCTCGCGGATCGCGTTGCGGTGATGTATGCGGGCCGGATCGTCGAGACCGCGCCGACCGATCAGTTGTTCACTTCTCCTGCGCATCCCTACACGTCGGCACTGCTCGCGGCAGTGCCGCGCCTGCACGGCGCGGCCACGGCGCGCCTGGCGAACATCCCCGGCTTTCCTCCGCGCCCGGGAGAGATCCACGTCGGGTGCGCGTTTGCTCCCCGTTGCGCGTTCGCCGATCGCTACTGCGC
>Ga0316621_10000146_pt1 | contig 11728 bp, 12 predicted proteins | sample OWC_Aug_OW2_C1_D_2_FD_207664 | JGI IMG/M metagenome (GOLD analysis project Ga0316621, IMG submission 207664) | Wetland soil microbial communities from Old Woman Creek delta, Ohio, United States - OWC_Aug_OW2_C1_D1_C | ecosystem: Environmental > Terrestrial > Soil > Wetlands | place: USA: Ohio... | reverse complement strand
GCACCTTTACCGAGGAGCTGGAGCGCTACTTCATCGATGAACTGCGTGATGCCCCGCATTTCCTGCCGCCCGACGCACCGCAGGCTGTGGAATCCGGATCGCGCCGGCTCGCCTGATGGACACGAACGTTTCCGTCAGCCACCTGGTGCTGATCCCGAGCTATAACCCGGGTCCACGGGTCTACGAGACGGTGAACGCCGCCCGCGCCCGGTGGGCGCCGGTGTGGGTGGTGGTGGACGGCAGCACTGACGGCACGGCAGCAGGCCTGCATGACATGGCGGCGACCGACCCGCAGCTGAAGGTGCTGGTGCTGCCCGAAAACGGCGGCAAGGGCGCGGCGGTGCTGCACGGCCTGGATCTCGCAGCGCGGCTGGGTTTCACCCACGCGCTGACGATGGACTCCGACGGCCAGCACCCGGCCGACCTCATCCCGACCTTCATGGCCGCCTCGCAGCAAGCCCCCGCGGCGATGGTCCTCGGCAAGCCGGTGTTCGATGCCGATGCCCCCGCGCTGCGCGTGCAGGGTCGCAAGATTTCCAACGGCTGGGCCAACCTGGAAACCCTGTGGGCGGGCATCGGCGATTCGCTCTACGGATTTCGCGTCTACCCCATCGACCCCTTGCGCCAGGTGATGCGCGGCCAGCGCTGGATGCGCCGTTTCGACTTCGACCCCGAGGCCGTGGTACGCCTGTGCTGGCGCGGCGTGCGCCCGATCAATCTGCCCGCGCCGGTGAAATACCTGCGCGCCGACGAAGGTGGCGTTTCCCACTTCAACTACCTGCGCGACAACACCCTGCTCACCTGGATGCACCTCCGGCTGATGCTGGGTTTCCTGCTGCGCTTGCCGCTTCTGCTGCTGCGTCGCCTGAACATTCACCGGCCACACACGCTATGAAAAACATCCCCGATTCGTCCACGTCAGCGGTGCATGCCCCGCATCCGCCCCTCACCGCCTACTACGCCAGCGAACAGGAGCGGCGCGGTTACGTCGGCAAGCTGTTCGACAGCACCGCCACCGACTACGACCGCATCGACCGCCTGCTCGCCCTGGGCAGCGGCCCTTGGTACCGCAACCAAGCACTGCAGCGGGCCGGGCTGAAACCCGGCATGCGCATCGTCGACATCGGCGTCGGCACTGGTCTGGTTGCGCGCGAAGCGGTCAAGCTGGTAGGCGATCCCGCCCTGGTCGTGGGTGTCGATCCCAGCGCAGGCATGATGGCCTGCGCGAACCTGCCGGGCGTCCAGCTCATCGAGGGGCGGGCAGAAGCGATCCCGTTTCCCGATGCCAGCTTCGACTTCCTCAGCATGGGCTACGCGCTGCGCCACATCAGTGACCTGTCAGCCGCCTTCAGCGAATTCCATCGCGTCCTCAAGCCCGGCGGCCGCCTGTGCCTGCTCGAGATCACCAAGCCCGAACGCGCCTGGAGCCAGGCCCTGCTCAAGGTGTATATGCGCGGCGTGGTGCCGGTGCTGGCCCGCCTGATCGGCAGCAGCGCCGAGTCGGCCAAACTGTGGCGCTACTACTGGGACACCATCGAAGCCTGTGTACCGCCGAGCGGCGTGATCGATACGCTGAAGGCTGCCGGTTTTACCGGGGTAAACCGGCACATCGAAAGCCGGGCGCTGTCGATTTTGGCTGAGTATCAGGCGGTCAAGCCGGGCTGAGTTGCACGCCGCTGTCTGCGCGCGAGACAAGTTTCGCGGCAGTATGGGACAGCGACGAAGATGCCGCTTACGATCGGCTATAAAAGAAAGGGCAGTAGTAACTCGTAATTAAACCAGTTGTTTGGTGTTCCTAGCAATTTAGTGCTCTTACAGGAGAATCCGTATGCCTCTGATTAACTTGGTGATCATCTTAATCGTGGTTGGCGTGCTGCTATGGCTCGTCAATACCTACATCCCCATGGATCGAAAGATCAAAAATATCCTTAATATTGTCGTCGTCATTGTTGTCGTGATTTGGCTGCTGCAGGTTTTCGGCGTGTTGGGATCGATGGACAGCATACGTATCGGCCGCTAACGACTCTCAAAGGGGGTCACCGTCGCAATCAGCCGTGCGTGCGATGACCTACCGCGCTCCGACCAGAGCTGAAGGGGTCAGCTTCGCATTGTTCTCATGACGACGCTGGCCCCTTCAGTTCTTTAGCAACGCAAAGGCGAAGCGAGCGGATGCGCCTCAGTGCCGCCCCGCAACCGCCACTCCCATCTTTGGCAACCACTGCCGCAACCCCGGCGTCGTGATCACCGTGCTGAAAATCGCCATCAGCACCAGCATGGTGAAAACCTGCTGCGAAATCACACCGAGGTCGTAGCCGACGTTGATGACGATGAGCTCCATCAACGCGCGGGTGTTCATCATGATGCCGATCACCTTGCCCTCATGATGCGTCATGCCGGCCCAGCGCGCGGCGACGTAGCTGGCGCCGAATTTCCCCAGGGTGGCCAGGGCAATCAGCAGCAAGCACCAGCCCCAGGCGGCGGCGGAATCGAGAACGCCGACGTTGGTGCGGAGTCCCGTGTAGGTGAAGAAGATGGGCAGGAAGAAGACCGTGACGAAGTGGCCGATGCGCTCTTTCCAGGCTTCGATGAGTTCGTGCTCGTCGTGCAGGATCACGCCCATCATGAAGCCGCCGAAGATGGCGAAGATGCCGAGCTGGTAGGTGGTCATCGCTGAGACGAAGATGGCGGCGAGCAGGATGCCGAGCAGGTTGTGGGTGAGCTTGCCGCGGCCGGCCTTCTCGCCAACCGGCACTGGCTTGGCCTGGCTGGCATGGATCACGCGCTTCATCAGCGGCCGCACGACGAACCACCAGGTGAGGAAAAACATCCCGACCAGCGCGACCTTGAGGGCGAAGGCCTCGGCGCTGAACTGGGCCAGGGCGAGCGCGGTGATGAGCGCGAGCAGCAGCCAGCCGATGACGTCGTTGATGGCAGCGGCGCTGATCGCGATGACGCCGATGGGCAGGCGGGTGATCCTGAACTCGATCATGATGCGGCCGAGGATGGGCAAGGCGGTGATGGAGAAGGCGGTGGCGGTGAACAGCGCCGAGGCGAGCGGGTCGACGCCGGGCGACAGCAGCGGCGCACTGAGCCAGCCGAAGCCGAAGCCCAGCGCGAAGGGCACGACCATGCTGGCGCTGGCGATGGCGGTGACGGCGCGACGGTTGTTGCGCTCGGTCAGGTGCGCGAAGTCGAATTCCAGGCCGATCTGGAACATCAGCAGGATGAGTCCGATCTGCGACAGCATCTGCATCGGCGCCGCCGGCGTCGAGTGAAAAACGGTCTGGAAAAGCCCGGGGGCGAGCAGGCCGAACAGCGAGGGGCCGAGCAGGATGCCGACGATGATTTCGCCGACGGCCGGCGACTGGCCGACGCGCTGCGCCAGTTCACCGCCGAGGCGGGCAGCGAGCACGATCAACGTCAGCTGTAGCAGGGTGAAGAACAGCAGCGCCTCGGTCTGGTGGACCGCCAGGGTGTGGACCGATGCGCTCAAATCATGCCGCCGTTGACCGAGATGATCTGGCCGCTGATGTAGCTCGCCTGCTCCGAGGCGAGGAAGCCCACCAGGCTCGCCACTTCGTCCGCCCGACCGGCGCGCTTCATCGGCACCAGATTCTCGATGGCCTTGGCGTCGAACACACCGTCGATCATCTCGGTCTGGATGATGCCCGGCGCCACGGCGTTGACCGTCACCCCGCGGCTGGCAAGTTCCAGCGACAGCGACTTGGTCGCGGCGTGCAGCGCGCCCTTGGCGGCGGCGTAATTGACCTGGCCGCGGTTGCCGGTGAGGCCGGCGATGGAGGTGATGTTGACGATGCGCCCCCAGCGGCTGCGCAGCATCGGCATCGTCAGCGGCTGGGTCACGTTGAAGAAGCCGGTGAGCGAGACGTCCAGCACGCGGTGCCACTGCGCCACGCTCATGCCGGGGAAGACCGCGTCGTCGTGGATGCCGGCGTTGTTCACCAGCACCTGGATCGGGGTGTCGGCAATGAGTGCTTCGAGTGTGGCGCGACAGGCATCGGCGTCGGTGACGTCGAAGGCGATGGCTTCGGCCTGGCCGCCGCCCTCCTTGATTTCATCGGCCAGTGCCTGCGCTTTCGCCAGGTTGCGGTTGGCATGGACGTAGACGTAACAGCCGTCGGCGGCAAGGCGGCGGCAAATCGCCGAGCCGATGCCGCCGCTGCCGCCGGTTACTAGCGCGCGTTTCATATCGAACCTCCCAGTTTGTCGGCGTCCATCACCACGGCGGCGCGGCCGCTGAGCAGTTCGCGTCCGGCTGCACTGACGCGAAAGCCGTACAGGATCGTGTTGCCGTCGCCGGACAGGCGTTCCGCCTCGACGTCGAGGTCGGCGGCGATGTCGTCCAGCCGCATGACATGCAGATCGACGCCGCGCACGCTGGCCAGGTAACCGGCACGCGGCGCGGCATCGACCGCCGCCAGCAGCGCGCCGTGGGCGGCCATGGCCTGCGCCGCGTACTCGACGCCGCAGGCAGCGCCCAGGCAATCGTGCGAACGCAAAGGGTTGGCGGCATCGCGGTGGCTCGACGCCGTGCAGCGGATGCGCTGGGCGTCCCACTCGCTGACCGCATCGAGCAGGCACATGGTGCCTTGGTGCGGCAGGTGGGCGAGCAGCCAAGCGTGGTCTAGCGGCATGGTGCGACCGCCACCGCCAGACGCAGCGGCACCAGGTAATCCAGAATGACCTGTTCGCTTGTCCCCCGCGCCACGGCCTGCAGCAGCGGCAACCCGCGCGCGCAGGGAATGGCGCGGCGCAGCGCCTCGAGTTCGGGCTCGGCCAATTTGTCGGGTTCGGCATCGGCGAGGCTGACTTCGATCCGAGCCAGCGAGCGGGCACTCTGCGTCGGCATCAGCGCCAGGGCGATGCCAAAGGCCGCAGGAAGCGGGCGCTTGGCGTGCATGGGTTCAGGATAGGGCATGTCGTAGGTGATCAGCAGCGTGCCGTCACCCTCGACCGCGACCTGCGCCATGGCCTCCAGCAGGCCGGCGCCGAAGCTGCCGTCGTGGGCGCACAGCACCGTGGCCGGGGTCATGGCACCGGAGGCGATGCCCCAGTAGCCCGCCGGGGCATTGTGCACCGAATTGTGGAAGCGGGTGGGCGAGATATGTCGGTCCTCGGAGGCCAGTACCTTGCAGAGGGCATCGCAATTGTCGTTGTCGGCGCCGGAGGAGGAGAACACCGCGGCCAGCTGCCTGGCATCGAGCTGTCCATGGGCGCACGCCTCCTGTCCCACCGCGAGCGCGACCTTGATCGCGAGGCCGGTGCGGCGGCGTTCGGCAGGCGGCAGCGCCTGCGGCGCGGGCACGGTGAGGGGCCGCGTCTCGTAGGGGACGGTGCCTGCCAGGATGGGCCGCGCCGCGGGCCAGTCATCGAGTCCCGGACCGATCAGGCCGATGCCGTCAAGGTAAGCGGTGAGCTTCACTACCTCGCTCATGCTGCGCGCCCCAATATCAGGCTGCAGTTGGTGCCGCCGAAGCCGAAGGAGTTGCTGAGCACCCGGCTGGGCGAGGCCTGCCGGTTCGCAGTCAGGTAGTGGATGGGAATGTCCGGGGCGACGCAGCGCGTGTTGATCCCGCCCGGCAGAAAACCCCGCTGCAGCGCCAGCGCACTGATGACCGCCTCCATCCCGCCGGCCGCCCCCAGGGTGTGGCCGGTAGCGCCCTTGGTCGAACTGCACGGCACGGTATCGCCGAACAAGGCCGCAACCGCCCTGCCCTCGGCCGCATCGTTGCTCGGCGTTGCGGTGCCGTGCAGGTTGATGTAGTCGATGTCGGCAGGCTGCAGGGCCGCTGCCTTCAGCGCAGCGGCCATTGCTATGTGCGCGCCCAGGCCTTCCGGGTGCGGCGACGACATGTGGTGGGCATCGCTCGATTCACCCGCGCCCAGCAGCAGCACGGCATCGGCATCGAGGCTGTCGGCTGGACGCTCCAGCAAAATGAAGGCGGCCGCCTCGCCGATGGAGAGGCCGTTGCGATCCGCGTCGTAGGGTCGGCAGGGTTCGGACGAAAGCAGTTCGAGCGAGTTGAAGCCGTAGAGGGTGGTCAGGCACAGCGAGTCGACGCCGCCGACGATGGCGGCGTCGATGAGGCCGGCCGCGATCATGCGCGCCGCCGCAGCGAACACCTTGGCGCTCGACGAGCAGGCGGTGGAAACCACCACGGCCGGGCCTTCCAGGTTGAAGGCGCTGCGCACGAAATCGGCCACCGAATAGGTGTTTTGGGTGGTGCGATAGTGGAAGTCGTCTGGTAGCGCACCGGTCACCGGATCGCGGCGGCGATAGGCCTGTTCGGTCTGCAGGATGCCGGAGGTGCTGGTGCCGAGCAGCACCCCGACTCGCCGGCGGCCGAAGCGGGCGGCGGCCGCGCCGACGGCGGCATTGAAGCCGTCCTGACGCAGGCCCAGGTAGGCGAGGCGGTTGTTGCGGCACTCGTACTCGGCGAGGCTGGCGGGCAAAGGCGACTCGTCGAGCCCGCTGACTTCACCGACATACGTCGCCAGGTCGGTCACCGTCTCGAAGGCGCAGGGCGCGAGCCCGCCGCGCTGCTGACGAAGTGCGTCATGAGTGGGTTCGAGGCCGTGGCCAAGGCAGCTTGCAGCGGTGAAATGGGAAAGCCAGAGCGAATTCAACAGGTAGACCCATCCAAATGTAGTGCGTTATTAATCAATGCCACCGCCGGTTTCCTTCAAATCTGGCCACGTGTTGGCGCTGCGTATGCAGGGTGGCGCAATGACAGCCAGGCCGCCACCCCCCCCAGCATAAGGCCGCCCCACACATCTACCACCACATGCTGGCGGGTGGCGAGGGTGGAATAAATGATGCCGATACACCACATCCAGCTGAATAGCCGACTCCACAGAGGCGTGCCGAACCGACGCAGTAGGTGATCCAGCCAGATACCCGAAAATAGGGCCGTGGCGACGTGCAGCGAAGGGAAGGCATTGCCTGCGGCATCGACGTTTTTGAGGACATCCACGCCAGGATACCGGGCCCAGTCAATATCGGCTGCGGGAACCGCGGTGGGCCAAAAATAAAAAACAATCAGCCCCGCCAGGCAGGTCCCGGCCATCGCCCTGCCATAACGATAGAGCTCGCGTCGCGTCGCGATCAGTGCCGGGGGCACGGAAACATAAACCCACAATGAGACATACAGCGACATCGCCCACGGCTGAAAACTGATCACCTGATCCAGCCAGGTAAAGGGCATCACCGTGGTCGGGAAGGCCGGGACTTTCAGCACGTAGAAATACGCACCAAAAAACAGGCCTATAAAAAGCGGCACGCCGATCCCTTTCAGAACCCCATGCTGGAAGATGACCGCCGCAATCTGTCGGTACCACGGTGTTTGCTGACTGTTTTTCAAGGCCTGTCCTCCGGGGTGCGGCAGTACCGACTCATGCATAGCGTGCCGGTCATGAAAGGGCGTCCCGCAAGCGAACAAAATGCAGCCCGACGGCGGCGGCCGACTCCAGCACCGCTGGCAGCACATCGAGAATAACCGGAATGCCACGGGGCGACTGCGCCGCATTGCCATCGTGCAGCAGCAAAATGGCGCCCGACCGCAGTCCACGCAAGAGCGCATTCCTGACGCGTTCGGCGTCACCGATCCGGGTGTCGAAACCCCGCGCCGACCAGCTGGCGAGCGTCAAGCCGAGTCGCGCCAGCACGGGGTCGAGAAAAGGATTGCGCAGCCCGGCAGGGGCGCGAAAAAACACGGGATGCTGTCCGGTAATCTGGCTAAGAGTGCTTTGCGCGGCCTGCAGTTCGCGCATGAAACATCGCGGGCCCAGCAGGGCAAAATGATGGTGGTGGTGCTGGCTGTGGTTTTCCACGGCATGGCCCCGGCGGACGATTTCCCGGCATACCTCCGGATAGCGTGCCGCTTTTTCACCCACACAGAAAAAGGTGGCGCGTGCGGCATAGCGATCCAGAATATCCAGCACCTGCGGGGTGACGACGGGATCGGGGCCATCGTCGATGGTCAGGGCGATTTCATGTCTGGTCGTGGCGGCGGCGGGCAGCCGTGTCCAGTTCGGTCCCAGCCAGTGACTGCGCGGCCACAGGCCGACGGCGGTCAGCAGCAGGTGGTTGATGACCACGGCGCCCAACACCCAACACCATTGCGCGGGGTCGGCGATCACGGCCACCAGCGCCAGACCATGCAACGCGATGGATGCGCGGATCAACAGCGTGGGGCGCCACGCTGGGTCACGCATGGATGGATCCCGCATCGGATTGCCGGGCAAAAATCGCCGAAAAGAACAAGGCCAGGATGACGCCCGGTGCGACGGTCACGCCCAGCGCCTGCAGGAGGGCCACGTTGGAAAACGCAAGCAGGCCAAAACCGGCCACGGTGGTGAGGCTGGCAAACAGCATCGAGGCCAGCGTGCGCGGCAGGATGGGCGTGCGTGGATCAGGCCGATCAAAAAACAGGGCGTAATTGGAGCCTACTGCGACCACCAGCAACAAACCCACCAAGTGCAGAATGATCATTTGCTGGCCAAACAGGCTCAATCCCGCGGTGACGGTCATGACCGCCGCCGCCAGCGGCGCGATGACGCGCAGCACGCGCAGGGGCGAGCGAAAAACCCCGAGCAGCAACGCGACAATGGCCACCAGTCCGCCGAGCGACAGCACGATGGCTTCATGCAGGTAGCCGGAATACAGCCGATCCGACTCGGCCTTCATGTCCACAAACAGCACACCGGGGATTGCGCTCAAGGCAGCGCGAACAGGATCGGCGTCGATGCTGCCCCCCTCGGGCGCGGTCAGCGGCAGCAAGGCACGCCATTGCCCGTGTTGCTGGACGAGCAGGGCATCGACCGCCATCGCCATCGAGGTCTGCTGCAAATCGCTTGCCTGCAGCAGTGGCTGGCTGCGCGCGGCGTCGGTGTCGTCCAGAAACGGCGTAAACAGCTGTGCGCGCACCGGCAGGCCTTGAACGGCTTGCGCCAAGTGTGCTTCCAGTACGGGGCGAGGGGGCAGGCTGTCCTGGCGTGTGCGTTGCATTGCCGTGCTGGGTAGATAACGGCTGGGGCTTTCGAATCCGGCGAGCCGGCCTTGCTCGACTTGTATCTGCAGCAGCGCGGAAACCCGCTCGGCGGCGCGCAATACGGATTCCTGATCCGCCCCGGATACGACGACCAGGTAGCGCACATCCGGCGCGCCCATGTCGGCGCGCAAACGGGCATCGAGCTCCACCTCCGCTTGCGACACCGGACTGAGTGACGCGATGGTGTTATTCCACAAACTGGCGCGGTTGGCGACCACGATGGTGCAGGCCGCCAGCAACACGATCGCCGCAGGCCAGCGCAGTATTGCAGCGCGTTGCACTGCACGCGACAGGGTGAGTCCGATTGCTGATAGATCGTGAATACGGAAGTGGGCGGGCAGCAGGGAAGGCAGGACGAAGCGCGTCACCGTTGCGGCCGCAATCAGCCCGGCAATGGCATACAAGCCGAGTTGTGCCAAACCCGGAAAGCCGGACAGCAGCAGCGAAGCAAAGCCGGCTATCGACGTCAGCACACCGAGACGAATGGTGGGCCAGAAGCGCTTGATCCAGGTTTGATGATCCGCACGGTTCCGTTCCGATTGCACGAACAGGTAGATTGAATAATCCACGGCCTCGCCGATCAGGGCGGTGCCGAATCCCAGGGTGATGCCGTGTACCGCGCCAAAGCCCAGGCTGACCGCCGCAATGCCCGCCAGCACGCCGCTGACCACGGGCAACAAGCCCAACGCCAGGGCGCTGAAGGAACGATAAACGAGTAACAGCAGCGTGGCGATGAGCGCAAAGCTGATGAGGGACAGGCGGGTGACCTGGCTCTTGATGGTGTCGCGCGAGGTCACCGAAAACACGCCGGGGCCGGTCATCAACAGTTGGGCGGAGGGGGTGGCGCCGGCTGCCTGGTCAAACGCCTGCTGAATGGCGGCCATGGCGTGTTGCTGGGCATCGATGTCGCTTCCCGCGGCGCGCGTTTGCATGAGCATCAAGGCGCGCGTGCCGTCGCGTGAAGCCCATGCCCCCTCCACCACCTTCGGCTGGCTGCCGCTGTCGAGCTGCTCGAGCAATTGCATTATTTCCCCGGTCGGGTCGCGCGGCAGGATGGACTTGACCAGCAATCCGGCAGGCGAGGCCAAGAGATCGATGCTGTCGCTCAAGGCGGCATGCAGACCGTCCGCGCTAAAGCGTTCAGGCGTCACTGCCGGGCTCAACAGGTAACGATTGTTGAACAGGAAAGCGCGGTCGCGCTCGGTGTTGACGGGCTCGCCATTATTGACGCTGACAAACGCAGGGTCGGCGCGCAGACGCTGGGCGATTTGCCTGGAAAGCCGGGCACGGGTGGGTGCGTCGGCGCCTTCTATGCCCACCAGAATCAGGCGTGAGGCCAGGCCGTCGCTGAGCTGATCCATGAGCAGTTGCTGCTCGGGGGTGGGGGCACGCGGCAAAAATCCCGACAAGTCGGTAGAGAAGTGGGTGCGGCTGATGATGCCGGCACAGGCCAGCAAAAAAATCAGCCACAGCACAATGGCGGCGATGCCGCGGCGGCGCGGGTGGATCATTGCGGCGACGCCCGCTTCTCGATGCTCATCAATGAACGGTCGCCGTCAGCCTGGAGAATCTCGACGCTGCGCACCACGTCCTGGGCCCCCTCCATCCGGATGCGCGCAATGACGGCACCGACCTTGGGGTCGAGCGGAGTGAGCACCAGGGTCCAGCGTTCATTGCCGCCGTCCAGGGCCAGGTGGTAGACCCGTTCCAGGGCCTGACGGTCGCCGGCCAGGGTGGCGCGAATGCTCTCGATCATGCCGGCCACCTCCGGGTAGTCCTTGAGCTGCAGGACGCGCTTGCGCTGGCCGCGTTCGAGGGTGAGGGTGTCGCCGTCGAGCACCATGGTCTCGGGCTTCGGTTTCAGGGTGCGCTTTTCCAGGCGGGCCGGCGCGACGAACAGCAACTCGCCGGAAGACTCGACCGGCTGCTCGAGGATGGAAATGAATTTCTTCTCGGTGAAGGTGGCCGCGCCTTGCGGGTGCCTCGCCAGACCGGCCATGAGCTGGGCGATGCTCAGCGGTGCAGCCCGAACGATGGGGCTGACCAGCAGCGCCAGCCAGACCAGGGCACATAGTCGAAAGCAGGGTCGTATGAGTCGGGTCATGTCTTAGCCGGCATCCTTCGGACGCCAGAAATCGAAGAAGTTGAACCAGTTGTAGGGGGCAGCGCGGCAATGGCGCTCCAGACAAACGGCATAGGCCCGCACCGCGGCGTCGATGGTGGCAGCCCGCTCCGGGCGTTCGACGTCGCTGAAATCGGCCAGCCGCTCGAAGTGGATGGCGTAGCGATTGCCGCCTAGATAGAGGCCGCCCATGAACAGCACCGGACGCTTCAGCATGGCGGCCAGGCGCATGGGGCCGACCGGAAACTCGGCAGCCGCTCCCAGGAAGGGGATGCGCACGGTCGGGTCGCCGCCGAGGGTCCGGTCGCCCAGCACGCCGAGCACCATGCCCTCGTCGAGGCTGGCCTGCACCCGCAGCATCGAGTCGATCTGTCCCAGCGGGATGATCTCCTGCACCGCCGCCGGATTGATCGCGGCCAGCGCGGCATTGAGCTTGCGGGCGTTTTCCTCGTACATGACCATGGCCACCCTGAGGCCAGGCTGGCGGCGGCCGATGGCACGCACCGCCTCGAAGCTGCCCATGTGAGCGCCCATC
>Ga0316621_10000145_pt1 | contig 11758 bp, 8 predicted proteins | sample OWC_Aug_OW2_C1_D_2_FD_207664 | JGI IMG/M metagenome (GOLD analysis project Ga0316621, IMG submission 207664) | Wetland soil microbial communities from Old Woman Creek delta, Ohio, United States - OWC_Aug_OW2_C1_D1_C | ecosystem: Environmental > Terrestrial > Soil > Wetlands | place: USA: Ohio... | reverse complement strand
GATCGGCGTGTTGCCGGGCCACGCGCTGCTCGCTGCTCAGTTCACGGCTACGTCCATGATCGGCATGATCGCGCTGGCCGGGATCATCGTGCGCAACTCGATCCTGCTGGTGGACTTCGTCAACGTCGAGATCGAGCAGGGCCGCGCGCTCGCCGACGCGGTAATCCGCGCAGCCGCGGTGCGTGCGCGCCCCATTGTGCTCACCGGCGTGGCGGCCATGACCGGCGCGTTCTTCATTCTCGACGACCCGATCTTCAACGGGCTCGCCATCTCGCTGATCTTCGGGATCCTGGTCTCCACGGCGCTCACCCTCGTGCTGATCCCGATCCTGTATTTCAGCTATCGCAACAGAAAGCAACGCGCCTGAGGCGCAAGGGGAGAGACGTCATGGCAAGAGTCGTGGTGATGGGTGCGGGTCTCGGCGGCGTCGCGTGCGCCTACGAGATGAAGAAGAAGCTCGGCAAGGCGCACGAAGTGACGCTGGTCGGCAGCAGCGCGTTCTTCGAGTTCACGCCTTCCAACCCGTGGATCATGGTGGGCTGGCGCACGGCGCCGCAGACGCGCGTCGACCTTGCCCAGCCGCTCGCCGACAAGGACATCCGCTGGGTGCCGCAGATGGTGGACGCCATCGACGCGCCCGGCTCGACGCTGAAGCTTGCCGACGGCAGCTCGCTCGCGTACGACTACCTCGTGATCACGACCGGGCCGAAGCTCGCCTTCGAGGAAGTGCCGGGGCTCGGGCCGAAGGGCCACACGCAGTCGGTGTGTACGCACGCCCACGCGCTCGCGGCCTGGGACCAGTACCAGCAGTTCGTGCAAGACCCGGGTCCGGTCGTCGTCGGCGCGGCGCAGGGTGCCAGCTGCTTCGGGCCGGCGTACGAAACCGCCATGATCCTCGACACGGATCTGCGCCGCCGCAAGATCCGCAACCGCGTGCCGATGACCTACATCACCGCCGAACCCTATATCGGCCACATGGGCCTGGGCGGTGTCGGCGACAGCAAGGGGCTGATGGAGTCCGTGCTGCGCCAGCGGCACATCAACTGGATCACCAACGCGAAGGTCGTCGGTGTCGAGGCCGGCATGATGACCGTCGCCGAGCACAACGAGGACGGCGCGGTTAAGAAGGAGCACAAGCTGCCCTTCAAGTACTCGATGGTAATCCCGGCCTTCAAGGGCGTGGATGCAGTGGCGGCGGTGCCTGAGCTGTGCAACCCGCGCGGCTTCGTGCTCATCGACGAGCACCAGCGGTCGAAGAAGTACCCGAACATCTACTCGGCCGGCGTGTGCGTGGCAATCCCGCCCGTGGAAGCGACGCCGGTCGCCACCGGCGCGCCGAAGACAGGCTACATGATCGAGTCCATGGTGAGCGCTATCTGCGAGAACGTCGCTGCCGACGTCGCCGGCAAGCCGGCCACGGCACGCGGCACCTGGAACGCGATCTGCCTGGCGGATTTCGGCGACACGGGTGCCGCGTTCGTGGCCCTGCCGCAGATCCCGCCGCGCAACGTCACCTGGGCGAAGGAAGGCAAGTGGGTGCACCTCGCCAAGGTGGCCTTCGAGAAGTACTTCCTGCGCAAGGTGAAGACGGGGTCGGTGGCGCCGCTCTACGAGAAGTACGTGCTGAGCACGCTCGGCATTGAGTCGCTGAAGTCGAAGTAGGAGCGGGCGGATGAAGGCAGGCGCCGGGCGTCGGAATGTGTTGGCGGCGGTGATCGCCGGGCTGCTCGTTGCGCCAGCAGCCTGGGCGGAAACGCTCCAGGACGCGTGGGCGCGCGCCGCGCAGCAGGACCGCAGCCTCGCGGCAGTGCGCAGCCACGCGGAAGCCGCGCAACTCGATGCGTCCGCGGCGCGTGCGCAGCGCTGGCCGACGCTCGCAGTCGGCGGCGGCTACACCTGGCTCGACGACGCGCCGGCTTTCGATTTTTCGTTCACCGGCCTGCCCATCGTGCCGCCGGAGCTGTTCGGCGGCGACGATTTTGCAATGGGTGCGGCAACGCTTAACGTGCCGGTGTTCACCGGCGGACGGATCTCCTCGAGCATCGCCGCGGCCGAGGCGCGCGGCCGCGGTGCTGGAGCCCAGGTGCTCGGCGCAGAGCAGGATCTTAAGCTCGCGGTGGCGGAGTCGTATGTCGATGTCCTGCGGGCGCGCAAGGCGCTCGCCGTGGCGGACAGCAACGTACGCACGCTCGAGGCACTGGTGGCTGATGTCGACGCCATGTACGAGCGCGAGCTGGTGCCGAAGAACGAACTGCTCGCCGTGCAGGTGTCGCTGGCGGACGCACGGCAGAACCACCTGCGTGCCGCAAACGCCGCCGAGATCGCGCTCGCGTCCTACAACCGTCGACTCGGCGAGCCTCTCGATCGCGACGCCGTACTGGAGGAGCAGATCCCCGAGCCCGATGCGCTGCCTGCCGACCTCGTACCGCTGGTCGAGCAGGCGCTCGAGCGTCGCACCGAGCTGGCTGCGCTCGGCGAGCAGGCGAAGGCCTATGGCCAGCTGGCCAAGGTTGAACGGTCGCGGGTACTGCCGCAGGTGAGCGTGAGCGGCGGCTACAGCTACCTCGAGAACCAGTTTCTCGACGACGAGGAGTTCGCCGTCGCCGGCATAGGCGTGCAGTGGGCACTGTTCGACGGCGGCCAGTCGCGCAAGCGTGCCGCGGCGCTGGAGCGCAACCGGCGCGCGACCGAGGAGCAGCGCGACGACGTCGAGTCGCTGATCGCGCTGCAGGTGCGGCAGGCGTGGCTGGGCGTCGAGGAGACCCGGCGGCGCACGCAGGTGACCGCTGACGCCGTCGACCAGGCCGAGGAGAACCTGCGCATAGCGCGTGAGCGCTACGGCGCGGGGCTGGGTACGCAAACGCAGCTGCTCGAGGCGGAGACGCTGCGCGTGCAGGCACTGACCAATCGCGACAATGCGGTGCTCGATGCCGGGCTGGCCCGGTTGCGACTGGCGAGGGCCGTCGGATCGCTCTAGCTGACACGCGCGGTCAACGGCCTGCCCAGCTTGCGCACCCCGAGCGCCGGCCCGAACTCGCGCCCGTCCCAGACCTGCTCGCCCGCGATGAACACCGCGGACACCACGCCATCGGAGCGGTTCACGAGCTGCTCATGCTCGAAGATGTCGCGATACACCATGCGGCGATTCGCATCGGTATCGTAGGTACGGAGCGCGTCCGGGTTCACGAGCACGATGTCGGCCTGTGCGCCGGGGTCGATGCGGCCGGCATCGATGCCGAAGAACTCCGCGGGTTCGCGCGTGAGCCGCTGCACTGCGTGCGCAACGCGCTCGAGCGACCGGCGCTGTGCCATCTGCAGCGTGAGCAGGTTGCCGTCGAAGAACGCCAGGTTGATCAGGTGTGCGCCGCTGTCGTTGAAGCCCGGCAGCAGGTGCGGGTGGAACAGCAGGCGCTCGAGGATCTCCGGCCGGTCGTTGGCGACCGTGAACCACCAGCGCAGGTCGCGGTCGTAGCGGCGCACGAGGTGCAGCAGGAACGCTCCCTCGCGGCCGACGGGGGTCGGGAACGAGACGAGCGCCTCGGCCTCGGCCACGCTGCGTGCGGCGTCGCCGCGTCCGGACTGGAATTCGCGCAGGCGACGATAGATCGCACCGAAGGTTTCGCCCTGCCACTCCGGCACCGGGCAGCGCTCGACGTGCAGCGCGTCGAGATCGCGATTGAAGGTCGAGACCACCCGTGAGTCGTGCCACTCGCGGACGAACAGGTGGCCGAACGCGTCGGTCGCCATGCTGCGGCGCCTCGCCTCGGCGTCCTCGATGTCGCAGGCCATCAGCTGCCGCGACGACGCGAACTCCTCGAAGATCGGGCAGATCGCGCCCTCGGCGAACATGCGGAACGGCGTCGCAAGCACCTGGAAGTGGAAGCGGCCGTTGACGAGCGGTGAATTCAGCAGGCCCGCGATCAGTGGGAACAGTCGCCAGGTGCGCCGCTCGTGCGTGAGGTCGACGGCGGTGAGGGCGGACGTCCTGAGGGGGCGCCCGAACAGCCGGCCACTGGTGAGGAAGAAGCGCAGGAACGTGGCGACCCGGTTCGCGGCGTCGGGCGTGCACTGCCAGACGCGGTCGTGCCCGCGCACCACCTCGAGCAGCGTGCGCAGCTCGGCGAGCGTCGCGTGCTGCGCCGGAATGCGCTTGTCCGTGTGCGGGGCGTTGGCGAGATAGTGGAACGGGATCGCGTCGGTCGAGAAACCCGCGTAACCCTGCCGCATGGCTTCCTCGAGGAGCGCCGCCATGCGTGCCAGCTCTTCCGGCGTCGGCTCGCGTGACACCGCGGCGGCCGTACCCATGACCTCGATGCGCAGCATCGAGTGCGGCAACAGCGGCACGACGTTGGGGCCGAGCGGCAGGCGCGCGAGGTGCTCGAGGTAGCCCGCGGTGCTGCTCCAGTCGATGCGATCGACCACCTTGCGCAGCACGGACTTCGGGATGTTTTCGACGCGCGTGAAGCAGTCGAGGATCGGGTCCTCGCCGTTGTGGCGCTGCGAGCCGAAGGCCGTGCCTAGGCTGCAGTTGCCGACCACCACCGTCGTCGTGCCGTGGCGCACCGACTCCGGCAGGCCGGGGGCCAGCTCGACCTCGAGATCGAGGTGGGTGTGGATGTCGAGCAGGCCGGGCATCAGCCACTGCCCGGTCGCATCGATGACGCGCTGGGCGCGTGCCGGGTCGAGGCGTGGGCCCCGGGCGGCGATTCGGCCATTGGCGATGGCGACGTCCTCATGGCGCGGCGTGTTGTCCGTGCCGTCGAAGAGCAGCGCGTGTCGGATCAGGGTCTGCCAGGGGGTCTGCATCGCCGTAGACTAACGAATCCCGAGAATGGCCGTGACGCGGCCGCTCCGCTCCAGCGTGGCCGCTTCCCGGCGGCGATCTGCTCCACCTGCGGGTCTACGATCTGATCTCGCGCAACCCGGTGACCGCGCCCCCGGACCTGACGGTCCGCCAAGCGGCGGCATTGATGACCCGTGATCGCGTGTCGTCGCCGCCGGCCGCGACGGAACGACGCCGTTGCGGCAGCTCGCGCGGTCGCACGCGTTCACTTCCAGTCCGTGAGATCCAGCGCCAGGCTCGCCGCCACCGACTCGAAGGCCTGGCACAGCGTGTCGACCTGCTCGCGCGAAGTGGCCGGCGAGACCAGCATCATGTTGTGGAACGGTGCGATCAGGCAGCCACGGTTGAGGAGCGCGAGGTGGATCGCGTGCTCCAGCGCCGGCGCGTGCGCCGCCTCGGCTTCGGTGCCGTTGCGCAGCGGGCCCGGCGCACAAATGAACTCGACACGTGCGCCGACACGCACCACGTGCCAGGGCAGCTCATAGTGCTCGACGACGTCCCGCAGTCCGGCGGCGAGCCGGCTGGCCAGCACTTCCATGTGCGCATACGCCTCGGGCGTCATCACGTGCTCGAGCGTGGCCCGCATCGCCGCGAGCGACAGCGCGTTCGCCGACAGCGTCGTGCCCATGCCCGAATGGCCTGGCGGTGTCTGCGAGCGCACCTCGTCCAGGCGGCACGCGACCTCGTCCGTGAAGCCCCAGACGCTCGCCGGCACGCCACCGGCGACGGGCTTGCCCAGCACGAACAGGTCCGGCTCGAGCCCATGCGCGCGCGTGTAGCCGCCCGGTCCCGTCGAGATCGTGTGCGTTTCATCGATGAGCAGCAGCGTTCCCGCCGCACGCGTGAGTCGGCGCAGTTCGGCGTGGAAGCCAGGTTCGGGCAGCACCATGCACGAATTGGTCATCACCGGCTCGGTGATCACGCAGGCCACGTCACCGTGCGCGAGTGCCGCCTGTAGCGCGGGCAGGTCGTTGAACTCGACGACGCGCGCGAACTGCGTGAGGTCGGCGACCTGGCCGAGCAGTCCCGGCCGGTTCACGGCGCACCCGTCCACCAGGCGCACGAAAGTCTCATCCACGGTGCCGTGATAGCAGCCGTTGAACGCCAGGATCTTCGGCCGGCTCGTGACGGCGCGTGCCACGCGCAGTGCGAAGCGGTTCGCGTCGGTCGCAGTGGTCGCGACCTGCCAGTGCGGCAGTCCGAAGCGTTCGGCCAGCAGTCGACCGACCTCGAGCGCATCCCGCGTGGGCAGCATGTAGGTGAGGCCCTGGCCGGCCTGCCGTGCGATCGCCTCGACCACCGGCGCCGGGGAGTGGCCGAACATCGAGCCCGTGTCGCCCAGGCAAAAGTCGGCGTACTCGTTGCCGTCCACGTCGCGCAGCACGGCGCCGCGGGCCGACTCGACGAGGAACGGGTAGGGCATGGACCAGTCGCGCATCCAGTGCATGGGCACGCCCTGGTAGAAACCGGCGATGCCGTGTCCCGCGAGGGCGAGTGAACGCGGGTGCAGGGCAACGTAGCTCTCCCGTTCGGCCTCGAAGATTGCTGCGATGCGCTGCAGGGGGATGCCGCCGGGGTTTGCCGCGTTCACGTGCCGGAGTCCATAGGGTCCGAGGTGACAGGCATTGTAGGGCGCAGGACAATCCCGGGCGATCCAACCTGAGGGTCCGGAGGACAGCGACATGCCCGGCTACCGCTCGCGCACCACGACCGAAGGCAACCTGAACATCGGGGCCCGGGCGCTGTGGCGTGCCACCGGCCTCACCGACGCGGACTTCGGCAAGCCGATCATCGCGGTGGTCAACTCGTTCGTGGAGTTCGTGCCCGGCCACGTGCACCTCCGCGACCTCGGCCGGCTGGTGGGCGGGGAAATCCGCAAGGCGGGCGGGGTGCCTCGCGAATTCAACACGATCGCCGTGGACGACGGCATCGCCATGGGCCATGACGGCATGCTCTACTCGCTGCCGTCGCGGGACCTCATCGCGGACAGCATCGAGTACATGGTGAATGCGCACTGCGCGGACGCCATGGTGTGCATCTCGAACTGCGACAAGATCACTCCCGGGATGCTGATGGCGGCGCTGCGGCTCAACATTCCCTGCGTCTTCGTGTCCGGCGGGGCGATGGAGGCCGGCCAGGTCACATGGGCCGGCGAGACGCTCAAGATCGACGCCGTGGATACGATCCCGCTGGCCGTCAATCCGCGGGCCACGCCCGAGCAGCGCCTCGCCTACGAGCGCGGCGCCTGTCCGACCTGCGGCTCGTGCGCCGGCATGTTCACGGCGAACTCAATGAACTGCCTCACCGAGGCGCTCGGTCTCGCACTGCCTGGCAACGGCACGGTCGTGGCCACCCATGCGGATCGCCGCGAGCTGTTCCTGCAGGCCGGGCGGCTCATCGTCGAACTCACGAAGCGCTGGTACGAGAACAGCGACTGCACCGCGCTGCCGCGGGGCATCGCAACGTTCGAGGCGTTCGAGAACGCGATGCGCGTGGACGTCGCCATGGGCGGTTCGACGAACACAGTGTTGCACCTGCTCGCCGCGGCACACGAGGCCGGTGTGCCGTTCACCATGCAGGACATCGACCGCATTTCCCGCAGCACGCCGCATCTGTGCGCGGTGTCGCCGTCGGCGGCCAGCGTGCACATCGAGGATGTGCATCGTGCCGGCGGCGTGATGGGCATCCTGGGCGAACTCGATCGTGCCGGGCTCATCCACCGCGGCGTGTGCACGGCGCACACGCCGACGCTGGGTGAGACACTTGACCGCTGGGACGTCGTGGTGGCCACCGAGGCGTCGGTGCACGAGTTCTACCGCGCAGCCCCCGGTGGCGTGCGTACGACGGAACCGTTTTCGCAGTCGCGTCGTTACCCGGAACTCGATATCGACCGTTCTTCCGGTGTCGTGCGCGACCCGGCCCACGCGTTCAGCCAGGACGGCGGGCTGGCGGTGCTGTATGGCAACCTCGCGACGGATGGCTGCATCGTGAAGACGGCGGGCGTCGATCCCAGCGTGCTCGCCTTCACGGGCCGCGCGATCGTGTACGAGAGTGAGAACGCCGCGGCAATCGGCATCCTCGGCGGCCAGGTGCAGGCGGGACACGTGGTCATCATCCGATACGAGGGGCCGCGTGGCGGACCCGGCATGCAGGAAATGCTGAAGCCGACCGGGCTCCTCAAGGCGCGTGGCCTGGCCAAGACCTGCGCGTTGGTGACGGACGGCCGGTTCTCGGGCGCCACCTCGGGGCTCTCCATCGGGCACGTTTCGCCGGAAGCCGCATCGGGGGGCGCGATCGCGTTGGTGGCGGACGGCGATGAGATCCGCGTGGACATCCCCAACCGGACGATCCATCTGGCGGTACCCGAGGCGGAGCTCGCGAGCCGGCGCGACGCCATGGCAGCCCGAGGCAAGACGGCCTGGCAACCCGCGCAGCCCAGGCAGCGGCTCGAGTCGAAGGCGCTCCGGGCCTACGCCCGCTTTGCGACCTCCGCCGCGTTCGGCGCCGTGCGTGACGTGGACGCCGCCTGAGCGCGGCGGGGGCAGCGGTTGACGCTCCTGGATCCCCCGTGGATACTGCGGCGCAAGATGTACCCGCGCCCGCAGCACGCCCTCGATCGCCTTTGGTGGTGGCGCCACTCCTGAGGAGTGGGCCCGGACGCGCACGTCTCGTTCGCAGGAATCCAGGACCCATCTCCGCGAGCCACCGGGGATGGGTTTTTTGTTGCGCGTCCCCGGATCCTCGCGACAGAGGAACCGCAAGTGACGACCAGTCTGTTCGACATCTCTGCCGATCTCGACACTCCGGTGTCGGCGTACCTGAAGCTGAAGCCGTTCCGGCCACGCTTCCTGCTGGAAAGCGTCGAGGGCGGCGAGCGCCTCGCGCGCTACTCCTTCATCGGCTTCGGCGACAGCCTGGAGTTCCGGCTCGACGCGTCGGGTCTGCGGCTCGGCGCCGAGCGTCTGCCGCGACCGGCCGATCAGGCGGATCTTCTGGCTGCCTTGCGTCGCGCGGGGGCCCGCGCGCCTCGCCCGGAGGCGGCTGACGCGGGCTTTCCATTGCACGGCGGGCTGGTCGGAGTCGCAAGCTACGACCTGGTGCGCTTCTTCGAGCGCCTGCCGTCCCACGCCCGAGTGGATGACGACTGCCCGGAGGCCCACTACATCGCGCCCCGCTCGCTGCTGGTGTTCGACCACCTGACGCGGCGCGCGGCGCTGCTGCACGCGGGTTCCGAGCACGAACGCCAGGGACTGCGCCGGGAAGTCGTGCGCGCGCTGCGCGGCGGCCTGCCCGGGCCGGCTTGGTCGGCGAGCTTCAGCGCGCCGGAGGCGAGCCTGTCGGAGGAGGAATTCCTGCAGCGCGTCGGGCGCACCAAGGAGTACATTGCGGCCGGCGACGTCTACCAGCTGGTACTGTCGGTGCGCTTCGCCGGCCGCTGCGACCTCGATCCGTTCGAGACCTACCGCGCGCTGCGGCTGCTGAATCCGTCGCCCTACATGTACTTCTGCGACCTCGGCGACCGGGTCGTGGTGGGCTCCTCGCCGGAGGCACTGGTGAAGCTGAACGGTTCGCGCGCCACGATGCGTCCCATCGCGGGTACGCGTCCGCGGGGTGCCGATGCCGGCGAGGACGCGGCGCTCGAAGCCGAGTTGCTCGCCGACCCGAAGGAGAATGCCGAGCACGTGATGCTGGTGGACCTCGCGCGCAACGACCTTGGCCGCGTCGCCACGGCGGGCTCGGTGGACGTGCACCCATATCGCTCCATCGAGCGCTACAGCCACGTGATGCACATCGTGAGCGGCGTGAACGGCACGCTCGCGCCGGGACGTGACGCGTTCGACCTGTTCGCGGCCGCGTTCCCCGCCGGCACGCTCGTGGGGGCGCCGAAAGTGCGCGCCATGGAGATCATCGACGAACTCGAGCCGGTGCGCCGTGGTTTCTACGGCGGCACGGTCGGCTACTTCGGGCACGGCGGCGACATGGACCAGGCGATCACGATCCGCACCCTGGTGTTCCACGGCGATACGTACAGCTTCCAGGCCGGCGCCGGCATCGTGGCCGACAGTGTGCCGATCAGCGAGTACCGCGAGGTGCTCGCGAAGAGCGCGGTGCTGCGGCGCGCGCTCGAACTCGCGCGGGAGGGGCTGTGATGAGCGCGCCCCGCCTGCTGCTCGTGGACAACTACGACAGCTTCACCTACAACCTGGTGCAGGCGTTCCTGGTGCTCGGCGCCGACGTGCTGGTGCATCGCAACGACGCGATCACGATCGCCGACGCGCAGGCACTCGCCCCCACGCATCTGTGCATCTCGCCAGGGCCGGGCACGCCACGCGCCGCGGGCGTGTCGATGGCGATGATCGAGGCATTTGCCGGGCAGCTCCCCGTGCTCGGCGTCTGCCTCGGCCACCAGTCCATCGTCGAGGTGTTCGGCGGCGAAGTGGTGCGCGCGGGACGGCTGATGCACGGCAAGGTGTCGCCGGTGCATCACGACGGTCGCGGCATCCTCACGGGCATGCCACAACCCTTCGAGGCCGGCCGTTACCACTCGCTGATCGCGCGTCCCGAGTCGCTGCCCGCCACGCTGCAAGTGACGGCGCGCACCGCGGAAGGGGAGATCATGGGCGTCCGGCACAAGGAGCTGATGATCGAGGGCGTGCAGTTCCACCCCGAGAGCGTGCTGACGCCCCAGGGCCCGGTGCTGCTCGGAAATTTCCTGCAGCTCCGAGGCGGGCGTCGTGAAGCCTGAGGCGGGGCCATGATCGAGTTGCGTGAAGTCCTCGAGCGCCTGCTGCAGCGGCGCGACCTGTCGGAAGACGAGGCCGGCCAGCTGCTGGTCGCGCTGACGGATGCCGCCGTTGCACCGGCCATGGCGGGCGGGCTGCTCGCGGCACTGCGCTCGAAGGGCATCACGCCGGCCGAGGTGCGCGGGTTTGCCAGCGCCATGCGCTCGCTGGCGCGACGGCCGCAGCTCCCGCCCGGTCCGCCGGCCATCGACATCGTCGGCACCGGCGGCGATGCGTCGGGCAGCTTCAATCTCTCGACCGGTGCGGCGCTGCTCGTGGCAGCGATGGGTGTGCGGGTGGTCAAGCACGGCAATCGCTCGGTCTCGAGCCGCTCCGGCAGCGCGGACCTGCTCGAGGCCCTGGGCCTGCCGTTGCCTCTCGATGAACGCGCCGCAGGAGATTGCGTCGCCGCCACTGGGTTCACGTTCCTGTTCGCGCCGCACTACCACCCAGCGATGAAGGAAGTGGCGCCCGTGCGTCGCGCGCTTGGCGTGCGCACGGTGTTCAACCTGCTCGGCCCGCTGACCAATCCCGCCGAGCCGCCGTTCAGCCTGATCGGTGCCTACAGCGCCGACGCCGCGAAGCTGATGGCGGAGACGCTAGCCGGCATGCCGATCCAGCGCGTGTTCGTCATTCACGGGGAACCTGGCTGGGACGAGGCTACGCCGGTGGGGCCGTTCGAGCTGTACGACGTGCAGCCGGGCAAGGTCACGCGCGAGGTGCGCGATGCACGCGAGCTCGGCATGCGGCGTTGCAGCGCGGCCGACCTCGCCGGCGGCGACGCCGAGCACAACGCCGTCGGCCTGCGCGCCGTGTTCGAGGGACGCGACCGCGGCCCGCACTGCGATGCCATCGTGCTGAATGCAGCGCTTGCGCTCGAGGTCGCCGGCACAGTGCCCTCGGCCGCCGCGGGCGTCGAGGCCGCCCGCGCGGCCATTGGGTGCGGCGATGGCGCACGGCTGCTCGAGCGGCTTGCGGCCTTCGGCCGCCGCGCCGGCAATCACTGATCATCTGCCATGGGCCTTCTCTCCGACATGCTCCACTCCGGACTGCGGCGCGTGGCCGAGGCCCGCGAGCGCGTGCCGGAGGCAGCGTTGCGTGCTGCGGTGCTTGGCACGCCCGAGCCGCCGTC
>Ga0316621_10000144_pt1 | contig 11766 bp, 9 predicted proteins | sample OWC_Aug_OW2_C1_D_2_FD_207664 | JGI IMG/M metagenome (GOLD analysis project Ga0316621, IMG submission 207664) | Wetland soil microbial communities from Old Woman Creek delta, Ohio, United States - OWC_Aug_OW2_C1_D1_C | ecosystem: Environmental > Terrestrial > Soil > Wetlands | place: USA: Ohio... | reverse complement strand
CCCAGGTGAAGTACTTGAGGTTGTGCCACTGGTTGCGGTTGCGGCGGGTGCCCTCGTCGATCCAGTCGAGTTTCTGGCGGTGGAAGATGCTGACCAGACGCACCTCGGCGGCGGTCTGATCCATACGGCCGAAGCATTCGGTCAGTGAAGACATGACCGAGTGGTAGCGGTCGATGGCATCGGTGCAGATGGTGACGATGAGGTCATCTTGGCCCATGCCGTAGAACTTGGCGGTCTTGATCGCTCCCAGCACATTGCAGACCCCGGAGATGCCGAAGATCTGCGAAAGCCGTTTCACCTTTTCTTCGGGGATCCCATATTTGCGGCTGAGCACCTCCCAGCCAGGTTCCTCGGTGAGTAGCTGCAGGCCCAGCTTGCTTTCGATGTCGTCGATGCACATCACCGCATCCAGGTTCATGACGTTGTGGATCCAGGTGACGTGCTTGTCGCCGATACCCTGGATGTCGTGTCCGCCGTAGCCGTTCCAAAAAAGCGTCGGGCATTGGATCGGCTCCAGTCCCACGATCACATGGCGGCCGGGCCATTGCTGCTTGAGGCGGTCGCCGGCGGCGATGGTGCCGGCCGATCCCATGGCCGAAATGTAGGCCGAGACCACCCCCTTGCCGATTCCCTGGCTTTCCAACGTCTTCGCCAGCTCGATGATGGTGTTGCCGGTGACGTAATAATGAAACCGGTAGTTGGCGAACTCCTCGAACTGGTTCATGATGCGGATGCGCTCGGGCGCGGCCTGCTTCAGCGCATGGCACTTGTCGTAGATCTCCTTCACATTGCTCTCGCAGCCGGGCGTCAGTTCCAGCCGGGCGCCGTAGCCGCGCACGATCTCGAAGCGCTCCTTGCTCATCTCCTCGGGCAGGATCACGACCGAGTCGAACTGCATGCGGCAGCCCACCCAGGCGCCGCCGATCCCGTAATTGCCGGTGGACGGCCAGACAATGGTGTGGCGGGCCGGGTCGACGGCGCCGCTGATGGCTTTTTCGATCAGGACCGAGTAGGTGGCCCCCACCTTGTGACTGCCGGTGGGGAAATTCCTGCCGTACAGAACCACGATGGGGGTTTCGACCCCCGTCAGCTCCCGCGGCAGGACTTCATGGTAGATCCGGCCGGCGCCGTCCTTCCAGGAAATGTTGTACAGATTGATGGGGTCGAGCGGGTCCCTGGCTTTAATCGCTAACGCCTTCTCGCGCAGATCTTTGCGGATCTTTGATGGGTCCAGCATCTCCGCGAAGGTGGGGCCGGTGATCAGTCGTGGCGGTGTCATGGATACCTCACTCAAGTGAAAAGACCGAAGGTGGATAGGCTGAAGTAAAAGGCATTCGCTAACAAATGAAACCAGAATGGTTTGGTTGCGTTATCGGTTGATCGTCTTGTGAATGATTCTTTTAGACCTTCAGACTTCAGCCTTCAGTCCAAACAAATGAACCGTTATGCCAGATTCCGAATTTCTTCCCATATCATCCAGCCCTTGACCGGTCAAACCCTGTAAAGAAAAGCCCCACCGACTCGCCGGGAGTGATGGCCCCGGATGCCTGAAGCTGGATCAGCCCGGCCAGGCCGGAAGCACCCGTCGGGCAGACGGGAATACCGGTGTGGAGGTGTGCTTTCGCGTAAGCGTCGCGGATGGTTCCCTCGGCCAGTATTTCTGCCCGGCCGCCCGAGCGCAGAACGGCGCACAGCAGGAAATACCAGTCGTAGGTGACGTCGTCGAGTATTCCGTGGGCCAGGCTGTGCGGCACAGCGCCGTCCCAGGGCCACATAAAATGGCTGGCGCTGCCAGCCATTTTATTCAAAACTGATTGCACAACCGGAGTATCGAAACTACGTTTAACAAAAGCGGTCGCTTCCTGAATTTGAGCGGAGCGCGCGCGTAGGAAAGCCGCTGTCTTTTGGAGCTGCGTTAGAGGATCGGCGCTACGGTCGTAGCTCAGGTCGAAGGAATACCCTTTGCAGCGTGCGATTTCGGCCAGGGCCAGCAGGTAGGCCCGCACGAACGGAAAGCCACCCTCGGGCTGACAGACGTGGATGCGCGGCAGCGCATCGATGAACCCCAGCTGAAGCGCCTCTTCGAAGGCCTGCGCGACCGAGCGGGCCAGGGCGCCGCCGCCCACCTGGATCACGAGGCTGTCGATCCGCTCCGACCGGCCGCTCAGCTGCATCAGCATCTCCCAGCCCAGGGTGGCGCCGCCCTCGATGTTCGACCAGTTGTCATTGCCGGCGCATGCAAACGGCAGCCAACCGTTTTGGTTCAAAGCGCGTTGAAAGGCGAGGTAGCATGGATCGCCTTCGCCGGTGCCCTCACGCGGGATTTTTTCCACGAGCGCGCCCCGCTCTGCCAGCATGGCGGCCACAGTCGGGTCGACATCCTCCGGCACGAAGGCGTGCAGCTCATAGCTGCCGGCCCGAGCCACCGCGGCCGCTCCCAGCGCCGCATTGCCGCAGCTATAGATGGCCAGGATTTTTTTTGCCGTTTCACCCTTGAGCTCTCTCAGCGCTTCCAAGTACAGCAGCGTACCCATCAGGTGCCGGCCCTTGTGGGATCCGCTCACGTTGGCGGTTTCGTTCTTGACCCAAAGGCGGCCGGTCCGGCCGAGTGCGGATGCCAGAGCAGGCTCTTCCGTCAATGGTGTCACTCTAAAATCCCGGCCTTCTAACTGCCGCAGATGGTCCTCCACCCGCTCCAGAACGAGGCGGTAGCGGTCGTGGCCGAGCAGCCTCTGCGCGGACAAGGAATGCCGCACCACATCGAAAGTCTGCCTGGATCCGGCCGCCCAAGATGATTGAATCCCGTCTAAAACCCCGGACTCTGACGGCAGTATGCGCCGCAGGCTATGCTCCTCCCCCGGGCGGCTGTTGAGACACCGGAAGATACCGGTTTCGATCTGGGAGTCTCTCCGACAGGATGGGCATTGCAGGGTCCAGTTGCTCATGACGCTCCGCTTAGGGTTGATGGGTTCACGGTTCAACGGTTCACGGTTGAAAAGATGGGCGTCTCGTTCATTCGTTCCTCGGATCCGTCAATCAGTCAATCGGCTTGGGAAAGAGGTTCTCCTGACGGAAGAAATGCAATCCGAACCGCTGAACCGTGAACCCTTTAACCGTTGAACCTCGTCCCTACACGTGCAGCCAGCACGATACGTGGTAGCCTCCGCCGACGTCTCGCAGTTCGGGCGCCTGCTGCCGGCAGCGGTCGGCCGCCTCCGGGCAACGCGGGTGAAAATGGCAGCCCGGCGGCGGCGAAACGGGGCTCGGCACATCCCCCTTCAGCACGATGCGCCGGCGTTCGCCCGCCGCGATCGTCCGCGGTACTGCGGACAGCAGCGCCTGCGTGTAAGGGTGAAGCGGCTGGGCGAACAGCCGGTCGCCGTCGCCGATCTCAACCAGCCGCCCGAGGTACATCACGGCCACGCGGTCGCTGATGTGCTGCACGACCGCAAGATCGTGTGCGACGAAAATATAGGAGATGCCCAGGTCCTGCTGCAGGTCGATCAGAAGGTTGATGATCTGGGCCTGGATGGACACGTCGAGTGCCGAGACCGGCTCGTCGCAGACGATCAGGCGCGGCTCCAGCGCGAGCGCCCGCGCGATGCCCAGCCGCTGCTGCTGCCCCCCCGAAAACTCGTGCGCGTATTTGCGCATCGCGTCCCGGTGCAGCCCGATTCGATCAAACAGTTGCTCGACCCGCGCCGAGCGCTCGGACGCCGGGACGCCAAAGTTGAGCAGCGGCTCGCCGACGATGGCCCCCGCGCTCATCCGCGGGTTCAGCGACGCGTAGGGGTCCTGAAACAGGATCTGCATGCGCCGGCGGAAGGGGCGGAACTGCCGCTTGGTCATCGCGGTCACGTCCGTGCCGTCGAACCGCACCTGCCCGGTGGTGGGTTCGATCAGCCGCATGATCAGCTTGGCCGCGGTGGATTTCCCGCAGCCCGATTCGCCGACGATGCCCAGCGTCTCGCCCGGCCCGAGGGTGAAGGAGACGCCGTCCACCGCGTGCACGTGCTGGCGCTCGCGAAACAGCTTGCGTTTAAGCGGAAAGTGTTTCTTGAGATCCCGGACATCGAGCAGCGGAGTGCCGGCCATCACGCGCTCCTGCAGTTGAAACACGCCGTGAGGTGGCCGTTGCCGTAATCCTCCAGCTGCGGATCGGACTCGCGGCAGATATCGGTCGACTTGGGGCAGCGCGGGGCGAAGCTGCAGCCGACCCGCTCGCCCGTCAGCGTCGGCACCATGCCGGGGATCTCCTGCAGCCGCATACGGTCCGCCCGTCGGATGGCCGGCGCGGTGTCCAGCCGCGGGGTGGCCGCCAGCAGCCCCAGTGTGTAGGGGTGCCGTGGAGCGGTAAACAGCTCGGCGGTCGCGGCCTCCTCGACCTTACGGCCCGCGTACATCACAACCACCCGGCCGCAGGTCTCAGCCACGACGCCCAGGTCGTGAGTGATCATGATGATCGACGTACCGAACTCATGTTTCAAGGCCAGCATCAGCTCGAGAATCTGCGCCTGAATCGTGACGTCAAGAGCCGTGGTCGGCTCGTCGGCGATCAGCACCTTCGGGTTGCAGGCCAGCGCCGCGGCGATCATCGCGCGCTGACGCATGCCGCCGGAAAACTGGTGCGGGTATTCGTCCGCACGGCGATGCGGCTCGGGGATGCCGACCTTTTGGAGCATCTCCGCCGCCAGCTCGCGTGCGGCGCTCTGGCTGAGTCCTCGGTGCAGCTTGGCGGGCTCCGCGATCTGTTCGCCGATGGTCAGCACCGGGTTGAGCGAGGTCATCGGGTCTTGGAAGATCATCGAAATTTCGTTGCCGCGGATCGCGCGCATCCGCTCCTCGTCGAAGGTCAGCAGGTCCTCGCCGTTGTAACGGATGGTGCCTCCCGCGATCACCGACGGCGGCGACGGGATCAGCTGCAGCATGGTCATGGCGGTGACGCTCTTTCCACAGCCCGACTCACCCACGATGCCCAGCGTCTCGCCGCGGAGGAGTTCGAAGCTCACGCCGTCGACCGCGCGAACAATGGCATCCCGGTTCGCAAACCACACCTTCAGGTCGTCGACTTCGACGATGGTGTCGCGTTCGGCGCTGGTCACGGAACCCACCTCACAGTCGCCGAGCGATCTTCGGGTCGAGCATGTCGCGCAGCCCGTCGCCGAGCAGGTTGATCGATAACACCGTCAGCCCGAGGAAGATGCCGGGGAACAGGATGATGTTGAAGGCAAGCTGCACCACCGCGCGCCCCTCGGCCATCATGTTGCCCCAGCTCGGGATTTCGGGCGGGGTGCCTGCGCCGAGGAACGACAGGTACGCCTCGAACAGCACCGCCGAGGCGCAGATGAAGGTACCCTGCACGATCAGCGGCGTCAGGGCGTTGGGCAGCACGTGCCGGAGCAGGATCCAGTGGAAGCGCGTCCCGATCGCCTCGGCGGCCTGCACGTAGGGCTGCTCGCGGATCACCAGCACCAGTGAGCGCACGAGGCGCACTACGCGCGGGATCTCCGGCACCGCGATCGCGATCACCACGGTCTGGATGCTCGCGCGCATCAGGGCCATCATCGCGACCGCCAGCAGGATTCCCGGAATCGCCATCATGCCGTCCATCACGCGCATGATCACGGCATCGGCCGTGCGCGAAAAACCCGCGACCATGCCCATCATTACGCCCACGATCGTGGCGAGCAGCGCCACACTCATGCCGACGCCCAGCGACACTCTCCCGCCCCACAGCACGCGCGAGAAAACGTCGCGGCCCATCGCATCGGTGCCGAAGAAATTCGTGCTGCTGGGGGGCTTCAGGCGCTTGAGCACGCTCATCTCGATCGGGCTGTACGGCGCGACCCACGGCGCCAAGAAGGCGATCAGCGCCATAAGCGCCAGCAGCGCGCCGCCGATTACCAGCAGCGGGTGGCGCCGCACGAATGCCCGCCCGGGATGGCGTCCGGCGGCATCGACCCGCGCTTCGATCTGGGATAGCGTCAGCGCCATGGGTTGCGTGGCCTCAGTACCGGATGCGCGGATCGAGCACCGTGTACAGCAGGTCGATCGCTAGGTTGATGAACACGTACACCGCGGCCACGACCAGCACGATGCCCTGAATCACCGGATAGTCGTGCCGCAGCACCGATTCGACCGTGAGGCGGCCGATGCCGGGAATGGCGAACACGCTCTCGGTGACGATCACGCCCCCGAGCAGCAGCGCAATGCCCAGGCCGATCGTCGTGACGATGGGCACCGCGGCGTTCTTCAAGGCGTGCCGCAACAACAAGCGTCGGGAGCCCACGCCGCGCGCCCGAGCCGTGCGGATGTAGTCCTCCCCCAGCACCTCGAGCATCGTGGCGCGGGTCATGCGCGCGATCAGCGCCATGTAAACCAGGCCGCCGCTCACCGCCGGCAGGATCAGGTGCTGGATAAACGGGATGAACCCCTCGCTGAGGCTGCGAAAGCCCTGAACGGGCAGCCACGCCAGCTTGATGGAAAAGCCGAAGATGAACAAATATCCGATCAGGAACACCGGAAGGGAGAACGACAGCACCGCCAGCGCCATCAGTGCGCGGTCGATCCAGGTGCCGGCCCTCCATGCGGCGATGATGCCCATCGGCACCGCGAAGACGACCGCGAAGCTGATCGTGAGGAAGGTCAGCCACAGCGTGGGCTCGATGCGCTGGCCGATCATGCGGGTCACCGGCAGCCCGGTGAACACCGACACGCCCATGTCTCCCTGCAGCAGCCGCCACAGCCACGAGACGAACTGCTCGTACAGCGGCCGGTCCAGGCCCAGCAGCTGGCGCACACGCTCGACGTCGTCCGAGCTCGCCGTGTCGCCGGCGATCAGGGCCGCCGGGTCGCCGGGGCTCAGGTGCAGCAGCAGAAACACGACGACGGCCACGACCCCGAGGACCGGGATGACCGCCAGGATGCGCTTGACGACGTAAAGCATCGGAACGCTTTCAAGTAACCCGGGATATGGGATTCACGATGCGGGATACGGGATGCTGGATGCGGGTTACGCTTGCACGTTGACCCGTTCGCCCGTTGACCCGTAAAAAAGAAGTTCTTTTCCGAGCGAACGGGTTCACGGCGTTACTGACACCAAAAGCAAAACACCATACACCAAACTCTACGCACCCCATCCGCGATCGCGCTATTTTTCCACGTTCCACATCACCGGGATGCCGGTAGCGATCAAGCCCTTGAGGTTGGCGCGGTAGGCCATCGGCCAGAAAAACTGGCCGAAGTTTACGTACGGCGTCATCTCGTAGGCGCGCTTCTGGATGTCGTCGGTCAGTTGCTTGCGCTTGGCCGGGTCGCTCTCGCGCGCCCACGCCATCCGCAGCTCTTCCATTTTGGGGTCGCATGACCATCCGGCCGGCGCCGCGCCGCAGGTGCCCTGCAGGTAGGCGTTGGTGACGGGGGAGATCACGTCATAACCGACGGAGTAGGTGTGGAAAATGTGCCAGCCGCCCTGGTCGATCGGCTCCTTCTTCGCCCGGCGGCCCAGCAGCGTGCTCCAGTCCATCGTCTGAGCATCGACGTTCACGCCGGCCTTGCGCAGGTTCTGCACCGTGACCTGGGCAGCGGCCGCCTGGACCGGCGGATCGGTCGAAACCAGAACGACGATCTTCTCGCCGTTGTAGCCGGCTTCCTTCAGCAATTGCTTGGCCTTCTCGATGTTCTGGCCGCCCTTAAATGACTCGGCGCCGGCTTCGGTTTCCTGCGTGCCGCCGCACATGAAGTATGCCGGGCAGTACTTGACGCGGAACTGGTCGGGGAATCCCGCCGCCGCAATATACTCCTCCTGGTTGACGAGGTACTGCAGCGCCTGGCGCGCTTTCGGGTTGTCGAACGGCGGCAGGAGGTGGTTTGGCCGCAGCCAGCCCTGGTTGCCAAGCTTGTCGGCCGCCAGCTTGATATTGGGATCCTTTTCCAGGGCCGGGATGAAGTCGGCCTGCGGCAGCTCGAAGATATCCGCTTCGCCTTTGGTCAAAGCCGCGAGCGCCGTGTTCTGATCGGGGATGTAGATCCACTCGACGCGATCGACCTTGACCACTTTGCCGCCGGCCAGCCCGTCGGCCGGTTCGTTGCGAGGCAGGTAGTTCGGGTTCTTCACGTACACGACCTTGTTGCCGGGCACCCACTCGTCCTTCTTGAAGATGAACGGGCCGGAGCCGGTCGCATCGGTGATCTGCTGGTTCGGGTCCGTCTTGGCGATGCGCTCGGGCATCATGAACGGCACGTTCGACGACGGTTTGCCGAGCGCCTCGATCACCAGCCCGAACGGCTGCTTCAGAGTCAGCGTGAAGGTGCGCTCGTCGACGACATCGAGCGACGCGAGTTCGCGCATCAGCAGCGTGCCGGATACGTCCTTCGCCCCCCAGCGTTTGATCGACGCGACGCAATCGGCCGAGGTGACCGGTGCGGCGTCGTGCCACTTCAGCCCTTGGCGCAGCGTGAAGGTGTACTTCGTCTTGTCGGGCGACAACGTCCAGGTGTCGATCATCTGCGGCTTCACCTGGCCCTTCGAATCGACCGCAAACAGCGTGTCGTAGACCATGTAGCCATGGTTGCGGCTGATGTACGAGGCGTTCTGGATCGGGTCGATGATCTTCAGGTCACCGCCCGGGATCATCTTGATGACCTTGCCCTGCGCGAGCGCAGATCCGCCGCTAAAGGTTGTTGCCACCGCAACCATCATAAACAGCGCCACCTTCACAAACGTCGCTCGTTTCATTGCCTTGCTCCTTATTCAGAAGATTTACCTGATGCTTGACTTACCGGGGTCCCATCTGCCATCAAACCCTGACCCTTTTATGGCTTTTCGGCTAGCATATGGCGTTGATTCTGTCAAGGTTATTTGCGTACCGATTCCATGGTGAATAAGGGCCTGGCGGCGCTGGGAAAGGAAATGCAGATCAACACCCTCGCGGCGGGTCAGCGGGCCAAATTCCGCGACGCCACCATGCCGGAAGTGAAGAAGATCATCGTCGAGAAGTACGGCGCCGAGGGCGAGGCCAGGATGAAGGCCTTCCTGGAGGCTATCGATAAGGCATCCCCATAACCTTCCGGTCCTGCCCATCTCACAATGGAGCCTCTTCCTTCGAAGCCAGGGAGAGGCTCCATTTCTACTTGATCCCCGAGCGCATGAAGCTTTGCACGAACTGGCGTTGGAAAAGCAGGAAGGCGATCAGAAGAGGGGAGACGGCGAGCAGGGTCCCGGCCGAGATCACCGAGAAGTTGACCCCCGACTCGGGCGCGCCGAAGATGGAAAGCCCGACGGTAAGGGGCCGGGTGGTGGTGGAGTTGGTGATGACGACCGGCCACAGGAAGTTGTTCCAGTGGTAGCTCACCGAAACCAGGCCGTAGGCGAGGTAGGTCGGCCGCGCGAGCGGGACGTACACCTTGAGCAGGATGGAAAACCAGCCCGCTCCCTCGACGCGCGCCGCATCCTCCAGTTCCCGGGGTACCTGCTTGAAGGCCTGGCGCAGCAGAAAGATGCCGAAGGCCGACCCCATGTAGGGCAGCCCGATGCCGAGAATCGTGTCCACCAGCCCGAGCCTGCTCGTCGTCAGATAGTTCTGGACGATGAGCACGTCAGGCATGATCATGATCTGGACCAGTACGAGGATGAAGGCGATGTCCTTGCCGGGGAACTCGAAGCGGGCAAAGGCGTACGCCGCCAGCGTGCAAAGGATCAACTGCCCCGTGAGGGTCATGCAGACCAGCATGAAGGTGTTCAGAAAATAGCGCGCGAAGGGGGCCACCTTCCACGCCGAGCGGAAATTGTCCAGGGTCAGGGGCGCCGTCAGATCGAAGCGGCTCACAAAATCCATGGGATGAAAGGCGGCCCAGGCGGCATACAGCAGCGGTGCCGCCCACAGAAAGGCCAGAAGCCAGGCTGCGGCCATTTCCAGGCGTTGTCCCCAGTCAACCCCGCGGATCATTGATAATGCACCCTTTTTTCGATGTAGGCGAACTGCGTGACGGCCAGCCCGCCCAAAATCACCAGGAGCACCACGGTCAATGTGGAGGCGTAGGCCGTGTCCCAGAAACTGAAGGCGACCTCGTAAATGTAGTAGAGCAAAAGCGACGTGGCGTTGTCCGGCCCGCCCTTGGTCAGAATGAAGATGTGGTCCACCAGTTTGAAGGAGTTGATAGTGGCATTGACGACGACGAAAAGCGTCGTCGGCATGAGCAGCGGCAGGGTCACCCGCCGGAAGAAATACCAGCGGCCGGCCCCTTCGATGACGGCGGCTTCCTCGAGCTCGGGTGATATTCCCTGCAGCGCCGCCAAGTAAAAAATCATGAAGAACCCGGCATCCTTCCAGATCGCCAGCACCATCAGACAGGCCAGAGCCGTGCCGGGGTCGCCCAGCCAGCTGTGGCTGGCTAGGCCGAAAAGGCTGCGGATCTTGTCAAGCAGGCCGATTTGGGGCGTGTAGAAGAAGAGCCAAATGTTGGCCACAGCGATCATCGGCAGGATGGTCGGCGTGAAATAGGAGGTGCGGACGATGGCCCGGCCGGCCAGTCGACCGTTGACCCACACCGCCATGAGCAGCGCCAGGCAGACGCTGACGGGTATGGTCCCAAGGGCATACAGGAAGTTGTTCCCCAGCACCTGCCAGAACACGGGGTCGTTCAGCATGTAGGTGTAGTTGTCCAGCCCGACAAACTTGCTCGGCCGTCCCTGGCGCGCCGTGGAGAAGAAACTCAAAAAGAAGCCGCCCACGATGGGAAAGTGGGTGAAGGCGACCATCAGCACCGCGGCCGGCAGCAGCAGCAGCCACGCATACACCCAGCGGGCGGTTTTGGAATTAAGATACATCCTTGCCACGGTCTCTATTGCGGGAATCCGGCTATTCCCCCTCCCTTTTCCCCTCCCGCAAAGGGAGGGGAATAAAGACATCGGCGGACGCCGATGTCTTTAGCGGTAAGGCTTGAGCACGCGTTCGGCCTGCTGCTGGGCGGCGTCCAAGGCTTCTTTGGGCGGCTTGGCGCCGGTGAGCACGCTCTGGATGGCATCGTCCAGGAATTTCTTCACACGCGCGTTCTCGTGCACCGCGAGCTCGGCCACGGAATACTGGAACTGGTCGCGGGCTACAGCCGCCGCCGGGAATTCGGACACATATTTCTTGAGGGTCTGGGTCTCGTAGGCGTCGGCCCGGGTGGCCACGTAGCCGGTGGCGATCGACCAGCGGGCGGTCAGCTCGGGGGCGGTCATGAACTTGATGAACTTCAGCGCCGCCTCCTGCTCCGCCTTGGAGGCCTTCTTGAAAAGATAGAAATTGCCGCCGCCGGTGGGCGAGCCGCGGCGCTTGCTGGCCGGCAGCATACTCACGCCGAAGTCGAACTTGGCGCCCTCGCGCACGGCGGTGAGGTTGCCGGTGGTGTGCCACATGATCGCCGTGGCACCCTCGAGGAACTTCTGGCGCAGGGTTCCCCAGTCGATGGTCCCTTCGGGCATCGCCTTATGTTTAACCGCCAGGTCGCGCCAGTACTGCAACGCCGCAACGACTTCGGGCTTGTCGAAGTAGGTCTGGTTGCCGTCCGGACTCATGAGCTCCAGGCCGTTTTGGATGCACAGGGCCTGGAACATCCAGTAGGCGTAGCCGGTGGAGGGAATGTGCACGCCCCAGCGGGTGACATTGCCGGAGGCATCCTTTTTGGTCAGCTTCTGGGCCATGGCGGCCATCTCGTCCCAGGTGGCCGGCGGCTTGTTCGGGTCGAGGCCGGCGTCTTTGAAAGCGTCCTTGTTGTGGTACA
>Ga0316621_10000143_pt1 | contig 11782 bp, 11 predicted proteins | sample OWC_Aug_OW2_C1_D_2_FD_207664 | JGI IMG/M metagenome (GOLD analysis project Ga0316621, IMG submission 207664) | Wetland soil microbial communities from Old Woman Creek delta, Ohio, United States - OWC_Aug_OW2_C1_D1_C | ecosystem: Environmental > Terrestrial > Soil > Wetlands | place: USA: Ohio... | reverse complement strand
CGGCGCACCTTTGGCAACATCATGAAATACATCGCGATGGGTACGAGCTCCAATTTCGGCAACATGTTCAGCATGGCCGGGGCCTCGCTCTTTCTCCCCTTCCTTCCCATGCTGCCCGTGCAGATTTTGCTCAACAACCTCCTCTACGACGTATCTGAACTACCCATTCCGCTGGACCGCGTGGATGATGACTACTTGAGCCGCCCCCGGCACTGGGACATGAAGTTTATCCGCAACTTCATGCTGCTTGTAGGGCCGGTCAGCTCAGTTTTCGACTTCCTCCTTTTCTACATCATGCTGGCGGTTTTCCATGCGGGAGAGGCGCTGTTCCATACCGGCTGGTTCATCGAGTCCATGGCCACGCAGGTATTAGTCATCTTTCTCATCCGCACCCGCAAAAACCCATTTAAAAGCCGTCCCAACCCCTGGCTGATCGCGTGCTCGCTGACGGTAGTGGCGGTGGCGGTTCTTCTGCCGTTCACCCCTGCGGGAGTTTACCTCGGGTTTGTGGCGCCGCCGACTTTCTTTTTCCTTGTCTTGATCGTCATGCTGCTGGCCTACCTGTTGGCGGTGGAAGGAGTGAAGCAGTGGTTCTTCCGGCACTTTGCCGAAGAGTAATGCCAAACAGACCAAATGGGGGGTGAAGCCGTGGGCAGCCGTAAGCAGGATTCTCGTTTAAGCCGAAGGCATCATAGAGAACCGAATAAACCATCCCTGCCGCAAGGAGGGGGTATTTCAGGTGAGGGTTTGCAGATTTTATAGCAGTGAATTGTGGGGAATTAGGCCCGAGTTGATTAAAGATTAACTGAACGAATGTAAAAACTCCGCAAGTGATACCATCCGGCGATTAAGGTAATCCCACGCCAAATTGAACCTTTCCTAAGTTAAACTCCCAATTTCCAGCGTCCCTTTTAAGATTCGACACTGGCACGAAACCGTACCTTGACGGTTGAAAAGCATTGCGGATTTGAATATGAATGACTCTACCGGCTAAAGCTAAGGGGACTTCTTCGAAATGGACCGCTGCGGGCCTCTTCATAATAAAGCAAGATTTTGGACTGACGTATCTCTTGATGGGCTTGAGCTGCTGTATGCCGATTATCAGACACAGGAATTTGCCCCCCACACTCACGATTCATACGCGATCGGCGTTGTCCATTCAGGAGCGCTCTCCTTCAGGCCGAAATCTCCATCCGACGTAGTCCCTTCGGGCAATATCATGGTCATTCACCCAGGCGAGGTGCATACGGGAAGGTGTGTAGGCGAAGATGGGTGCAAATACAGGATGTTCTACCTGCAACCGAAATTCCTTTTGGAGCTTCATCAGCACCTCTCCGGGAAACCCGCACAGTCTTTAAATTTCCAAAACCAAAACATTAAGGACAACAACACCGCGAATCTGTTGCATTCCCTGCATGCGGCAATAGAAAAATCCAAAGCTCCGGCAATGGAAAAAGAATCCCGGCTGATCGAGGCGATGACGCATCTGCTGGTCCGCCACGGGACGCCGCGGCCGTTTGTGATTCAAGACACACCCAACCGAAAATACGTTCGAATAGCCAAGGAGTTTATTGAGGAGCATTATGTGGACAATCTCACCCTCAAAGAGATTGCGCGGGTCGTCAACATCAGCCCCTTTCATTTGCTGAGAATGTTCAAAGCGGAGACCGGGCTGGCACCCCACGCCTACCTGACGCAATACCGCATTCGGAAAGCAAGGCACTCCTTGTCCAAAGGCACTCCAATCGTGCAGGTCGCCCTGCAGACCGGTTTTTGCGACCAAAGTCAATTTACCAAGCGGTTCAAACAGCTTGTCGGAACCACACCCGGGCAATTCCGCAAAACAGCGCAATAATCCACAATACAGCGCTCCCAAATCGCCATTATAGTTGGCCTCGTTTTCGCGGACCACTCTTATCCACAGGGCAAGCCAGGCCCAGTCATTATGGTTTGGCATACTGCATCACTTTTCTATCAAGAGACGATTATGAGTAAAGACAATGAGCTGAAGAAAACGCTGGGGCTATTTACAGCCGTGGGGCTGGCGATCACCATGGTGGTAGGCAGTGGCCTGCTCATTTTGCCTGGTCTGGCCTACCTAAAGGTCGGTTCCGCGGCAATTTATGCATGGGGCATCAGTGCGTTGATCTCAATCCCGCTTTTAATCGTATTCTCCCGGCTTGGGGCTGAAATACCAGGGGCAGGCGGTGTTGCAGGTTTTATGCAAGCTGCCTTCTCACGGCGGGAAGGGGCTGCCACGGAAATCCTCATCCTGGGGACCATCCCCGGTGGAGCGGCTATTGCCATTACGGGTGGCAAATATTTGAGAGCCTTTTTCGATGGCAACTTGGGCCTGGAGATTTTGGGCTGTTTTTCCATTTTGCTGGTCGGCGGGACGGTAAATTATTTTGGGGGAAAAGTGTCGGGCAAGGTTCAACAGGTCATGGCATTCATTCTGGTGGCGCTGCTGTCCTTGGTCGCTATAGCTTCGATTACTTTAGGAGACACTTCGGCAGGACAGGGGATCGCCCCTTTTGTTCAAGCGCTGGATTCTATGCCTGCAGTCGGCTTGGTGTTTTTTTGCCTTTGTTGGATGGGAACTCATGTCATTCACGACCGAGGAGTTTAAGAACCCGAAACGGGACTTTCCTTTAATGGTGGCATTAAGTTTTCTAATCGTGGGTGTGCTCTATATTCTGGTTGCGGTCGCCATTCAGTTGGTTCTCCCACGAAGCCATCCGGAGATTTCCACCACACCCATAGCGGCCATGCTGGCGACAGTAATCGGGAAACCTGGGAGCCGCTTTATTTCAGTTCTCGGCGTCTTGATCGTGGTGGCAAATTTCATCAGCGTCGTCTGGGCTTTTTCAAGGCTGTCTTTTTCTTCAGCCAGAGAGGGGCTTCTGCCGAGCGCTCTTGCCCGCACTCAGACCGATGCAAAGATCCCCAGAAATGCTATTATTGCCTGTATATTGGCCTTCGGTGCAGTTGCTCTAATGCATTATGTCGGTTTGGTTTCTCAGTCCTTGCTTTTCGAGCTGGCCGGGGTCAGCTTTTTTATGTCCTATGCATTGGCGGTCGCTGCTTATATCAAGCGCGTCTCCCAAATCGCACCTAAACTTTTCGGTATAGGAACCTTGGTGGGAGTATCTCTTGTTTTTATAAACTTCGGAACTGCGATCATCTACCCGATCGCACTCTATGCTTTGGGGTTGGTTATTCACCAGATGGGTGCAAATCGGAGGAGAAAAGGAGTTTCTGGACATGTTTGATTCTAATTTCGCCCTGGCGGCCAAGCATACCGGCGAAATTGAATTTTCTATTGAACAGAGAAGCGAGCATCAGGTTACATCTCGCATGCCGATTTCAAAAGGTATGCTGAATCCGTTCGGAACGATTCACGCGAACGCATTGATTTGGATGGCTGACGTTACGGCAACCGTTTTGGCGCTTCAAAATGCCAAGATGGACTCCGGTGGCAGAGGCTTTCCACTTGCCATCAACATCTCCACGAATCTTATCGGAAACCAGCGCGAGGGAGGAGTCACAGCGGAAGCAAAGATCGTTCGTAAACGAAAACGGGTCAACGTCATCCGAACGACGATTCTTGGGAATAACCAAACCCTACTTGCCGAGGTAACCACGACGCAAGTGCCTGCATGATAGCCAATGGGCTTGTGAAATCCGATCCTCTGAGCGGTCGAAAGGTGCGCATGCCGCATGATCACCTTGCTGACGATTTCTATCGGGGTGCCGGATCTCGATGCGAAAGTGGCCGCATGCCGCCGCAGGTCATGGGGGCGGAGATGGATGCCGACCAACCTGCCGGCTTTACGAACCATAATCCTGGCGGCGTTGTAGCTGATCGGGAAAAGTCGTTGTTCTGGTCCTGCTTTTGAATCCCTCACATATTCCTTCAGGCGGTCAGCATCCTTCTGCGGAATGAAAACAACTTCGCACTCCTTTCCGCTTTTGGGGCAAGGCAGGGTGATCTTCCGATCCTGAATGTCCATGGGTCTGATTTTCAAGACCTCGCCGACTCTCATTCCACCCCGAGCCATCAGCTCCAGCATGATCAGGTTTCTCGACTTCATGGTTTGGAAAATGATCTCATCCACCAGATCCTTTTCGACAATCTTCCATTGCTGCGGAGGGCGTTCACGGAACATCTTACGCAGCATCGGCGTATCACAGGGATTTGGAATGTTTGGGTCGACTGAATTCTTGAGGAAGTTGAAAAAGGATTTAAGACAGGAATACCGGTGGCGCTTGGTGGCTGGTTTTGCGGCAGTGGAAAGCCCGGTCAGGAAAGATAGGACTTCGTCGATAGTCATGGATTCGACCTGCCTACGATGGTACTCCGGAAACGATTGTATTGCCTGTGACACTTTCATAGGGCACCTCTTGGTTCAATAGGTTGACGGTGAAGGGGTACTGTCTAGGCAGGGATCTTGGGATTACCTGACCGAAGGTGCAAGATTTTAAGGCATTCGAATTGGTTGCGAGTCAGGCAGAAACTACACTTTCGCCAGGCGGTAAATTCCTAAGGAATCTAACCGTTGAACAGACTGGGTTACAGGGTCTGCCTGCATATTATTATGCTTGCATACAATTTAATTGCATTATAGAGATATGGCCATGAGAATTCGTGGTGAGGACTGCATCTTTTTCCAATTGGCGAAAGCCGCCCAGACGGGTTCCAGGTTCTGGAGCCAGAAGGTTGCGGGCCTGAACCTAACGGCTACGCAAGCCATGGTTCTGCGCTTCCTCTTTGACCGGGCGGAGGTGACATCGAGTGAACTCGGCGCCAGGGCCGAGCTGGACAGCGCCACGCTCACGGGAATTCTGGACCGGCTGGAAGCGGCGGGGATCGTCGAGCGAAAGCCGAATCCGACAGATCGGCGGGCCATCCGCATCCATCTCACGGAAAAGGGCAAAGAGGTCGGCAAGGAGGTTTCTCGATTAATGGGGCTCGCCAATGCAGAGTTTCTGGAGGGCTTGAATCCCTCCGAGGTAAAGGAGCTGAAACGCCTGCTGGCCAAGATCCGGGCAAAGTGAAATTTTTTACCGAGATAACTCGTGTGCAATCTAATGGCATACAATGAAAAGGGTCATCTGAATTCTTGAGTAGCGGTGCGTGGAGGGAGGATGGAATGGCGAATGTACTGATTACCAACGTCACGCACTACACCGGGCCAGGGACGTTACCTGTTCTGCTGCGCGAAAAGATGCATGCCGTTTGCCACGATGCGAGCTTTGAGGATGAGGTTGCGGCTCTATCTTTTGAGAAGGCCCATCCGGGAGCAACGGCCCTCAGGGCGCAAACGCCGGAATTTCTGTGTGCCGAATTGAAGGAGCGACGGATAGTTCTAAATGCGGTGGTTTCGAATGACGTCTTTCCCAATACGCCGTGCCCCATAGAGGATGTGGCCATTGAAACGCTTCGGGCAAGTTTCGAGGCGCTGCTGGTGTTTCCATTCAAGCTGACACAGCTGCTGGTTCCCGGGATGAAACAGAGGAAGAAAGGCTGTTTTGTGTTTGTAACCTCAGCCCGCTACTTGCAGCCGGAATTTGGATTTTCGGTCGCTACTTCAATCAGGTCCGGTACCACTTTTTTTGCCCTTGCATTGGCGAAGGAAGTGGCCTCTTACGGCATCCAGGTCAATGTCCTGGCACCGAACTACTTGTACAGCGAGGCATTTTATCCTCGCGCGCGTTTTGTTGACGACCTGGAAGGCAGAGAACATATCAGGTCGAAAGTGCCTATGGGCCGGCTGGGTGATCCTGAAGAAGCAGGAGAACTAGTTGCGTTCCTTGTATCCGGCCGGTCGACTTTCACGACCGGTCAGGTCATCAACTTCACCGGCGGCTGGCCTTAATGTGGCCCTTCGGCTCATTTGCCTGAGGTTGGCGGGCCGAGCCGTTTTGGCCGAAGCCTTGATGCTTCGTGCTGAATTCTAAGAGGGGTAGAGGTAGCCTGCAGCGCAAAAGGTCTGGTAGCGAATGCCTGGAGCTACTAACGTAAAAGATTCCTGAAATGAATTGCCTGATTTGAGGCCAGCGCTAAAGTTTGGACTTCGTCAGGTAATCGCAACCAGATAGCTCGCTATGAAATTTTAGATTTCAACTTATCTGAGGGAAAGCCGGGTAGACTGTGTCCCCGGCTGGGCACTCCGCAAAAAGCGGTCGGTACTTGAGGATGCTGCAAGGCTGATTCGAGGATAGGGTAGAGAAAACAACCGCGCGGACGGAGGGTCCATCCGCGCGGTTGCCGGTTGATGGGGCAAGGGCCGAAGGGTCAGGCCTGGCCGGTCAGCACCATGGACACGCGGCGGTTGGCGGCGTTGTCCGAGGAGACCGGGCAGCACTCGCCCATGCCCACGGCCGAGATGCGGCCGGGGTCGACGCCCTTCTGGGTCAGGGCGTTCTTGACGGCGTTGGCCCGGCGCTCGGACAGCTGCAGGTTGTACTGCTCGCTTCCGGTCTGGTCGGTGTGGCCCTCGACCCGGATCATGGTCTGCGGGTATTGATTGAGAACGTTGGCGACGCGGTCGAGCTCGGTCAAGCCGCCGGGCTTGATGACGGACGAGTTGACGTCGAAAAAGACGTCGCTCTTGAAGGTGGCCGTCAGCATCTGCTCGCTGTTGCGCTGGATCGTGGCGTTGTTCTGGGCCACCGTCGAGGCCATGGCGTTTCGCAGGTCCTGTTCCTGCTTGTCCATGTAGGCGCCGACCCGGTTGCCGAGAACGCCGCCGAGCAAGGCGCCCGTGGCCGCGCCGATGGCGACTTTTTCCCTTTGATTGTGGCTGCCCGTGGCGGCCCCGATCACGCCGCCGATCACCGCACCCGCGCCGGCCCCCACGGCCGTCCCGGTTTGTTCCTTTTCGCCCATCGAGGCACACCCGAAGGCCGCCAGGGTCCCCAAAACGACCAACATCCTGAATGTCTTATGCATGCAGCACTCCTTTTGTAACTTGCGCGTTGAAGTCTTGAATATCCACTCTAACCCAAAAACGGGCTTTTGGCAAACAGCACCACGCCTATCGGTCCGGCGATTTTCGCTGCACGAACCGACTTCCCGGCCCGCGGCCGCACTTCAAAGATCGAAGCACGGGCGGGCCGCCCCGTCCACACGTCCCCCGTGCTAATACCACCGGGCGGGCTGCGGCGGGTAGTAGGCCCCGGGGTTCGAATACGGCGGAGGCGGCATCGGCGGCGCGGACGAATAGCGCCGCGGTGGCGGCGGCGGGGGCACATAGCGGCTCCGCTGAACGGGCCCCGACTCGACGGCCGGTATCTGATGGCCCTTCGCATACATGCATTGCTGGTAGGCATTGTCGTAGCGCCGCTGGACCTCCCAGCCGGCCCCGTATGCCCGGTTGTGAGCCATGGCGGCACCTGCCAGAAGGCCGGCACCGGCGCCGATGGCGGCGCCGGGTCCCGTGCTGCCGGAGGCCGCGCCGATCAGGGCGCCCGCGGCCGCTCCAAGCAATCCGCCCGCGGCCGTTCCTCCGGCGAGATTCTGGTTCACGGTCTCATTCGCCTGCCAGCCGGCTTGATTTTGGGACCAGCTCCGGCAGGTGGCGTCATCCGCCTGGAAGGCTTCGAACGATTTCCCGCCGCCCGGCATCACCAGGACACTCGGCCCCGGCGGGATGGTGGCGCAGCCGCCGACCAACCACCCGGCCAGCAGGATCAGGACTATCGAGTTCCGTTTCATGGGCAGGCCCTCCTTCCGACCTTCACCGGTTCGGTGGAACGGTTTCCGGTACCACTTTCATCCAGCCGCCCGGGCAGGACTTGATGTAGGGGTAGAACCCCTGGGGGTTGTCGCAATAATACCAGTATTCCGACTCTGCCTGGCCCCGTTGGACATAGACCGGCGGCTGCTGGACGATCACCGGCGGCGGACCGTAATAGGCCGGCGCGCCGTAATAGTAGGCCGGGCCCCACGCCGGCGGCCCCCAATACGGCGGCGGTCCGAACCAGAAGCTGCCCCCGACAAAGACCCGGGTCCCGCCCTTGTGCCCATGTCCGGCATAACTCAAGAAGGGAAGGGCCAGAAGCAGGGCCAGCAAGACCATGAAAGTGACGGTTGTTTTTCTCATGTTCGCTTCCTCTCCGCCTTGATGATGAGAAACGCCTGTATTCCAATTTCTGATCGAGTTAGACGATCCTGCCGGCAAAGGGTTTACAGGAATTCAAGAAAAAATCGTCATGCCGGACCGGTCGTGGGGATGCCCTAATCTGCCGAAAATATATAAAATTCAACGGGGGGCAAAGCGCACCGTTGTTGAAGGGAAAAGGGGGCCCCGGGGTGCGCGACAGCGGCCCGGCTTGCCTTTTCAGATAGAAGTGGTAAGATACCGGCTTATTACGGTTTTTTGCGGTTCAAACTTGGGGCCATCGGTTCAGGCCGTCGGAGGAGCAGGGCTCGCCGTGCTGGGAAAGGTTGCCAGAGCATTGATTCGAAATGAGGCCGATGCTTACAGAGCGCAAGGCCTGCAGGAGGAGGCGTTGGCCCTCTTTCGCCGGGCGCTCGCCTCCTCGACGGACCTGCCCGCGGAGGTCAAGGCCTCCATAGAACTCGAGATGCATCAAATCGAGGAGGAGTTGGCGGGTGCCTCGCTCGAGGAGAGTCAGCAGCTGTCGGAAGAGCAGATCGCCGTCATTCGGCAGGGGTGGAGCGAGAACGCCACCGTCGATGAACTTGTCGTATGCGCCCACTCGCTTCACGCTTTGGGTCGCCTCGGGGAAGCCCTGCTTGAGTTCCGGAAGTCCATCCAAAAAGGATATTCGCCCCACCGCGTCATAGGCCCCATGTCCGATTGCCTGGTCCGCCTGCATGAGCCCCGGGAGGTGATAGACGGTGTGAGAGGTTTGACCGCCGAGATGGTTCAGGGCACCAAGGAGCGCTTCAACATCACGCTTTCTCTGGCGGAGCAGATGTGGAAAACCGGGAATGGAGAACATGCCGGAGCAATTGCACGCCACTTGGCCGAGTTCAAGGGGGTGCCCAAGGACTACCAGGTGCGGTTGGACACCCTCCTGAAAAACCTCAAATCCGGCAAAAACCTAAAAAAACTTATCCCCGCCCCGGACACCCAAGCCCCCCGTGAGACGGTCTCTTCCCGATCCGTTTTCGAGCGGATCCGCAAGGCCTTCAGATCGTTCACGGCCAGGCGCTGACCCCACCGCTTGAACGAATGCTTTTAGACCGGCAGATTTTGCCGAAACCCCTTGGCAAGCCCGGATACCTTCGGCCGCTCAGATCGCTTTGAACGCCGATTTCGGGAAGAAGCAGTAGGGGCACTCCTCGGGCGGCTCGTCGCCGTAGTGCACATGGCCGCAGATGCGGCAGCGCCAGGCCTTTGCCCCCGGCTCCCGGTTGACGATGTCTTTCTCGGTGTGGACCGGCAGGTCCTCGAGCGGCGGCATCGCCGGCCGGTAGGCGCCGAGGGCAAACCCCGACAAAATGATGCGCTGCACCTCGCTGGTGCCCTCGTAGATGCGGAACAGGCGGCAGTCGCGCAGGATCTTCTCGATCGGGAACATCTTGGTGTAACCGTAGCCGGCAAAGATCTGCAGCGCCTCGTTGGCGACCTCGAGCGCGATCTCGGTGGCATACACCTTGGAGACGGAGGCCGCGATGGTGGGGTCCAGGCCCTGGTCGGCTTCCCAGGCGGCCTTCCACACCAGCAGCCGCGCCGTTTCCACTTTCTGGTACATGTCGGCGATCTTGTGCTGGATGGCCTGGAAGCTGGCGATCGGGGCGCCGAACGCCTGCCGCCGCTTGGCATAGTCGATGGCGAACTCCATGGCCGAGCGCGCCGCGCCCACCGCAAAAGCGCCGATCGCCGGCCGGGTGCGCGCAAACGTCTTCATCGCCAGCACGAACCCCTCCCCGGGCGGAGCCAACACATTTTCCTTCGGCACCCGGACCTCCCGGAGCTTGATGCCGACGGTGTTGGATCCGCGCTGGCCGAGCTTGGGGATGCGCCGGCCGATCGACACTCCCTCCCAGTTTTTTTCGACCAGGAAGGCGCAGATGCCGTCGTGTTTCTTTTCCGGGTCGATGGTGGCGAAGATGGACATGTAGTCGGCCAGACCGCCGTTGGTGATCCAGTACTTGGTCCCGTTGAGGATGTAGTCCTCGCCGTCGCGCCGGGCGAGGCAGCGGATGCCGGAGACGTCCGAACCCATGGTGGGCTCGGAAGTGGCAAAGCAGATGAGCCTGAAGTTGCGGGCGATCTCGGTGAAGTACTTTTTCTTGAGAGCGGCGTTGGTCGACAGCCGCAGGGGTTCGGTCCCGAGGGAGTTGTCGAAGATGGAGGTGGCCAGCCCTGCGCAGGCCGCGGCCAACTCCTCGGTGATCAGGACGTTGTCCACCAGGCCGCAGCCCCGGCCGCCGTACTCCCGAGGGATGTCGGCGTTCATGATGCCCGCCTCCCAAGCCTTGCGCAGGACGGGAAGCGGCGTGTCGTCGACCGCATCGTAATGCCAGGCGACGGGCAGGATTTCCTTCAACGCGAACGCGCGCGCTTTTTTCTGGAGTGCGACCTGTTCGGGGGTCAGGTGAAAACCGAGCATGGCGGTTACCTCCGGCCGTGGGATGGGAAAAATCTGCGTCGATCTATACCGAATGGGCAGGCGCAACGCAAGGCCGGCATGCGGCGCGGTCTTCACGATGGACAACCGCCCATGGTCGTGCTACACACTCGCGCGCTTTTCACTTCGGCAGGGAGCGGGCGGGCTGCCGTGCGCGGGTTCGTTGAACGGGTGGTTGCGGCTTGCCGCGGCGGGCGCCCCGCTCCGCTTCTGCGTGAGATGTTGGGGTTGGCATGTCCGATTGCCGGAGTAATAACCCTGACCGATGGGGCTGTTTCATGCTCGGCACCTACATCAAACTCCTGTTGATGGCCCTTTTCTGGGGCGGGACCTTCATCGCCGGCCGCAGGCTGGCGCAGGAGGTCGGGCCCTTTTCCGGGGCCTTCCTGCGTTTCCTCGTCGCCTCGGTCTTTCTGGCGGCGATGACGCTGCGGGCCGAAAAGAGGCTTCCCGTGCCGAAACGGGGCCATCTCATCCCGCTTTTCCTCATGGGCATGACCGGGATTTTCTTGTACAACGTGTTTTTCCTGAAGGGGCTCAAGCTGATCGAGGCCGGCCGGGCCTCGATCATCATCGCCAACAACCCGATCTTCATCGCGATCATGTCCGCCCTGGTTTTTCACGACCGCCTCAACCTGCTGAAAGTGGCCGGCATCCTGATTTCCGTCAGCGGCGCCGTCACCGTGATCACGCACGGCGAGTTTCTGTCGGGGCTGGGGGGCGGCCTGGGGTGGGGGGAGGTGTTCATTTTCGGCTGTGTGGCCAGCTGGGTCTCCTATTCCCTGCTCGGCAAGTCCGTGATGTCCGACCTGTCGCCGCTGGCGGCCGTGACCTACAGTTCGGTGATCGGCGCGGTGTGCCTTTTCCCGCCGGCGGTGATGGAGGGCCTATGGGATTCCGGGGGCTATTCGCTTGCCGCATGGGCCAGCGTCTTTTACCTGGGCTTTTTTGGGACCGTGCTCGGCTTTGTCTGGTACTACGAAGGGATAAAGCGTATCGGGCCGGTGCGGGCGGGGCTTTTCATCAACTTCGTGCCCATCAGCGCCGTTTTCCTGGCGTTTCTGATCCTGGGCGAGCCGCTCACGCTGTCCCTTTTGATCGGCGCCTTTCTGGTCTCCTCCGGGGTTTACCTGACGACCCTCGGGTCCCATCGTGCATGAGCCGCTTTTGAGCA
>Ga0316621_10000142_pt1 | contig 11850 bp, 11 predicted proteins | sample OWC_Aug_OW2_C1_D_2_FD_207664 | JGI IMG/M metagenome (GOLD analysis project Ga0316621, IMG submission 207664) | Wetland soil microbial communities from Old Woman Creek delta, Ohio, United States - OWC_Aug_OW2_C1_D1_C | ecosystem: Environmental > Terrestrial > Soil > Wetlands | place: USA: Ohio... | reverse complement strand
GTCGCCGAGGCGCTCCGCAACAACCTCTCGCCGCGCATGCTCGCGGCACGCATTTCCGGGGACCGCTTTGCGGTGTTCGTGCCGGAAGCATCCGTCGACACGACGCAGGAAATCGCCGAAAAGCTGCGTGCGTCCTTCGAACGGATCGGCTTCGTGCGCGATCGACAGGCCGTTGACGTCACGGCGAGCTTTGGCGTCGCGAACGTGGTCGATGGCCACCATGCACTGTCGCACGCGCTCGCATCCGCCGAGATCGCGTGCAAGGCTGCCAAGGATCGCGGTCGCAACCGCGTGGAAACCTATGCCGAGGGCGACCAGAGCATCGTCCGCCGCTACACGGACCTGACGCTGCTCGGCACGGTGCGAGCCGCGCTGCTCGACCAGCGCTTCCGGCTCGAGGCGCAACCCATCGTTCCGCTCAACGGAGCGACGCCTACCCCGAAGTTCGAGTTGCTGCTGCGCATGAACGACGAGGCCGGGCAAAGCGTGCCGCCGGACAAGTTCCTGTCGGCGGCGGAGCGCTACCAGCTCGCCCAGCCGATCGACCGGTGGGTGGTGAAGCGGACGATCGAGCTGCTGCTGCCACACGCGGCGAGGCTCGAGAAGCTGCGGGCCTGCTTCGCGGTGAACATTTCGGGCCAGTCCCTCGGCGACGCCGACTTTGCGAGCTTCATGGATGGCACGCTGCGCGAATGCGGGTTGCCGCTGAGCCTGCTTTCCTTTGAGGTCACCGAAACGGCCGCCGTGGCCAACATCGTGCGTGCCGAAGCCCTGATCCGGCGGCTCCGGGACCTCGGCTGTGCCGTCGCGCTCGACGACTTCGGACGCGGCTTGAGTTCGCTCACGTACCTGAAGACGCTGCCGGTCACGCACCTGAAGATCGACGGCATCTTCGTGCGCGACGTGATCGCCGACGAGCGGTCGAACGCCATGCTCAGCGCCATCGTGCAGCTGGCCCGAGCGATGAAGTTGCAGACAGTCGCCGAATGCGTCGAAAGCGAAGCGATCCGCAAGGCCACCCAGGCGCTCGGGGTCGAATACGGCCAGGGTTTCTCGATCGGACGGCCTGTTCCGCTCGAGAAGGTGCTAGGCGGCCTCGTTACCGCTAACATGGTTCGCCCGGAGCTACTCGCCGCCGCCCGACAGAAGTGACGTCCCGCCGCTCAGCGTTCCTGTTGACCCTTGTGGCCGGCTTTGCCGTCGGCTATGGGTCTGCCCGTGCGCCCGACTGGTTCGGCGCGCGCCCCGCAGTCGTGACCTCGGCCGTCGCAAGGACCAGCCCCACGGGCGCGACCCACGCGTTGCTGGACGAGGTTGTCACCCGGATCCGGCGGGAATACGTCGAACCAGTTCCCGAGCACGCGTTCGACGAGGCCGCCGTGAAGGGCATCGTTGCGAACCTGGACCCGCATTCGGCCTTCCTGGACGCGCGCGAGTACCAGGAGATGCGTGCGACAACGACGGGGCGCTATTTCGGGGTCGGCATCGAGGTCTCGGCGCAGGGCGGGCGCGTGGTCGTGGTCACGCCGATCGAGGGCTCACCCGCCGAGCGCGCTGGCGTTCGCGCGGGAGATGTCGTGCTCGCCGTGGACGATCGCCCGGTGACGCCCGACAAGCTCGAGGAAACGATCGGTCGCATGCGTGGCGCGTCGGGCACCAGCGTGCGGCTCGCCGTGGGTCGCGACGGCGAACCCGAGCCGCTCCTGTTCACGCTCCAGCGTGGCGAGGTGCACGTCCACACCGTGCGTGCCGAGCCATTGCCAGGAGACTACGGCTACGTCCGCATTACGCAGTTCAGCGATTCGACGCCCGGAGACCTCGTCAAGGCGATGGCGGGCCTGATGCAGCACGGGCCGCAGGCGCATCCGATGCGCGGCATGGTGCTGGACCTGAGGGGAAATCCCGGCGGCGTGCTCGAGTCCGCCGTCAGCGTCGCCGATGCATTTCTCGAACGAGGCGTGATCGTGCGCGCCGATGGGCGCACGCCGGAAGCGCGTTTTGAGATGTCTGCGACGCCGGGTGACGCGCTCGACGGGCAGCCCCTCGTGGTGCTCGTCGACGGTGGTTCCGCCTCCGGTTCCGAAATCGTCGCCGGCGCCTTGCGCGACCACGGGCGCGCCACGCTGATGGGCGAACGCACGTTCGGCAAGGGTTCGGTGCAGACGGTGATCCCGCTGCGCGACGGCCAGGCGCTCAAGCTGACGACGTCGCGTTATTTCACGCCAGCAGGCATCTCGATCCACGAGCGCGGCCTCGAGCCCGACATCCAGATCGGCCGACTCGACGGCGAAGCGGCCGCCGACCTGAAACCCGTTCCGCCGATGCAGGATCCCGCAGTCCTCACGGCGCTGCAGTACCTGCGCGACCGCGGGCTCGGGACGCACTACGCCGCAGCGAAGCCGGCCTCAGCCTCGCAGAAGCATTGAGACGGCGCCGACCAGCGCGCCGACCAGCAGCACCAGGATCGGCAGGAAGCTGAGGCCGAAGCCGGGCCCGCGCTTGGCCGGGTCCGCGACATAGCTGCGCAGGTATACGAAGCGCCCCACGAGGTACACGCAGCCGAGGACGGCGGCCCAAGTCGCATCGACGTAACGTGCGAACAGCCATAGACCCGGCAGCAGCACCACGATCAGTTCGAGGGTGTTCTGCTGCACGCGGAAATGGCGCTCGAAAACCTCATGCCCGGTCACTGCTGGTGCCTTCACCCCGTAGCGCACGCGCGCCCTGCCGACGAGCATGGCGAACAAGATGTACTGGAGCAGGGCGAGGACGCTGACGACGGCGACGTATTCCATGACGGGCGACTCTTTGTTCTGTTGTTGCCGGCGATGAGCCGGATTGACCGAAAACCGACGGACCGGGCGGCTGATGTGACCGCGCGGAGAATCCATTACCATCGCAGGCAGGTCAACTCCCGGCTGCGGGCCCGCAGGGCCTCGCCGGCGCAAAAAAGGGACACGATGCCATGGCTGGATTCCTGTTGCGGGCTGCCTTCACTGCCCTCGGCCTCTGGGTCGCGGCCCAGTTGCTCGACGGCCTGCACTTCGCGTCGACGGGCGCGCTCGTGCTGTCCGCTGTGCTGCTCGGCATCGTCAACGGCGTCGTCCGGCCGATCGCATTCGTGCTGACGCTGCCTATCACGGTCGTGACGCTCGGGCTGTTCCTGCTCGTGCTCAACGCGGGGATGGTCGCGCTCGTGGCGCTGATCGTGCCGGGGTTCACGATCTCCGGGTTCTGGACGGCCGTTGGCGCCGCGATCATCGTTTCGCTCGTGTCGTGGGCCACGTCGTCGCTCATCGGGCCGAGCGGTCGCCTGGAGCGTCTGTCGACGCGGCGCTGATTCGGGCGCGCGCTCGAATACGTACTTCGCGCTTCAGGGTCCGGCATACGAGCCCGCAAGACACGCCGTAAATCCGTCCCTGGAGGCTCGCACGCGACATCCGTGTCGCGTGACGGTCTTCCGGGCTCGATCACCGGCCCCGAAAGCGACGTCGTCGTAATTTCGGCTGCGCTACGCGATCCGCGTCGGCATCGTCACGAGCGCAACGGCCCCGAGGATCACGAACATCCCGAGCGTCTGCTGCGCGGTCAGCGTCTCGCCGAGGACGAGCCACCCGAGCAGCGTTGCGATGGCCGGATTCACGTAGGCGAAAGTCGCCACCCGATCCGTGCGCGCGTTCTTGAGCAGCCACGTGTACGCGGTGTAGGCGAGGGCAGAGCCGATCAGCGCCAGGTACAGCATCGCCAGCATGCCGCGCATTTCCCAATGCCAGCGCGGCACTTCGCCGGAGGCAGCCCCGGCAACCACAAGTCCGACGCCTCCAAGCAACATCAGGATCGCGTTGAACCCGACCGGCCCGACAGCAAGCGTCTGGTTGCGATAGACGATCGTTCCGATCGCCCACGACAGGCACCCGGCGAGCACGAGCAGTTGCCAGCCCAGGTGCGAGTCCAGGTGAACCTCGCTCTCCGGCCACACGAGCAGGGCTACACCAGCGAATCCGAGCAGCAATCCGGCCATGCTGCGGAACGTGACTTTCTGTCCCTTGGGTCCGAGCGTGCCGAGGCCGGCGATCCAGAGCGCGAGGCTGGCGTTGAGCAACGCGACCTCGTTCGACGGCAGGTACTGCAGCGCGTAGGTTGCCGGCCCGCTGCTCAGGACCAGCAGCGTCAGCGCGAAAAATCCCATCAGCAACCAGTCGCGACGTGTTCGAGGGAGCTCGTCGCGCTGGCGCAGGGCAAGCAGCAACAGGACGAGCCCCGCGATCAGCGCGCGGCCTCCAGCAAAGAGCAGCGGGGGCAAGTCCTGCACCCCGATGCGGATGACTAGGAACGTCGAGCCCCAGACGAGGTAGATGATGGCGAAGTTCGCGCGAAGCTGCGCCTTGTACGATGACGCTCCGGTCATGTCGCGGCGGCCGCCGTTTCGCCTGCAATCCTGCTGCGACCGCTCGTCAGAGTTCGGTCAGCCTGCCTTCTGCGCCCCGACCCGGTAGAGCCACAGTGCGAGACCGCCCACCACTGCGAGCCCGAGCCACTCGCCGAACTGCAAGCCTTCACCCAGGGCAAGCACATCTGCCCGTCCCGACGTGACGATCGGGATCGCGATGAAGATGCCCATCAGTGCTTCGCCCGTGATGAGGCCAGCGGCGAACAGAATTCCATTGCGCTTGGAGCGTTCAGCCTCCGGTGTCTCGCCGTGCACGCCGATCGCGCGCTCGACCAGGTAAGCGACCAGGCCGCCCAGGAAGATCGGCACCGACAATTCGAGCGGGAGGTAAATGCCTACCGCAACGGCGAGCACGGGCGCGCGGAACGGAGCATTGCGGCGCTTGAGCACCTCGTCCACGACGATGATGCACGCACCGATCGCCGCGCCGATCCCGATCATGCCCCACGGCAACTGGCCGCCGAACATGCCCTTCGCGACCGAAGCCATCAACGTCGCCTGCGGGGCAATCAGCGGGTTCGGATGGTCCGCTGTCGGCACGCCGATGCCGTAAGCCTTGAGCAGCAGGTTGAGCACCGGCGCCATGACCAGCGCGCAGCTCGCCGCGCCGATCGCAAGCATCACCTGCTGGCGCCACGGCGTCGCGCCGACGAGCTGGCCGCACTTCAGGTCCTGCAGGTTGTCGCCACCGATGCATGCTGCGCAACAGACGACGGAGCCGATCATGATCGCGGCGACCGGCCCGAGCGCCGAGCCCTTGCCCATCAGCACCAGCAGCAGCAGCGATGCGAAGAGGATCGTGCAGATCGTGATGCCCGAGACAGGGTTGTTCGACGAACCGACGAGGCCTGCCATGTATGCAGACACGGACGTAAAGACGAATCCGGCGACGATCATGATCACGGTCATCAGCAGGCTGATGCCGATGTTGTCGACGATCAGCTGGTAGAGGATCGCGAGCGGAATCGTGAACAGCACCAGCCCGATCAGGATCGACTTCATGGGCAGGTCGTGCTCGGTGTGCGAAACCGCACGAGTTGCGCCGGCACGCGTCGCCTCCAGGCCGCTGCGGATGCCCGAGGCGAGCGAACTGCGGATCGAGATCAGTGCCCAGATGCCGCCGATCAGCATCGCGCCGACGCCGAGATAGCGGATCTCCGCCGACCAGATCGCACCGGCGATCGTCTCCGCATCGGCGCCAGCAAGGCTCTGCGCGAGTGGCGCGTTGTCGGCGAGGAAATACGCCGCGTAAATCGGGATGGCGATGTTCCAGGAAATCATGCCGCCGACCAGCGCCAGCGCGCCGATGTTGAGGCCGACGATGTAGCCGACGCCGAGCAGGGCGGGCGAGAGGTTCGTGCCGAAGTAGGCTAGCCATTTGCCGAAGAATCCGCTGGCTGCCGCCGTGTCTGGAATCAGCCGCAACCCGCTGCCTGCGGCGAGCTTGGCAAGGCCGCCACCGAGAGCAGCGAAGCCGAGTAGCTTCACGCCTTGTGCTGGATTGTCACCGGCCTTGAGTACTTCGGCGGCGGCTACGCCCTCCGGAAACTTGAGGCCCTGCTCCAGGATCAGCGAGCGGCGCAGCGGCACCGAGAAGAAGACGCCCAGGATGCCGCCGAGCCCGGCGATGGCGAGCACCCACATGTACCTGAAGTCGGTCCAGTGACCGAGGATCACGAGCGCCGGAACGGTGAAGATTACGCCGGAGGCGATCGACGAGCCCGCCGAGGCTCCGGTCTGCACGATATTGTTCTCGAGGATCGTGCTGCCACCGAGCATGCGCAGCACCGCCATCGATACCACCGCCGCCGGGATCGCCGAGGCGATCGTCATGCCGGCGAACAGGCCCAGGTACGTGTTGGCCGCGGCGAGCAGCATCGCGAGCGCGATGGCGAGCAGGACGGCCCGCGTGGTGAGCTGCGCTGGAGCCTGTGTGTCGAGCATTGCGGCGATCCCAACCATTGAGGTGACGGGCATTAGAGGCGGCGGCTGCAGCGTTTGCAACGGGTGTTGGTGCGGGCGCAAAGAAAGAGGGCGGATCTTGCGACCCGCCCTTTGCGCTGGAAGTGATCGAACGTGCTTATTACTTTCTGCCCGGCTTACCGCCCCCGCCGCCGGAAGTACCGCCGCAGTTCGTGCCGAGCTTGGCAATAGCGGCCTGCGCCTGCACCAGGCCATAGCCGTAGTACGAGTCGCGACCGGCGACGCCCAGATCCTTGGCAGATCCCGTGAGCGCGCTGCGGATCTGTGCGTTGGTGCACTTCGTCGTGTCTGGCTGGCCCCAGACCAGCGCCGCGACACCTGAGACGTGCGGTGTCGCCATCGACGTACCGTCGAAGAAGGCAAAGTCGGTCGCATTGACGCTGACCGAGGCGGTACCGAGCCGACTCTTGAGACTAGCACCATCAACATCCGAAATTCCGACCGAAGGAATGTTCGTGGCAGCGCCACCCAGCGTGCCATACAGCATGCCAGCGACGTTGTTATAGATGATTGCGGCGGAACCTCCACCCGATTCGCAGTTTGCAACCTTCTCCGCGAAGGTATTCGTGCCGCGCTGAATCAGGCAGATCTTGCCGCCGGCATTCGAGCATTGAGCCTCTCCAGTTCCGCAGTCGACCAGGCTGGCCGTTGACGTGCCGACGGCTGAACCGTCCATCGGAGATGACGGTACGGTCGCGCTGTTGGCAGACACCGACGAATTGCGGCCTGTGCCGACCGGCACGGTGGACAGCACGCCGACACCGGGCGCGGAAAGCTCGACGTCGCTGTTGTACTGCGAGAACGTCGCCCAGGTGTTGCTGGAATCGACAGCTGCCACCGAGATCACGGATGCATAGCCCGCCGGATAGCTGACCCGGTTGTTGCCGTCATTACCAGCTGCGGCGATCGAGAGGTGGCCTTCAGAGTAGGCGGTGGCAAACGCGGAGTCTTCGAACCTGTTCTTGAGTGAGCCGCCGAGGCTCATGCTTACGATCAGCCTGGTATTTGGCGCCCTACCCGCTTTGCATTGGGCGAGCGCATCGATCAGCGTCGAGGAGTACGTCCATCCGTCCGCACCGAAGACTTTCACGATAAACAGGTTGAGCACGCCGTTAGGCGCGACGCCCACGATGCCAGACCCGTTGTTCAGGGCAGCGATCGTGCCAGCCACGTGAGTGCCGTGGTGACTTTCGTCGGTGGACCAGTTGCCTGCGCCACTGGGGTCGTTATGACCGCGGATTCTGGTTCCGATGCCGAGGTTATGGTCGGAGTGATTGACGTCGAGACCGGAATCGATGACGCAGACGGTCACGTTGCCGGTTCCGGCGTCCGAAACAAGATCCGCCTGCACATTGCCAAGCCCATACGGGGCCGTCTCTCCCGCCTGGTAAGTCAACGGATACCGCTTGGCGTCTTCTTCGATGTAGTCGAAGGCTGGATTTCGAGAAAGGCCTTCCAGCGACACTGCCGGCACGCTTACCGCGTAGCCGCGCAGCGCCGCGAAGTCGTAGTGCACTTCTGCGCCTGCCATTGAGAGGGCGCGTGCGGCCGCGGCACGCTGGCCCTCTTTATATGCGGCAATAACGCGAACCCGCTCGGCGCCGTTGGCACCCGGTGCAGCCGTCGAAGTCGAGACACCGAAACCAATCGCAGCCAGCGGCAGCAGCGCCGCGGCCAATTTGGAAAACCTGCGCACGTGTCCTCCTGCGGAGCGTGTCGTTGTTGTCGATCGACCCTGACTTTGCCTCAAGCGGTGTCCACAAGGCAAACACCTGCGATTATGGAAAATCCAGAGGGCTGTGCTGGAAGCGCGCCTCCGTCTTGCCAATACCCGCGGCACCGCGCATATAGAAGCCACAAGAACCCGAGGGGACGCATATGGGCGCGAGGACGATCTTCATCACGGGCTGCGGCACCGGCATCGGCGCCGCCACGGCGCGTCTTTTCGCGAAGAACGGCTGGACGGTAGGGGGTTGCGACGTTGACGCTTCGAGGCTCCAGGCCCTGCAGAAGGAACTCGGCAGCGAGCGTTTCACGTGCTGCTACGTTGCGGACGTGCGCAATCGCGCCTCGATTACCCAGGCGGTCGAAACATTCGCCGGCGCGAGCGGCGGCCGCCTCGATGCAGTGTTTGCGAACGCGGGCGTGCTGTTCATGGGTCCGGACGACCAGCTCAAGCCGGAGCAGAAAGACCTGCTCGTGGACGTGAACGTGAAGGGCGTCATCCATACGCTCGATGCCGCGATGCCTTTTCTCAAGAACGCGGCGCCGGGATCACATGCCGTAGCCATGTGTTCGACTTCAGCCGAGTACGGCTCGCCACACCATGCCGTGTACAGCGCGACGAAGTTCTTCGTCCGCGGCTACACGGAGGCGCTCAACATCGAGTACCGCCGGCAGGGCATCAACGTGAGCGCCGTCTACGTCTCCTACGTCAACACCAGCATGGTCTCGGGCGCGAACTTCCGGCCGGCCTCCGTCGATCGCCTCGGCGTCAAGGCGACGGCGGACGACGTGGCCAGACGGGTGTGGCAAGCAGTGCACGGCCAGCGCTCGCATTGGCGCGTCGGGCTGGACGCGCGCCTGACGCATTTCGCCGTCCGGCTGCTCGGCTCCTGGGCCGCACCAATCTATGCGCGCCTGACGGGTCTCTGACGGATCTGCGGCCGACGCCGCGGACGACCTAGAAGCGCGTGATCAGCTGGAACGCCTCGCCATCGCGTGCGAGGTCCCGCTCGCGGCGCTCGCGTATCCGCGCATGCAGTGCGTTGCGGCGCGATTCGAGCCAGTCTTCACGCGAGACAGGGCGATGCACGCCGGGCTTGTCGCGGATCGCGGCCTGGTCGCGTCGGTACGCGTCGAACTCCTCGTAGCCATCGAGCTCGTGCTGGAGTTCGCGCAGCAGCAGTTCGAGCACGATGGCGTCATCGGCGAGCCCGAAGACCGGCACGCTGTCCGGCACTAGGTCGTGCGCGTCGGCGACGTAGGCGAGCCCATCGAGCACGCCTCGTCGCTCGGGTTCGGGCAACTGCCACTCCGGGTCCTCGAGCATGGCGATCAGGCGGTCGACGCGATCGATCCGGCGCAGCACGAACGGCGAGCGTGCCGTCGCGCGGAGCCGGGCAACTTCGGCCGAGGCGGCTGCGGCGATCTCAGCTGGCGTGCGGTGACCATTCCTGGCCCGAATCCGCCGCAACTGCGAGCGGAAGTAGTCGAGCTCGTCGTCCGAAAACTCGAGCGTGACGGTGAGTGCCATGGCATCACCTCGCCGCGTCAGCGGCTGTTATTTCTCATTGCCCTTGATCGGGTCCGTGGCGATGCCGACCTTGACCATCCCGGCGTTCTGCGCGTCGGCCATGACCGTGGCGAGCGCCTGGAACTGCAGCGACTTGTCGACGTGCAGGTGGAGTTCCGGCTGCGGCTTGCGCTGCGCTTCGGTGGCGAGGCGCGCGACCATCGCCGGGCGGTCGATCGGCACGTCGTTCAGGAACATCTTCCCGTCGCCCATCAGGGAGATCACGATCGTGTCGGGCTTCTCCTCCAGCAGTACCGTCGAGGCCTGCGGCAGGTCGATCTTGATCTTGTGGGCGATCAGCGGGGCCGTGATCATGAATATGATCAGCAGCACCAGCATCACGTCGACGAGCGGGATCATGTTGATCTCGGCCATCGGCGCCGAGTGAGGAGCGCCGCCGCCGCCACCTAGTCCGCTGAATGCCATGGCCGTCTCCGTTATGCCTGGGCCGCCTGCTTCTCGAAGCGATGGGCGCGGTGGTGGTCCATCGACGAGGGCACTCGCGCGCCTGTCGTCAGGTAGGCCAGCATGTCTTCTGCAAAGGCATGGAAGCTCGCAATGATCACGCGGTTGTTGCGCACCAGCAGGTTGTAGCCGAGCACCGCGGGCACCGCCACGGCGAGGCCCAGCGCGGTCATGATCAGCGCCTCGCCGACCGGGCCGGCGACCTGGTCCAGCGACGTCTCGCCCGAGGCACCGATGCGCACGAGGGCGTGGAAGATGCCCCACACCGTGCCGAACAGGCCGACGAATGGCGCGGTGCTGCCGACGGTGGCCAGGAACGTGAGGCCCGTTTCGAGGCGTTCCATCTCCCGGTTGATCGATGAGCGCAGCGCCCGGTCGAGGAACTCGGCCCGGTGCAGCGTGCCTGCCACCCGGTCCTCGGTCAGCTTGTCGTGGTGCTCCATCGCGAACTCGGCATCGAGCGCGATCTTGGAGAACGGCTCCCAGTCCGGCTGCTGCTCGAGGAACCCGACCGCCTGCTCGGCCGGGGTCTTCCAGAACGTCGAGACGACGTTGTGCGACCGCATGCGGATGCGCACGACGCGCGCGGCCTTCAGGAATATGAAGTACCACGAGACGATGGACATCAGGACCAGCAATGCGAACACGAACAGTCCCACGGCATCGGTCTGCTGCAGGAAGTTCGCGAAACTCATCGTGGTCAGTGCTTCGGTGGGACGCATGGTTCGACGCCTTCAGTCAGTCAGCTTGAATTCGATCGGGAGGATGGCCCAGGCGCGCACCGGCACGCCGTCCTTCTTTGCAGGTTCGAAACGCCAGTCACGCACGGCATCGAGCGCCGATTGGTCGAGCCCGGCGTCGCCGCTGCTCTTGCCTATGCTCACCTGTTGCGGACGGCCGTCTTCGCCGACGAGCACACGCACTTTCACGATGCCCTCGATCCCCATGCGCAGGCAGCGCGGCGGATAGATCGGCGGCTTCATGTCGCGTAGCTTCATCTTGTAGAACACGGGTATCTGGTCGACCGGCTCGCCGCCGTAGGAGTCGCCGTCGACCGTACCGTCCGGCATCGGCGGGCCGGGCACGCCGGGCAGCAACTCGTCGCCGAGTTCGTACTTCTTGACCTGCGTATCTGGCGGTACCGGGTCCGTGGTGGGCGTGTCCACGAGGATCGGCACGGGGCGCGTCAGCTTCGGCCTCTGCCTGACTGCATCCTCGGGTGCCTTGTGCGGCTCGGGCGGCTCGTGCTCGAGTTCCTGCGGCAGTCGTGGCGGCGGGAGCTTCTGCAGGCTGACCTGGAAGATCGGAGAGGGCTGCTCCGCGGGTGCTTCGGGTGGCGTGGTGAACAGCTTGCCGATGCCGATGGCGTGCAGCGCGGTGACGACGAGTAATACGCTCCCTGCGCTCCAGGTCAGGCGCTCTTCGTGGACGTATCGGTCGATTCGCATCAGATGCCCTGGGCCCGTGCTCCTTCAGGACGGTTTGGACCCGGGGCCAATTTAGCGGAAGCGCGCCGCCACCGCTGCGCTTGCGACCTTCCGAAACTACTTAGCCGGAAGCGGAATTACCGCAGGAAATGGCTGCCTCCCCCGCGCAGGTGCGCAGGAGAGGCGCCTCGATGGCATTCACCAGCCGCAGGTCTGGCCTTTGTTCTGCT
>Ga0316621_10000141_pt1 | contig 11926 bp, 12 predicted proteins | sample OWC_Aug_OW2_C1_D_2_FD_207664 | JGI IMG/M metagenome (GOLD analysis project Ga0316621, IMG submission 207664) | Wetland soil microbial communities from Old Woman Creek delta, Ohio, United States - OWC_Aug_OW2_C1_D1_C | ecosystem: Environmental > Terrestrial > Soil > Wetlands | place: USA: Ohio... | reverse complement strand
GTCAACCCGCCGGAGAGCACGACGAAGCCAGGCAAGCCGGGCGGAATCAGCGTCCAGTCGAAGACATGGCCTCCGCCGCCGTAGCCCTCGACGAAAGCATCCAGCAGCAGGCCACGGGCATCGGTAAACGTGCCGGAGAATTCTACCAGATCGAACCCCGGCCTCACCCGCGCCGCGCGCAGAAATGGCCGGGAAAACTGGCGACAGTAGGCTGCATCCTCGTCGCCGTGGAACTGTAGAATGTCGAGCGGCAGCGCCGCGCAGGCGGCGTGCACGACTTCCGGTGCGGCATTGACGAACAGCCCGACGATGGCAACGAACGGCGGCACCCGCCGCGCCAGTTCGGCCGCCCGCTGCGGGGTCAGGTAGCGCGGGCTGGGCGGGTAGAAGACGAAGCCGATGGCGTCGGCGCCAGCAGCGACGGCGGCATCGACGTCTTCCTCACGGGTCAGACCGCAGATCTTGATACCGGTTTTCATGGCAGCATTCCATCGAGAAAGTCGTCGGCCGCATCGGCCAGGCACCAGTGCGGCTCGTAGACCGGCCCGCGGAAATACAGGCCGTCGGGCGCGAAGGTCGGCGCCGCCAGCTTGCGGTCCCGCATCTGCAGCAACTCGTCGACCCAGCCCGGCGACTGTGTGCCCTTGCCGATATGGACCAGGGTGCCGACGAGGTTGCGTACCATGTGATGGAGGAAGGCGGAGGCCTCGAAATCGAAGACGAACAGCGCGCCGTAGCGGCGCACCGAGGCGAGCGTCATCGTCTTGACCGGCGACCGGGCCTGGCATTCGGCAGCGCGGAAAGCGGAAAAATCGTGCTCGCCGGGCAGTCGACCGCAAGCGTCCAGCATCGCTGCCAGATCGAGCGGCCCGTGGTACCAGCCGACCCGCCCCTGCCACAAACCCGGCCGTGGCGGCCGGTTGAGCAGCAGGTAGCGGTAGCGCCGACCGCGCGCGCTGAAGCGGGCGTGGAAATCTTCACCTACTGGTTGCGCCCAGCGCACGGCGACGCCTGCCGGAAGATGCGAATTGACCCCTCGCACCCAGGCCGTCAGCGGACGGGCGACCGGCGCGTCGAAATGCACGACCTGCCCGCTGGCATGGACGCCGGCATCGGTCCGGCCAGCACAAACCACACCGGTGGCTGCGCCGGCAACGGCGCGCAACGCGGACTCGAGTGCATCCTGCACGGTACCGCCGCCCGGCTGGCTTTGCCAGCCGCGAAACGGTGTCCCGCAGTACTCGAGACCGAGGGCGATCCTGGTCACCATGGCACGCTACCCGATACAGACGAGGAACGATGATATCGCCAAGGCAGCGACACAATGAACATAATCGGCCCGACGCCAGGCAGGCACGACGACGCATAGGTGCGTCGGCTCCGTGGCCGCCTCCGCCGACGCATGCAGCATGGCGCGCCAGGCGCCCGCGGGCAGCGGCGACTGGAGGTTGTCCATGACCAGCGACAGGCGAACGACCAGCCGGTCGGTCGCCAGCCCGGCGCGAGCGAGCGGCCGCAACAGCGAAATCAGCGCTGCCTGCAGGCCATCGCGGCCAACCAGCGCGAACAGCCCGGCCAGGCAGCCAACGGTCAGCACCAGACGGGCCGCCTGCAGCGTCGCTTCGCGCAAGCCCTCGTAGGTCGGCAGCCAGGCGACGTCGTGCCAGGCATCGCCGGGCGTACCGTAGGCCAGGATCAGCCAGACGCTGAGCAGCAGCCAGCGCATCCGGCGCAACAACGCCCACCAGCCGGTCAGCAGCCGCCGCCCGCCCACCACGAGGGCCAGCAGCACCAGCGTCAATCCGGCCGGACCGAAGAACTGGATGGCGACGATGGACGTCAGGCAGATCAGCAAGGCAGAAGCAGGATGCAAGAACCGCCCCTAAAAATGCACATGGCCCCGTGCGGGGCCATGTGCCGTTCGCAAGACAGAATTCTAACCTCGTAGCCGGCCGAGAAGTTGCCGCGCCTGGTCGGCGAGAGCGCCCGAACCCTCGGCGATCACTTCTTCCAGCAGTTCGCGCGCCTGGTCGTGATCGCCCATTTCGTCGTAGGCCCTGGCCAGCGCCAGTTTGGTGCTCACCTCGTCTGCCGGCTGGCCGTCACCATCGGTGGGCGCCAGGGACTTGTCAAAGTCTTCGGCGTAAGGCTCATTGGCCAGGTCCAGGTTGATCGACGTCATGTCGAAGCCGGTGGCCGGCGCCGCCGGTTCCCCGACGACGGTAGCGTCGAAGCTGATCTCGTTGACATCGAAATCCTCGACGGCAGGAATCGCGTTGATGATCGTTTCCGTGCCAAATTGGCCAGCCGAATCTTCCGCCAGCGCCAGCGGGCTGGCCACAGCCTCGTCCCCCAGGCCGCCGATGTCAAGTTCGAAGTCGAGCAGTCCCGCCTCGGCGTCGGCATGCTTTTCCTCCACCTTGGTGGCAGCGCCTTCGATCCCGGCAAAGGTTTCCGAGAAGTCTTCCGTTTGCGCGTCGAGACTCATAACCAGCGTTCCCTCGGGGGAAAACTGCGGGCTGGCATCGACTGCGGTGAGGCTCTCCACGGCCGCTTCGCCAAGATCGAAATCGACCGACTCGATCGGCTGCCACGCCAGGTCCGCGGCTTGGTCCGCTTCAGGTGCCACCTCGGCCATCGTCTCGGCGGCGGCCGAAAACTCGGGGGCCAGCCCCTGCAGGCCGGGACTGGCGTCCACGTCGATGCCGGCCGGCAGCAACGCCGCGTCGGGCTCTTCGCCGGCGGCTGCCGCCATGGCGCCGAGGGTTCCCGCCGCCAGCACCACGGTCGCCGTGCCGGGCCCCGCCGCTGTCAATGGCGGTTCCTGGCGCGGCGGGGTCCTGCCGCCTGCCGCGGAATACAGCGGGTTGTCCGGGTCGAGATCCGCCCCAAGAACGGCAACCTTGTCCCACTCGCTGCCGACACCGCCGGTCTGCGCATAGAGCTCGCTGGCGAGCGTGTCGAACTGCTTGAGGCTCTTGCGGTTCGCGTAGATCTCGAGCAGCTTGCCATGGATGGCGACGCGCTGCGGATCCTTGCGCAACGCCTCGATCAGGATTTCCTCGGCCTGCGCATCACGGCCGTAGGCCATGTAGACATCGGCCTCGGCGACCGGATCGACTTCGTCCGTATCGATCGTGCCCGGACCCGTCAGGCTGAATTCACCAGTCTGCAGCGACGCCATGCCGGTATCGACGCTCTGGCCTCCGGTCATCCGGAAAACCGAGTTCGGGCCAAGACTGGACGGGGCTGGAACCGCCGTCGTCGAGAGCGCGGCTGCTTCCCCATCCTCGCGCCGCCGGTAAAGGAAGTAGGCGGCCAGCAGGGCCAGTATGCCGCCGCCGCCGACCAACGACAGCGGGTTTTCGAGCAGAGAATCGAGCAGACCCGGTTCGCCGGCGGACGCCGGCTTGACCTCGGGCGCCTTGGCAGGCTCGGCCGGCTTGGCGGCTTCAGCCACCTTCGGCGGCTCGGGAGCGGGTTCCGCAGGCTTGGCCACCACCGGGGGCGGGGCCTCGGCCGGCTTCGGCGGCTCGGCGGCTTCAGCCACCTTCGGCGGCTCGGGAGCGGGTTCCGCAGGCTTGGCCACCACCGGGGGCGGGGCCTCGGCCGGCTTCGGCGGCTCGACGGCCTTCGGCGGCTCGGCGGGCTTCACCGCCGCAACGGGCTTCGGCTCTTCCTTCTTTCCCGCCGCCTGCTGCTGCAACTCGGCCAGCCGTTGCGTCTTCATGTCGACCAACTTCTGCAATTCGACAACGTTCTTTTCGAGCAGTGCCAATCGCTCCTGAGCTTCCTTGAGCGCCTTGTCCTTGGCAATCAGTTCCTCCTCGGCGGCGCCAGGCGCCTTGCCCCCGGGAACGCCCTTGGACGGCACCTCGGTGCGGGAAACCTTGACCTGATCCTTGGCCGGCTCGGCTGGTACCGCCTTGTCCTCGACGCGCGCTGTGATCTTGCCGCCCGCCTCCTGGGTCACCGCCGCCTCCTTGGCCGGGCTGGCGGCCGCGGCGGTGGCAAGTTTCTGGCGATAGGCATTCCAGTCGGCAGCCTGCGCGACGTAGACCTTGCGCGCCTCCGCCGCGGGAATCGCCGCGACGGTCGCCTTGTCCGGGATCGCCAGAATCGCGCCGGTCTTCAGCCGGTTGACGTTTTCGCCGACGAAGGCGTCCGGGTTCTTGCGGAACAAGCCGACGAGCATCTGCTCCAGGGAAACGTCTTCTGGCTTCGTCTCGGCAGCGATCTTGCGCAGCGTGTCGCCGCGCTGGACGACATGGGTCCCGGCCGCCTCCTTGCGCGGCTCGGCGGCAACCCGTGGTGCGACAGACGACTTGGGCGCTTCCGCGCGGGGCGTCTCCGCCGGCGCGGCGCCGGCACCGCGCACGGTGTCGACCACGCGCGCATCGGCCGATGATACCGGGCGTCCGGCAGGCTTGATGGACATGTCCGGCGGATCGAGCAGGAAGGTGTACTCGCGCACGACGCTCCCGGCAGACCAGTTGAGTTCGACCAGGAAGTTGAGGAAGGCCTCGTTGACCGGCCGCGACGAAGTCACCTTGACTACCGGGCCGCGAGCGCGCTTTTCCAGCGAAAAGCGCAGATCGTACAATCCGGAACCGTAGTCGACTCCCGCCTCGCGAAACACGTTGGCCGGCGCCAGGCGGGCGGTCATCGTGGCCATCTCGGCGCTGGTGGCGTTGACCTCGACCTCGGCCCGCAACGGCTGCCCGAGGCCGGAAAGGACGGTGATCTTGCCCAAGCCGGCGGCTTCGACCATCCACGGCGCGAAGGACAAGCAGGAAGCAACCGCAACCGCGACTGCACGTTTCTGGAAATGTTTGGTAATCATCTTGGTCACAGCCCCACCCTGAGCGTCCAATTTCGGAGTTTCAAATTAACATCATGCACTTAGCAATGCAAGCTGAACTGGGTTCTAAGAAGCACGCTTTGGCATATTCCCAACAAAGAAAGCGGGGCGCAAGCCCCGTTCTCCAGCAACCACCCCGATCAAGACACTCAGGTGTCGAGCAGGATGCGCAGCATGCGGCGCAGCGGTTCGGCGGCGCCCCACAGCAACTGGTCACCGCAGGTGAAAGCCGCCAGGTATTCCGGGCCCATTGCCATCTTGTGCAGACGGCCGACCGGTACGGTCAGCGTCCCGGTCACTGCCGCCGGGGTCAGCTCGCGCTCGGAAACCTCACGATCGTTCGGCACGACCTTGGCCCACTGGTTGGCCTTGGCCAGCATGTCGCTGATTTCGTCGAGCGGCACGTCCTTCTTCAACTTGATGGTCAGCGCCTGGCTGTGGCAGCGCATGGCGCCGATGCGCACGCACAGGCCGTCGATGGGGATCGAGCCCGGCGTACGGAAAGCCGGACGGCCAAGGATCTTGTTGCACTCGGCACCGCCCTTCCACTCTTCCTTGGACTGGCCACCATCGACCGGGACGTCGATCCACGGGATCAGCGAGCCGGCCAGCGGCGTGTTGCGGAAGTTCTTCTTCGGGAAAGCATCCGAACGGATCGTCTCGGCCACCTTGCGGTCGATGTCGAGGATCGCGGAGGCCGGATCGGCCAGCAGGTCAGTCACCGACGAGTGAATGGCCCCCATCTGGGAGATGAGTTCGCGCATGTTCTGGGCACCGGCGCCGGAGGCGGCCTGATAGGTCATCGACGACGCCCATTCGATCAGGTCATTCTGGAACAGGCCACCGAGGCCCATCAGCATCAGCGAAACCGTGCAGTTGCCGCCGATCCAGTTCTTGCCGCCCCTGGCCAGGGAATCCTTGATCACGTTCATGTTGACCGGGTCGAGGATGATCACGGCATCGTCGGCCATGCGCAGCGCCGAGGCGGCATCGATCCAGTGGCCATTCCAGCCGGCCGCGCGCAGCCTGGGGAAGACTTCCTTGGTGTAGTCGCCGCCTTGGCAGGTGATGATGATGTCGCAGGCCGTCAACGCGTCGACATTCGAAGCGTCCTGCAGCGGCAACGAGGCTTCCTTGCCGCCGAGCACCGGCGCCTTGCCGCCGGCGGCGGAAGTGGAGAAATACACGGGGTCGATGTGGGCGAAATCGCCCTCTTCGACCATGCGCTGCATCAGCACGGAACCGACCATGCCACGCCAACCGACCAGACCAACCTTCTTCATGACTCTCTCTCCGAATGAATCTTCAGCTTAACGTCCCAACCCGTCTTTCGGTTTACGCCAGCGCCGCCAGCACGGCGTCGCCCATTTCCTTCGTACCGACCTTGTTGGTGCCGCGCTCGTAGATGTCGCCCGTGCGATAGCCTTGGGCAAGCACGTTTTTGACCGCGTTTTCGACGCGTTGTGCCTGCTCTTCGAGCCCGAAGGTATAGCGCAGCATCATCGCCGCCGACAGGATGGTCGCCAGCGGATTGGCGATGCCCATGCCGGCGATATCCGGCGCCGAGCCGTGCGACGGCTCGTAGAGCCCCTTGTTTTTCTCGTCGAGCGACGCCGACGGCAACATGCCGATCGAGCCGGTCAGCATCGAGGCCTCGTCGGACAGGATGTCGCCGAACATGTTGCCGGTGACCATCACGTCGAACTGCTTGGGCGCCTTGACCAGTTGCATGGCCGCGTTATCAACCAGCATGTGGCTGAGTTCGACATCCGGATAGTCACGGGCGATCTCGATCATCACGTCGCGCCACAGCTGCGTACATTCGAGCACGTTCATCTTGTCCACCGAACACAGCTTCTTGTTGCGCTTCTGCGCCGCCTGGAACGCGACATGGCCGATGCGGCGGATTTCCGACTCGCTGTACACCATGGTGTTGAAGCCGACGCGCTCGCCGTTCTCCTCGCGCACGCCGCGTGGCTGGCCGAAATAGATGTCGCCGGTCAGTTCGCGGATGATCAGGATGTCCAGCCCGGCCACCACTTCCGGCTTGAGCGTCGAGGCATTGGCCAGTTCCGGGTAGAGGATGGCCGGCCGCAGGTTGGCGAACAGGTTGAGATCCTTGCGAATGCCGAGCAGGCCGCGCTCCGGACGTTGCTCGCGGGGCAGCGTGTCCCACTGCGGGCCGCCGACCGCGCCGAGCAGGACGGCGTCGGCTGCCCGGGCCAGCTTCCGGGTCGCTTCCGGATACGGTTCGCCGGTCGCGTCGACCGCAGCACCGCCAAGCAGCGCTTCATCCATCTCGAACTTGAGGCCGAGGGCGTTCAGGACGCGCACCGCCTCGGCAGTGATTTCGGGACCGATGCCGTCACCCGGCAGGACACAAATCTTCATTTCGTTTCCTCCTCAAGCGAACAGCCAGGGCTGTTCGATACGGCGTTTTTCCTCGAATTCGCGAATCTTCCCGCCTTCCAGGCAGACGAATCTTTCCATTACTCCACCTTCTTCTGCACGGCCTCGCCACTCTTCCTGAAGGCGCCACCCACCGCCTCACCCGTCTTGTTCAGCGCGCCCGCCACCGCCTCGCCGCTCTTCTGCAAGGCTTCGCCGGTCTTCTCTGCGCCGATGGCGACATCCTTCTTGACCCCCTGAGCCGTATTGCAGCCGGCAAGTGACATGCCGAGCAACCCGATCAGCGCGAAACGCACGATCATCATGGCTTAGAGAACGTCGCGGGCATCGGCGAAGCGCGCCACGGCTTGCGGCCGGCCAGTTTGAGGCCCTCGAAGGCCTGCGAACTGGTCACTTCATGGACGAGGTGGCGGCCGACATAGAGGAGCGCCGTGCCATCAGCTTCCTGATGGACAACGTGAGTCTCCCAGAGCTTATCGTAAAGTGTCTTCGCCATCCAACGCGGGCATAGTCCGGAAACTGGCAATTATGGCACAGCATCAGGCCGATTTCGCCCCCGCCGGCTGGTCGACCGCAGCATCGCCACGCAGCCAGCGCCAGACCAGCGCGAAGCCGGCCAGCGCGAACGCCGCGCCGAGCGTGAAAGTCCAGCCGGCGCCCCAGTCGTCCCAGGTCAGGCCGCTGATCAGCGCCCCGAGCAGCCCGCCGGCACCGAACGACAGGCTCGAATAGATCGCTTGCCCCCGCCCCTGGGCGCGCCCCGGGAACCACAGGTTGACTGCCGCGATCGCCGCGGCGTGATAGGCGCCGAAAGTCATGCTGTGCATAAGCTGGCCGACGATCATCAGCGCCGCCGATTCGACGCCCCAGCCCATGATCAGGAAGCGCACCACCGCCGTGGCGAAGCTGGCGAGCAGCAGCGCGCGCAGCGAAAAATGGCGGGTAAGGTAGCCCATGGCCATGAATACGACGATTTCCGCCACCACCCCAAGCGACCACAGCAGGCCGACCGCCGTCTTGCTGTAGCCGTACGCCGTCAGGTGGATCGAGTAGAAGACGTAGAACCCGCCGTGCGCCGCCGACATCGCGAAGCAGGCCGCCATCAGCGCCAGCACGCGGGGCTGGCGGAGAATCTCGCCGATCGGCTGGCCGGCGCGCGGATGCGGAGCGGGCGGCGCTTCCGGCAGGATCAGCGCCACCGCCAGGATACCGAGCAGGATCGCCCAGCAAGCCCAGAGCACGCCTGCCGGCGGCGTGACGTCGAGGACGGCGCCGGTGGCGAGAACGGCGACGATGAAGCCGATCGATCCCCACAGGCGGATGCGGCTGTAGCGCCCGCGCTCCTCGCGCAGGTGATCGAAAGTGAGCGCTTCGACCAGCGGCAGGGCGGCGCTCCAGAAGAAGGCGAGGACGGCCATCGCCAGCAGCATGCCGGGCAGGCGGTCGAGCCAGAAGAAGGCGGTGAAGCCAGCCAGCCCGATCGCCGCGGCCAGGCGGATGATCGCCAGGCCGCGGCCGAAGCGGTCAGCCAGCCAGCCCCACAGGTTGGGACCGAACAGGCGCATCAACTGCATCTGGGACATCAGCAGGCCGATGTCCCAGGCGGAAAAATTCAGCGATTGGAGATAGAGCCCGAAATAGGGCGAGAAGGCGCCGATGAAGGCGAAGTAGAAGAAGTAATAGCCCGAGAGGCGCCAGTAAGGCAGAGCGTGCATCCGGCGATTCTACCGGATGCACCGTCGGACACGCGGCCGGTCAGGCCCGGACGGACTGCTGCCCGGCGCGGTAGGCCAGCAGCATGTGGTAGAGCTCGTCCTTGAGTTTGACGCGCTGTTTCTTCATGTCTTCGATGGTGAAATCAGCCACCGGCATGTCGTGCTCTTCGAGATCCTCGACCTTGCCGGTCAGCCGATGGTAGCTGGCGGACAGGCTGGCGAAATGCGGGTTGCCGGACCTCAGCGCGTCAATCGCGTCCGTGAACTCCGGAAAATCGCTATGAAGATCGTGGTGCTCGACATGCATGTTGTGTCTCCCTGAAACGGCCATTCCGCTCCGCGAGCGGTACAAAGGGGTACGATTTTACGCGATTTTTCCCGGTATGCGCGGCGTCGCGCAGACAACGTCGCCACACTGGGCGCGGTGACGCAGCGCATGGTCGATCAGCACCAGCGCCAGCATCGCCTCGGCAATCGGCGTCGCGCGGATGCCGACGCAGGGATCGTGGCGGCCTTCGGTCGCCACCTCGACGGCGTTGCCATGGCGATCGATCGAACGGCGCGGTTGTGCGATCGATGAGGTGGGCTTGATCGCCAGGTTGACGACGACCTCCTGTCCGGTCGAGATGCCACCGAGAATGCCGCCGGCGTGATTACTGACGAACCCCTGCGGCGTCATTTCGTCGCTGTGCTCGCTTCCCTTCTGGGCGACCGCGGCGAAACCGGCGCCGATCTCGACACCCTTGACCGCGTTGATGCCCATCATCGCGTAGGCGATTTCCGCGTCGAGACGGTCGTAGACCGGTTCGCCCCAGCCCGGCGGCACGCCGGTCGCCGTCACCGTTATCCTGGCGCCGACCGAATCGCGCGACTTGCGCAGGCCGTCCATGTACGCCTCGAGTTGCGGGACGATGCCGGCATTCGCCGCGAAGAAGGCGTTGCCGTCGATGTCGTCGGCGCTGACGAAGGGGATCTCGATCGGCCCGAGCGCGCTCATCCAGCCGCGGATCGTCACGCCGTAGCGTTCTTGCAGCCACTTGCGGGCAATTGCACCGGCCGCGACGCGCACCGCCGTCTCGCGCGCCGAAGACCGGCCGCCGCCGCGGTAATCGCGGAAGCCGTACTTGTGCGTGTAGGTGTAGTCGGCATGGCCCGGCCGGAAGGTATCGGCGATATTGCCGTAATCCTTGCTGCGCTGGTCCTGGTTGCGGATCAGCAACGCGATCGGCGTTCCCGTCGTGTGTCCGTCGAAAACACCGGAAAGGATTTCCACGGTATCGGGTTCCCGCCGCTGCGTGACGTGGCGCGAGGTACCCGGCCGGCGCCGGTCCAGTTCCGCCTGGATGTCGGCCTCGGCGAGGGCGAGTCCGGGCGGGCAGCCATCGACGACGCAGCCGATGGCCGGGCCGTGCGACTCGCCGAAGGAAGCGACGGAAAACAGGGTGCCGAAGGAATTGCCGGACATGGTCTTGACGCTGTCGGAAACGAAGCCGGCAGTTTATCACGCCGCTGAAAAAGCCTCCGGCCGGCAGGTCGACCGCGACGGGGTCGCCAGGTGCAAGCGCCCTCTGCCAGGGGGTAGAAATCAGGCCTGCGGTTCGTCCGGCCAGTTCTTGATGTAGCTCTTCAGCATCTTGTTCTCGAAGCTCTGCTCTTCGAGCACCGCCTTCGCGACGTCGAGGAACGAGATGACGCCGAGCAGGACGCCGCCTTCCATGACCGGCAGGTAGCGCGAGTGCTTCTCGATCATCAGCCGCCGCAGTTCGTTGGCATCCATGTCGGGATAGGCAGTCACCGGATCCCGGACCATCACGTCGCCGACCGGCACGCCTTCTGGGCAGGAGCCGTGCCGGCTGAACGCCAGGAGAACTTCGCGGAAGCTCAGCATGCCGACCATCTTTCCGGCGTCCATGACGACCAGCGAGCCGACGTCGAGTTCCGCCATCGCATCGACCGCGTCGGCGAGGGACTGCGCGGGCGTCGTGGTGTACAACGTGCCGCCCTTGAGTTGAATGATTTCCCTGACCTGCATGGCGCCTCTCCGGAAATTCAGCATTGCTGGGACTGTGGATGTTAGAGCATCCGGCGTCCCTGGGGAAGTATCGACACCGGCAATGGGCACGGCACGGCAACCGCGCGCGGCGGCGACGGGACTTTGCAATCATCGAGATTTCCCGAGAATATATGGCATTGGCACTTGCCATTCATCATAACGACCTCTAGAATGCACCTATTACCTAAGTCATAAGGCATGAGTGGCTCGGGTATTTCTAAATATCTGAGCGAGGAGAGAATCACGATGATGAATACCAAGACGATCGAGAAGATCGACGCCCGCGAGATCCGCCGCAAGTTGGGGCTCAACCAGCAACAGTTCTGGTCCACCCTCGGCGTCACCCAAAGCGGGGGCTCCCGCTACGAAAGTGGTCGCAACATGCCGAAGCCGGTGCGCGAGTTGCTGCGCCTGGTGCACGTCGAGCAGATCGACATCAAGGCGATCAGGCACGAGGATTGGGAAGTGATCGAGTACCTGAAGACCCAGGAACCCGAGCTCTACAAGTCGCTGAAGAAGTCCGCCCGCAACAAGGCCAAGAAGGCCGCCTGACAGCCGGTCGTCCGGGGCACGGGCATTACGGGGAAACGACGACCCGGATGCCTGTCTCCCTGCGGATTTCTTCACCGAACGCTTCCAGCGCCGCCTCAGGCAGGGGTTGCAGACGTGCTGCCGCCGGCTGCAACGACGGCCGCGCCAGCCCGTAGAGATGCACCCCCGCCAGTTTTCCGGCGAGCGGCGCTAGCTGTGCCAGATAGGCGACCCGCGATGCCGGCCCGGGCGCCAGGCCATCCAGCGCGAACCAGCAGGTCTGGACCCACGTCGTCGCCAGTTGCACACAGGCCGCGAGGTCGCGGCGAACCTTGGCCACATCCAGCGGAACACCGT
>Ga0316621_10000138_pt1 | contig 11946 bp, 10 predicted proteins | sample OWC_Aug_OW2_C1_D_2_FD_207664 | JGI IMG/M metagenome (GOLD analysis project Ga0316621, IMG submission 207664) | Wetland soil microbial communities from Old Woman Creek delta, Ohio, United States - OWC_Aug_OW2_C1_D1_C | ecosystem: Environmental > Terrestrial > Soil > Wetlands | place: USA: Ohio... | reverse complement strand
GCACCCCACACGCAGCCGTAAGCTGAAGCATTTCATCGAGACCTAAACCCCGTCGATCCGATTCAGCATCGACCGGTCTGCCGGCTCATGTCCTTTGGTCCGGTGATGGGTTGACCGGCAGGCCAGTGGATTTTAAGACGGCTCGTGACCTTGACAAACGTACCGCCAGCCGATAGAAAGTCTGCGGCGGCAGGCTGTGTGGGCCCATAGCTCAGCTGGCAGAGCCACCGGCTCATAACCGGTCGGTCCCTGGTTCGATCCCAGGTGGGCCCATCGACGCCTCTTTAGCGAACCGAGCTGCTGTTTTGAACCCGCCTGGAGACAAGGTGTGGGGGACGGAATCCACGCCTTTTTTTGCCCCTGGGGAATCGAGGGGCGTCCGATCCCTCAAAACCCGCGGTCCGAAACCGCTGCCATGGATCTGCTGCTCGCGGACATCATCCAACTGTTGGAGGACATCGCCCCGCCCTCACTGGCGGAGGAGTGGGACAATGCCGGTCTTCAGATCGGAGATCTCCGAAGCCGCGTAGAGAAGGTGTGGGTGGCGCTCGACCCCGGCCCGGAGGTCGTAGCCGCGGCGTGCCGTTCGCGGGTCAATCTGCTCGTCACGCATCATCCCCTTTTTTTCCGACCGGTGAAACGAATCGAAATCCAGACTCCTTTGGGGGCCATCGTCGCGCAGGCGGTGCGCCATCGCTTGGCGGTCTACACCCTGCACACCAACTTGGATGCCGCCGCCGATGGGCTCAACGATCTGCTCGCCCGCCGACTGGGGCTGCAACGGCGGCGCCCTCTCGTGCAACAGCGTGTCGTTGCGGACGGCCGCCGTCACGGCATGGGCCGGGTCGGGGCGCTCCAGCGTACCAGGAGTCTGTCCGATCTAGCCCGGGAGGTGAAGCAGCGGCTGGGAGCGGAGGCGGTTCGGATGGCAGGGGATCCGGAGCTGCGGGTGAAACGCGTGGCGCTTTCGACCGGCAGCGGCGGCAGTCTGGTGGCCGAATTTTTGAGAACGGAAGCCGACGTATTCATCAGCGGTGACTTACGGTACCATGAGGTGCGGGACATTGAATATGCCCGGCGCGGTGCGATCGATGTCGGCCACTTCCATTCCGAGCACCTGATGACGACCGCCATCACGCATCGGTTGCGGCGTGCTTTCTGCCGGCGCCACCCCCGGCTCCGGGTGGAGGCCTTTCCGCATGAAAAAGATCCGTTCACGGTGTTGTGATGATGCCGCCGGAGCCCCGGAAGCCAAGGCGGCGTCAGGCGAGATAATACGTGGAACCGCGAAGGATGGCGCCCATGGCGAATGACGTTCGACAGCAGATTTCGATGCTGGTCAAGCTCCAGGATCTTGAGTTGGAAATCGGTAGAATCCAGCAGGCCTTGAGTCAGGTGAACCGGCGTACGGCTGAACTGGATGCCCAGCTTGAGGGATTTGTTTCCGCCGTTGAATCCGGAAAGATTCGCATCCAGGAGTTGACCAAAAGCATCCGCGCGCTCGAATCCGATCTACAGCTGAACCAGGGCCGGATCGTGAAGAGCCATGAGAAGCTGCGGGCGGTCAAAACCAACAAGGAATATCAATCCGGCCTGAAAGAGATCGAAGACCTCGGCGCCATTGGAAGCAAAATCGAAGATGAGATCCTGGCCGCCATGGAACAGGTGGAGGCGGCGACCGCTGCCTTGAAGGAACATCAGGCTCAGATGGATATGCAGGCGGGTGTGATTCGCGCAGAAAAGGAGAGCGTGCTGCAAGAAGCCCAGCAGGACGGGGTTCGGCTGGAGCGCATGGAAGCGGAGGCGGCTGCCGTGGCCGGCCGCATCGCCGCGGAAGTCCTGCTTCTTTACCGTCGCGTGAAGGCCAAAAAAGCCAATGGTATCGCGATCTGTTCCGTCTGCGCCTCGGTCTGCCGCGGTTGCCACGTGAACATCCCGCCTCAAATGTACAACGAACTTCAGCGGGTTGACCGCTTGAAGAATTGCCCCAACTGTGAGAGGATCATTTACTGGGATGACGACCAGAGCCGGTCGGAGTAAGTCAGACGATCGCCGGTCGCAGTAGATCGGAGGAAAGTCCGAACACCGCAGGGCAGGGTGCTCCATAACATGGAGTCGTGGCGACACGAAGGAAAGTGCAACAGAAAGCACACCGCCGTCGAAGGCCAGCCTTCAGGGGCGGGTCTGCGACGGTAAGGGTGAAACGGTGCGGTAAGAGCGCACCAGTTCCCCGGGTGACCGGGGAAGCTCGGCAAACCCCACCCGGTGCAAGACCAAATAGAGGGGCGTTTGAGGGTGGCCCGCCCAAGCCCCCGGGTAGGTCGCACGAGGTGCCGGGCAACCGGCATCCGCAGATGAATGATCGTCGCCCGCTGAGGGGGAACCCGATGCGGGAACAGAATTCGGCTTACGACTTGCTCCGGCCGGCACCGGCTCATCGCATTCACCTCCGCCGAAAGTCGTTCCGGCGATTTTGGACGTTCGTAAACGGTCATCCTTAATGAAACCAGAGCCAATGGACCTGCACCCGCGATCCAGCGATGAAGAGCCCGTATCTTCCCGCCAGTCTAAATTTTCGGAAAAAATCAGCATTTTTTCGCAAGACTTCCTGAAATGTTCACTTTTTCTCGCCGGCACGGCCCAGGCGGAAGCGCATTTCACTCAAAAGTTCTATTCTACCCTGGCCTCGTCCTCAACACTGCTGGAAGATTTCCTGGATTACCACGGCGCTAAAAACAACAAGAATTGGTATTTGTTTCGGGAATTGACCGCCGCCGTGCGGCACATTGGCTTAGCCTCCAATTTTCAGAAGCATATCTCCAATCGCCTGCGGTACTACGATCTGCCGGACAGTACCGATTTCGAAAGCGAAGGCGAGACCAGCCTGCGCTTTCTCAAAAACTGCCTGCAGAAGATGGCGCCCGTGGTGCTGAGCGAGGCCCAGCGGTTGGGCATCCGCTTCCCGGAGGACCGATTTCAGGCCGCTGATTTCCCCAGCATCCAGACCACCGATCTGCTGGAATACGACATCGACGACGAAAACAAGGCCCAGCAGAAACAACACATCGTCAAAATTGCCAGCGAGTTCCTCAACCTTGTAAAAAGCTTCGACCAGATCAAGTTCTATGAGCGGTACAGCTTCCAGGAGATATTGGCCATTGTTCCTGACAAAGTGAACGAGGTCGAAGTCCGCCGTTACGAGATGCTGGTTCACAGCCTGCAGTCATCCTTTGACACTTACGTGATTCACGGTGGGTTTCGCTTTGGAAACCGAAAACTGAAGCAGTTCCGCGGATTCTTCTCCGTGGTGTTTCGTTTGCTGCAGATGGTCGGCCGGCTATTGCATTTTTATGAGCGACACCTTCACGAGGCGGGGTACAAAAACACCTACAAGCGCGTCCAGGACCAGTTGGCGGCGATGGTGAACCCCGAGCAGCTTCTCGACTGCACCATCAACTACGGCCTTTTCCATGTGTGCCATTTCCTCGCTCTGGGCAGAGAGCACGCCCGGATGATTCTCAATGAGAATATCGAACGCAGCTTCATTCGTGTGGGGGTGCCGCAGAAGCTGGGCTTCCACGCTCGGCCCAGCCTGCTGGTGGCCAAAATTGTCCAGCACTACGGGGGGCAGGTCGAACTGGTGGTCGGTGAGGATCGTTTCGACGCCAGCAGCGTGCTGGACATCCAATGGGCCGGCGGAAAGATCCAGAAGGAGAACTTGAAGGAAGTGGTGTTCGAAGGAGATGCCCGCACGCTCAAGGATATCGAGATCCTCTCCGCGGTCAACTACGGTGAAGATCTGATGGGCAAAGGGATCCCTCTGCCCAAAGAGCTCAAATATTTGAGGTAAAGACCGTTCGCCCGTCTACCCGGTCTCAGAGACGAGTATCGACTACCAGGCGGTGATCCGGCAATTCCGGCGCAAATATGGTTTACGCTCTTATCGTCGCGGGGGGCAAAGGGACCCGCTTTACCAGCCACACCCTCAAACAGTACCTTCCGCTGGCCGGGGTGCCGATTCTCACCCGCACCCTGCGCGTCTTTGATGACTGCGAGGTCATCGACCAACTCGTCGCGGTGGTGCCGCAACCGGACATCGTCTTTGTGCGCGATGCGATCCTTGGCCCCGCCGCCCTGCACAAAAGCGTTCGGATCGTCGCCGGCGGGCTGCGGCGACAGGATTCGGTTTTCAACGGTCTGGCGGCCATCGACACGGATGAATCGTTGGTGGTGATCCATGACGCCGTCAGACCCTTGGTGAGCTGCGAATCCATTACGGCTTGCGTGACCACCGCGCAGCGCCACGGAGCGTGCATCGTGGCGCTGCCGGTGTGGGACACTCTCAAACGCACCACCGTCTCCGGTATCATCGAAACCACTCTGCCGCGGGAGCGCGTGTGGCTGGCTCAGACCCCCCAGGCCTTTCGCACCCGCCTCATTCGGCTGGCCCACGAATGCGCTCGCCGGGAAGCATTTTTAGGGACCGACGATGCCGGCCTGGTCGAGCGGATGGGGATTACCGTGCACATCTGCCGCGGCAGCCGCCGCAACATCAAAATCACGACGGCCGAGGATCTCTCCCTGGCCGAGGCGCTGCTGAACAGCTATGAAACCGAAGACCGTGGCCGGTGCTAACAACGACCGCGGTTGACATATGACTGCGGCGTTTTTACATTAACCCCCTCAAATCATATGTTCCTCGGGGGGGCAGCATCGACACCCTCGGATGGAAGGAGATTGCGACATGCCAGGTGTGAAGGCCCCGGACCACCCGGAAAGAGACATGGCCAGCGAGGCTTATTTGCGACAGCTCCGCAAAACGTTTGAGGAGCTACCCAACGACATCCCCCTGCTGTTATTCGTCGAAAAGGGAGCTGACACCATTTTTGCCCAGGCCACCCGTCAAGTGATCCGAGCATTTCGCGAATTGAGCCCGCGGATCACGCTGAAGGAATACGATCTTACCCACGAGTTGGCGCGTCGATACCAAATAACGAGTTCCCCGACCCTGCTCATTGCTCCCGGAAAATACGCCATCCGCTGGCTGGGGGCTCCGATGGGCGAGGAGGCGCGGACTTTTCTCGAAACGCTGATCTTGATCGGTCAGGGACAGAGCAACCTCAGCGACCCGTCCCGCAAGGTGATCCAACGCATCGACGCGCCGCGCCATGTCAAGATATTCGTCAGCCCCACTTGCCCCTACTGTCCGCAGCAGGCGGTCAACGCCGTCAAAGCCGCCATCGAACGGCCCGAATGGGTCTCTCTGGAAATCATCGACATTCAATGCGAGCCCGAGCTGGCCAACCAGTATTCCGCACAGAGCGTCCCGCAGGCCTTTGCCAACGACATTCTGATCGGTCATGGCGCGCAGCCGGAGGAAGTGTTCGCCCTGTCGCTGCAGAAACTGGAGCCGCAGACCCTTTTCATTCCGGAAAGTGATGCGGAGCAGGTGGAGACCGATTTGCTCATTGTCGGCGGCGGTCCGGCCGGACTCACCGCCGGGATCTACGCCGTGCGCAGCGGTTTGAAGACCGCCATCGTCGAACGCCAGGCCCTGGGAGGACAGGTGGCTACCACGCCGGTCGTCGAGAACTATCCGGGCTTCACGTCGGTGGGCGGCAAGACGTTGGTGGACATCATGGTGAGCCACGCACTTCAGTATGTGCAGATTTTCCCGGGGGAGGGAGTGCTGGACATCCAGTACGGCCAGCCCATCCGGGTTCAGACCAGCCGCCGCAAATTCCTGACCAAAACCGTTCTGCTGGCCACCGGGGCCAGCCACCGCCATCTCAACGTGCCCGGCGAAACCCGGCTGGCCGGCCGCGGGGTCAGTTACTGCAGTACCTGTGACGGTCCGCTTTTCAAGGGCAAACGCGTGGTGATGGTGGGCGGCGGCAACAGTGCCGTGACCGAGGCGTTGCACCTCTTTCACATGGGGGTCAACGTCACCTTAATTCACCGCCGCGACACGCTCCGGGCCCAGGAGTTTCTTGCCCGGCAGCTTGCCGACAACCAGATTCCCGTGCTCTGGAACACGGAGATCCAAGAGATCCGCGGCGAGGACCGCGTGCGTGAGGTGCTGCTTCTCGACAACGTCAAACAGCAGACATCAACCTTTCCGACCGACGGCGTCTTCATCGCCGTCGGCTACGAACCGGCGGTGGAACTGGCCCGCAAGATCGGGCTCGAACTCACCGAGGACGGTTACCTTAAACGGGACAGTCGCCATCGCACCAGCCAGCCGGGCATATACTCGGCGGGGGATGTCGAAGGCGGCTACAAGCAGATCGTGACCGCCTCCGGCCAAGGTGCGGAAGCCGCGATGACGATTTTTGAGGACTTGATCAATCCTTACTGGCTGCGTTGAACCGGAACGCGGCAGCCGCGGGTGGCTAAACCGGCTTCGGAAAGCGCGTGAATTGGCTTTCAGGGCTGCCGCGGCGGATTCAAACCCAGATCGCCCCACGGACATGGCGGTGGGCGGCCTTCTGACCCCTTGAAGACGGTGGATTCAAGCAGCGTGACCGGCGCGAACCATTATCCGGACCGGCCGCGGGTGGCGGTTGGCGCGATCGTTTTCAACGACAGGTGCGTTCTGCTGGTTCGGCGGGGGAAGCCGCCCGCCGAAGGCTACTGGGCCATTCCCGGCGGGAGCCTTGAGATCGGGGAAACCCTCCAGCAGGCCGTCGAGCGCGAAATTCTTGAGGAAACCGGCTTGATCATCCGCGCGCGCGATCCGGTATTCACGTTTGAGGTTATTGAGAGAGACTCGGTCGGGGGTGTCCGGTTTCATTACGTGATTGTGGATCTGCTGGCCGATTTTGTGGAGGGAACCCTTCGTCCGGCAGGTGACGCCGCCGACGCGCGCTGGGTTTCCAGCACGGAATTGGCACAGCTGAAGGTCAGTCGCAGCACACTGGATCTCCTCAGGGACAGGTTCCATTTCGGCGGTTGAGGCAACCGAAAGGATGAGGCAGCGGGCCTTGTTATGGGGCGGGTTCAATTTCGACCCGCCGGTTCTGCTGTCGGCCTTCGGGGGTGTCGTTGGGGGCGAAGGGGTTTTTGGGACCTAGTCCCACGGCGATGAGATGGGAGGCGTTGACGCCTTTTCCGGCCAGATAGCTCTTAATCGAGTTGGCTCTAAACTGGGACACGCTTAGGTTATAGGTGATGGAGCCCACCGAATCCGTGTAACCGTTGATGTTGACCTTCATATCCCGGTGCGATTTTAGGTAGAGCGCGATCTGATCCAGAGCCGCAAGGGCCTCACGGGAGAGTTCGTTGGAATTGTAAGGGAAGAAAATGATGACGCGTCCCCGGACGAAGGGGTTTGCCGCGAGAGTTTCTGAGGAAACGGCTTCCGGTGTGCTTCCGGAGCCGGCGACGGCGACGGGAGGGATCGGCTTCGCAGGGGATAGGGTGTCGGAAGCCTCCTCGTTTTCAGCCGCTGCCGACGGTTCGGACGTCATCTGCCTGCCGGACAATCCCTTGTAGGTCTGAGGTGCGATGTCATCCAGAGACCAGCGCTGGGGATTATCGGAGCGGTACTGATAGATAATGAAGCTGGTGAAACCCAGGAGAAGAAGGAACACCAGTGCCATGGGGATCTTCCAGCTGAAGGCCCTGCTCTGAGACTCCTCTTCAGCCATTCCGGCCGCGGACGGGGCACTCACCCCTGAGGAATTCCCGGTTTGAGCCTTCGTAATCTCCGGCAGGCGCAATTCCTTTTCACATTCCCGGATGATATTGACGTCGATGGATTTCGCACCGGAAGCATACCCGGTTAGAAGCGCGTGGTCGCAAATGATGTTGATCAGCCGGGGATAGCCGCGCGAAAACGTATGAACGCGCCGCATGGCGTCTGGAGTAAAAATTTCCCCGCGGGCGCCGGCCACTTTCAAACGGTGCAGAATGTACTGCGGGGTTTCGGCCTCCATCAGCGGCTCGATATGGTGGCTGACCGTGATTCTCTGGCGGACCGCCTTGCTGCGTTCATCCAATAGAATTCGGTTGAACTCGGTTTGGCCGACAAAGAAGATGTTGATCAGCTTGCGGTTTTCAAGCTCGATATTCGATAGCAATCGGACCTGCTCAAGCATCTCAATCGTCAGCCGCTGAGCCTCGTCAATGATCAGCAACACTTTCTGATGGGCGGAATAGGCCTTCAGCAGGAATTGCTTGAATTCGATCAGGAACTCGCCCTTTGAAGCAAAGCGGCGCTGCATTTGGAATTCTGCGGCCAAGAAATTGAAAAAGTCGATCGCCTCCATACCGGGATCCGGTATGGTCGCCACGATCGCGGCCACGTTGATGTTTTTGACCAGCAGTTTGATCAGGGCCGTTTTGCCGGTCCCGACATCGCCGGTGAGCAACAGGAAGCCCTTGTCCTCCAGAATGCCGTACTTGAGGGTTGCCAGCGCTTCGGTATGCTTTTCCCCCAGCCACAGGAATTTTGGGTCCGTGGTGATCTGAAAAGGTTTATGCGTCAGCTGGTAAAAAGCGAGGTACATTCAGTGCTCGCATGCCGGTGATCGCTCGAAACGTCCCGTTTCAGGGGGCGTAGAAGAATATCGCAAGCGAAGGACCCCTTTTTCACCGACCTCGGATCAAGCCGCGGCCGTAGTAGAAGTAGATGGCGATCCACAGGATGAAAAACAGCAGCAGGTAAGCGGTTCGTTGACGATTGAGCTTTTCCTTGCGCTTGTCGATCAGGTTCACCGAGTTTTTGAGTTCGCGTTTGACGATCTCGAGCTCGTTCATCAAACCCTCTAAATCGGCTGTTTCCGAATAGGAGACCAACCGTTTAGACTTGGCCTCGAAATCGCGCACGTTGTAAGCGTCAAAAATGATCTTTTGTTTTTCCGTTAAATACGATATTTCGTGGATCTCCTTGGCCAGTTCGGAGCAGTAAAATTTCCGATAAGGGTTTTTTTTCGGAACTTCGCCCAGCTGCCGGGTTCTGCGGTCGATCCCGTCGTTCAGCTCAGTTGCTATTTCCTCGAGAATCCGGTCCAGATCCTTGATGGTGCTATGATTTCTCAGCAGGTCTTCACCGGAAAATGCGGAAAAGAAAAAAATCAGCAAGCCGGCCGTCAAGCAGCTGGCGACCACCCTGAAAAGGATGACAAGATCCCGGTTCAACTTGGGCATATTCCGGCTATCCTTTCGCCGCAGCGCCGGCGTTTCAGCGGGGGGCACATAACTGTCTTATATTACATCACAAAATATTTTAAATCCTATCGGAAAGCATGCCGCATGTCAATACGACGACGCACCATTGCCGCAAAGATAGGGTGAAAGTGGTGTCTTCATGGAGCCAATTCAGCATGTTGGGCGTCTTTTAGATTTTGCCGAATCTGATCGACATCGTTGGATTCCCCCATGTGCCGTTCCACCCAGTCGGCGGGTTTGTTGAAGTCGCGCGCCAAGGCTTCGATGGCTTCTTTGAAGCTGTTGTGCCGGGCATCGGATCCGGTCATGTATTTTTGAGGTCGTCGCGGATTGTAGAACTCACTGCCTCCGCCTTGCGGTGGATCTGAGGCTGAAGAGCCTGCAGCGGTCCCCGAGAGACGGGCTGCAAGTTTTTCCCGTACGTCGTTCAATTCATTGCTCTCGCCCATGTTTTCCTCGACCCAGCTGGGAGGGCGGTTAAATTCCTCCGCCAGGGCGGAAATGGCGCCGCGAAAGGTGTCATGGTGTCGTGTTTCACTGCTCCAGTATTTCTGGGGCCGGCGGGGATCGTAGAACAGAATTCCCCCGGGACGTTTTGGTGCAGGAAATGAAACGACCCCGGGTTCTGCCGCAGGGGGGGAGTCCGCGGGGCGCGGTGGTGAGAGTTCAGGCTCTTGCTCTTTTTTTGAAGCCGGTTCCGGCTCCACCGATCGGCCTTTTTCGATTCGCGCCACATCGGCTTTAGGATAAATCAATAGACCCCCGTCATATTCACAGTGGACCTCGTCGTTCTTCTCTAAGGCCTTGCCCCCGCATACGGTCCGCATTCCATCCTTGAAATAAATCGTGTCGGCGCCTTCAGCCCAACCGCGGCAGATGATAACCGGCAGGGCGACAACCACACCCATCCAGAGAGCCAGATGGCGCAACTCACGGGCGCCAAACCGCATATACGTCAGACGAAATCCCATGTTGTGAAGCGTCGCAAAACAGCAAAAAAAGTATTTTGAAGTTTCAGCATAACAGGTTTTGAAACCGAACGGAAGGGCAGGGTATTGAGAAAACGGCCGTAGGTGAAGGTCCAGATGCGGTTTAGGGTCAGGCTGACGGCACGTCGGTTTGGGCTTTCAAGGTGTCTTTAACCGCTCGCAGGAGTTCGTTGCGGTTGATCGGCTTCGAAAGCGTATACGCCGCGCCGAGCTTCTGGGCGCCGCGCAGATAGCCTTCCGGCCGATTCAGTCCTCCGCCGGACATGGCAATGATTCTGACAGCAGGAAATTCCTTCTTGAGCTCAATGATCATACCAATCCCGTCTTTGTTGGGCATGATTAGGTCGGTGATGATCAGGTCTGCCGGGGCTTCGCGAAAATGCCTGATCCCTTCGACCCCGTCGGGAGCCTCGGTCACCGCATAACCGTCGCGTTCCAGAATGAGCCGGATCATGGAGCGAATTTGAGCTTCATCATCAATGATCAGGATGCGTTCCATACATCAAGCACCTTGTTTTCTAAAATATCTACCAACTGAAGAAAAGGAAACCATTAATAATATTACACCACACTTCTTCCAGCGTTTCAACCCCCAGCCTGCGAAGCCATTTGAAATTCACGTGATGTCAAGTTGTTGTGTCCGAGCGGGATCGGCGTGGCCGAGTCCTGAAGGAGAAGCCACTGCGGCAATCCCATTAAGCACCCCATCGAATGCAGTTTGCGATGTCGTCAGTTCCAGACTCCAGAAATGACGGTGTTACAATACGGGCAGTGGTTCGCGCGGATATGATACTCGGGGACATAATAGCCCATGCGTGCGACCAGCAACCGGTTGCAGTTGTGGCAATACGTATGGCTGCCTTCGTGGTGGGGGACGTTGCCGACGTACGCGTAGCGGATACCTTCCTTTAGCGCGATGTCGCGTAAGCGGGTCAGGGTCGATACCGGAGTGGGTGGGAGGCGGTCAAGCTTGTACAGCGGCCAGAAGCGCGAGAAATGCAGTGGGTGGTCCGAGCCGACCTCCTTCAAAATCCACCCGCACATCCGTCGCGTCATGTCATCGTCGTCCACGTAGGTGGGCACCACCAGGTGGGTGATCTCCAAATGGACTCCCTGCTCATGCAGGACCTTCAGCGTGGCCAGCACCGGTGCCAGGCGTCCGCCGTTCAGCTTGCGATAGATCGCCTCGCTGTAAGCCTTGAGGTTGATGTTGGCGGCATCCATCACCCGGCAAAGGTCCAGTAAAGGGTCACGGTTGATGTAGCCGTTTGAGATGAGCAGATTCTTCAGTCCGGCGTCGCGGGCCGAGCGGGCGGTATCCAACATGTATTCATAGAAAGTGACCGGCTCGGAGTAAGTGTAGGCGATGGAAGACGATCCGGACTGCTGGGCGGCCAGGACGGCCGCTTCCGGGAAGAGCTCCCGATGTTGAACTTCGTGAGGCTTGGCCTGGGAGATCTCCCAGTTCTGGCAGTTCAAGCAGCGGAAGTTGCAGCCGGCGGCCGCCAGGGAAAAGCATTTGGTCTGGGGCATGAAATGAAAGAGCGGTTTCTTCTCGATCGGGTCGATGTGCACGGCGCAGGGGTTGCCGTAGGCCAAGCTATAGAGCTTCCCGTCGAAATTAACCCGTGAGCGGCATACGCTGCGGTCGCCTGGCGAGAGCACGCAGTGGTTGGGGCAGATGAGGCAGGCGACACGCTTTTCGTCCAGCACCTGGTAGCCATACCCCTCCCGCGACCATTTCCAGAGTTGTTTCGGGCCATCGCCTTTAAAAACCGTCCCACGG
>Ga0316621_10000135_pt1 | contig 12026 bp, 11 predicted proteins | sample OWC_Aug_OW2_C1_D_2_FD_207664 | JGI IMG/M metagenome (GOLD analysis project Ga0316621, IMG submission 207664) | Wetland soil microbial communities from Old Woman Creek delta, Ohio, United States - OWC_Aug_OW2_C1_D1_C | ecosystem: Environmental > Terrestrial > Soil > Wetlands | place: USA: Ohio... | reverse complement strand
CAGACGCGCGTCGGCCGTCGGGACGTGCGTGTGGCTTCCGACGACGGCCGAGACGCGGCCGTCGAACCACCAGCCGATCGCCTGCTTCTCCGACGTGGCCTCCGCGTGGATGTCGACGAAGACGACCTTCAGCCCCGGGTGCTTCGCCCGCATCTCGTCGAGGCAGGCATCGCCGATCCGGAAGGGAGAGTCGGTGTTCGCCATGAAGACCTGTCCCTGCAGGTTCAGGACGCCGACGGGAATCCCTCCGGCGGTCTCCTGGACGACCCAGCCGTGTCCCGGGTTCCCGGGGGGGTAGTTGGCCGGGCGGAGGAAGTTCGCGATGTCCGAGAGGAGGGGGACGAAGTCCTTCTTGTCCCAGATGTGGTTTCCGGAGGTGAAGACGTCGATCGGGAGCTTCGCGAGATCGGCGAAGAGCTCGGCCGTGACGCCGAAGCCCCCGGCCGCGTTCTCGACGTTGACGACGGTGAAGTCGATCGACTCCCGCCCGATGATCTTCTCGAGGAGCGCCAGCGCCTTCCGGCCCGGCTTGCCGACGACGTCTCCGACGAACAGGAGCTTCATTTCGCCACTTCGACGGCGCGTGTCTCGCGGATGACCGTGATCTTGATCTGGCCGGGGTACTGCAGCTCGGCCTGGATCCGCTTCGCGAGGTCCTTCGACATCCAGAAGCACTCGTCGTCGGTCACCTTCTTCGCATCGACGACGACGCGCAGCTCGCGGCCCGCCTGGATGGCGAAGGTCCTCTCGACCCCCTTCATCCCCTCGGTCATCTTCTCGAGCTTCTCGATCCGCTTCACGTAGGTCTCGAGGATCTCCCGCCGGGCCCCCGGCCGCGCCGCGGAGATCGCGTCCGCCGCGTTGACGAGGACGGCCTCGATCGTCCGCGGCTCGTAGTCGCCGTGGTGGCACTCCATCGCGTGGATGACGGCCTCCGACTCGCCGTACTTCTTCAGGATCTGCCGCCCCAGCTCCAGGTGGGTCCCTTCCTGCTCGCGGTCGATCGCCTTGCCGATGTCGTGGAGGAGGCCGGCCCGCTTCGTCACGGCCACGTTCGCCTTCAGCTCGCTCGCGAGGTGGCAGGCCGCCCAGCCGACCTCCATCGAGTGCTGCAGGACGTTCTGCCCGTAGCTCGTCCGGAACTTGAGCCGGCCGAGGAGCTTGATCACGTCGGGGTGGAGGTCGGGGATACCGAACTCGTAGGCCGCGGCCTCCCCCGCCTGCTTGATGACCTCCCAGAGCTCCGCGCGGACCTTCTCGACGACCTCCTCGATCCGGGCCGGGTGGATCCGCCCGTCCTGGATGAGCCGCTCGAGGGCGCGTCGAGCCACTTCGCGCCGGATCGGGTCGAAGGAGGAGAGGATGACCGCCTCCGGCGTGTCGTCGATGATGATGTCGACGCCCGTCGCGGCCTCGACGGCGCGGATGTTCCGCCCCTCGCGGCCGATGATCCTTCCCTTCATGTCGTCCGACGGCAGGTCGAGGACCGAGACGGTCGTCTCGACGACGTGCTCCGAGGCCATCCGCTGGACCGTCATCGAGAGGAGGCGCTTCGCCTTCTGGTTCGCGTTCTCGACCGCGTCCTCCTCGATGGACCGGATGAGGCCGGTCGCCTCGAGGCGCGCCTCGTTCTCCAGCTCGCGGATGAGGCTGCGCTTGGCGTCCTCGGCCGTGAGGCCGGCGATCTCCTCGAGCTTCCGGCGCTGGGCCGCGACCATCTCCTCGGCGACCTTGGCCGCCTCGGCCTCGATCTCCTCGGCCCGCTTCTCCCGCTTGTCGAGGTTCTTCGAGCGGTTCTCGCTCTCCAGCTCGCGCTTCTCGACGGTCGCCAGCTTCTTGTCGAGCGCCTCCTCCTTCTGGAGGAGCCGCTTCTCGATGTCCGCCAGCTCGGCGCGGCGGCGGGCCGTCTCCTCCTCGAGCGACTCGCGGGCCTTGAGGAGCCGCTCCTTCGCGTCGAGCTCGGCCTTCTGCGCGGCGGCCTCGGCCCTCCGGACTTCCGTCTCGGCGGCGAGGCGGGCCGCCTCCGCGGTCTTCTTCGCCTCGAGCTCGGCCTCGGCCTTCAGGACGTCGGCCGCGCTCTTGGTCTTCAGGACCCAGAGGAAGAAAGCGACCAGGCCGACGAAAACGACGGCCTCGAGGATCGCCAGGATGATTTCGAGCGTCACGGGCATTCCCCCCTCGTTGTTCCTGCTCTCGAGGGGTGACCCGGGCCGGGAAGGTCAGACGGGATTCCGGGGGTCTCTCCGGGCGGATCGTTGACGGGAAAGGCCCCCGCCTCGGCCGTGTGGGCGCTGTCGATTGAACCCTCGTTGATGCAGGGTGGAGCCTCCAGGGCAGTCCATTAGTTCCCCCGAAGGGGCGTCACAGGGCGGCCCGTCAACGAAAGCTCCTCGACGTCTATATCGGTTCAAGGACATAAACCCATTCACGCACCGCGCAGGGCGCCGATCGATTCCTCTCCGGCTTTCGCCGGAACGCCACCGGGAGTTTTCCCCAGGATCTCGTCCAGCCTCTCGACCAGGCGTGTCGCCCGTTTCGCGACGCGCCCCGGGTCACCCTCCGAGAGACGGACTCGGTACTGGTAATAGTCGTCGGCGATGTTGAGCGCCGCGAGGATCGCGATCTTCGTCGCGTCCACCGTCGCCGCCTCCTGCGCCACCTCGCGCATCTTGCGGTCGACGAACGCCGCCAGGTCGTTGATGTACTCGGCATCCGCCGCGGCCCGGACCGAGTAGGTCTGGCCGTAAATCTCGACCTGCGTCGCCTGCGTCTGCTTCTTCATGTCGCCAGCGGTCCCGGCCTGCCGGAACCGCGGCGAGGATATCACGCCGATTCAGCGCTTTGCGGCTTCGCCGCCGCCTTCAGGCGCCCTCGAGGGAGGCGATCAGCTTCTCGATCCGGGCCCGGACGTCGGCGCGCTCCGACTCGTAGCGCTTCAGGAGCCCGGCTGACTCGTCCCCCTTCGCCGCCGTCTTCCGCGCCTCGGCGAGCTCGGCCTTCAGCCGCTCCCGCTCCGCGTCGCCCGCGGCCGCGGCCGCCTTCAGCTTTCCGTTCTCCTCGAGGGCGGACTTGAGCCGCTGCGCCAGCGCTTCGACCCGCTTCTCCAGGTGGTCGAAGACGCTCTCGAGCGGGTCGAGGTCCGCGGACTTCTCGGTCTTGCCTTTCGGCGCGTTGGCGTTCATGCGATCTCGTCCTCCGTTCAGGCGCCCGGCGCGGGAATGCCGTCCACCTTCGTCTCCGGCACCGCGAGGAGCCGGGCTGCCGCCGCGTCGCGCCAGGCGTTGATCTCCTCGCGCGAGAGCGACCGTTCCGGCGCCCCGAACCGCAGCGTCATCGTCGTCTTCACGAATCCTTCGGGGACCCGCGGCCCCCGGTAGCGTCCTTTCGCCTCGACGGCCAGGAGCTCGGCCGGAGCCCCGGCGCGGACGCACGACTCCAGCTCGCGCCACCTGAGGCCGGTCGGGTGCGTCACGGTCAGGTCGACCTCGCTTCCCGGAAGCCTCGCCGGCGCCTCGACGGAGTCGGGGGGCGGCGGCACGCGCGCGGAGAGGAGGCCCAGGTCGAGGTCCGCCACGACCGGGTCGGAGAGGTCCCACGCCGCCGCGAGCGGCGCCGCGAGGACCCCCACCCAGCCGAGCCGGCGCCCGTCGGCGCCGAGGACCGCCGCGGCCCGCCCCGGGGCGAGGAAGGGGAACGAGGCCGCCGCGAGGACGGGGTCCGGGAGGCCGAGCCCCCGGAAGAGGGCCGTCACCGCGCCGGAGCCGTCGAAGAAGTCGATGGGACGCGCTTCCTCCGACCAGTGGGCGCGCCGCGAGCCGTGGAGGAGGAGGGAGACCCGTCGCTCCTCGCGGATCCGCTCCTCGAGGCTCCCCGTCGTCCCGATCCGGCCGTAGGCGTGCCCGACCTCGAAGAGGCCGAGGTCCCGGACGGCCCGCCGGACGTTGTGGCGCGCGCTCTGAAGGAGGCCGATGACGGGCGTCGCGCGCATCGTCGAGAAGGGCTCGGCGAGCGGGTTCTCGAGGAGGACCGGGCCGCCCGGGGCCGCCGGCTCGAACGGCCGGTTCTCCTCCGCCGAGACGAAGGAGTAGGTCGAGGCCTCCAGAAGCCCCCCGGCGACGAGGAGGTCGCGGACCCGGTCCTCGAAGGCGAAGGCCCGCTTCTCCTTCGACGGGACGAAGGGAGCCGGCAGCGTCTCGGGGAGGCGGTCGTATCCCTCGCAGCGGATCGCCTCCTCGATCAGGTCGACCTCCGACTCGACGTCGATGCGCCACGACGGGACGACGACGCGGAAGGCGCCGTCGCTCTCGACGGGGTGGAAGCCGAGCTGCGCGAGGATCTGCTCGCAGCGGAGGGCCGGGATCGTCATCCCGAGAAAGGCGTGGAGATGGACGATCCGGAGCGTGAGCGGCCGGGCGTCCTTCACCCGCGGGCGGACGTCGATGACCCCCTTCGCGACGGTCCCTCCGCCATCCGCGACGATGAGGCGCGCCGCCCGGTCGAGGCCGTCGACCGTCGCCTCGGGGTCGGTCCCCCGCTCGAAGCGGTGCGAGGCGTCCGTGTGCATTCCGAGGAGGCGCGCTCCGCGCCTCACGGCGCCGGGGTCGAAGTGGGCCGACTCGAGGAGGATCCGCTTCGTGAACGGGGAGATCGCGGTCTCGAGCCCTCCCATGATGCCGGCCAGCGCGACCGGCCTCTTCGCGTCGGCGATGACGAGGTGCTCCGGCGAGAGCTTCCGCTCCACCCCGTCGAGCGTCACGAGCGTCTCGCCCGGGCGGGCCCTCCGGACGACGATCGTCGGCAGGCCGTCCTCCCCCTTCTCCAGCTTGTCGAGGTCGAAGGCGTGGAGCGGCTGGCCGATGTCCCAGAGGACGTGGTTCGTGGCGTCGACGGGGGAGGAGATCAGGCCGGCGCCCAGCGCGGCGAGGCGCTCCCCCACGGCGGCGCCGACCGGCCGCACGGCAAGCCCTTCGACGACGCGCGCCGAGTAGCGGTCGCAGAGCTCCGGCTCCTCGATCACGACCTTCGCGCGCGACGCCGCCGGCGTCGCCCCCTCGGCCACCGCGCGCCCCTCCTCCGGGTCGTGGAACTCTCGCCGGAGGGCGACGGCCGCCTCGCGCGCGAGCCCCCGGTGGTTCATGGCGTCGGGGCGGTTCGCGGTGATCTCGACGTCGAGCACGGCCCGCGGGCCGTCCCCTTCGACGGTCTCGACGACGAAGCCGATGGCCGTCAACCTTTCCCGGAGGCGTGCCGTTTCGGGGGGCGCTCCCGGAAGGTACGACGCGATCCACTCCTGACGGAACTTCATGCCGTCACCAGGTCCTCGAGAGGAAGCGGACGTCGTTCTCGAAGAGGAGGCGGAGGTCCGGGATGCCGTAGACGAGCATCGCGATCCGGTCGATCCCGCCGCCGAAGGCGAAGCCGCTGAACCGTTCCGGGTCGATCCCCCCGTTCGCCAGGACCTTCGGGTGGACCATCCCGGCCCCCATGATCTCGATCCACCCCGAGCCGGAGCAGACGCGGCACCCCTTCTGGTCGCAGAAGACGCACGAGACCGCCACGTCGACCCCCGGCTCGACGAAGGGGAAGAAGGTCGGGCCGAAGCGGATCTTCGCCTTCGCCGAGAAGAGCTGGCGGAAGAAGGCCGCAAGGGTCCCCTTCAGGTCGGAGAAGGTGATGCCCTCGTCCACCGTCAGTCCCTCGACCTGGTGGAAGACCGGTGAGTGTCGCGGGTCGATGGCGTCCTTCCGGTAGACGCGCCCCGGGATGACGATCCGGATCGGCGGCTTCTGGGTCAGCATCGTCCGGATCTGGACCGGCGACGTGTGCGTCCGGAGGAGGAGCCGGTCACGGCCCTCCCCGCCGTCCTTCACGAAGAAGGTGTCGAACTCGTCGCGGGCCGGATGGTCGGGAGGGAAGTTCAGCGCCTCGAAGTTGTGCCAGTCGGTCTCGATGTCGGGCCCGTCGGCGACCTCGTAGCCGAGACCGCGAAAGGCGTCCTCGATCCGCCGCCGGACCACGGTCAGCGGGTGGAGGCGGCCGACGGGAGGGACCCGCGGCGGGAGCGTGACGTCGACGGCCCGCGCCGCCTCGGCGGAGGCGTGAGCCCGCTCCTCGGCCGCGGACTCGAGCCGCTTCAGCGTCTCCTCGACCTCCGCCTTCAGCGCGTTCACCTTCGCGCCGAAGGCGGCCTTCTCCTCCTTCGGGACGTTCCGGAGCTCCGAGAGGAGCCCCGTCACGATCCCCTGGCTCCGGCCGAGCCACCTCACGCGGAGCGCCTGGACCGCCTCGACGGACGTCGCCTCGACGGCCTCCGTCCGGAAGCCGTGGAGCCGATCGTCGACGGGGTGGCCCGGCGCTTCGGTCAACGCGATGAGGTCAGGCGCCGGCGGGAGCGGGGGCCGAGAGCGCGCTCTTGGCCGAGGCCACGAGCGAGGCGAAGCCCTTCGGGTCCTCGACGGCGATCTCGGCGAGCATCTTCCGGTTCACGTCCGAGCCCGCTTTCTTCAGCCCGGCCATCAGCTTCGAGTAGCTGATGTCGTGCATCCGGGCGGCCGCGTTGATCCGGACGATCCAGAGCCCGCGGAACTCGCGCTTCCTCTGCTTTCGGTCGCGGGTGGCGTAGACGAGCGAGCGCTCGACCTGCAGCTCGGCGATCCGGAAGCAGTTGTGCTTGGTTCCGTAGTAGCCCTTCGCCAGCTCGAGCACGCGCTCCCGGCGGTTCTTTCTCTTGGGTCCACGCTTGACGCGAGGCATCGTCGTATCTCCTTATCTTCCGGTGCTCACGCGTACGGGAGCATGGTTCGGACCACGCGCGTGTCGGCCTTGGAGACGAGCGTCTCCTGGTCGAGCTGGCGCAGGCGCCCGGAGTTCTTCTTCGTGAGGATGTGCCGCTTCATCGCGTGGCTCCGCTTGAACTTGCCGGTGGCGGTCTTGCGGAACCTCTTGGCGGCTCCCCGGTGGGTCTTTCGCTTCTGGGTGGCCATCTGAAAACGCTCCTTCGCGCGGGATGTCAGTGCTTCTTCGCCGGACCGAGGATCAGGTGCATCCGGTTTCCCATGATCTCGTGGCCCCCCTCGGAGTGGGCCTTCCCCTCGAGATCGGCGATGAGGCGGTCGAGGACCTTCCGTCCGTTCTCCATGCGCGACATCTCGCGCCCCCGGAACTGGACGGTCGCCTTGACCTTGTCCCCCTCGGCGAGGAACCGGACGATGTTCTTCAGCTTGAAGTCGTAGTCGTGGTCGTCGATGTTCGGCCGGAACTTGACCTCCTTGATCTGGGTCACCTTCTGCCGCTTCTTCGACTCGTGCTCCTTCTTCTTCTTCTCGAACGTGAACTTGCCGTAGTCCATCACCTTGCAGACCGGGGGATCGGCCTGCTCGGCGATGACGACGACGTCGAGCCCCTCCTCGCGCCCCTTCGCGAGGGCCGTCTGGGGATCGACGACCCCCACCTGCTCCCCGTTGGAGCTGATCAGCCGCACCTGGGGGAAGCGGAGGACGTACTCGTTGATCGGGGCGTTCTTGGTCGGGGGGATCCGGGGACCACCTCTGAAGAATGCGATGGGAATCTCCTCCTTACTGTTTGCGAGCCGTTGACGTTTCGTGCCACGAGAGTGCGCGGGACACGACGGCGCCCGTCATTCTTCCGATCAGGCTCTCGAGCGAGAGGTTCTTCTCTTCCTTCCCGTGGCGGAGGCGGAGCGAGACCGTCCCCGCCGCGGCCTCCTTCTCCCCGACGACGAGGAGCGCGGGAACCTTCGCGAGCTCGCCGTCGCGGATCTTCGCGCCGAGCTTCTCGTTCCGGAGATCGCCCGTCGCCCGGAGCCCGGCCGCGGAGAGCCTGCGGAGCGTCTCCCCGGCGTAGGCGTTCGCCTTCTCCGAGACCGGGACGACGCGCACCTGCTCCGGGGCGAGCCAGAACGGGAAGTCCCCGCCCGTGTGCTCGATCAGGATCCCGAAGAAGCGCTCCAGCGACCCGAGGATGGCGCGGTGGAGGACGACGGGCCGCTGCTTCGAGCCGTCCTCGGCCGTGTAATGGAGGTCGAACCGCTCGGGGTTCGAGAAGTCGACCTGCAGGGTCCCGAGCTGCCACGGGCGCCCGATGGCGTCCGTCACCTGGAAGTCCAGCTTCGGCCCGTAGAAGGCCCCGTCGCCGTGGTTCACGTCGTACGACCAGCCGGCGAGCGTCGCGGCCCGCTTCTCGAAAGCCTGCGCGAGCGCCCTCTCGGCCTTGTCCCAGTTCCCGACGGCGCCCATGAACTTCTCCGGGCGCGTCCCGAGCCCGACCTTCACCTCGCCGAACCCGAACGTCGCGTAGACCTCGTGGATGAAGTCGAGGAACCGGTCCATCTCGGCCGGCATCTGGTCCAGCGTCACGAAGATGTGGGAGTCGTCCTGGCAGAACGTCCGCACGCGCGTGAGGCCCTGCGTCACGCCCGAGCGCTCGTACCGGTGGAGCCGCCCGAAGTCGGCGAATCGGACCGGGAGGTCGCGGTACGACCAGGCGTGCGAGCCGTACATCAGGAAGTGCCCGGGGCAGTTCATCGGCTTGACGCCGTACTCCCGCTCGTCCACCTCCGTGAAGAACATGTTCTCGCGGTAGTTGTCGTAGTGCCCCGACTGCTTGAACAGCTCCACGTCGAAGATCTGCGGCGAGATGACCTCCTGATAGCCGTACTTCACGTACAGCTCCCGCATGAACTGGACGAGGAGGTTGTAGACCGTGGCCCCCTTCGGGAGGAAGAAGGGAGACGCCGGGGCCCACGGGTGGAGGACGAAGAGCGACAGCTCCTTCCCCACCTTCCGGTGGTCACGGGCCTTCGCCGCCTCCACGCGGGCCAGGTGCTCGTCCAGCTCCTTCTGCGAGAGGAACGACGCCCCGTAGATCCGCTGGAGCATCGGGTTCCGCTCGTCTCCCTTCCAGTAGGCGCCCGCCGCGTGCGTCAGCTTGAAGACGCCGAGCTTCCCCGTCGACGGGACGTGCGGGCCGCGGCAGAGGTCGATGAAGTCGGCCTGCCGATAGCAGGAGACCGTCCCGTCCGGGATGCCCGCCACGATCTCGACCTTCAGGGGGTCGCCCTGAGCCTCGAAGATCTTCTCGGCCTCGCTCTTCGGCATCTCGAGCCGGACGATCTCGTTGTCCTCGGCGACGATCTTCCGCATCTCGGCCTCGATCCTCTCGAGGTCCTCGGGCGTGAAGGGGCGGCCGGGGTCGAAGTCGTAGTAGTAGCCGCTCTCGATGGCCGGGCCGATCCCGATCTTCACGCCGGGGAAGAGGCGCTTCACCGCGTTCGCCGTCAGGTGGGCCGTCGAGTGGCGGTAGAGCTCGAGCGCGTCGGCGTGCTTCGGCGTCACGACCTCGAACGGGCCGGAATCGGTCAGCGGACGCGAGAGGTCGAGAACCTGCCCCGCCAGCGTCACGGCGAGGGCGTCCTTGGCCAGCCGCGGCCCGATCGACTCGGCGACCGTGCGGCCGGTCGTCCCCTTCGGGACCTCTTTCACGGACCCGTCGGGAAGCGTCAGGCGGATGACATCGCTGGCGGTCGTGGCGGCGGCGGCGGACATGGCTCGACCTCTCCTTTCTCTCTCCGGAAGGAGGCGAACCGGGATGGCTTCGGGGGGCTCTCGGGGGAGGGGATGGTAGGCGCTAGCGGACTCGAACCGCTGACCCCTTCCGTGTGAAGGAAGTGCTCTACCGGCTGAGCTAAGCGCCTGCGGAACGGATGCCGCGCATGTCCGGCCGGCGGATGGTAGGCGCGAGCAGGATCGAACTGCTGACCCCTACCGTGTCAAGGTAGTGCTCTCCCACTGAGCTACGCGCCTTCTTCCGTCGTCCGGGGGCTGCCGGCGGGAGACCCGAAGGGGTGCTTTCATCCCCGCCCTCGACCCGGATCGTCTTCTCCAAAGAGCAGTTCCCGGCTTTCGCCGGAGCCGCGGAGGATAGCACAGGGACGGCCGGAACCGGCCTTCAGCCCCCTTCGGAACCCCCTCCGGCCGCCGCGTGCCGCTCCGCGGCGCTCGCTCCCAGATAGAGGACCGGAATCAGGAGGAAGACGGCCCAGGCGAGGCGGACATCGAGGAACCCGGCCGCGGCGCCCAGGAGGTAGAGCGCCGCCCCGGCTGCGCTCCGGCCCTCGGCCGCCCGGCGGACACGCATCGGCATCGGGGGGACGTGCCCGCGCCGGGCCGTCACCCCCCGGAGAAGGAGAAACGTCAGGCCGATGACCGCCATCGAGACGCCGAAGACGGCGAGGGCCGTCGTCTCCCGCGGGTACTCCCCGAGAAGCGCCGTCGGGAACGGCAGGAAGGAGAGGGCGAGAAGGAACAGGGCGTTCAGGAAGAGAAGGCCCCGGTCCACCTTCCCGACCGTCGACAGGAAGTGGTGGTGGTTCACCCAGTAGATCGCCGCGAAGACGAAGCTGAGGGCCCAGGTCAGGACCTTCGGCGCGAGGGCGGCGACCGCGGGCCACAAGTCCCCCGCCGCGTGGCCGTGCGGGAGCTGCGGCACCTTGATCTCGAGGACGAGGAGGGTGACGACGATGGCGAAGACGCCGTCGCTGAAGGCTTCGAGGCGGGCCTTGCTCACGGACGGGGCCTCAGCGGCCGAGGGTCTCGATGACGAGACGCGCCGTCTCGGCGCCGGAGAAGTTCTGCTGCCCCGTCACGAGGTTCCCGTCCCGGACGGCGAAGCCCTTCCAGGCTCCGGCCTGGACGTAGTTCGCGCCGAGCTTCTTCATCTCGTCCTCGATCCGCCACGGCATGAGGTTCTTCTCCTTCGGGAGGAGGCCCATCGACCAGACGGCGTTGTCGGCGAAGTCCTCCTCGACGTTCGCGAAACCGGTCACCGTCTTCCCCTTCGCGAGGAGCTCGCCGCCCGCCAGCTTCGCGTACCTGAGGATGGCCACACCGTGGCAGAGAGCGGCGGCGAGCTTCCCCGCCTCGAAGAACTCGACGAACCTCTTCCGGAGAGCGACCGCCTTGTCGAACGTGAACATCGGCGCCTGGCCGCCGGCGACGACGATCGCGTCGAACCGCGCCACCTCGAGGTCCGCGACCTTCTTGGTCGCCTTCGTGAGCGCGAGCAGCTCCGGCCTGTTCACGAAGCCGAGCGTGATCAGGTCGCTCGCGGAGTAGCCGCTCGCGTCGCGCGGGTCGCTCATGGCGTCGGGCTCGCAGGCTCCTCCGTCCGGGCTGAAGATCTCGACCTCGTAGCCCGCCTCGGTGAACTCGTACCAGGGATGGGTCAGCTCGCTCCACCAGAAGCCGACCGGCCAGCCGGTCGAGGTGGAGACGGCGGGGTTCGAGATGACGATGGCGACGCGCTTCTTCGCGCGCGGGTTGAAGACATTCGCGTTCCTGAGACTCATCGGGTTCCTCCTGATGGACCTCTCTACGCGGTGCGCGTGAAAGTGGATTACTATACGGTAAAGTAAATGAAGTCAAGAGCCCCCCGCGGCCGCCCCCGGGACCCGAAAGTCGATGACGCGATCCTCTCGGCCGCCCTCGGGCAGATGGGAGCCTCGGGGTACGCGGGCATGTCGATGGACGCCGTGGCGGCAGCCGCGGGCGTCACGAAGCCGACCCTCTACCGCCGGTTCCGGAGCAAGGCCGACCTCGCGACGGCCGCCCTCTCGGCCTTCCGGGCGGCCGAGCCGCCCCCGGCGACGGGCCGGACGCGGACGGACCTCGTCCAGTACCTCGCGAACTTCCGGCGCTCCCTCCTCCGCCCGAACGGGATGTCGACGCTCGGAACCGTCCTCGCCGAGGAGCACCGGACGCCGGAGCTGATGGCGCGCTTCCGGGAGCGGGTGGTCGCCCCCCGGCGTGCCGGCCTCCGGGCGATCCTCGAGAAGGGCGTCTCGAAGGGCGAGGTGCGCCGGGGCGCCGACCTCGATGCCGCGGTGAACCTCCTCGTCGGCTCCTTCTACGCGCGCTACCTGACGGGCGAAGGCGTTCCCCCCGGCTGGCCCGAGCGGGCCGTCGCGGCGGTCTGGCCCGGGCTTCGGGCCGGATCCGGGGGGAGGCGCG
>Ga0316621_10000132_pt1 | contig 12075 bp, 10 predicted proteins | sample OWC_Aug_OW2_C1_D_2_FD_207664 | JGI IMG/M metagenome (GOLD analysis project Ga0316621, IMG submission 207664) | Wetland soil microbial communities from Old Woman Creek delta, Ohio, United States - OWC_Aug_OW2_C1_D1_C | ecosystem: Environmental > Terrestrial > Soil > Wetlands | place: USA: Ohio... | reverse complement strand
CCGCAGCCGACCTGGAGGCGCTGCGGCGCCTGGGCGAATGCGGGGTCGTGCGCGTGCTCGCGACCGGCCGCTCGCTCTTCTCGTTCGAGAAGGTCCGGACCCCCGACCTGCCGCTCGACTACCTGGTCTTCTCGACCGGCGCGGGCCTGGCGGAGCTCCCCTCAGGCCGCATCGTCCGCGCGCAGTCGCTCGACCCGGCCGAAGTGCGCCGCGCCTGCGAGGTGCTGCGGGCGTTGGGACTCGACTTCATGGTGCAGCGCCCGATCCCGGAGACGCACGCGTTCGGCTTCCACGCGAGCGGGCGCCCCAACCCGGACTTCGACCGGCGCATCGCGCTCTACGCGCGCTTCGCCTCCCCGCTCGACGGCGACGCTGCCGGCTTCGGTCCGGCCACCCAGTTGGTCGCGATCTTGCCGCCGGAGGCACCCCCGGAGGCGCTGCCCGAGGTGCGCCGGCTGCTCCCGGAGCTGACCGTCATCCGCACCACCTCGCCGCTCGACCACCGCTCGACCTGGATCGAAATCTTCCCGGCAAGCGTCTCGAAAGGCCGCACGACCAACTGGCTTGCCGACCGGCTCGGCATCCCGCGGGCGCGCACGGCGTCGGTCGGAAACGACTACAACGACCTCGACCTGCTCGACTGGTCCGCAACCCGCTTCGTCACCGCCAACGCCCCGCCCGACCTGCGGCAGCGCTACCCGGCGGTCGCCTCGCACGACGAAGGCGGGGTGAGCCAGGCTGTCAGCCTTTGGATAAAAAAACTTGCCATCGAGCCTTAACCGCGGGCCTTGGGTCAATCGAGTCAACAATGCAGCAACCTTATTTCCGCAGTGCATCATCGCGGGTCATGGCTTGGGGCAGACTACGTCGCCTCTGTCTCTTTCGCGGCATTGGGTGGATCTGCCGATCATGGTGGTGCCGACGCCAGCAGGCGCGCGAGGCCGGGAAGCGAAATGGCCTCGATGTCGTTGCCCAGAGGGAACGACTCCTCACCCGGGTAGACCACGAAGCACCGCTCGGGCGAGAGGTCCCCGCAGGCGCTGTAGAAGCCTTTCTCCGGGCGGGGCGCCAGACTGCGTTTGACTTCGACCGCCCAGAGGCGGCCGCCCGGAAAGTGCAGCACCAGATCGATCTCAGCGCCTCCGCTGGTTCGGTAGAAGAATCCCTGCGTCCCCTCCGAGGCCGCTGCCAGAAGCTGCTCCACGACAAACCCCTCCCAGCTCGCGCCCACCACCGGGTGGGACACCAGCGACTCCTTGTCGCCTATGCCCAGCAGGGCGTGGACCAGGCCGCTGTCGCGTATGTAGACCTTCGGCGACTTGACCAGGCGCTTGCCGACGTTGGCGTGCCAGGAAGGGAGCCGGCGCACCAGAAGCAGGTCCACCAGCAGGTCGATGTAGCCGCCCGCGGTTTTGACATCCACCCCCAGGTTGCGGGATAGCTGCGCGACGTTGAGGACGCCACCCTGGTGGTGGGCCAGCATGGTCCAGAAACGGCGCAGGCGCTCGGCGGCGAGGCGCGGACCGAACTGCGGGATGTCGCGTTCCAGGTAAGCCCGGATGAAATCCTGCCGCCATCGCAGGCTGCGGGTGTTGCTGGGGGCCAGGAAGCTTTCGGGGAACCCGCCCCTCAGCCACAGCCTGTCCCGGTCCGCTGACGTCGCGCCGACTTCGAGGACGTCGAAGGGATTCAGCTCCATGTAACGGACGCGCCCGGCGAGGGTTTCTCCGGACTGAAGCAGCAGGTCGAGCGATGCGGAGCCGAGAAGCAGATAAAGCCCGCTACGCCGACCCGCGCGCCGCGCCCGGTCGATCAGCCCGCGCAAGACGGGAAATAACCCGGGCGCGCGGTGGATTTCATCCAGGACGACGAGCTGGTGCAGATGGTCGGCCAGGTACAGCTCCGGTTCGGCAAGCTTAGCTCGGTCCTGCTCCGACTCCAGGTCCAGATACAGCGCATCGCGTCTTTCTGCCAGGGCCAGCGCGACGGTGGTCTTGCCCGCCTGGCGGGGTCCGAGCAGCACGACGGCGGGCACTTCGGCAAGGCACTGCTCGATTTCAGGAGAGATACGGCGTGGCTTCATGTTTGCAATTATGGACCAGGACTCCATGAATTGCAAGGATCACAGCTGGCTCCGGCCTCCCGGATTATTTTGTCGGTTTTGCGGCCAACCTATTAGCACATTGCGCATGGAGTTGACGGCGGCAGCGTTTTCAAAAGAGCTGGGCCCAGGCCAGTACGGGGTTGGCAAAGCGGTCGCCCCGAGGAGATACATGTGGTTAATCCTGAAAGAAATGCACCATTGCATGCCTGTCCCGTATATTCCCCATTTCTCAGGCACCCGGACGGTCGGTATCCGCTAATCACGCCTACGAAGAAAATTGTGCCCCGAGCTCTCATGACGTTGCGCCCCGAAAGATTATTGGATGACCTCGTCCGCCAGCATGAGAAGTGCCGGGGGAATGGTTAGCCCGATGGCCTCGGCAGTCTTGAGATTGATGATCAGGTTGAATTTGATTGGCTGCTCTACCGGAAGATTGCCTGGATTGGCCCCGTTCAGGATCTTGTCCACATAATAGCCGATGCGCCGGATGTAGGCAAGGCTATCCGTAGAATACGACATGAGCCCTCCGGCATCGACAAATCGTCTGTCTTGGTAGATAGATGGGAGCCGGTGCTGCGCAGCGAGCTCGGCAATCCGGCGTGGGTGATCCCCCGTGTTATACAAGGGCGTCGGCTCCACAAAAAGGGCTTCTTCGCCTGCCTTGGTCATCGCGGCAAAGGCTTCTGCGACCTCTTTACCTTCGGTGGCATAAACCTGCAGCTTTAGTCCGAGCGTTTGCGCTGCGGGATCCAAGTATCGGCTCTTCCAGCTGTCTCTGTCAGGGCCCGCAGGGGCGAGAATGCCCACGCGGGAGAGATTAGGGACGGCTTCCTTGAGCAACTGCAGACGCTTTCCCTCCATTTCAGCGAGCGTGTCTGCCACCCCTGTGACGTTTCCGCCTGGACGGGCAAGACTTTCAACAAGGCCACGTCCAACAGGATCAATGACGCCTGCCATCACAATGGGGATGATGCGGGTGGCCTGCTTGGTTGCTCGCACCTGTGTTGTGCCTATGACAACCATGAGGTCAGGCTTGAAACTCACGAGTTCAGCAGAGAGAGACAAGGCGCGATCATCTTGCCCCTCTGTCCACCGGCACTCCAAGACGAGGTTCCGACCTTGGACATACCCATGCTCGCGTAGACCTTCGAGAAACGCCCGCCAGTAGGGATTGCCCCCTTTTGGGCAATTCCGGGGGTCTCGTTCATAATCCCCAGGGGAGATTGCGAGATGCCCGATACGATAGACTTTCCCGGGCTGTTGCGCTTCGGACGCGTAGGGCTCCATCAGGATTGCGAGGGCAAGGAAGACACTTAATAGGATTTGTCTACCCTTCATAAACAACCTCGTACTTTAGCTCATGCACCATGGGCCACAACAAGTGTGGAAAAACCCAGGGATCTGAAAGAATTTTCTCCAACAGATTCTAAATTAGATTTGGGCGTCCTCCTTATCCCGCCATATCTCTAATACGGTTATATCATCGTTGGCAGGTGTATTTCCTTGCCATCGACGCACGAATTCCAAAAGACCCTTACCATAAGGAGGTCCTTTTGAATTGGTTAGGCAGTCGACCAAGCGACCATTGCCGAGGAGTTCCATATTCTCATTCCGCGCCTCGATAGCCCCATCTGAATAACAGAGCACCGACTCGCCTGCAGCGAGTAAGATTTCACTTTTTTTGTATCGGGCATCCGGCGTTGCGCCCAGAGATATTCCACTTGATGGACACATCTTGCGAATGCCACTTTCGCCTATCCACAACGGTGGCAAATGCCCTCCAACGATGATCTGCGCCCTTCCGGAATCAGGCCAATACCTTGCAAGAACGATCGTTATGAAAAACCCTTCTTCGGACATTAACCGATAGGTGCTGTTATTGATGCTTTCCATCAGCTTTTCAACTTCGCTCTCCAGTTGCGCTTCGCTGCGGATTTTGGTTGACAATGCCGCCATTATTAAAGCTGCCGGAACACCCTTGTCGGAAACATCAGCAACATAGGCCAACACGCTTCCATCTGAAAGGGGAATGACATCGTAAAAATCGCCCCCGACATATGCAGCCGGGACTGAGATTCCCCAGATATGGCTGCCGCCCTTCAGTTCCGGCATTTTGGGCCAAAACAAGGACTGGATCTTAGTTGCAGTCTCAAGTTGAAACTTCAGCTGCGCTGATTGCTCATGAACTTTGTCGTGCAATTCCTTGATCCGGAGCATCGATCGGACCCTGGAGACCAGTGCCGCATGGTCCACAGGTTTGGTCAAATATTCATCTCCACCCGCTTCAAGTCCGGCTACGATATCCTTTGATTCCGCTTTGGCGGTGACCATAATGATCGGCATAAAGGGCAGAGAGGGATCTGATTTGATGCGACGGCAAACGGCAATGCCGTCCATCTTCGGCATCATGATATCGAGCAGAATCAAATCCGGCAGATGGTCCCTGGCCATCCGGAGTCCCGCTTCGCCGTCCATGGCGGTAATGATGTTATACTTGTTGGCAGCCAGGCGCGTCTGGAAGATTTCCACATTCGTCGGGTTATCATCCACGATCAGGATGAGGGGTGGCGACTTCATGTTTGTCCCTGCTCCATCTTCATGGGAGATATTCTCGAATCTTCGATAGAATATCACGGGGACTGAAGGGCTTCGCTACGTAAGCGTCGCAACCCGCCTCAAACGCTTTTACGTCATCTCCGCTCAGCGCATAGGAGGTCACCACGATAATCGGAATCTTCCGGGATTCCGAATTCGCCTTTATCCGTCGCGTCGCCTCGTAGCCGTCGATGCCGGGCAACTGGATATCCATAAGGATCAAATCCGGGCGGAAGGTCTCAGCTGCGCTCACCCCATCGATCCCGTCTTCCGCCTCGATCACGTCGTATCCCTTACTCGTGAGGAGGTCCCGCAGAATGCGCCGATTGTCCTCATTGTCCTCGATCATCAGAATCCGCTTGCCCATGCCACCCCCTTGGTCGCTCCGTTCGAAATGGAATCGTAAATGAGAAAATGGACCCCTTCCCTGGGGTGGAGTCTACCCAGATGCGCCCACCGTGCATCTCGACAATGCGCTTAGAGATGGAGAGCCCCAAGCCCGTGCCTCCCTTCTTCCGTGTGCTGGTGCTGTCCACCTGGTGGAACTCTTCGAAGATTTTGGCCTGATCCGGCGGAGGGATGCCGGGCCCCGTGTCCGACACCACCACCAGAAAAGCGGTGTCGAAGGCCTTGGCCTCGATATCGACTTCGCCGGCCTCGGTGAACTTGATTGCGTTGCCGACGAGATTCAGGAGCACTTGATTGAGGCGCCGCTCATCCCCGTACCCCGTTGGTAGGTCCGGGACGACGGTGGTTTTCAACACCAGCCCCTTTTCGGCCGCCAGCGCCTCCACCCCCGTGAAGACCGTCTGCACGACGTCGTGCATCGAGTACTCACTCAGAGAGAGCGTCAGTTGTCCCGCTTCGATCTTAGACAGGTCGAGGACGTCATTGATCAGGGCGAGGAGGTGGCGCCCGCTCTGCTCCAGACGTGCTAGCACGTCCCGTACCTTCTCCGACACGTCACCGTAGATATTGTCCAGGATCAGCTCCGTGTATCCTAGAATCGCGTTCAGAGGAGTCCGGAGTTCATGACTCATGTTGGCCAAGAACTGAGATTTGTGCTTGCTGGCAGTCTCCAAATCGCGCCCCTTCTCCTCCACCTCGCGAAAGAGCCGGGCGTTCTCCATGGCCATGACCGACTGGGTCGCAAAGGTCTGGAGCAAGTTCACGACCTCGGTCGAAAACTTGCAGGGCTCCCTACACCAGACAACCAAACCGCCTAAGATTCGCTCCTCACGCAGGAGCGGCACGGCCAGGAGGGAACGATAGCCCAGCCGGACCAAAATGGGCCGGAGGTGCGTGGCGCCGTAATCGTGGTCGTCCAGAATGTCGGACACTTGAAAGGGGGCCCGGATGACCGCTGCCCGCCCGATCGCAGCCTCTCCCAGGCGGATCGGTGTTCCTCGAACGGCCTCAAACAGCTCTTCCTCCATCTGATGGGTAACACGCGGGTGAAACTCCTGCCTGGCCTCGATATACTCGTAGACAACCCCACCGGCCGTTCCCGATAACTGGACCGCCCGGGTGACAATGGTGGTGAGCACCGCCTCCAGATTGAGGGTCGAGCTGAGGGCCTGACCGACCTCCCAAAGCGCTTTCAGCTTCTTCAGGGCCTCCGTCAGCTCCCGCGTCCGGGCCTCCACTTTCTGTTCAAGATTAGCGTGTGATTCTTGGAGCCGGGCGGTCATTGCATTGAATTCGTTCGCCAGCAACTCCAGCTCGTCCCCCGTCCGAACCTCGATTCTGTGATCCAGAGCGCCGGTCCCGATCCGGGCTGCGCCGGCGTGAAGCGCCTGGATGGGCTGGACGATTTTTCGCGCCAGGAACAAGCTGGCTGCTACGGACATGCATAAGCCGACCAGCAAAATGGCCAGAGTACCGATGATCGAATCGTATAGCGGGGCAAAGGCCTCGCTGACGGGCTGCTCCACCAGAACCGACCACCCCAGGAGAGCGATCGGCGCGGATCCGGCCAGCACCAAATCCCCGCGCAGATCCTGTCCGATCCCGGCCTCGATCGCATCTTCACCTGGCTTTTGCAGGTTCACGAGGGCCTCCCGAACTTGCGGTAATCGCGAGAGGTCGGTCTTTTGGAGCACCAGACTGATATCCGGGTGGGCGATAAGAGTGCCGCCTGCATCCACCACGTAGGCATACCCCTTCCGCCCGGCCTTGATCTGGGAAACCACGTCCCAGACGAGCTTCAGGTTCAGCTCCGCCACGCTGACACCGGCGCTCGGGCCCTGCCACTTCAAGGCCAATGTCATGTACGGCTCGGATTTCTTGAAAAAATACACCGGGCTGAAGTAGATATGGGCCTTCATGGCGTGGAGGAACTTCGGATCGGCTGAGTGGTCTTTCTGACTCCTCACCTCGTCTATTCCCAGCCGCGACACTCGGAGCTGTTCCCTGCCTTTTCCATCCAGGTAGCTGACCTCGGAGATGGATGGGGCCTGCCTTAGAAGCCTGAGTAAATCCAATCGACGCTGCTCAGCCACCTGCTCCTGCGCCATGAAAATGGGCCGCGAGGCCCATCGGACCTGCCACTCGATCTGGCGAATGAAATGCTCGATTCGAAGGGCCGCGCCCGTCGCTTTCTCTCTTTGAAGCCGCAGCATGGCAGCCTTGTTGTCCCGATAGGACATGTACAGCTCCATCATGCCGCGGGCGATCAGCATGCCGCCGATAAAGGCTATGAGGACGATAACGTATTTGCGGAAAAGCGTGCCCCGAGTTCTCATGGCTTTGCCTTCCGACATCGTTTCAGTTGATGACCTCCTCCGCCAGCATGAGAAGCGTCGGGGGAATGGTCAGCCCGAGGCTCCCAGCCGTCTTGAGGTTGATCACCAGATTGAATTTAGTCGGCTGTTCCACCGGTAGATCGCCCGGATTAGCTCCGTTCAGGATCTTGTCCACATAAAAGCCGATGCGCCTGCGGATGGCAGGTGTGTCCACACAATAGGACATGAGTCCGCCCAATTGAACGAATTCTCTGCTTTGGAAGGTGGACGGCAGCCTGTTCTGGGTAGCGAACTCGACGAGGCGTTGCGGGGTGTCGCCCATTTCCCAGATACCCGTCGGCACCACATAGAGTGCTTCTTCTTCCGCTTTGACCATCGCGGCGAAGGCACCCAATAGTTCCTCGGGGCCACTGGCCGAATAGCCATGGAGTTTTAATCCGAGCTTCCTCGCGGCAGCCTCAATGTGTTCCGTCCAGTATTCTAACATCCGACCCTTGCGATGGAGAACGGCCACGCGGGAGAGGTTGGGGACGGCCTCCTTGAGGAACTGCAGGCGTTTCCCCTCCATCTCTAGAAGTGTGTCCGTCAGCCCTGTGACGTTTTTGCCTGGATGGGCGAGGCTGTCGACCAGCCCGCGCCCAACGGGGTCGATGACGCCTATCATCACGATGGGAATGGTACTGGTGGCCTGCTTGGCCGCCCGGACCTGCCAGGTGCCAAGGGCAACCATAATGTCGGGCTTGAGGCTCACGAGCTCCGCCGCGAGCGGTGGGGCTTGATCATCCTGATCCTCCGTCCATCGGCACTCAATCGATAGGTTTTTCCCCGGGACATACCCGCGCTCGCGCAAACCCTCCAGGAATTCCTGCCAATTAGGGCTGCCCGTTATCGGGCAATTGTGGGTGTCCCTTTCATAATTTCCAGGAGAGATTGCGAGATACCCCATACGGTAGGCCTTCCCAGGCTGCTGTGCATGGGAGGCAATCGATCCCGCCACGACGCTGAAGACGATGACCAGGCTTAATCCGACTCCCCTGCGCTTCACGGCGGCCCTCCATGCTTGCTTCTCTTCGGCCAACAGCCTCTCAATTAATCCCTTCGTCCGCCAACAGGAGAAGGCTCTGCGGCAGGGTCAAGCCACAGGCCGTCGCCGTCTTACTGCAGCTTCAGGCCGACCGCCTTCGCCGGCGCCTCCATGTATTGCATCCACTTATTGGGTCCTTTCCCTCCGGGGCCGAGATACAGAACGGCCACCCGGGAAACTTTAGGGCGATTTCCTTGAGGAACTGGAGGCGTTTCCCCTACATCTCAGCGAGCGTGTCGGTCAAACCGGTGACGTTCCCACCGTGATGGGCAAGGCGATCAACCAGGCCTCGCCCGACCGGGTCGAGGATGCTTGTCATCACGATGGGGATGGTGCCGGTGGCCTGTTTGGCGGCCCGCACCTGATCTGTGCCCATCGCCCACAGGAGCTCAGGCGCGAGGCTCACGGGTTCGGCCGCTAAAGACGGCATTCGGCCAGCCTGCCCCCCCGTCCAGCGACACTCGAGCACGAGGTTCCGCTCCCGGATGGACCCGTGCGCTTGCAGGCCCTCGATGGCCGCCTGCCAGTTGGAATTCCCCTGGACCGGGCAATTGCGCAAGTCGGTTTCGAAGCCGAACGTCGAGGTCCCAAGGACCCCTATGCGATAGACCCTTGGCTTCTGTTGCGCATCCGACACGGACGGGGCCATGAGCATGGCGAGGGCGAGGATGACGCTTAATATGAATTGTCTATGCTCCACTGGGATCTCCGAATTTGACATCCTGCCTTCCAGGATAGTGCAGCTTTCAGAGACTTAGCCACCCGAATGCAAAGGCGAATGAAACCTCAGGCAAAAACCATTCGACTGTCGACTTGGTAGCGTCCCTCTCTCTGGTAAGATGGGAATTTATCCGGAAGCGCACTTCGAACGGAAGCGATGGATTCCATGCTTGCACAGTGCATGGGCACGACCCGATTCAGTCCAATCGATTGAAGGTGGGCGATCGTGTCGTTTACGACACGTGCGGGGGCTCTTTCATGATGGGTGCCGCCGATGACCGCGTGAACCTGCTTGATCCCGGATTGACTGATGGCAGTATCAATGGCGCTTTCAAGACCACGATGAGAACAAGCCGAGATAACGATCAACCCCTTGCGGTTCAAATGCAAAAAGATTGCCTGTTCATCGACATCGTCATCGTATCCTGCCCACTCGGAATCTGTACTAGGAAGCGGCCCGGTTGCAAAGATGCCCGGCACGACCTCGGTTTTTTGCGCGATGCGTTTGACTCGGTATTGAGCCAAACGTCCCAGCAGGTCTTGATCGCCGAAGACTCCCGTTGGCACATAGACCGGAATTTTAGCTTCAAACTGATTCAAAAATTCTAAAATGGACAGGCTTCCCTTCGCATGGTCAGCGTACCCATGACTTAGCACGACAGCGTCAATGGCAGCTGGGCTTATCCCGCACCTGTGGAGGGTCTGCAGAAGTTGGGAACCATCGATCCCACAATCAAAAAGAAGACCGCTTGGCCGCCCATTTCTAACCGCCTCCACATAGAGGCAGAACCCGGGGTCGCTTTTGGAAGGATACGAGGCGTAGGTATCGGCAATAACAGCTACGGTTGCTTTCTGTGAAGCCGAATAATCATGTAGGCTGAGGCAGCCCCCGGTAGACAACCCAAAACCAAGGGATAGCCCCATCCCAATGAATTTTCTGCGGGTGAGGGTGGAGGTCATAACCATATCCTCCTTTCTGGTGTCGCGGATAGGCCGTCTATCAAACCTCAGCTATTTAATTGCCGGAGTTAGAAGAGACGATTACTTCTTCGGAGAACTCAACCGATGATCTTTATGCTGCATAGCCCTCATTCTTGCACCTCCTTGTTGGTAAATGCCAACAGCCCAACCGGTGGAAGTGAATCTAAAATGAGAGGCCAATAGGAGGAGAGAACCCGGATCGCTATTCAAGAGGAGGGGTGCCTTGGGATCCGGGGGAAGACAGACGTTGAGAGGAATTATATTTTTACTGATCTTGAATAGCAAGAAGGTTTTTTTTGAATACGTATAAATGCTACACGGTGGTATATTTAGGCCGATTTTCTAAACAACAATGAATCCATCCGAATGTATATTCGTGCTTCAGTCCAATCCCTTCCCGGGTTGAAAGCAGGATTGGCTTAGCAGATCAAAAATAGCGATTCCGGGAATTGCAGATTTGTTGCAGCTCTGGAAGACACCAAGGGTCATAGGCCCCTGAGATTGGCCGAAAGTATCTCAGAAAAGGCCATTCGGGGATACGTCGGATCTGATACCTCACGGTGCCTCTTCGTTGAGGTCACGAGCGCGTATCCACATCCGCGAAAGAGGCGTGCCCTGGTCATGCGCTTGCGAAGGCCGCCTTCCTCGATGAAGGCCTTTTCCAGAGGATATTCTGCTTCCCCGGGCGCGCCGCCTAGACCATCTGGTCAACGGTTCGGTCGCGCCTGTCGAGAAAGCGTTCGCAAAACCGGACCGTGGCATCGTAGACCACCTCGGCCCACTGGTAGGAGATCAGCTTGCGGTAACCCCCGTGCGGGGGGATGAAGCCCTTGGGCATTGGAACTCCTTAAAAACAGGGACAAAAGAGACGAAAGAGACCTAAGCGAAAACCGAAGACTTTTCCTTTGGTCGCTTACGTCCCTCATGTCGCTTTTCTCAAACCCGCTTCCGCCCTCAGCCGGCGATCTCCTTGACGCACTCCTCGAAGATCGATAGGCACACATCGATCTCCTCGGCGCTCACCGTCAGGGACGGGCAGAAGCGGATGCTGTTCTGGCCGCAGCCCAGGATGAGGAGGCCCTTCTCGAAGGCGCGCTGGATGATCCGCGCCCGCCAGTCTCCGGCGGGGGTCTTGCGCGCGCGATCTTTCACCAGCTCGGCCCCGACCATCAGGCCCTTGCCGCGCACGTCCCCGATGCACTCGAAGCGCGCCTGCAGCGCCCGCAGCCCTGCCATCAGGCGCTCGCCCTGGCGCGCAGCGTTTTCCATGAGACCTTCTTCCAGCAGCTCGATCGTCGCCAGCGCGGCCCGGCAGGCCAGCGGGTTGCCGCCGAACGTGGAGGCGTGGGAGCCGGCCTCCCAGTCCATGATGGCCGCCGGGGCCACCATGGCACCGAGCGGCAGCCCCGAGGCGATGCCCTTGGCGAGCGCCATGATGTCGGGGGTCACTCCGAACTGCTCGATTGCGAACATCTTCCCGGTCCGCCCCATGCCCGACTGCACCTCGTCCACGACGTAGAGGATGCCGTGCTTGCGCGCAAGGGCGGCCATCTCACGGTGGAACTCCGGCGGCGGGACAATGTAGCCCCCCTCGCCCTGGATCGGCTCCACGAAGATGGCGGCCACCTCGTCGGCCGGCACGGTCGTGCGGAAGAGCGTCTCCTCCACCCAGCGCACGCAGTACAGCTCGCACGCCGGGTGGGTCAGGTTGTAGGGGCAGCGGTAGCAGTAGGCATAGGGGATGTGGGTGATGCCCGGCACCAGGGGATTGTAGTTCTTTTTCTGCACCGTCTTGCTGGCGGTCAGCGACAGCGCCCCCATGGTGCGGCCGTGGAAGGCGCCGAAGA
>Ga0316621_10000131_pt1 | contig 12093 bp, 10 predicted proteins | sample OWC_Aug_OW2_C1_D_2_FD_207664 | JGI IMG/M metagenome (GOLD analysis project Ga0316621, IMG submission 207664) | Wetland soil microbial communities from Old Woman Creek delta, Ohio, United States - OWC_Aug_OW2_C1_D1_C | ecosystem: Environmental > Terrestrial > Soil > Wetlands | place: USA: Ohio... | reverse complement strand
CCAGACCTTCGATCTTCTTCCCAATCTTTCTCGCGATGCGCTGACCCATAGTGCGCGCCGCTTTCTGCGCCGGGATAAGAAGGAAATGCCTTCTGCCGCCGCGCGGATGATTGAAGTTTCCTTCGTGCTGAACCTTGGCGTATTTGCACATGTTGTTGCCATAGCCAAGGTAAACCACAAGATGATTTCCTTCAACTTGTGGAAGCATCGTATATCCAGTAGATCTAAGAAGACCAGTCTTCACTGGAACATTGTTCGGTTCCTTCGATTCACTCATGATGCCGACGCCCTCTTCATAGAGTGCAGCGGCCAGTGACATCTTGCTTTCTGCATGAACCTTAGACATCGTTGCTCTAAATTTCGGGAATCCATGCAAAGATATCGTCCACTTGAACCCTTTCCCTGTGCTCCCCCAAATGGTTCTCATTGAGCCAGGGTATGAGCGAGTGCCGCCTACATCGATGCGGCGACTACGATCCGGCCTAGATCCAGCAGGATCTGCTGAAGAGAACCTACTAGATGACCACGTCCTGCCCATTAGGTCAATATCTCCTCATACCTATTGCCTGCTTCATCAGGATAGGTATTTATTCTAATAATGATTGGTATCTCGCCACTCGGCAGGATTATCTTATCGTTGGCATCGATGCCATGATAGCCGTCACAGTAAATGGTGGTCTTACTGACCATTTCCTGTCCATCAAGCTTCCTGGTGAGACGTTCCTTGTCAACAATCCGACATTTAATGGTGACTGCAGTGCCGAATGTTGGCTGGCCATGGCTGTTGTAGCTACTCAACTGCTGCCACGTGATGGTATCTGTCATCATGCTGAGCCAAGGATTCGGCATATTACACCGCCGACTTGCCGATCAATGATCTGGCGTCAGGTGGCAATGCGTATGCCATCCTGCCCTGATCAAAATACTCGATCTCAAGCTCACCAACCCTGCGACGTTTGACATCGATGCCGCCACGTTGGTCTTGCTTATACCATGCCACAACAGTCCTGATGCAGGCTTCCTCATATGACTGAGGAAGATCGTAATTAATCGTTCCTGGCATTATGTAGCCAGCAACGTATTGGATAGTGATGTTAAGCTCTTCAGTGCCAGGAATGACGTACGGCTCGATGCTCCACCCAACCCATGCGTACATCTGCCATCCAGCCTCTCGATACAGCACTCCTGTATTCTTGTCCTGGATGACAAAATCTACGACAGGCTCTGAATCAACAATCACTGATGTTACGGAGACTATCGGCACATTCGATAACGTCAGTATCGGACCGTCATTGCCAGTGGTGGTTTCTGAATACGTCTGCCTTGCGAAATTCTTGCCGGAATACTCGACAAGAGCTGAACTCGCTGCGGCGATCAGCCTGATCAAAACGGCGTCGTATTCACTGTCGTTGTCGGATATGCCAAGCGCATCCTTCACGGCAGATAACGTCGTCATATTTAAGCTCGTTGCTGGTGTTATGACCGTAACTGCCATGTTCAACTCCAAAAAGGGCGGGGAGGCGGTGCCTCCCCGCCATAAATGCTATTCGTCTGTAGCAAGCTGCACATGAAGCTTGACAGCAGCTTGCTTTCCCTTCACTCGCTTTCCACCAACATCATACCATCCGCCGGGGAGTGGAATGATTTCGATGGACGGTTTCTGCACTGGCACGACATGCGCCACTGCAACTGAGCCAATCAACCTGTCAGCAACACTGCTAGGAAACCCGGCTATCTCGCCAGTATTGTATGGCGGATACTTGTTGATGAACCTGACTAGTTTGATCGGCTCATCCATGACTCACCTCACTGCGAGTCCGCAATCGGAGCGTCGCCCGAGAAGAATACCACACCGGCCATCAACTGGCTGGTGTCAGTGCCGCTCGCACTCAGATCCTGATGAACGCTAAACCGGAAATACCGCTTGATGCCACGCAGATCAACACTGCGCTTGTAGGCACCAATGGCACCGGTCGCAACACCAGTCTTCACGACCATTGCAGTAGTCTCTGCTCCATCGTATGTGTAGACGGTAGCAGTGCCCATGTTGCTCTGAGTGTCGTGCTCGACCTTCGACTTGAGAGAAAGAGTCTCGCTCGAAGCGAGAGTCGTTTCCCAAGTAGCGATCAAGATGGCACTTGTAGGCCGGAACGGAAGAGCCAGAAGGTCAAACGTCTGACCGACGATGTAGGCGTTGTCGCCTGTTCCGGCAGCGACTGCCGCAGTGTGCTGGCAGGCGCAGTCGGCATGCACGTACGCTCCTGCATGACTGAAGTTCACGTCCATGTGACTATTCTCCTTTCTCTATCATCACGGAGCGCCAGGAGCCCAGGTGACTTCTGTGATGACAGTAATCGACTCCGCATGTCGCACAGCCAGGTCGTGGTGCGCCAGCACCTTCACGACCGTCTGATCGAGAGAGAACGCCGAAACGACGGAAGAACCGTCGTAGTACGCAGCGGTATCGGAAGCCGAAACCTCGAGGGTATTCGCCTCGCCAACAAGGACATCGGCCATGTCGAGGAGGTAGACTTCAGACTGAGTGCCGCTGATGTTGATTGGAATGACATTGCTCGACGCATACGGCATGCCGAACAGACGTCCAGCGTTCATCTCAGTTGCGAAAACGAGATTCCCGTTGGTGTCGCGGATGGTCTTCAAGCACATCTCGGTGCGAGGAGCCATGATCCACGCAGGATTGATCATGCGAACATTCGCATTGCGAAGCCGAAGCACTGCGCTCGAAAGATCGGCGGTGATCTTCGCGAGTGTGGGAGTGGCCGTCATCGCAACCCGATTCGCAGCAAGCGCCTGATAGTACACGCCGGTCGGAGTGAACTGCGTGCCATCATCGCGAATGAATGCCTGGTCCTCACGCCACGCCATGGCGGCGACGACGTCATCGCGCACCAGCATGTCCGCATCGACAACGTCGAAGCGGAGCAGGTCGTTGGACATGGGAACGAGAGCTGCGAGCTTCTTCCAGGACAGTTTGATCTGGCCGGTGGTCAGACCAGTGACCGGGAAGTTCTGGTTCTCACCGATATATGATGCAGTTGCACCACCGGTGATCTTCGGCATCGTCATGCTACCGGTCGGCATGGGAACGATGCGAGGACCGAGCGAACGGAAGATCGCACGCTCGCGAAGAAGCTCGATGATCTCGGACGAGAACTGCGCGGGAACGAGCACGCCACCAACTGAAGCGTCACTCGCAGCCAGCACCTTCTCCATCTCAAGATCGCCCCACTTCTCGCGGGCGTACTTCGCTGCACCATCCGGAGTCTTGCCAGCGGCGACGGCTCGGATGAATCGCCCGGCCTTGGCTCCCTTCTCCTCCTTGCGCGGATCGCGCGCAGGGACGTTGATAGAACGGATCGCACTGACCAGGTCCTGCATGCCTGATTCCTTGCGCTCCTGCTCCCACTTCTTGATGAGGTCGCCAGCGACATCCTTCACGACGTCAGCGACCTGAGCGGCTGTCATTCCCATCTTCGATCTCCTTTCATCATTCCGGCAACTGACCGGTCCGTGCCGCCATGCTGCCCTCGATGGCCTTCTTGGCGATCTCGCGAACCTCATCCTCGGTCACCTGGTCCTCGTCCAGCTTGGCCTTGAGAAGGTCCGACATTTCGCCATTTGACTTGACGAGGTCAGACACAGCGGACACCAGTTTGTTGACTGACTCAGTGAGTTCCTTCAACTCCATGATGTCCTCCATTTCTTGTTTGTCGTCGTCGCCGTCCACCAGCTTCGTCTCTCTGTGGTCCGTTCCAGTCCAGGTGGTGGTATCGTACAGCTTGGTCGTACTATCATGAGTAACGTGTCCAGAGTCAGTACAGAATCCACTGCCAACAGAGAACTGATTGGAAGTGTCGGAAGCAGGGACAACCGTACGGTTTCCACTGACGTAACCGGCCTGCTTCCAAGCATTCTCTACAACATGGCGCGGAAGCCACAGAAGAATCTCACTCTTGTTAGGATCATTGTCAAGGATCTGCGTCGCCCACTCGCGTAGCGGACGCAGATCAATGCCCGCTGCGCTGGCCTCTACCAATGCCTGCGGGTTGGCAGGCACCGGCACGAAGCTATGTTCATACAACTCAGTCTCCAGAAGATTGAAACCCCTCCTTTCCTCATCGACCTCATACTTGAGAACCCTGAAACCTACACTGGCCGCATTGATGAAGCCAGCAGACACCATGCGATAGATCATGTGTCCGAATTCATTCACGTCCTTCGGAGTGAATCTATCAAGTGCCATCAACCTCTTCTTGTTGTCGAGCGAAACGTTCAACGCTCTGCCGATCGGTGGAGATCCGTGGTTATGCGCCCACAACACGACAGGATTCTCCTTGTATGCGCTGAGATCCCAGCCATCCTGATAGATGATATCCTTGTCTCTATCGATGGATTCGGATGAAATGACAACATTGATGTCATTCATGCCAGTCAGAGGATCGAGCTGCCCCTTGATGATCGGCGATGAGTTGAACTTCACCAAGCCGATATCCTTCTCTCCGGCCTTGGTTGCCTCAACCCACTGATCTCTAGGAAGAAGCCTAATATCGTTTTTCATTTCTCTCTCCTCTTCGTGGCTCTCCTTGCCACTGATTGTAGCAGAGCACTGTCCATGCAACAATGCCCCACCTATTATGGCACGATGACAAGTTTCTCACCACACCTACACCTTACATGAATGTCGTTTGGAGTATATACTCCGTTTGAATAAGGCTGGCCAATCTTCGCCCTAGATCCAGCCATTGGAACACATTCGCCGCACGCTCCAACGTTCACAATCCACTCTCGCTCAGCTTTGTGCGGGTTAATATACCCTAGCCTGACCGCCTCTTCCCAAATCAATTCCTGACCACGATTACCAGCCTCGATGAGTTCATTGACGGCAATCATCTCAGCTCGCTTCTTGATCTTGTCTTCAATCCATCCATTCATCTTATCCATGGCATCGCCGAAACTGACTCCACTGGCGAGCAATTCTTCATACATCTTTACTGCCCGCTTGGCGTCGGCCTCAGTAAGGCCAATTAGAGAACGGATCTCATCAACAGTCTCCTTCGCGGTACGACCGCTGGCGTACGAATCGATCAAAGCAGACCTGATGCCTTTAATGGTTTCGTCACTGACATTTGTAACCATGCCAGCTCCGAACATTCTAAGCTCTTCTATCGCAGCTTCGCTGCCTAGAGTCAGCACCTCAATGCCTAGCGCTTCAGCCAACTGCTCTGCTGCCATCTTATTGATGACCAGCAACGCCTGCCTCATGGTCTGCTTTGCCGACTCAAGAGCACCACTAACTTCAAGTCGATCGATGTACACAAGCGCAGCAGCTATGTCGCCAAGTTCAAGTGCGGCTATGATGGCGACGTAGTCAAGCTCTCCAGACAACTGATGAAATGCTTCAGTCAAATCTTCAATCATCTGTGGAGCAAGCTGCACTGCAGTGTGAGTAGTATCTATGCCGCCGATTTGCTTCCTCGCGCGCGCGTTTTTTGAAGTAGCCACGCCGCTAGGAAGCAATGACCGTTCCTCTTCTTCTTCTTCGTCTTCCTCGACAACATCAATGTCGTCATCGTCATCAGGCTCGTCGTCAGGCTCGTCATCTGGTTCCTGCCCCGGTGTAAGAAGAGCAGCCTGTGGATTATAGCTTCCAATGGCTAGATCAGCAGGTGCCACAGCAACATGTTGCAGCATAAATACATGCTTATCGCCATATGCCACCCTGTCAACACCCATCTTGTCTCGCCATTCGTTGATGGTGAGAGCCCAATATGCAGTTTGTGCTGCATTTAGCTGCTCTGCCTTGTCATCCTCAACTGGCGACTCGTAGCCAAGAATTAATCTCTGATCATACCATGGAAGCAAGTACATCTGTATGTACGATCTAAAGTTGTCAAGCTCAGGTACGATGACATGCTTCGAGAAGAGGTAGTCAGCGGCATCGATGGTTGCACGATTCGAGTTCTCGATGATTCCAAAGATCTCTGGAGGAACGCCACGCACATGAATAATGAGATCTCTTTCCCACTTCCTCAGATCGATCATCTGCATGTCGCTGAACTTATGCGACAGATCCTTGACCTCGACTGCAGCCTTGAGGAAGAATGGACGGTGCGCTCGCAAATATCCTTGCAGCTTCTGCATCCATTTCGCTTCAAGTACGTCGGTGTCAGTCCTGTTTAGATCCCTACCGTAGATGAGCAAGTCAGGCCGCGCGCTATTGTAGAACCACGACCTTACATGCTTTGATGCAAACTCATCGGTGTCGATCTCATCACCGAGAGATCGCATGTGTGCTGACCCTCTGCCATACAGATCGGCTGGATTCGGGTTGTTGAACCAAATAATGTACTCCATCGGTACATCAATGGCCTTTGTAGATCCTTCCTGCGGATCAATCGTGAAGTATTTCTTCGTTGGTGTAGGAATTCCTACCACCCAATTCGGCGGAATAATCTCAAAACTGACAGGGATGCTTCTACCACCAAATGACTCGAAATTCAGCAGCCAGAAAGCTTCGCCTGTCAATTCTTTGTATAGCTGAGTAACTGACCTACTGACTGTTCCTGGAAAACCAGTGTTTGGACTATTCAGAAGGTCAAGCGCCGGATGGTCATAAATCTCCACAAGCTCAAGACCATCCGGAATATCAACTATCTTCCGCCTGGCGTCAGATGATGTTACTCCGCTCAGTTGCAGTCTTGGGACTTTAACCCATCCGCGCTCTGTTCCAGTCTTCCTGGTAGCGTATATCCTCCAGCGCGTAGAGCCAACTACACTGGATATTTTAGAGGTTACTGCTCTAACCCAAGGACTTCTGTTGTACGCTGCCAGCATGCCAACTGTGCCGCGATCAGGGGGCTTCCTATTCTCACTCTTTAGCAGACTGGCAAGCACAGTCCCAAATTCAGAAGCTTTGTCGCGGGTGTTGAATGCCGATGTCAGCCAAGTCGTAAATGACATCGTCACCCCCTGTCTGTGCACTTAATGAAACACGTGTCGTACATCGTCATTCTGAGCCTGTAGACTTTACTAATATGGGAACATGCTCCCACATGATACCGTGCGCATTGCTCGGATCGTAGACAATCAACGGTGCGTCGTACCTTCCGATCGGTAGGTAGGTATCGATCAGCCCAACCTTATATGTGTATCGCCCGAGCCACATACGCACCTCGCCAGTAGCGTACCCGCTCTGCGCCCACCGGATAACGTCATTCGCTCCATTCTCCGATGAGACGGTCACTCCGCCAACAACAACTTCCATCTTATTTACTGCGGCAAGCGGTTGATACTGCATCCCACTGCCGTCATTCAAGTCGGCCTTCAGACGCAGATCGATCCGGTTGTCCCGCTCAACGTAGACGATCTCCATCGACGTAGCCACGGGACACCGCCCGTCAGCTCAGGGAGATGTCGAAGTCGCCGGTCGGGAAATCGACCGTGTCACCGCTGCCGACAGCCTGATCGGTGACGTTGCCCCAGATGAGCAGGTTGGTCGTCGCGTCGAACGCGCCGCACGCGACCACCGTGCCCCAGGTGCCGCTCGGCGTGTTGAACGTGATAGCCGAGCTGTTGCTGGTAGCGCCGCCGCTGGACGCACTCCATGCCGAGTGCGTCTTGCGGGCGTAGTTGTTGCCCGTGCACTCGGTGCCACCACCGGAATCGCTTGGCGTGACCGTGAACAGTGCGATCGCCAGCGACGACGGAGCGGACCACGAGCCGACCTTGAACACGTGATCGAGGATCTCGTTCGCTAAGAAGGTGGTAAACCCACCACCAGCGCCGGAGGCGTCAAAGGTAACGTCCAGTTCACCAGCCGCGAAGCTCGGCGTGTTGCCGATGACGACGGTCTTGGTCGCGGCGAGCGCACCCCATGCGAGATAGTTTCCCGATGCTCTGGTCCCGTTATCGCTCACGAACCAGTGCGTGATGTCGCCCCAGTTCGTCGTCGTGCACTGATTGAACGTCACGACGTTCGTGTTCGACGTGGTCCGCGACGCTGCCGTGTTCCAGGAGTTGCAGACGACGCGAGCGTAGTTGTCGCCGGTCGCTGGCTCCGTGATGTTGCCACCGGCATCAGTTGGTGTAGTCGTCGACAGACCGATGTAGAGGTTCGTCGGCACGCTGAACGCGGCGACGTTCGTCACATGGTCGATCACCTTGTCTTCCAGATAGTCACAGAATGAACCCATGGCTCCCTCCTACATGTTCTCGATGCCGCGTTCGATGGTGAAGCTCTCGAAGCCGCGTTCGGCTGACGTCGACTCCCATGCTCTCTTGATGCTGATGTTCTCGATCTCCGTGTCTATGACCTCGCCCAAGGCGAGTAGATTTAGGATCGCTTCGCCGGTCGACGTCTGCGCTGCAATCAGCGTCGACAGCCCTAGTTCCAGACCCAGGCTGGCATCCCCAGTGGTCGTCGCCGCATTGACCTGCACCGAGAGGTCGCGGATCGCGAGCAGGACGGCTGCCGCCGTGGATGACATCGCCGCCGGAGCGGTGGCAACGTGCTTCGCCAGTTGGAGCGCTGCAGTGCCAGTAGTCGTCGTTGCCGCCGCCGCGCTGATCAGGTGTCTGCCAGCGTCCAGCGAAGCGGCTGCGGTGCTCGTCGCGGCAGCCGGGACCGTCGCCAGATGATGGAGTTCAGCGACGGACAACGCGGCATTCGCTGTCGAGGTTGCAGCAGCAGTGGTCGCAGCCAGGTGCCGGATGATGTCTAGCGACGGTGCCGCCGTGACGGTCGATGCTTCCGGTGCGGCAGCAAGGTGCTTCGCAAGCACCAGTGCTGGTGTCGCCGTCGTCGTGCTGGCAGCGACTACAGCTGCCAAGTGACGAGCCACCGAGAGTCCAGCGTTCGCAGTCGTGGTCGCAGCAGCAGCAACAACCGCGAAGTATCTCGGAACGTTGAGAAGTGCCGCGCCGGTCGTGCTCTGAGCAGAGGCTGAGGTCGAAAGGTGTCGCGTGATGACCAGGGATGGAGTCGCTGTGGTGGTCGTTGCAGCGACCGACGCGGCGAAGTTGACGATGCCTGGAATCAGGAGTGTCGCGTTTGCGGTGCTCGTCTGCGCTGCCGTCGCAGTCGACAGATGACGTGCCATGGACAGTGCAGCGGAAGCGGTAGTCGTAGAGGCGGCTGGAGCCGTAGAGAGCGAGCGCTGGATGGACAAGGCAGCGGTCGCAGTCGTCGTCGCGGCAGCCGGTGTCGTTGCCTCGTGGCGCACGACCGCGAGTTGCCCAGCCGCAGTCGTGGTCTGCGCTGCCGGTGCAGACGCGAAGTGAGCCGGGACATTGAGCGCAGCGGCAGCCGTTGACGTTGCGGCAGCCGGAGCGGTAGTCAGGTGCCGTGCGTTGCTGAGGGCGGCATCGGCTGTCGTCGTGGCTGCGGCAACGCTGGTAGCGAACTCAATCAGCCCGGTCACGGTCAGGGTGGCATTCGCTGTGGTCGTCGCTGCCGCTGCGCTCGTCGCCAGATGACGGGCGTTCAGCAGCGGTGCGTCGGCTGTGGTGGTGGCGGCAGCCGGTGCCGTCGCAAGGTGGCGCGCCACCGACAGCCCGGAATCGACGGTCGTCGTGCTACCCGCTGTCACCGCCGCGAGGTGCCTGACGACAGCGAGCGTCGAGTCGGCGGTCGTCGTGCTGGCTGCCGTCGATGCAGCGAAGTGCACCGGGCACGCCAGCGTCGCATTCGCTGTGGTCGTGGTGGCTGCCGCGCTCGTCGCGAAGTGATCCGAGTTCACGAGCGCGGCGTCGCCGGTCGTAGTCGAGGCAGCAGCCATCGCGCTCAAGTGCCGCGTTACCGCGAGTGCTGCATCGCCCGTCGCACTCACAGCCGCCGCCGTGGCAATCAGGTGCCTTGCCATCGAGAGCGCGGCGCTTGCGGTCGTGGTCGATGCTGCGATGGTCGCGGAGAGGTGGCGTGCCACCGACAACTTCGGGCTGTTGCTGTAGTCCTGCCAGCCCGTCGCGGTGCTGCCGTACTCAAGCTGGAGCGCGTCTACGTTCCACGGCTCGGTCTGGCTATCGTTGCCCTGCGTGATGTTGATCCAGATGGCGGTCGTGTCGCTCGCCGTCGTGAACGTCAGCGACTTCCTGGTCCACACGCCTGCGGACACCGGGCTGGTCCCCGTCGAGCCGAGCCAGCCGTCGTCCTGATCGTAGACGTCGAAGTAGAAGCTGTTGAGCGCTCCCTTCGCCCAGATGTAGAACGAGACGGTGTACTGCGTCGATGCGCGGACCGGGACGTAGTCGTCCTCTGTCTCGGTGTTTTTGATCGTCGCGTAGATGTCGGCAGGCTCGATGGAGAGACTTGTGTTGCCGTGCCAGAAGGTCGTGCCGTCCTCGACCAGCGATCCGGCAGAGGCGACCCACCCGTCGATGCCTCCCTCGAACGATGGGTTCGGCCAGAAGTTGTGGACGGGGACGTTGCTCGCGGCGGCGACCGTCGCGGCGAAGTGCCTTGTGACGGCTAACGTCGCATTCGCGGTCGTGGTCGCCGCTGCTGTGGTGACGGCGAAGTGGCGTGTGACCGCCAGTTGCCCGCTCGCCGTGGTGGTAGCCGCAGCCGCCGTGCAGGCGAAATGCACCCCGCCCGTCAGGTTCATGTTGAACCCTGATCCTGGGCTGCGGAGTGCGATGTCAGAGAATGCCATTAGCTACCTGCTGTTCCGTTGGCTGATCTCCCCGTATGCGTGCTGTCCTCATACGCGACCATGTAGACGTTCTCGGTGTTGTCATACCAGTACGACGTGAGCGAGCCGTTCCCGACCCGGCTGTTGTCGGCTCGCAGGATCTCGTCGTCGGATGCGCGGAACAACTGGACATAGATCGTGCCGCCGCCGCTGCCGCTGATAGTGGTGTTCACCGCGTAGGTGATGCTGTGGTAGGTCAGCAGGAACGACAACTGAGGCAGGACGGAAGAGTTCTGCCCTGCCGTGTAGCGCCAGCGCCGCGATGTCTCCGGGTCGAGCCGCGACGCGACCGGCTCCGGGTACCAGCGATGGAAGACGTTCGACGCATCCATGAAGCGGTAGTAGATGCCTGTCTCGCCATCCTCGCTGACGGCGTCAGCCGTGTTGACAGCCTCCCACTTGACGCCGCCCTCGGCGCTCAGGCGCTCGACCTCGACCGTCGTATAGGTCGGGACATTCGAGCCACTGTTCACGTATGTCAGCACCACGCCGAACGATGACGCGAACCAGTATGTCTCCGGGATGGTGATCGCCGACGCTGAGAGGATGTTCACTGTGAGCGGACTCTTGGTCCCCATAGCCTCGAAGATCCACTCGACGGTCTTGTTCGCCGAGCTGAGATCGCCGGTCGGCACGGAACAGGTGTAATTCACGAGCACGAAGGCTGACAGGACGCAGCCTGGATCAGCGGTATCGGTGCGGTAGATGTCGGCGGTGATCGTGTTCTTGCCGCGAGCCAGGGAGAAGGCACTGTCGTTCCGCACCATGCATCCATTCGACCCGGCACTGACTGCACCGGCGTTCGTGTAGGCAACAAAGGACCCCGTCCCGAGTCGGCAGTTCAACCCTGCAATCGCCGCCTGCTGCGTCCAGAAGAAGTACGCCGCCATCCTCTTCGTCGTGATCGTGGTCGGCTCCTGGATCCACAGCGTGCAGGTGCCTCGGTTATAGTCACTCGATGTGGTGCCGCCCATCGGCCCGGCGAGTTGAAGCGGCAGCATGAGCGAGATGTACAGCGATGACGTGGTGGAGATGGAGAACTCATAAGTCACGACGAGCCACGCCTGCCAGTGGCAGCACGCGCCGACCGTCGGGCACCAGACGTAGAAGCTATGCGTGCTGCTCGTGGTGAACGACTGGATCGTGTTAGCCCGGCACCACATATTGACACTGGAGCCGTGCTCGTAGGTGTCGCTGGTGAACTGCCCGTTCGTGTCGATCTCGCACGCCACCGTCTGATCGGTGCTCGCGCCGCCATCGTTCCCCTGGAGCACGACGACGGTCTGCCGGTAGGTCTTGGTGCCCTCTGGCAGTTCAGTGTCCAGCGCTGGGATCGTGTCGGTCGCCGTCCCCGGCTTGGTCGTCGCCATATTTCCGACCGGGC
>Ga0316621_10000130_pt1 | contig 12100 bp, 12 predicted proteins | sample OWC_Aug_OW2_C1_D_2_FD_207664 | JGI IMG/M metagenome (GOLD analysis project Ga0316621, IMG submission 207664) | Wetland soil microbial communities from Old Woman Creek delta, Ohio, United States - OWC_Aug_OW2_C1_D1_C | ecosystem: Environmental > Terrestrial > Soil > Wetlands | place: USA: Ohio... | reverse complement strand
GGCTCGGGCGGGTCGATCCTGACCGTGCCGGTGCTGCATTACCTGCTCGGCCAGCCCGAGCAGGCGGCCATCGGCGGTTCACTGCTGGTCGTCGGCCTCATTGCGGCGGCGGCTGCTATCCCGCACGCGCTGAAGCGTCAGGTCGCCTGGCGGGACGTGCTCTGGTTCGGCCTGCCCGGGATGCTGGGCGCATGGCTGGGCGCCACGCTCTCGCACTGGATTCCGGGCATTGCGCAGCTTTCCGCCTTCGCACTGGCAATGCTGGTCGCGGCGTGGAAGATGCTCTCGAGCACTCCGGTCGCGCAGCCCGAAGATGCGACCGCCCGTCATCGTGCTGCCGTGGTCGCGGGCGGCTTCGGTGTCGGGCTCTTGAGCGGCATCGTCGGCGTGGGTGGCGGGTTCCTGATCGTTCCGGCGCTGGTGCTGCTCGCCAACGTCCCGATGGCGCAGGCCGTCGGCACCAGCCTCGCCGTCATTTCGATCAATGCGCTCACGGGCTTCGCGAAGTACCTCGGCGTGCTCGGCGACAAGGGCATCGAACTGGACTGGCCGATCCTGCTGCTGGTCGCCGCGGTCGGCATCGCGGGCAGCCTGCTCGGGATGCGCATCGGCCGCCGGCTGCCGCAGCTGCTGCTGCGCCGCATCTTCGGCGCAGTGCTCGTGGTGATCGCCGCAGGGATCGCCTGGGACGTCGCGGGCCGGCTGACCGCCTGACTGCCGCCCGCAATCCCGGGGGCCCGGCCGACGGCGCTGCTAGGCGGGCTTGCCTTCGATTTCGGCGAGCCGCCGCTCGAGCGCCGCGAGCTTTTCGCGAGTCCGCCTGAGCACCGCTGTCTGCACGTCGAACTCCTCGCGCGTCACCAGGTCGAGCCGCGCGAGCTGCGACTGCAGGACACCCTTGAAGTTCTGCTCCAGGTCGCGCCGCAGTGCGACGAGGTTTTCGGGCACGGCACCGGCTAGGCGGCGGGCGAGATCGTCGATCAGGCGTGGGTCGAAAGCCATGGTTCGAGGGGCGCGTTGGTCGGGCCGGTAGTGTACTAGCCCCGCTCCGAGGTGCGCTGCGACGTCATTCGGTGCATCCGCCCAGGCGGGCGCTCCATGATGGTGCACCGGGGCGGGCACCCATCCCGGATTGCCTGCAATCACGCGGCATCAGTGCGTGGCACGCTTTCTGCATTACGGGTCTCCGTGCGTTAGACGCGGCCTGGAGCCGCCGAGGGAGCCCCGCCATGAAGCTGATCACCGCCATCATCAAGCCGTTCAAGCTCGATGAAGTGCGCCAGGCCATTGCCGACATCGGCGTGCAGGGTGTCACGGTGACAGAGGTCCAGGGCTTCGGCCGCCAGCGTGGCCACACCGAGCTCTACCGCGGCGCGGAATACCGCGTCGATTTCCTGCCGAAGACCAAGGTCGAGATCGTCGTCGACGACTCCATCGTCGAGCAGGTGATCGAGGCCATCACCAACGTCGCCCGCACCGGCAAGATCGGGGACGGCAAGGTCTTCGTCACGCCGATCGACCAGGCGGTGCGCGTCCGCACGGGCGAAGCCGGCGCCGAAGCCGTCTAGGCCGCGCGCCCGACTGAATTCGACTTCACACGACACTCACAGACTGACCGACAGGAGACCACCAGTGAAGACCTCGACCGCCGCGCCAAGCCGCCCGTGGGCCGCCGCGCTAGCACTGGGCGCAATGCTCGCGCCCGCCTTGGGCGTAGCCCAGGACGTCCCGGTGCCCGACAAGGGCGACACGGCCTGGATGATGACCTCGACGGTCCTCGTCATCCTCATGACCATCCCGGGCCTCGCCCTGTTCTACGGCGGCATGGCGCGCTCGAAGAACGTCCTGTCGCTGCTGATGCAGGTCTTCATGACCTTCTGCCTGATCTCGCTGCTCTGGGCGATCTACGGCTACAGCCTCGCATTCACGAACGGCAACGCGTTCATCGGCGGTTTCGACCGGTTGTTCCTGCAAGGGCTCGACAGCAGCGCAGTTGCAGCGACGTTCAGCAAGGGCGTCTACATCCCCGAGTACGTCTGGTTCATCTTCCAGCTCACGTTCGCCTGCATCACGCCCTGCCTGATCGTCGGTGCCTTCGCCGAGCGCATCAAGTTCAGCGCGGTCATGGTGTTCATGGTGCTCTGGTTCACCTTCGCGTACCTGCCGATGGCGCACATGGTCTGGTGGTGGGCCGGCCCGGACGCGTACACGGACGCGGCAGCCGCTGAAGCCGCAGCGAAGACGGCGGGCTTCCTCTTCCAGAAGGGCGCGCTCGACTTTGCGGGCGGTACCGTCGTGCACATCAACGCCGGCATCGCGGGCCTCGTCGGCGCGCTCATGCTCGGCAAGCGCATCGGCTACGGCACGACCGCCATGCCTCCGCACAACCTGCCGTTCGTCATGATCGGCGCCTCGCTGCTGTGGGTCGGCTGGTTCGGCTTCAACGTCGGCTCGGGCCTCGAAGCCAACGGCTTCACCGGCATGGTGTTCGCCAATACGATCCTCGCAACTTCGGCAGCTGCCCTGGCCTGGAGCTTCGCGGAGTGGATCCACCGCGGCACACCGACGATGCTCGGCGGCGCTTCCGGTGCGGTGGCGGGCCTCGTTGCCATTACCCCTGCCTGCGGCTGGGTTGGCCCGATGGGAGCCATCGCGATCGGTGCGATCGCCGGCCTCGTCTGCCTGTTCGCTGTGTCGTGGCTGAAGATGAAGCTCGGTTACGACGACTCGCTGGACGTGTTCGGCGTGCACTGCGTCGGCGGCATCGTGGGTGCGCTGCTGACAGCGGTGTTCTGCGACCCGGCCCTCGGCGGCACTGGCGTCTACGACTACGTCGCGAACGCGGTCGCTCCCTATTCGATGGGGGCCCAGTTCAAGGCGCAGTTGACCGGTGTGGTCGTGGCCCTGGTCTGGTCGGGCGTCGTCTCGGCAGTGGCCTTCAAGCTCGTCGACCTGGTCATCGGGCTGCGCGTGCCGGAAGAGTCCGAGCGCGAGGGCCTCGATACCGTGACGCACGGCGAGCGCGCCTACAACTGAGGGTGTCTGTGGAAGGCGGCCGGTTCCTGGTCCGGTCGCCTTCTCCCCCGCTTGCGGGCACTTCGGTGCCCGCTTTTTTTTGCGCCAAATACTTGAAGCAAGGCCGGTTTTCGACCGCCGAAATATGCAGAATCGGGCAACCGCTATACTCAGCTGATAGGGGTTAGGGGTTAGGGGATAGGGGTTAGTCGGAAAAGACGCGCCCCGCGCGTTCCTACTATCCCCTATCCCCTAACCCCTAACCCCTTTCCCAGAGGGAGTCGCCATGCTTCGGATATTCGTCTTCGTTGCCGCCTTGGGTCTTGCCGCCAGCGCGCACCCCGGCGAAGTGTTCGTGACGAAAGACGCGCAGGGACGGCCCGTCTACACGGACAAGCCCGACAGCCTGCCGGCCGAGAAGATCAATATCTCGACCAAGCAGACCGACACGGTCGAGGTCCAGGGCCGCTATGAGCAGCAGATGAAGGGCTACGCCGAAGCAGACAAGGCGAGCGCCGAGGCGTCGAAGAAGACCAGCGACACGCGCAAGGTCGCCGAGCTTTCGGCCGAAGACAAGGCGAAGCGCTGCCAGGAAGCGCGCCAGAACTACCAGAACGTGATGAACGCACGGCGGCTCTACGAGCCCGGCGAGAACGAAGGCGAGCGTCGGTACCTCGACTCGGCGGAGATCGACGCCGCACGTGCCAATGCCAGGAAAGTGATGGACGATTTCTGCTCGGGCCAATGACGCCATGAGTTCACTCAAAGCGGGATTCGCCGGCCTCGGCGCGATGGGCCGTGGCATGGCGCGCAACCTCCACAAGGCCGGGTTGCTGCGAGCGGTCTGGAACCGCACGACCTCGCTGGCGGACGAACTCGCAGCCGAGCTCGACGTAACGGCGAGCGCCAGCCTGGCCGCGCTGGCCCGCGAGTGCGACGTCATCGTTACCTGCGTTGCGGCCGACGCCGACGTATTGAGTACCGTAGCTGGCTTGCTGCCTGGCCTGCGGCCCGGTGCGCTCGTCATCGACTGCTCCACGGTGAGCGCCGATACCGCGCTTGAAGCGGCCCGGCGCCTGGCCGGCGGAGGCGCGGAATTCCTAGATGCGCCGGTCAGCGGTGGCGTCGAAGGTGCGCGCGACGGCACGCTCGCCATCATGGTGGGCGGACCGGAGCCAGCCTTCGAGCGGGCCCAGCCGGTGTTGCAGGCCATGGGGCGCACTGTCACGCACTTCGGACCGACGGGCTCCGGCCAGGCCGCCAAGGCCACGAACCAGATCCTGTGCGCGGGCGTAATCCAGGCCGTGGCCGAGGCGATGGCCTTTGCCAAGGCGCAGGGACTGCCGCTGCCGCAGCTGATCGAGACGCTCGGCAAGGGCGCCGGGTCGAGCTGGTACTTCGTCAACCGCGCGCCGAACATCGTCCGCGATGCCTTTCCGCCGGGCTTCCGGGTCCGGCTGCATCACAAGGACCTGCGCATCTGCCACGACATGGCGGCCCGCTTCGGCGTTGAGCTGCCGGTCGTCGAAGCAACGCTCGCCCAGTACCAGGAGTTGATTGCGCTCGGTCACGGCGACGAAGACATATCGGTCCTGTTCCGCCTGAAGGATGCGCTGTTCGCGACGGCCGCAGCGACCGCCAAGACTGCGCCAACCGGGAAATGAGCACCCCGGCGCCGGCATCGCCGGTCGGCGACGAGCGCGACAATTTCTTCCTGCCGGATTTCTGCGAGGCTCGCGCCGTGCTGGCGATCGTGCTGATCGCGGCGCTGCTCGGCTTCGTGCTGGCGCTGGCGCGGCAGTCCGCGCACGGGGCTTTCTGGATCGACCTCGCGCGCACGTCGGCGTTCCTGCTGTGGGCCGGACTGTTGTGCGCGGCAGCCCTTTGCCGGGCACGGCCGTGGCTCGCGCGCAAACCGCTGCAGCCGGCAGTCGCGTGGTCGCTCGCGATCATGGTCGGCACGGTCGCCGCGCTGTCCGAGCTGGTTTACGGCCTGGGTCGCCTCTGGACGGCGCGGCTCGGGACGCCCTCGGGCATCTTCCCCGATGCGCACCTGAGTTTCGTCCTGCCGAACGTGCTGATCGCCGCAGTCGTGGGCGCGCTGGCGCTGCGCTATTTCTACGTCTCACAGCAATGGCGCCGCTCGGTCGAGCTCGAGGCGCGCGCGCGGATCCGCGCACTGCAGGCACGCATCAGGCCGCATTTCCTGTTCAACAGCATGAACACGATCGCGGCGCTGACACGCTCCAATCCCGAGCGTGCCGAGGAGGCGATCGAGGACCTGGCCGACCTCTTCCGCGTCAGCCTGAGCGACGCCCGCGCGCAGATCACCCTGCGCGAGGAACTCGAGGTCGCGCGCATCTACCAGCGCATCGAGCAACTGCGGCTGGGTGAGCGATTGCACGTGAAGTGGGACGTGGCGTCCTTGCCCCCGCGCGCGATCATGCCGAGCCTGCTGCTGCAACCCCTGCTCGAGAACGCGATCGGGCACGGCATCGAGCCGCTGCCGGACGGCGGCACCGTCACCGTGCGCGGCTGGCTCGAGGACGAGGTGATCGTCATCGAGGTCCGCAACCCCGTCGCCGGCACGCTCCGCCAGTCGTCGCGGCCAGGCAACCGAATGGCACTGGACAACATCCGCCAGCGGCTGGAGCTGGCCTTCCCGGGCCGCTCCGCCGTCGAAGTGGAGGATGACGGCGCCACTTACGCCGTCCGGCTGCGGTTCCCCCGCGTCGGCGAAGAACCGCGCGACGGCTGGACCAGCACCGCGGGGTCCGCCGCAACGGCTTCGTGACAGGCGACCCGGTCCATCGGACAATCCCCGCCCGCCCATGGACCAACCTGCTGACCCGACCGGACAGGACAAGCTGCGCGCGCTGATCGTCGATGACGAGGCGCCGGCGCGCGAACGCCTGCGGCGCATGCTCGAAGAACTCGAAGACGTCGCGGTCGTCGGCGAAGCGACCAATGGCGCCGAGGCGCTCGCGAGCTGCGCGGCGCTCGACCCCGACATCGTGCTGCTCGACGTGCGCATGCCAGGCATGAACGGCATCGAGGCGGCGCGCCACATGGGGTCGCTCGAAGAGCCGCCCGCGGTCATTTTCACCACGGCGTATGACGAATACGCCCTCGCCGCCTTCGAGACCCAGGCCGTCGGCTACCTGCTCAAACCCGTGCGCCGCGAAAAACTGGCGCGCGCAGTGCGTCATGCCGCGCGTGTCGCGGGCCCGCAGCTCGTGCGTCTCGCGGAGCAGTCGCAGTTGGGCCGCCGCCGCACCCAGATCTGCGCGCGTCTCGGCGACCAGCTCAAGCTCGTGCCGCTCGCCGACGTGATGTACTTCAGCGCGGACCAGAAATACGTGACCGTGCGCCACCGCGGCGGACGCGAACTGATCGACGAGTCGCTGCGCGCGCTCGAGCAGGAATTCGCGCCGGACTTCATCCGCATCCATCGCAACTCGCTGGTCGCGAGGCAGTACGTGAGCGCCGCGGAGCGTAATGCGGAAGGCCAGCTGATCGTCCGCCTCAAGGACTGCGACGACGTGCTGCAGGTCAGCCGGCGCCACGCGGCCGAAGCCTTGCGCCAGATCCGCACGGGACACTGACATGACCGACCGACCCGACGACATCGGCCAACCGGCCATCACGCTGGATGCACGCGAAAGCCGCTCGGAGCAGGTGTTCTTCGCGCGCGTCGGCGTGCTGCTGCTCAGCGCGGCGCTGCTCTACCTCGTCTGGCGGATCGTCGCGCCGCTGTGGCAGCCGCTGATGTGGGCGGTCCTGCTCGGCGCATTGCTTGCCCCCTCGAATGCGCGACTCGCGCGCCGCCTCGGCAATCGACCACGGCTCGCGGCGGGACTGACGACAGTCGGCGTCGTGCTGCTGCTCCTGCTCCCGGTCCTGGCGATCGGGGCAGCCGTCGCGGCGCAGGCAGCCCAGTTGCTGAGCCGGATCGACACCCAGGCGATCCGCAGCACGAGCCTCGACCTGAGCCACGCGCCCTTCCTGCAGAAGCCACTGGCATGGCTCGAGGCCACGGTTGGCATTTCATGGGGGCAGATCGAAGGCTGGATCGTGGCCGGCACCAAGCACCTGCTGCAGGTGATGGCCTCGTCGGGCGGGGCGGTCATGCTCGGCGCGATCGGCACGATCGTGAGTTTCGTGCTTATGCTGTTCGTGCTGTTCTTCGTGCTGCGGGACGGGCCCACGCTCGCGGCCCGGGTCGTGCGTATGGTGCCGATCGAGGCCCATCTGCGCGGGCGCCTGTGGCGCCACCTGATCGACGTGACGCGAGCAGTGTTCATGGGTATCGGGCTCACCGCAATCGTGCAGGGCTTCCTGCTCGGCACCGGCTTTGCGATCGCCGGCCTGCCGTCGCCGCTCGTCTTCGGCGTCCTGGGCGCGCTGTTTGCGCTGGTCCCGGTGGTCGGCACGGCGATCATCTGGGTCCCCGGCGTCCTGTGGCTGGTGGCCCAGGGGCAGCCCGGCCATGCGCTGTTCATGGCCGGCTGGGGCATCCTCGTCGTCGGGTCCGTAGACAATTTCCTGCGGCCAATCCTGATTTCGGGCCGCGTCGAAGTCCCTACGCTTGCCGTCTTCATCGGCGTCATGGGCGGGCTCGCGGCCTTCGGATTCGTCGGCCTGTTCCTTGGCCCGATCGTGCTGGGGCTGCTCGTGGCGCTGTTCCGCTTCACGTCGGAAACCCTCGCCCCGGAAACCAACGCGTCAACCTGAGTCTCGCGCAACGAGGAGTCGAGTCTTGTCGAACACGCCCCTACGCATCGCCACCCGCCGCAGCAAGCTCGCCATGTGGCAGGCCGAACACGTCATGGCCCTGCTGCGCGCGGCGCACCCGCAGTTGTTGGTGGAACTCGTCCCGATGAGCACGCAGGGCGATCGCGTGCTCGACCGTGCGCTCGCCGAGGTCGGTGGCAAGGGCCTGTTCGTCAAGGAACTCGAGGTGGCGATGCAGGAGGGCCGCGCCGACATCGCCGTGCATTCGATGAAGGACGTGCCGAGCGAGCTCCCGCCGGGCTTCGCCATCGTGGCGGTGCTGCCTCGGGCCAACCCGCTCGACGCCTTCATTTCGCGCAAGTTCGCCAAGTTCGAGGACCTGCCCCAGGGGGCGCGCGTCGGCACTTCCAGCCCGCGCCGCCAGGCACAGTTACGGCATGCGCGGCCCGACCTGCGCCTCGAGCTGCTGCGCGGGAACGTCGATACGCGGCTGCGCCGCCTGGACGAGGGCGAGCTCGATGCGATCCTCCTCGCCTGCGCCGGCCTGGAACGACTGGGCATCGCGCACCACGTGACGGAGCAGCTCGACCCCGAACTCTCGTTGCCCGCGGTGGGCCAGGGCGTCATCGGCATCGAATGCCGTGCCAACGATGAACGCAGTCGCGCAGCGCTCGAGGCCTTGCATCATCCCGAATCGTTCACGCGCCTGAATGCGGAACGCGCTTTCGCCGCGACCCTCGGTGGCAGCTGCCATTCGCCGATCGCGGCGCACGCGTCGCTCGAGGGCGACGCGCTCATCCTGCGTGGCTTCATCGGTGCACCGGACGGCAGCGAGACGTATCGCGACAAGATTACCGGCGCCGCTGAGGATGCAGTCGCGCTCGGTCGCGAACTTGCGCGGCGCATGCAGGCCGCGGGCGCCGAGAACCTGCTCGAGCGGCTGCGGCAGGAGGCCGCTGCGGCCTCGTGACGGGCCAGCTCGCCGGCCTCACCATCATCGTCACCAGGCCGGCCGCGCAGGCCGGCCGGTTCATCGAGCGGGCGACGGCCGCCGGCGCCCGCTGCATCGCGTTCCCGACGCTCGCCATCGAAAAGCTCGCAATCGATCCTGCGACGATCAATGGCGTCCGCAGCAGGCGCTGGCACTGGGCCATATTCACCAGCGCCAACGCGGTCGAGTCCGCATTCGAACAACTGTCTCCACCCATCGCATCACGTACCGCTGCGGTCGGCCGGGCCACGGCACGGGCTCTCGAGCGCCGCGACATCAACGTCGATGCGCGGCCTGAGTCCGCGAACTCGGAGGGCCTGCTCTCCCTGACCGAGTTTGCCGACCTGCGCGGGCAGGGAGTCCTGTTGGTGAAGGGCAGCGGCGGACGGGAACTGCTGCAGGACGAATTGCGCTCACGAGGCGCGGAACTCCTGGTGCTGGAGGTCTACCGGCGCGCACTCGCCGCTCCCGCGGCGGATGCCACGTCCTCGCTGCACGAGGCCCTGCTGCGCAAGACCGAGCGGGTGGTCGCCGCAACGAGCGCTGAAGTGCTGGACGCGCTGCTGCAGCTCACCCCTGCCGGGGACATCGAGGCCCTGCAGGACAGCCGCCTGCTCGTGCCCGGGCCCCGTGTTGCGGCAGCAGCCTCGCGCCTGGGCTGGAAAGGCCCGATCCTGCTGGCACCCACAGCCGAGGACGATGCCATGATCGCCGCGCTGATTACGCAGTTGCCGGGGCAGCGTTCGAACGCGTGATAGCATTTGCCTGCGGCTTCCCGGCGGGTATCTGCCGGCCGCCTGCCTGACCATTTGCCGTCCGCTCGCCCGCATGACCAACGAAATCGAATCCCTGACGACGGACATGACCGCGCGACGCACGGGAAGCGGCGTAAGCCCGATGTGGTTTGCCTTCGCCGGCATCGCCCTGCTGCTCGCCATCTACGCGCACTGGCGCTTCGGCCAGTTCGACGAGCGCATCGACCGGATCCGTCGCCAGGTTGCCGAGGTGCGTGCAACACAGGACAGGCTGTCGTCCCAGGTAGGCCTGCTGACGACGCGTCTCGAGCAGTCGCAAGACCAGTTCCGCAACCAGATCCGCGCCCTGGGCGAGGTCCCGACCCAGCTCGGCGAACTTGGCCGCAACGTGGCGGAACTGCGCGCCCGGACTGAAGCGCCGCAACGCGCGTGGGTACGCGCCGAGGCCTTGTACCTGCTGGAACTCGGCGCACGGCGCCTGAACCTCGAGCACGACGTGCCGACCGCGATCGCTGCGATGGAATCAGCCGATGCTCGGCTCGCCGCAGTGACCGACCCGGCGGTGGCCGAAGTGCGCGCCCAGCTCGCCCGCGAACTCGACGGGCTGCGCGCCGTGAGACTGCCGGACGTGGCCTCGATCATCTCGCGCCTCACGGCGATGGAAGCCGAGGCGGAGACGTTCCGCGTCCTTGGCGTGCCGATGGCGAAGGCGCGACGAACCGGCGATGTCGATGCCGCGAACATGGGCGCGTGGGAACGCGCGGCCAGCCGGATCGCACAGGCCTGGAGTGACCTGCTCTCGTTCCGGCGGGTTGACCCCTCGCGAACGCAGCTCGTCACGCGCGAGGAAGAGTCGCTGCGCCGGCAGCACCTGGAGTTGCTGCTGTTTGCCGGGCGCATCGCGGCCATGCAGCAGGATCGCGCAGCCTACGTACAGTCGCTCGAGGCCGCGCAGGACTGGCTCGATCGCTTCTTCGACAGCCGCGACGGAGCCGTGGCTGCCGCGAAGTCGGAACTGGCCGAGCTCGCGGCCATCGACGTGGATCCGGCGCATCCGGAGATCGGCACGGCCGCCCAGCTGCTGCAGCGGGTGATCCGCGCGAGTGCACCCGCCTCGCCATGAAGGGCAGCGTACTCACCGCAGCTGCGCTCGTCGGCGGCGGGGTGCTGGCTCACTTCCTGCTGGACGACCCGGGCTACGTCGCCATCAGCGCCGGGCGCTTCCTGTTCGAGACCACGGTCCCGGTGTTCGCCGTGCTGCTTGCCGGCTTGTATTTCGTGACGCGCGCGATCCTCGGGTCGCTCAATGCACGCCATCGGCTCGCGGCGCTGCGGGCCGAGCGTCGCCGGCGCCGTGCGCGTGACGACACGCAACGCGGCCTGCTGGATCTCGCGGCCGGACGCTGGCGCAAGGCAGAGGAACTGCTCACGCGCGCCGCCCCCGAAGCCGACTCTCCCGCCGCGAACTACGTCGTCGCCGCAAGAGCCGCCGACCTGCAGGATGCGGTCGGACGCCGCGACGCATGGCTGGCGCGTGCCCAGGAAGTGGCGCCAACCGAGCGCGCAGCGGCGCTCGTGACGCTTGCCGAGATGCAGATGCGTCGCGGCCAGGACACCGCGGCGCTGCAGACGCTCGAGCAGCTCGACGCTTCGGGCGACCTCAATTCGCGCGGTTTGGAACTGACGGCGCGCTTGTGCCACAAGCTCGGCCGCGGCGACCAGTTGCGCGCGCTCGGTCCGCGGCTGCGCAGCGCCGGGGACTTGCCGGAAAGCCAGGTCAACGAACTGCTCGCGCAGGTGCAGCTCGAAGAAGTCCGCGCCGCTGGCGACCGCAAGGACATCGCCGCGCTGAACGAGGCGTGGGCGGAGGTGCCTCGTGCCACGCGCAAGCATCCCCAGGCCATCACGGCCTACGCGCGTGCGCTGATGTCCGCCGGCGATCAGGTCGCGGCTGAGAAAGCCCTGCGCGAGGCGATCGAGGACGAGATGGAGCCGTACGCCGTGCGACTGTACGGGGAACTCGCGTTGCCGGACCCGCTGGCGCCGCTCGAGCGCGCGGAAGGCTGGCTGCGCAAGAGGCCCGAGGACCCGGATTTGCTCGCGACGTGCTCGAGGCTCGCACTGCGGGCGGAGCTGATCGGCAAGTCGCGCAGTTACCTGGAGGCAAGCCTCGCGCGCAAGCCGACGCCGGAGAACAGCCTGCTCTATGCGGAGCTGCTGGAGCAGCTCGGGGAAGGCGATCGCGCGCGGGGCGTGCTGCGCGACAGCGTCGCGCGCTCGGTTGGGCGCCGCCCGTCGCTGCCTCGTATCAGGATTCGGCGGCGCTGATCCTCGTTCGCTTCACGCTGTTGCGTCTCACCGGCCGCCTGGTCCGGCTCTCCGGGTCTCCTGCGAGAGACACGCCGTAAATACATCCCTGTAGGCTCGCACGCGGCGTCCATGCCGCGTGACGGTCTCTCGCAGGAGACCCGGAGAGTCGAACCGCAGCGTTATTTTTGCTGGCGCGTGATGCTCGCTTGGCTTCGAGCGCCGCTGCGCCCCGGACGCCGCCGGCATGCGCGGGCGGCGACTCGCAACTTTCTCCTGGGCCAGGCGCGCGGCCGTT
>Ga0316621_10000129_pt1 | contig 12145 bp, 5 predicted proteins | sample OWC_Aug_OW2_C1_D_2_FD_207664 | JGI IMG/M metagenome (GOLD analysis project Ga0316621, IMG submission 207664) | Wetland soil microbial communities from Old Woman Creek delta, Ohio, United States - OWC_Aug_OW2_C1_D1_C | ecosystem: Environmental > Terrestrial > Soil > Wetlands | place: USA: Ohio... | reverse complement strand
TTTCGAAACAATATCCATGAACTTCTCCTCATCGCTCAGGGATCCACAAACAAACAAATAACTTATTGGTTTCATTGACACTTTTTCTTTTCGTGCGATAAGATTAGAGTTACTGCATGTTAGATAGAGCTGCCATATTGAAAGACGCCCAAAAGTATTTAGCCAAAGGTGCGCTTGATAAGGCTATTTCCGAATTGGAGAGACTTGTCAAAGACAACCCTGACGGCAACACCTTCAACATGATAGGGGATGTATACCTGAAAAAAGGCAGCCAGAAGTCTGCGGCAGAGCAGTATCTGAAAGCAGCTTTCTTCTTCAGGCATGAAGGATTTTCCCAGAAGGCACAGGCACTCTGCAAGAAGGTATTAAACATCAACCCTGCTGATACTGAGGCTCTCATGGTTTTTGGCGAGATCTGTGAAGAAAAAGGCATGCTTGCAGAAGCCATTAAATATTACCTTTCTGTTGCGGATATCCTTGCAAAGGAGGGTAAAAAGGAAAAGATCCTCGATGTGTACTCAAAGATCCTTTCCCTTTCACCAGCAAACATTCCGCTCAGGATTAAAGTCGCAGATATATATCTCAAAGAAGGCCTCAAGACAGATGCTGCTCAAGAATTCGTCCATATAGCGCGGATTCATGATGAAAAAGGGGATATTCAAAAGGCCAGGGAATTCTTCCAGAAGACCCTTGACATACATCCTCTGAACAAAGAAGCCACGCTCGGTCTTACTCACATCTATGAAAAAACCGGAGAGATCCAACAGGCGATCGAGCAGATGAAGGATGCCATGGTGCTCTTCCCTGAGGATCTGGACATCCTCTTCCTTTGCACAGATCTTGCCATTATCTCTGATGACACAAGCCTCGGGATTAAATGCCTGCAGCAAATAACGGAGAAAGAACCGCAGAACATCAAGGCACGCAGAATGTTGGGCGAACTGTATCTTAAGACCGATGAAACAGCATTGGCCTGGGCACAATACCTGCCGATCCTTAATGAGGTCCTTCTGGATCAGAATTTTGAAGATGCGATCAGCTTTCTCAATACCTTTAGGAGCATTGAACCAATCGAAACAGGCAAGCGGCTTGTGTCTCTTTACAAACAACTGAATGAAGATGACCTTGCAGTTACAGAATTGATCTCGATCGGTGACGTGTACGCGGAAAAAGGTCTGGAAGACGATGCACACTCCTGCTATGCGGAGGCAGAACAGATAAATCCCTTGCATGCTGAAGTAAGGAAAAGGCTTGCGCCGCCTGAACCTGAGCTGATTGTGGAGGGATCTCCTGTTCCTGAAATAGAGATTCCCGAAATCTTAACCCAGGAATCTGGAATACAGGAAGCGGTCATTGAACCGGAAGCACCTGCAACACCTGAGATCATCAAGACCGAAGAGTGCGCAGTCTCTGCGTCGGTAGAGCCGGTTGTGGAAAAGTTCGAGGCGCCTGTTGATGAGAAAAAGGCAAGACCCAAGAGCGTTACTATCAGAGCGGAAAAACCATTTGACGAGGTGATCACCGAAGCCGATATTTTCTTCCGCTATGGTCTTCTCAGCGAAGCTCAACGCTTACTCGAGGGGTTAAAGCAGAGATTTCCGGAAAATATCGATATTCATCTGCGGCTCAAATCCGTGTATGCGGACACTCATGACAGGGAAGCCGTAGTGAGCGAGTGCCTTATCCTGAATGCACTATACAAACGCATGGGTGACGAGGCAAATGCCGAACAGGCATTAAAGGATGCCTTTGAACTAAGTCCTGAAGATCCACGGCTTGCTGAGCAGGGCTTTACCCCTCCTATCGAGCAAACTGCATTTACTGGACCACACCCAACCGATTTTGGTGTGGCTGTTTCTTCAAAAGAACTCGATATCGATGACTACGAGGAAGAGATAGCGGAGGCTGATTTTTATGCTAGCCAGGGGCTTGTTACAGAGGCTATCAAGATCCTTGAAAAACTGCAGGAGCTGTTCCCTGAAAACAAGGATATCCATGAGCGGCTGAGCGCTGTGGGGAATGCAGACCATGGCCTCGAAGCCGGCCAACTGTCCGGCAGCGTCGATATGCAGCATAATTTTGAGATTCCTGAAGTCGGTGAGGAGTTGTCTGAGTTCGAACTGCATGAAACATTTGGGGCAGGTGAAGAGTCAGCGGTGACCGGCGGGATCGAACAGCAGGAGGTGGTCGAACTCCCTGACAAGCATGAGATGTTCGATATCTTTGAGGAGCCTGATACCATAGCACCCGTGCAGAAAGAACTGCACCCTTTAGCGGAGGCCGCTTCAGTAGCTGCTGAATCTCCCAATGAAACTGAATTCGAGACGTTCAACCTCTCTGACGATGACCTCATAGAGGTCCAGGAAATGCCGGAGCCTGCGCTTGATAATGAAGTGCTCGAGATATTTCAGGAGTTCAAAAAGGGCCTTGATAAGGAGCTTGGCGATGAGGATTCCGAAACCCATTATAACCTCGGCATCGCATACAAAGAGATGGGTCTTGTTGATGATGCTATCAAGGAATTCCAGACCTCACGAACTGATCCCGCACGATTCGTTCAGTCATCTACCATGCTGGGAGTCTGCTACATGGAGAAGGGCCTTTTCACCCTCGCTATAGATGTCTTGGGCACAGCGCTTAAGGATATGAAAGAAAAGGATGAATCCTACTGGGCGATCGCGTATGAACTTGCAGAGGCATATGAGAAGAACCAGAATTTGAAGGAAGCCATTAACCTGTACACAGGAGTCTACGGATGGAGTGCAAAATTCCGAAGTGTTTCTGATAAAATGAGTCAGTTAAGGGCGCATGCCCCGCTCATTGTTGAAAAAGAAAAACCTAAAGCAAGGAAGGATAGAGTATCATATCTCTAATACATGGACTATCTCGAATATTATAAGCTTGCAGAGCATCCGTTCTCGAATGTTGTAGACAGCAGGTTCTACTATAACAGTGTTCAGCAGGCAGAGGCATTGGTTAAGCTGAAATACGCCATTGACACAAGAAAGGGTCTCGCGGTCGTGATCGGCAACATCGGCGCAGGCAAAACCACCCTTGCAAGGAAAGTCCTTGAGGAGCTTGACGAGGAGCACTATGAGGCAGCGCTCTTAGTAATCCTTCACTCGACAGTGAGTTCAGAGTGGCTCTTCAAGAAGTTTGCGATCCAGTTAGGAGTCAAAAACATCCCTGACAGTAAAGTTGAACTGCTGAGTGAGATATACCGCAGGCTCAACGAGATCAACGAGGAGGGCAAGAGAGCGGTCGTACTGATGGATGAAGTACAGATGCTGAACTCCAGGGAGATTATGGAGGAGTTCAGAGGCCTCTTGAATATGGAGACATCTGAAGGCAAGATGGTGAACTTTATCTTCTTCGGCCTTCCTGACCTCGATCAGGTGCTCTCCCTCGATGAGCCTCTCAAGCAGAGGGTAGCGATCAGGATAAAGCTGAACGCCTATTCAGAAGCAGACACCAAGGACTATATCCATTACAGAATGAAAGTGGCTGGCTCTGGCCATGAGATCTTCACAGACAGAGCCATATCCTTGATCTACGAGTATTCTAACGGTGTTCCCCGGCTGATCAACACGATCTGCGATAATGCACTTCTGGAAGGGTTTCTGTTCAAGAATACGGCAGTAGACGATTCGATTATTAAAACCGTTGCAATCGACCTGGGCCTTGAGAGTTAGCCCCGCCCCGCAAAAGAGATCTCCCGAACAGTCAGCGTAACCGTATAACGGGAAAGTTCTATCCTCATACTTGACTGGTACCATACACCCTTGGCCTGCGCCGGACTGTCATAGAAAACCGTCAACTGCCTGCCGTCATCAAAAGAGATCCTCTGCTTTTCGGGAAGCATGGTCTTCTTGTCTATAACAACCTGTCTGGTTGCATTCTGCAGGATAAGATGATCATTCTCCTCCTGTATCGTAACGTCTGCAACATCCCACCAGAAGAGGCTGTCCCGCAACCCATGGGAAAGGATGACTGTCTTGTTCCTGTCGAGCTTTGGCGTGCTCTTTACCAGGCCGTTCTTCGAGATAAGATCCATGGCCAATATGCCGAGCGTGTAAACCTTCATATTCAGATCGCCGCCCTGCTCTATGGAGAGAACCGCATCACCATGCATCTCAGAGTCGGTCTTTTCAAAGACCACTGACATGGCTGCATCTATTCGTTCGATTGACCTCCGCTCTGCAAGAACAACATCGATAGTCCTCAGTTCAGCAGCGGGAATCGCAACCTTTTGAGGTGCGCACGCTGATACGCATACGATAATACTAACGAAAAACAGCTTTAAGAAATTCGTCACAGTTCTTAACTCCTATGATCTCGATATCCTGTTTTGCCTTTATCTTTTCTGCATTGCCCACTGGTATGACCGCCCTCTCAAAACCGATCTTTGCCGCCTCTTTCAACCGCATTTCTGCCTGCGCAACAGCCCTGATCTCACCTGAAAGTCCAACCTCGCCAAAAACGCAGGTTCTTGGCTCCACAGGTTTTTCCCTGCCTGAGGATGCTATGGTCGCGATAATGCCGAGATCAACTGCCGGCTCTACGATCTTCAGTCCACCGACAACGTTAATAAAGATGTCCATGCCGCCAAGATGCAGACCGGCCCGTTTCTCAAGCACCGCGATCAGGAGATTCACCCGGTTGAAGTCAACACCGATCGAGGTCCTTCTCGGCATGCCGAAGTTCGTCTGCGATACCAGCGCCTGTATCTCTACCATAAGCGGCCGTGTGCCTTCAAGACAGGCGACAACGGTCGAGCCGGATACATTCTGCGGCCTCTCTGAAAGGAAAAGCTCTGAAGGGTTACTCACCTCTCTGAGGCCTGCATCTGACATCTCGAATATGCCGATCTCATTGGTTGAGCCGAAACGGTTCTTCATGGTGCGTAAAACACGATACGAATGGCCGCGGTCTCCTTCGAAATAGAGGACTGTGTCTACAATATGCTCAAGCACACGCGGTCCTGCAATCGTACCCTCTTTCGTAACATGACCGACAAGGAAGATAGGCAGATGTGAACGTTTCGCATGGAGCATCAGCTTTGCAGCGCACTCCCTGACCTGCCCCACAGACCCTGGCGCTGACATGAGCTCCTGCGTAAAAACGGTCTGGATCGAATCCACCACCATGGCATCAGGTTTTATCTTTATCGCTGCATCGACAATGCCTTCCAGCGAGGTCTCGGGCAGCAATATGATATTCTCTGCATCCACCGAAAGCCTCTCCGCACGCATCTTTATCTGCTGCGGCGATTCTTCGCCAGAGACATAGAGCAGTTTCCCCGTCTTTCGTGCAAGACCGGCAAAGGCCTGAAGCAGGAGTGTTGATTTGCCGATGCCCGGGTCGCCGCCAACAAGGATCACTGAGCCTGCAACTACGCCGCCGCCCAGCACCCGGTCAAACTCCTGTATGCCGGTGGAAGTCCTCTTCTCGGATATGCCCTCTATTTCCTGAAGCAGTACCGGAGCGGTCTTCATCGAAGGCTGGAGAGAGCTCTTTCGGGCTGAAGGGACTTCCCGCTCCTCCACGAAACTGTTCCAGGCGTTGCAGTCAGGGCATTTGCCTAACCACTTGGGACTCCCGTAACCACAAGCCTGGCATTGGAAAAAAGTTTTTGTTTTTGACATGATTTAGTTGCCCTTTACAGAAAAACAGACAGAATCAATGATCGCATCCTTTGCGTCAATCAATGATATTGTATACGTTCCCGGGACAGGTTTCCAGGATATTATCTCTGATGCCCTGCCGATCTCAGTGCTGTTCAGCCGCCAACGGAGGAGATCGCCGGATGCCTCAGCTTCAAAAAAGACCCGCTGCCGGTCTTCCGGGATATCAGGGTCCATGGCAATTATCATGCCCTGAGCAGGATAGGTGATCCTCTGCAGGGATAAAGGCAGCTCTGTCCGAGCACTTGTTTCACGTTGTATAACAACAGGCTCAGTGCCTTTCATGAATAGTTCTTCTTTCTGGGCATCAGACCCTTCCCCATCTATTGCCTGTATTATCATACCCTTCGGCATCTTCGAAGGCCTGCTCGTATCCTTTGCGTGCAGATAGTTCATCACCTCATGCCACACAGGAGCCGCTCCGGTCACGCCCGATACATTCCACATCGGCTCGCCATTAAAATTGCCGACCCACACACCGACAGTGTATCGTTGAGAATAACCGATGCACCAGTTATCGCGCATGTCTTTACTCGTTCCGGTCTTTACAGCAGTCCAGAATTTTGTAGCAAGCGGATTTTCAAGGCTGAAGGTGATGCTCCGCGCTTCTCTGTCAGACAGGACATCAGATACAAGAAAAGCTGCCCTGTCAGAATAAACGCTTCTCTTCTGCGCTATCATCTTTGCAGGCTCAAGTCTGAGACCTGACCATACTCCATGATTAGCCAGGGCCCTGTATGCATTCACCAGTTCATAAAGGGTTACATCAGCGGTACCTAATGCTATCGAATAGCCGTAATGTTCATCAGATTCGAGCTGACTGAACCCCACGTCCCCCAGTTTTTTTACAAAGGCTTCAATGCCGACCATTGAGAGCGTCTTGACAGCAGGAACATTGAGGGATGAGGCCAGCGCAGAACGTGCCGGGACAGGACCCTTAAAATCATGATCGTAGTTCTCCGGCCTGTATACACCAAATGCTGTCGGGATATCGAGGGGGCTGTCTATAAGGACTGATGATGGTGTCAGCACCAAGCGGTCAAAGGCAAGGGCGTAGAGAAAGGGTTTAAGTGTCGAACCAGCCTGCCGCCTGGCATTGATGCCATCCACATGGCGCGCACTTGAAAAGTCGCCGCCGTTTGCAACATAGGCAAGTATATCTCCTGTTCGGTTATCGACAACCAGCACCGCTCCATCATGGACATTCTGTCGCCTGACCGCAGCAAGATGATAGTGGAGCGTTTCTGAGGCAAAGAGCTGAAGCCCGGCATCAAGAGTCGATACTGCTGATCTCTTGCCGTCCCGCAGAAGCATATGAGCAACATGCGGCGCGAGAGCTGTTTTCTGTTTTATCCCATAAGGGCCTACAAGCGTCTTCTCTGCAAGGGCTTTGATAGCATCACATGATGTCGTATTTCCCATGGACCCAACAAGAAGACATGCACGTTTAGCAACCGCATCCGGTGATGCATTCGGACCCCTGATCAGCGATGCAAGGATCACTGATTCCTGCTCATCAAGACCGCCCGCATCCTTATCAAAAAGCCCTCTTGAGGAAGAGGCAATGCCCTGCAGCTCTCCCCTGAAGGTGATGAGATTCAGGTATGCCTCAAGAATCTCTTCCTTTCTCCATGCACCTTCAAGCTCTTGCGCAGCCTTCATCTGATCCCATTTCTGGCCCATGCTCCGCTTCCTTGCCTTTGGCCTGAGCTCGTTATCGAGCATTGCAGCAAGCTGCATGGTGATCGTACTTGCACCGCGCTGCCCCCCGGAAAAGATGTTCTTTATCGCTGCTGCACCGGCAGCCTTCCAGTCAACACCATGGTGTTCATAGAAGCGCTTGTCCTCGGTATGCAGCACTGCCGTGATCAATGCAGGCGAAACGTTTTTCAGAGATGTCCATTCAAGCCTTCTGCCCTTTGCATCGACCCTGAGCTCATGGATCACCTTTCCATGCCTGTCCAGTAGTACAGCATCCGATTTCTTATAGGATTTTTTTATCTCATCAAAAGACGGCAGGGCATGGGCATATCCGCACGCGAAAAGAATCATTATGACAGCAATCTTCTTCATGAGGAGAGGTGGAGACGGTGAAAATGCACTGCCAGCGACTCCGAAGACGCCTTTGTATAACAAAAGACCGTGCGTGTCAGCACTGCATTCCCGACAAATATCTCGTTTACGGTTCTCAAAGTAGAATCATGTCGCATTGCAGGGCTTTTCAACGGGTTACCCCTCCGATAAATAAGGACTCCACATGGCACTATTCTCCAACCTCTATCTTCTTATTCGGAATCTCGCCGAACATCTCAGGCGCATAAAGCGCTTCAGCACGTGTTGGAGGCAGGGAGAATGTTCCGCTGTTGTTCAGCCTCATGGTGTATTCGACGGTCCATGACCCTTTCGGCACGAACTCGTAATATGCTCTGAACGATTCGAATGAGCGCTCCTCGAATGCAGGCCAGACCCATCCCTCACGCTTCTCGCCTGACGTCATGATCTGCGAATCTCTGCCGAGGCCGGTGCCGAGAATATTTGCGCCTGAGGGGATCGGATCCTGAATAACCACCCAGGTCATATCTGCCTGGGCCTCTATCTCAAGCCTCACTTTTGCTACATCACCCTTTGACCATTTCCCTTTATTCTTCTGCTCGATCGGTACAAACGTTTTCTTGATCCTGTACCCGCCCGACAAAGACTCCTTTAGCGGAATTGCTGCAAGGCTCTGAAGCATGACCCAGGGCTTTCCCCTGCCCTCATGGTAAATGCTCAGCGATTCCTTACCTCTTGGCCAGCTGAACCTGAGGCTCAGACCTTCATCTGATCCTGACCAGTCCACCTTTCTCGTTGTCTGATCAACGGTCGCTGATGTGAAACCGGTAAGCGGCTCTGCCTCGAACTTCTTTGAGAACTTCTCCATGGCAAGCACGCCCCAGGCATTGGCAGTTGTAAGAAGCCAGTACCCTTTGTGCTGCCTGTTTAAAGCGCCCCGCACCAGCCTCGGCATCTCCTCTTTCCAGGTGTCTGCATTCAGAAAAGTAAGAACGCTCTTCACCGCATTCAGATCAGCAGAGACCATAAGCCACCAGAGGTTGTCTGTGCTCTCTGTCGAAAAGCCCAGGGTCGTGCCCTGGAAATTCAGCCTCGACCGGATGATCTGCTCAGCCTCCTTCAACCTCTTTTCACGAGTAGGGATATCCTTTACCCTGAGGAGCAGATTCGTCCAGTCAAGCACTGCTGAAGTAGGCCAAAGATTCGGCTCGATCATGATCGAATCCAGCATCTTCGGTTCAGCTTTTCCACTTCTGGACAGGGCCTCGATCGCTGACAGCTTCCGTATCGACAGGTCTGCCGTGGGCAGTGATGAATACCTGACCACTCGGCCCTCGACAAAGCCCTTGAGTCCGCCTTCCATCCTATCTTTAACATCCGGAGGTATGGGCCATCCGGCCTCATCCGATATCGACAGCATGTATGACGTAAGACTGTCGCTTCCGCTGCTCATGACCGGAAAGTATTTCACCAGGCCGTCGCCGTCAAGATGAGCCGGGAGATCGACCATAACCTTCTTCCAGAGTTCTACATCCCTGAGTGCAATGGCTTTTGACGTCTTCTGCTCGATGCAGGTGTATGGGTAATGCTTCATATACCAGGTAACGCCGCCAAGACTATTCGCTATTTTTGGTTTGAGCGATACGGTGATGCCTCCTCTGCCCGGGACAGCGTCTTTCGGTCGTTCCAGATTCATATCAAGGGATGTCTCAACCTGTGCAAGAGTTGACTGGAAGACCCTTGCCGGAATTGCTTCGGTAACCTTCTGTTTAACTTTCATGCTGTCTTCAGCACTGCCGCCCTTCTCTTTTGCTGATACCTCATAGTTCAGGTCTGAGATCCCCATGGGGACCTTGATCTCCCATGCCACATCCTTTGCCTCACCTGCAGATAGCAACTCTGTCTTGGACTCCAGAACCTTCTCTTCAAAACCCTTCATCAGACCGCTGACCTCTACATCCATCCTCCGTTCAGAGGCATTCCGGATCGTGAAGCCTGCATGATAGAGATCTCCTTCCCTGACGACCTGCGGAATACCGGAAAGGACCATGATCTCCTGCGTTGTTCGTATGCCGGCCTGGCCGGTTCCGAAGAGGCCGGTCCCGCTGTTTGCGATGGCAGCGATCCTGAATCCGGTGAGCGAGTCATTGAGTGGTACCTCGACATTCGCCTCACCTTTTTCATTGAGTATCACTCTTCCCTTCCAGAGCAGCAGCGTGTCGAAAAGTTCCCTCGTGGTCTGCCTGCCACCACCGCCGCCCTGGGGCAGGGCTTTGAGACCGTAATGCCTCTTGCCAACAACCTGCATCTGTGCTGTAGCGGTCTGGACCTCATAGCCGCGTCTGCCCATCATAGCGTCGAGCAGTTTCCAGCTCTGGTTCGGCATCAGTTCAAGGAGCCCCTCATCAACAGCAGCAATGGCCACCTCACTGCCCTTCGGAAGCGCCTTTCCGTCAGCCCGCTTAACCTTGATCTGTACTTTCGCCTTTTCCCTGACCTTATAGACCTCTCTCTCGGGCACGACCGCAACATTCAGCTCATGAGTCTTCCAGCCCACGTTGATCTCTGCTATGCCGAGTTTGAATGATGGTTTGCCAAGATCTATCATGGCTGTGGGTTGCAGATCAGAGACCCTTCCTCTGACAATCAATGCAGAGACAAAGACATTCGGCGCATAGTTATCCCTGATCGGCACCTCGATCATGGGAGCGGCACCCGAGAGCTTCTTCAGATACGAATCCATAACACCTTCACGCTCAACGGTAACCAGTGCAGTCGCATCCCTGAACGGCATGCGCACCTGGAACTGCGCCGTGTCACCAGGCTCATACCGTTTCTTCTCAGGCAACAGGTCGATCCTGTCGTTGTCAGAAACATCGAACCACCATTCACCCTTTCCTGCAATCCAGACTTCTCTATGGGAGACCGAGGCATTTCCTGCATCATCAGCGGTCTTTGCCTGGAGGATGACATTGCCTGTCACCGGTGACTGCACCTCGCAGATCAGAAGTCCCTTCAGATCAGTGTTGCCTTCACATATCTGCTTGATCTTCCTTGTCTCTTCCACATGTTCATAGGAATAGAACCCTCCGACGAGCCTCTTCCGGTGGGAATAGGTTTTTTTCTGAAACAGGTCAACCTTGATTTCCCTGTCCTGAACAGGCTTGCCGGCCAGATCAAGAACGACAATACGGAATTTGAATACCTCTTTTGAGGCTGCCCATGAATCGGGTTTAATACCTATAGTTACCTTTGATGGCCAGAGCGGTATCTTCTGAGACACTGTCTGAATCTCGCCGTTCGGATCCCTGAACTCAAGCTCTGTCTGGATGTCGTGGGGTTGCAGCACTGCCGGCAGCTCAGCTATTGTTGTCCTCAGGCTTCCGGTCTTCTCAAGAACAAGCTCTCTCGTCTGCATCTTTAATCTGCTGCGCTGCGCTTCATCTCCGGCCCCGTCGTACCGCCCCCTTCTCAGAGTCTCTTCCTTCACCTCTCCATTGGCAAAAATATAATCCTCATAATCAGGATAGCTCAGATGCTTGCGCTGCACCTGGCTTCGCAATTTGACAGTCATGGCTCCAGCGCCGCCGCCTGAAAGATACGATACAAACAGGTCGAGCTGGGCTTCTTTCGCATTGATAAGCGGATCTTTCGGCGGATGTATGATCGCCTTCATCAAAGGCACCCTGAACTCTTCAACCCTGAAGTCACCGGAAGCCCAGCCGTCAGGAAAGTAATACCCCTCATCCGCGGCCTCGTATCCTCCGACAGCAGTTCTCTCGTTCTTTTTTTCTGAAGGCTTTTTCAGAAGATAGACCTGGTACATACCAAGCCTGGCATCTTTCGGAACTGCCCATTCTGTCTCAGCAATGCCCTGCCTGTCCCATGTGAGGGGAAATTCATATCGCTGTGAACTTCCGCCATGCTGGATAAGCACTGCCTTGGGTAGTTCGTCAGGATAGGCAAATCCAGCCATCACGTGTTTGCGAATAAGGTGCTTCATATGGAGTGTCTCACCTGCCCTGAGCAGACTGCGATCAAATATTGTATGCGCCTTGATCGGGCCACGGTAATCAGCACCCGGCAGGTTGAATCGCCAATGTTCAATGCCCTCATCCCAGTTTGAGTGCACAAAGGTCATATCGCCTCTGGTCTTTGCAAAGATAAAAAGCCCGCTGTCGATCCCCTGCAGAGCCGATGTCACTTCACTGTGATTGATATTCCCGGTGCACCGCGGCAGTTCGCTTTCCGAGGGCAGCTGTTTCTTCACCGCAGAAATGCCGTTCAGATCGGTCTTTCCCTTCCATATCTCCTTGCCTCTGCAGTCCCGTATCGAGATATCCGCATCCTTGACCGGCACTGCCTTGTCCAGTGTTGTTACCCAGACCAGGGAAGATTCCCTGCCCCAT
>Ga0316621_10000128_pt1 | contig 12173 bp, 10 predicted proteins | sample OWC_Aug_OW2_C1_D_2_FD_207664 | JGI IMG/M metagenome (GOLD analysis project Ga0316621, IMG submission 207664) | Wetland soil microbial communities from Old Woman Creek delta, Ohio, United States - OWC_Aug_OW2_C1_D1_C | ecosystem: Environmental > Terrestrial > Soil > Wetlands | place: USA: Ohio... | reverse complement strand
GGCGCGCTCGGCTACCTATTCTACAAGCTGCGCTGCGAACCGGCACCTCTGATCCTCGGCTTCATCCTCGGACCGATGATGGAAGAGAACCTGCGCCGAGCGATGCTGCTGTCGCGCGGAGATCCGACGGTGTTTTTCACGCGGCCGCTGTCGCTGACGCTGCTGCTGATGGCCGCGGCACTTGTCGTCATCGTCGCGTTGCCGCAGATCAGCAGGACGCGCGAAGAGGCGTTTCACGAGGTTGACTGATCGGCGGCTGACGGTCGCGTCTGGCCGCGCGACGAATGCTGGATCACGGCCAACTGTCACCCTCCACCCATGACGGATCCGCCCCGCAGCGGGCGCGGCATCCAGGCGACACGACATGAGCTTCAACTGGACCAACCCCTACCCCACGGTACGAACCCCGGTGTTCGCGCGCAACCTCGTGGCGACGAGCCAGCCGCTCGCTGCACAGGCCGGGCTGCGCATGCTGCAGTCCGGCGGCAACGCCGTCGATGCAGCGGTCGCGGCCGCCGCGGTCATCACGATGACCGAGCCCTGCAGCAACGGCCTTGGCGCCGACAACTTCGCGATCGTCTGGGACCCGGCGTCGCAGCAACTCCTCGGCCTCAACTCGAGCGGCATCGCACCGGCCGCCTGGTCGCTGGACTTCTTCCGCCGCAAGTACGGGGAGGACCTGGCGAAGAACCGGCCGATGCGCGGCTGGGACAGCGTCACGACGCCCGGCGCGGTGGCCGGTTGGACGCTGCTGCACGGCCGTCTTGGCAAGCTGTCGTTCGCCGACGTAATGGCGCCCGCGATCGAGTATGCCGAGCGCGGCTTCGCGGTTTCGCCGGTCGTTCATGACAAGTGGGAACGCGCGGCACCGCTGCTGAAGGACGGGCCCGGATTCGCCGAGCACTTCCTGCCCAAGGGTCGGGCCCCGCGGATCGGCGAACACTTTGTGCTGGCCGGAGCGGCGCACACGCTGAAGCTGCTGGCGCAGCACGGCGGCGCCGCGTTCTACCAGGGCGAAATCGCCGTAGGCATCGAACGCCACGCCCGGTCGACGGGCGGGTCCCTGCGGGCGAGTGATCTCGCCGCGTACTGGGACTTCGTGCAGGAAAACGCCTGGGTCGGCACGATCAGCACACCGTTCCACGGCCACGAACTGCACGAGATTCCACCCAATGGCCAGGGCATCGCCGCCCTCTCATGCCTCGGCATCCTGCGCCACATGAAGCTTGCGCACTACGCGGTCGACAGTGCCGACTGGCATCACGCGGCCATCGAGGCGATGAAGCTGGCCTTCGCCGACACCTACGAATACGTCGCCGACCCGCGCGCGATGCGCGTCTCGCCCGCTGCGATGCTGGATGACGGTTACCTCGCGCAGCGTGCGAGCTGCATCAACATGCAGCGGGCGCAGGCGGTCTCTGCCGGGACCCCGCCGCGCGGCGGCACGATTTACCTGTCGGCCGCCGACGCGAGCGGCATGATGGTGTCACTGATCCAGTCGAACTACATGGGCTTCGGTTCGGGAGTCGTGGTGCCGGGCTATGGCATCTCGCTGCAGAACCGCGGTCATGGATTCTCGACCGATGCGGCGAGCGCGAACGTCATCGCCCCGGGAAAACGGCCATTCCATACGATCATCCCGGCCTTTCTGATGAAGGACGGGCAGCCGGCGATGAGCTTCGGCGTCATGGGTGGCAACATGCAGCCTCAGGGGCATGTGCAGACGCTGCTGCGCATGCTGCTGGCACAGCAGCAGCCGCAGGCCGCCTGTGATGCACCCCGCTGGAAGGTGATGCGCGGCGTCGACATTGAGGTCGAGAGCGAACTGCCGCTGCCGGTAGTCGAGGAACTTGCTCGACGAGGCCATCGCGTCACGCGCGCGAACGACAGCTACATGGACTTCGGCTCAGGTCAGTTCATCTGGCGGCTCGGCGATCCGGGCCTCGACGGCTATGTCGCGGCCAGCGACTCGCGGCGAGACGGTCTCGTCGCTGGCTGCTGAACGGGGGAGCGCGCAGCTGGTGCGAAGGTTGGCTGCAGTGGTTTTTGAGAGAATCGCGTCGGGGAGCCACGGCGCGCACAAATCGCGGGCAAGAGCAAAGGGAAAACCATGACCTACGCGGCCATCACCGGCTGGGGCAAGTGCATGCCACCCGCCGTCCTGTCGAATCAGGATCTCGCCACTTTCCTCGATACGACCGACGACTGGATCATCTCGCGCACCGGCATGAAGGAACGCCGGATCTCCCATGTCTCGGCAATCGACATGGCCTCCGTGGCCAGCGCGCGCGCACTGGCGTGCGCCGGACTCGCCGCCGAGGAGCTCGACCTGATCGTCTACGGCAGCTGCAGCAACGACGAACAGGTGCCGAACAGCGCGTCGGGCGTGCAAGTGAAGCTTGGCGCAGTCAACGCGGCCTCGATGGACATCAACACGGCCTGCACGAGTTTCCTCTACGGGCTGTCAAGCGCCACCGCAATGGTCAGGACCGGTGCGGTGCGCAACGCGCTGGTCATTGGGGTCGAGTTGATCTCACCCTATATGGACTGGACCAATCGCAATGTCGCGGTGCTGTTTGGCGACGGCTGCGCCGCGGTCGTGATCCAGGCGTCGGAGAACAAGGAGGGTCTGCTCGGCGAACAGCTCGGCTGCAATGCCGATGCGCGGCAGATCCTGCGCGTGCGCGGCATGGGCTGTACCTACGCCAACCGCGGCGTGCAGTACGGCGACACACTGTGGGACTTCGACGGCCAGGAGATCTTCAAGAAGGCGGTCAAGGGCATGTCGATCGCCTCCGAGAAGGTCATGGCCAAGTGCGGAGTAACGCCCGACCAGATCGACCTTGTCGTGCCGCACCAGGCCAACCTGCGAATCATCGAGTCTGTCGCGAAACATGCCGGACTGCCGATGGACAAGGTGTTCCTGACGGTGCAGCGCTACGGCAACATGTCGGCAGCGACCGTGCCGGTCGCGCTGGTCGACGCGCTCGAGGAAGGTCGCATTCGGCCGGGCGCACTGATCCTGATGCCGGGCTTTGGCGGCGGGCTGACACTCTGCTCGCATCTGGTGCGCTGGGGCGATCGCGTGACACCGCTGGGCACGACTGCCATGGACCTGCCGGCGCCCACGCGCACAGCGCTCGAAATGGTCAACGAGATCCGCGCCCACAAGCACGCCCATGACGTCTCCGAGCCGGGTCTGATGGGTCCGCGCTTCGCCGAAGCGAGCCCGACCCTTTAGCCATTCCGGGGGTCGCCCGCCCTCCCGCCAACCGGCCCTGATGCCGGGGCGGCAGACGCTGCAGACGGGGCGTCGCGCACTCCTCATTAGAATCGGCCGTTCCACCCGGCTGATGGACGGCAAGCAATGACTACCAAGACCTACGAACATGTTCCGCAACATCCTGTGGCATTCCTCGGACTGGGCGTCATGGGCTATCCCATGGCGGGCCATCTGGCGCGCGCTGGCCATCACGTCACCGTGTACAACCGCACCGCGAAGAAGTCGGACCAGTGGGTCGAGGAGTACGGCGGCCGTGCCGCGCGCACTCCGCGTGAAGCGGCGGCCGGAGCGCAGATCGTCTTTTCCTGCGTCGGCAACGACGACGACCTGCAGAGCGTGATGCTGGGTGACGACGGCGCCTTCGCCGGCATGGCCAAGGACGCGATCGTCTTCGACAACACCACCGCTTCGGCGCGCGTGGCGCGCGAACTGCATGCGGTCGCGCGCAGCCGCGCGATGCACTTCATCGATGCCCCGGTATCGGGCGGACAGGCGGGAGCAGTCAACGGCGCGCTCACCGTGATGTGCGGCGGCGATCTCACGCCTTTCGAGCGCGCGCAGCCAGTCGCGATGGCGTTTGCCAAGGCGGTGACGCGCATCGGCGAGTCGGGCGCGGGGCAACTGGCGAAGATGGTCAATCAGATCTGCATCGCCGGCCTGGTCCAGGGTCTCGCCGAAGGTATCAGCTTCGGCCAGGCCGCCGGCCTCGACATGAAGCTCGTGCTGCAGGTGATCGGCAAGGGCGCGGCGCAGAGCTGGCAGATGGACAACCGTGGCTCGACAATGATCGACGACAAGTTCGACTTTGGCTTCGCCGTCGACTGGATGCGCAAGGACCTCGGCCTGTGCCTCGATGAAGCGCGCGCCAACGGTGCGCCGCTGCCGGTTGCCGCGCTGGTCGACCAGTTCTACGCCGATGTGCAGGCAATGGGCGGTCGCCGCTGGGATACCTCGTCGCTGGTTCGCCGCCTGCGCCACGCGCGCAAGTAGCCAAGCAGCACACGCGTGGTGGACGCTGCGGCGATCGATCTCGCCCTCGCCGAATTGCGCCCCGGCCTGTTGCGCATCGCCCGTCTGCAGTTGCGCAACGAGGCCTGGGCCGAGGACGTCGTGTCCGAGACGCTGATCGCCGCCCTTGAAGGCCGGGAGCGCTTTGGCGGCCAGTCGCAGATCAAGACCTGGGTGGTCGGCATCCTGAAACACAAGATCATCGACCATTTCCGCCGCGGCGGCCGCGAGATCTCGGTCGAAGGCGTGGCCGAGGACTCCGGCGACGACGCGGTCGAAGCGCTGTTCCACGCCGACGGCCATCGCGTCAGCCAGCCGCTCGAATGGGGCGACCCTGAGGCCTCGCTGTCCCAGGTTCAGTTCTTCGATGTGCTGCAGGCCTGCGTCGACCAGCTGCCTGACAACCTCGGGCGGATCTTCATGATGCGCGAATGGCTCGAGATCGAGACCCCGGAAATCTGTAAGGAACTCGGCATCTCCGCGACCAACTGTGGGGTAATGATGTTTCGGGCGCGGATGCGGCTGCGTGAATGCCTAGAAATGAACTGGTTCGAAGCGGCGCGCCGGTGACGAACGGCTGGATACGCGTTTCATGCAACCATGCGCACGAGCTGCTGTCGGAGCGCATGGACAAACCCCTGCCGCGGGATCGCGCCTGGCGGCTGTGGCTGCACCTGCGCTTCTGCGACGCCTGCTCGCGCGTCGAGCATCAGCTCGAGCTGTTGCGGTCGGCCATGCGTCGACTGGGGTCTTGACCCACCGGAGCGTCTTGAACCGACATCATTCGGTCGAACGACACTGCCACGAGGACGATGCTTGCGCGCCACCCTGCCCCTGCTTAAGGTTTCCGACTTCCCGCCGCTGCGGCGCAGGCAGCTCTACACGCTGCAGCTGAACCTCGGCTACACCTGCAACCAGTCGTGCCTGCATTGCCATGTGAATGCCGGCCCGAACCGGACCGAGCAGATGGATGGCGGGACGATCGACCTGGTGCTCGCCGTCATCGACGCGCGCCGCGTCCGGACGATAGACGTCACCGGCGGCGCGCCGGAGCTCAATTCGCATTTCCGTCGGCTCGTCGCCGCGGCACGCGAGCGCGACGTCGAGGTCATTGACCGCTGCAACCTGACGATCCTGTTCGAACCGGGACAGGAGGATCTGGCCGAGTTCCTTGCCGCGCACCGGGTGCAGGTGGTCGCCTCGTTGCCGTGCTATTCGGCGGACAACGTCGACCGTCAGCGCGGCGCGGGCGTATTCGAAAAGAGCATCCGCGCGCTGCAGCAGCTGAATGCGCTGGGCTATGGCCGTCCCGCGTCGGGGCTGGCCCTGAACCTCGTCTACAACCCGCAGGGGCCGTCGCTGCCGCCGCCGCAGGCCGCGCTCGAAGCCGACTACAAGCGGTTGCTGGCCGAGAATTTCGGCATCGTCTTCAACCAGCTCTTTGCAATCGCCAACATGCCGATCGCACGCTTCGGCAGTACGCTGCTCAGCAAGGGCCAGTTCGCCGAATACATGGCGCAGCTGCGCGGCGCCCACCGCGACGAGAATCTCGAAGGTCTGATGTGCCGCTCGCTGGTGTCAGTCGACTGGCAGGGAAACCTGTTCGACTGCGACTTCAATCAGATGCTCGGCATGGCGATGCGCAACGGCGGACGGCGCGCGGCTCGGCTGCACCTGCGCGACCTGCTGGAAAGCGCGTTCGCCGACAACCCCATCGCCACGGCCGATCACTGCTACGGCTGCACCGCCGGGCAGGGTTCGAGCTGCGGCGGCGCGCTCGACTGACCCGATGGACAGCGTCGATGTACGGGCCAACAGCCGACCGGGGCGCGGCTGCCCGGCGGCCTACGGCTACACGCCGCGCGCCATCGCGCGCGACGCTGAAGTCCATGCCGAGGTGCTATATGTCATCGGTGGCCTTTACGGCAACCTGCAGGCGCTGCACGAGATCGAACGCATGGCGGCGCTGGAGGAAGTTGCGGCAACACTGGTCTTCAATGGCGACTTCCACTGGTTCGATGCCGACGTGGCCTGGTGCGCAGCGGTCGAACGCGGGGTCCTGCGCCATCACGCACTGCGCGGGAACGTCGAGACCGAGGCCGCGGCCGACGACGACGCCAATGGCTGCGGCTGCGCCTATCCGGAGAACGTGCCTGACGCGGATGTCGAGCGGTCGAACCGCATCCTGTTGCACCTCCGGACTACCGTGCGGGCGGCAGATGAATCGATGCCAGGGCTGCGGGCGCGCCTCGCGGCACTGCCGATGCACCTGGTTGCCGCGGTCGGCGACGCGCGCATCGGCATCGTGCACGGCGACGCCTGGTCTCTGGCGGGCTGGCGCTTTGGGCACGAGGCGCTGCACGGCGCAGATGACGCGGCACTGCGGCGCGCGTTCGAACAGTCGGCCGTCGATATCTTCGCCTCGTCGCACACCTGCCTGCCGGCGCTGCGGCTGTTCGACACCGCGGCTGGCGAACGTGTCGTCATCAACAATGGCGCCGCCGGCATGCCGAACTTCGCCGGTGATCGTACTGGCCTGATCACGCGTATCGCCACCACGCCGGTGCCCGCCTCGCTGGCACGCAGCCGCCGCTATGGCACCGAGGTCGCGGACGTCTACATCGACGCGCTGGCCGTGGCCTTCGACACCGCCGCGTGGGACGCACAGTTCGCCCAGGTCTGGCCCGCGGGCTCGCCGGCCGCCGTGTCCTACGGCCGGCGCATCATTGATGGTCCGCAGTTCAGCATCGACGACGCGCTCGGCCGCACCGGGCGCGCCGGCTGCGCCACCGCGGCCTAAACGGCCTTCCGCCAGCCGCGCCGGCGCCAGCTTCACGCCAGTCACCCGCAGAGACAACGGTGAACTCCAAGCGATGGTTGCTGCTGGGCCTGCTGCTCGCGGCCATCGCGGCGTTCTTCATCTTCGATCTGCAGCGTGTCTTCAGCGTCGATTTCTTCCAGGCGCAGCGCGCGCGCATCGACGCGCTCAATGCCAGCTTTCCGATCGCCGTGCCGGCGATCTACTTCGCGCTTTATGTGGCGGTGGCGGCGTTGAGCGTTCCGGGCGCGGCGGCGATGACACTGATCGGTGGCGCACTGTTCGGCGTCGTGCTGGGCACGGTTCTGGTGTCGTTCGCCTCGACGATCGGCGCGACGCTCGCGTTCCTGATCTCGCGCCTGCTGTTCGGCGACTGGGTGCAGCGCCGCTTCGGCGACAAGCTCGGCACCTTCAATGAAGGCTTCCGGCGGGATGGTGCCTTTTACCTCGCGTCGCTGCGGCTGGTGGTTGCGTTCCCGTTCTGGCTCGTCAACATCCTGATGGGCCTGACGACCATCCGGACCTGGACGTTCTACTGGGTTAGCCAGCTGGCGATGCTGCCCGCCACCATCGTGTACGTCTTTGCCGGCAGCAAGCTGGGCGAGTTCCGCATCACGTTCGGCCTGGTCGCGGCGTTGACGTTGCTCGCGGCCTTTCCACTGATCGCCAAGTGGGCGCTCAACCATCTTAAGGCACGCCGGGTCTATGCGCAGTGGGCCGACCGCAAGCCGGCTCGCTTCGACTACAACATGGTCGTGATCGGCGCCGGCAGCGCCGGCTTGGTCTCGGCCTACATCGCGGCAGCGACGAAGGCCAGGGTCGCGCTGGTCGAGCAGCACCGCATGGGCGGCGACTGCCTTAATACCGGCTGCGTGCCGTCCAAGGCACTGATCCGCTCGGCCAAGCTGCTGTCGCAGATGGCCCGCTCTGCGGAACTCGGCATCGCGCAGGCGCGCGCGGAGTTCGACTTCGCCGCGGTGATGGAGCGCGTACAGCGCGTCATCGCCGAGATCAAGCCGCACGACTCCGTCGAGCGCTACACGGCACTCGGCGTCGAGTGCATTGCCGGCAGCGCGCGCATCACCACGCCGTGGACGGTCGAGGTCACCACCGACGCGGGCCCACGCCTGCTGACGACCCGCAGCGTCGTCATCGCCGCCGGTGCGCGGCCTTACGTGCCTCCGATCCCCGGACTCGCCGACGTCGGCTTCCTGACTTCCGACAGTGTCTGGAACCTGCGCACATTGCCGCGCCGACTGGTCGTGCTCGGGGGCGGGCCGATCGGCTGCGAACTGGCCCAGGCGTTCGCGCGGCTGGGCAGCGCCGTCACCCAGATCGAGATGCTGCCGCGCATCCTGATGCGCGAGGATGTCGAAGTCAGTGATCTCATTGGCGCCCGCTTCGCTGCGCAAGGCGTCCGCGTGCTCGCCGGTCACAAGGCGCAGCGTTTCGTCATCGATGGCGGCGAAAAGGTACTGATCGCCGACCACGACGGCCGCGAGGTGCGCCTTGCCTTCGACCAGGTGCTGGTGGCGGTTGGCCGCGTCGCCAATACCCAGGGCTACGGGCTCGAGGAGCTCGGCATCGGCACCACGCCGCAGCGCACGGTCGCTACCGACGAAGCCCTGCAGACGATCTACCCCAACATCACGGCATGCGGTGACGTCGCCGGTCCGTTCCAGTTCACGCACACAGCGGCACACCAGGCCTGGTATGCCGCCGTCAACGCGCTCTTCGGAAGCTTCCGTCGCTTCAAGGCCGACTACCGCGTGATTCCCTGGGTAACCTTCACCGATCCCGAAATCGCGCGGGTCGGGCTGAACGAGCAGGAGGCGCGCGAGAAGAATATCCCGCACACGACGACGGTCTATGGCATCGACGACCTTGACCGCGCAATCGCTGACGGCGAAGCGCAGGGCTTCGTCAAGGTGCTGACCCGGCCGGGCACCGATCGAATCCTCGGCGTGACAATCGCCGGCGCGCATGCGGGCGAGCTGATTGCCGAATACGTGCTGGCGATGAAGCACGGCATCGGGCTCAACAAGATCCTCGCCACGATCCACGTCTATCCTACGATGGCAGAAGCGAACAAGTACGCCGCGGGAGCGTGGAAGCGGAGCACGGTCACACGCGGTCAGTGGACGATGCTGGCGGCGTTCCAGGCATGGCGCCGCGGTGACGCTGGCCTGGGCGACGTGCTTGCCTGCCTGCCGGCACTGGTCCGCGACAAGCGGCCGGCGTACCCGCCGCAGGGCCACTGAGAAGCTCGCCTACTCGAAGCGTCATGACGACCGACGCCGCGCTTGCCGCGGCTCACCGTGAACCCCGCCAGTCGGCGGCACCGCTACGCACGGCGCTGGCGCTCGGCATGGCCGGCGCGCTGGGCGAGGAACTGCTCGCCGCATTGGTCGCCGCGCCCCAGTACCGGCTCGTGTACGTCGCACTGAGGCAGGCGATTGCCTCCGGCACGGCGAAGTACCGGCCGTGGCTGATCGGCAGCTCGATCATCGTGGCCGACGACGCGTTCATCTGCGTCACCACCGCGGACACGTTCGTCCCACGCACCTCGCCGGCGGAACTGTTCGATGCGCAGCACCTGCTCGACGCGGCACGCATCGCGCAGGAAGCCGGCGTGCGGCGCCTGGTCGTCGTATCCCCGCTGTCCGCGCTGCTGCAGATGAACGCTGCCTCCCACACGGTCTCGAGCGAGCAGGAGCTGGCGCTGGTGCAGATGAAGTTCGAGACCCTGGTGATCGTGCGCCCGACGCAGGCCGAGGTTGCGGAAGCCGCGGGTCCGTGGCTCAGCCGAACGGTGCGCTCGCTCGGGCGCATGGTGCTGGAGATCATGCTGCCCGCGCACGTGCAGGCGCTGCGGCCGCGCACCGCGGCACAGGCGATCCTCACCGCCGTCTCGCGCCTGCCGACCGGGGTGCATGTCATTGGCGCCCGCGAACTGATCGCGGTCGTCGAGGAAACGATGCCCGGGCTGGCACCCAGGCGTCCACGGCTGCGCTGAGCGACATGACGGCGGTCGACACGCCAGGCCGACTGGCGATCATCGTTCCCATGCTCAACGAGGCAGCGCACATCGAACCGGCATTGGCCGCGCTGCAAGGGCTGCGCGAGCGCGGCGCCCGACTGATCGTCGTCGACGGCGGCAGCGAGGACGGCACGCCGGCACGCGCCGGACGGCATGTCGATGAGGTGCTCAGCGCCGAGCGCGGCCGCGCGCGGCAAATGAACGCCGGTGCAGCACGTGCCCGCGATGCCGATGTGCTGCTCTTCCTGCACGCGGATACCCGTTTGCCGGCAGATGCCGACGAGCGTATCGCGGCCGCGCAGGCTGCCGGCGCACGCTGGGGCCGCTTCGATGTCCGCATCGACGGACGCTCGCCTTGGCTGAGATGCATCGCCCGACTGATGAACACGCGTTCGCGTCTGACGGGAATCTGCACCGGCGATCAGGCGATCTTCGTCGAGCGCCGCCTGTTCGAGCAACTGCGCGGCTTTGCCGATATACCGCTGATGGAGGACATCGAATTTTCCCGGCGCGCGCGCGCGCTGGCTTCGCCTGCCGCCATTTCCGCGCCGGTCGTGACATCGGGCCGGCGCTGGGAGCGGCGCGGGATCTGGCCGACGATCTGGCTCATGTGGTCGCTGCGGTGGCGCTACTGGCGCGGCGAGGATCCGGCTGCGCTGGCGCGCGACTATCGCCAGGTGCGCTGATGCGCCCCTGGCAAGTCGCGGTGCTCGCACGTGCGCCCGTTCCCGGAATGGCAAAGACGCGGCTGATACCGCGACTGGGGGCGGAGCGCGCCGCTGCCCTGCAAGCGCATTTGACCGAGCTCGCGGTGCAGCGCGCCAGCGCGTCCGGCGCCCAAGTTGCTCTGTGGATCAGTGGTCCCGTAGATGCGCACACCGCGGAACTTGCACGGCGCCACGGCGCCGAACTGCGGATCCAGCCGGAGGGCGACCTCGGTACCCGTATGCTGGCTGCCACGGTTCATGCACACAGCACTGAAGGAAGTTCGATCATCATCGGCACCGATTGTCCGGCCCAGCGCCCCGACGATCTGCTTCAGGCGCGGGATCGGCTCGAGGCCTGCGATGTCGTGGTGCAACCGGCGCTTGACGGCGGCTACGTGCTGATCGGCATGAACCGCCCGCATCGCGAACTGTTCCTCGACATTCCCTGGGGCAGCGATGCAGTGCTCGACAACACGCGTCGCCGCTGCGCTGAGCACCGCCTGACGCTGAGCGAGCTGCGCGCACTGCCTGACCTTGACCGTCCGGATGACCTCGATCTGGCGATCGCAACAGGCCTTCTCGGGGGCACGCTCTGGTCATGACACGGATGACACCGATATGGTTCTTTGTGGGCCTTTGTGCGACATCGCTCGCGGCCACCGCACAGGGCGTGACACCCCTGTCGAGTTCAATCGATGGTCGCGTTCCGCCGCCCTGGCAGGTGATGACACTGCCCAAGATTCCCCGCCACACGAGCTACGAGGTCGTCAGCGTCGACGGCCGGCGCGTGGTGAAGGCAACGGCGGACGGCGCGTACGCCAATGTCGTCCACCCGCTGAACTTTGACACCAGCACGGCGGTGCTGCGCTGGACTTGGCGCGTCGATGAGTTCCCGGCGGGCAGCGACCTGTCGATCAAGCGCGGCGATGACCTGGCTGCGAAGGTCTGCGTGCTGTTCGACCTGCCACTCGAGCGGCTGTCGTGGATGGACCGGCTGAAGATCGAGCTCGGTCGGCGGCTCTTCAGGCTCGATCTTCCGGCGGCAACGGTGTGCTACGTCTGGGACCGCACGCTATCGCCCGGCACCTGGTTGCCGAACATCTACACCGACCGCGTGCGCATGCTGGTGCTGCGCTCCGGCGCCGCAGGGCAGCAGGCCACCTGGTTTGATGAGTCCCGCGACCTGCGCGTGGATTTCATCCGTGCGTTCGGACCTGAAGCGCAGGGCGCCGTTCCTCGCACCAGCGCGGTCGCGTTCGCCACGGATGCAGACAACACCGGCGGCCGCGCACTCGCGTACTTCGGCGATATCACACT
>Ga0316621_10000127_pt1 | contig 12244 bp, 8 predicted proteins | sample OWC_Aug_OW2_C1_D_2_FD_207664 | JGI IMG/M metagenome (GOLD analysis project Ga0316621, IMG submission 207664) | Wetland soil microbial communities from Old Woman Creek delta, Ohio, United States - OWC_Aug_OW2_C1_D1_C | ecosystem: Environmental > Terrestrial > Soil > Wetlands | place: USA: Ohio... | reverse complement strand
TCGCCGCCCGGTTCCGGCGTCAACGAGACGCGGATCGTGTCGCCGATGCCTTCCTGCAGCAGCACGGCGATGCCCGCGGTCGATGCGACGATGCCTTTCGAGCCCATGCCGGCCTCGGTGAGGCCGAGGTGCAGCGCATAGTCGCAGCGCCTCGCGATGTTGCGATAGACGCCGATCAGGTCCTGCACCCCGCTCACCTTGCACGAGATGACGATGCGGTCGTGCGGGAGACCGAGCTCCTCGGCGCGGCGAGCGCTCTCCAGCGCGGAGACTACGATTGCCTCGCGCATGACGTCGTTCGCATCCAGTGGCCGAGCCTGCTTCGAGTTCTCGTCCATCAGGCGCGTGAGCAGGTCCTGGTCGAGGCTGCCCCAGTTCACTCCGATGCGGACCGGCTTGCCGTGACGGCAGGCGGTTTCGATCATCTCGGCGAACTGCGGGTCGCGCTTGCTGCCGCGGCCGACGTTGCCAGGATTGATGCGGTACTTGGAGAGCGACTCCGCGCAGGCCGGGTGCTCGCGCAGGAGCTTGTGGCCGTTGAAGTGGAAGTCGCCGACGATCGGCACCGAGACTCCCAGCTGGCCAAGGCGATCCACGATGTGCGGAACTGCTGCGGCTGCCTCGTCCGAGTTGACTGTCACGCGGACGAGCTCGGAGCCCGCGATTGCGAGCGCGCGGACCTGCAATGCCGTGCCCTCGATGTCGGCCGTGTCGGTGTTGGTCATCGATTGCACGACGACGGGATGGCCGCCGCCCACGATTACCGGACCGATGCGGACGGGCGTGCTTAGTCGGCGGGCGATCGGGCTGGACATCAGGCGCTGCACTCTGGAAGAACCGGCCGTGATTCTACTGGGGTTTCCCGCGGGCAAGACGAGCGGTTCCAATGTTCATTGAGAAAGCGCTGTAACCTCAAGTTCCATCTGGACTTTAGTTCGCTGCACCACCGGGCACTCAAAGCGACGTGGCCGGCTTGTGGTTACCACACGGCGGCTGGGGTAACATCGCCACACCCATCGCAAGGCCCGTCCAGAGAGAGGCCTGACGATCTGGGGCGCCCACTTGCTTCTGCCGGCGGAATGAAGTGAGCGTCCGCAGTCTTCAGGCCCGCCGAAGGCGCAACCCGCCCGGAAACGCTCAGGCAAAAGAACGGCGGCGCCTGATGGGCTCTGGAGAGCGGCCCGCTGCTGGCGGGTCCACCGAAGGGGTGCGGCATCGGCCCACGTGGGCCGGTACCCGATCTCTCAGGTCAAAGGACAGAGGGGCGGCAGGTCGTCACGGACGGCCTGCCGCCTTTTTTTATGTTCGCCTCAAGCACGTGGGATACCTGACATGGGATTGCGCACTCCGCTTTACGACACTCACGTCGCGGCCGGCGCCCGCACCGTCGATTTCGGCGGCTGGGACATGCCCGTCAACTACGGCTCGCAGATCGAGGAGCACCACGCGGTGCGACGCGACGCGGGCATGTTTGACGTCTCGCACATGCTGGTCGTCGACCTGCGCGGTGGACGCGTCCGCGAGTTCCTGCGACGCCTGCTCGCCAACGACGTCGCCAAGCTCACGGCGTCCGGCAAGGCGCTGTATTCGTGCATGCTGCGCGAGCACGGCGGCGTCATTGACGACCTGATCGTCTACTACCTGGACGACCAGTGGTACCGCATGGTCGTCAACGCCGGCACGCGTGAAAAGGACCTCGAATGGCTGCGGCAGCATGCCGGCGGCTACGGTGTGACCGTCGAACCGCGCCTGGACCTGGCAATGATCGCGGTGCAGGGGCCCAACGCGAGACAGAAGGCTGCAGGCCTCATGGAGCCCGGTGTCGCCACCCGCGCGCTCGAACTGGGCACGTTCTTCGGCTTCGATGCCGGCAGCCTGTTCGTCGCGCGCACGGGTTACACCGGCGAGGACGGCTTTGAAATCATGCTGCCGACGGTTGCGGCGGTCTCCTTCTGGCAGCGCCTCCGTGATGCGGGCGTTGCGCCGTGCGGCCTCGGCGCGCGCGACACGCTGCGACTCGAGGCGGGCATGAACCTCTACGGCAACGACATGGACGAGACGACTTCGCCGCTCGAATCCGGCCTCGGCTGGACGGTCGCATGGGAGCCGCAGGATCGCGATTTCATCGGTCGCGGTGCGCTTGCCGCACAGAAGGCGAGCGGCAGCACGCGCAAGTTCGTCGGCCTGCTGGTGGAAGACCGTGCGGTCCTGCGATCGCACCAGAAGGTCATCGTGCCGGCGGTGGGCGAGGGCGAGGTGACGAGCGGCACGTTCTCACCGACCCTGCAGCGCTCGATCGGCCTCGCGCGGGTACCGGCCAAGACCGGCGATCGCTGCGAAGTCGAAATTCGCGGCAAGCTCGTGCCCGCGCGCGTCGTGCGACCACCCTTCGTGCGCCACGGCAAGATCGCCATCGCGCTCTGAACCACGGATCCGGATAGAAACCAAGCTGCTGAGAGGACACCATGAGCAACGTTCCCGCCGACCTCCGCTACCTCAAGTCCCACGAATGGGCGCGTCTCGAGAGCGACGGCACGATCACCGTAGGCATTTCGGACCACGCGCAGCAGGCGCTCGGCGACCTCGTCTTCGTCGAGGCGCCCGAACCCGGCCGTCGCGTCCATGCGGGCGAGGCGTGCGCCGTGGTCGAATCCGTCAAGGCGGCTTCGGACGTATATAGCCCGGTCAGTGGCGAGGTCGTGGCCGGCAATGCGGATCTCGGTGGCCAGCCCGAGTTGATCAACTCCGACCCGTACGGCGGCGGCTGGATCATGCGGATCCGCCCGGACGACAAGGCGCAGTTCGCGTCGATGCTCGATGCGAAGGCCTACGCCGCCGCACTCGCTGCCGAGACGCACTGACTCCTCGCCACTCACCACTCACCACTCGCCACTCTCCCATGCCATTCATCCCGCATACCGACGCAGACATCCGCGCGATGCTCGACACCATCGGCGCGCCCGACATCGCCGCGCTGTTCGAGGAGATCCCCGCCGAACTGCGCGCGCCAGGGCTGCCCGGCGTGCCCCCGGCGCTCTCCGAAATGGAGGTCGGTCGCCTGATGCAGGAATTCGCGTCGCGGGACGGACGTCCGCTCAACTTCATCGGCGCAGGCGCCTACGAGCACCACATCCCCGCGGCGGTCTGGGCGATCGTGACCCGCGGTGAGTTCTACAGCGCGTACACGCCCTACCAGGCCGAGGCGAGCCAGGGCACGCTGCAGCTGCTGTACGAGTACCAGACGATGATGGCCAGCCTGACCGGCCTCGACATCTCGAACGCGTCGCTCTACGACGGCGCCTCGGGCCTCGCGGAGGCGTGCCTGATGGCCGTGCGCGCCAATCGCAAGTCGAAGTCGCAGCGCATCCTGCTGCCGGTCGCCCTGAATCCCACGTATCGGGACGTGGCGCAGGCGATCGCGGGTAACCAGAATCTTGCGTTTGAACTCGTCCCGTACGACCCGAAGAGCGGCCAGACGGTCGTCTCGGCGCTGGACGCGTACACGGGCCAGGACATCACGGCCGTGGTGATCCAGCAGCCGAATTTCTTCGGCACGCTCGAGGACGTCGACGCGATCACGAACTGGGCGCACCAGAACAGCGCGCTGATGATCGGCGTGGTGAATCCGACGTCGCTTGCCGTGCTGAAGCCGCCGGGCGAGTGGGGCGTGAAGGGCGCCGACATCGCCTGCGGTGAAGGGCAACCGCTCGGCGTGCCGCTGTCCTCGGGCGGTCCGTATTTCGGTTTCATGGCGACCAAGGCGGAGCACGTCCGCCAGATGCCGGGCCGGATCATCGGACGGACAGTGGACCTCGACGGCAAGCCGGGTTTTGCGCTGACGCTGCAGGCACGCGAGCAGCACATTCGACGCAGCAAGGCGACCTCGAACATCTGCACGAACCAGGGCCTGCTCGTGACGGCAGCGACGATCTACCTTTCGCTGCTCGGTCCGCAAGGGCTCGCGCAGGTGGCGGCCACTTCGATGCAGCGCACGCAGCAGCTCATCGACGCGCTCACGCGCATTCCGGGCGTGCGGCTGGCATTCGACAAGCCCCGCTTCCACGAGGCGGTGCTGCTGCTCGACCGGCCGGTGCGTGGCGTGCTCGATACGCTTGCGCGCCGCGGCATCGTCGGCGGTTACGACATTTCGGCGCGCTATCCCTCGCTTGGGCATGCGTTGCTGGTGTGCGCGACTGAAACCCGCACGACGGGCGACATCGAAACGTATGCAGGTGCGCTCGCCGAGGCGATGCGCAGCTCCGCTGCGGCGGCCTGAGCGAAGGAATCACTGCCATGCATGAAAAGCTGATCTTCGAGCACTCCTCGCCGGGCCGCAGCGCCGACGCGCAGTACCCACAGGTCCCCGTCGAGGCTCCGGTGCCTTCGGCGCTGCGGCGCGCCAAGCCTGCGCTGCTGCCGGAAGTGTCCGAGCTGCAGGCCGTGCGGCACTTCACGCGCCTCTCGCAGCTCAACTTCTCCATCGACACGCATTTCTACCCGCTCGGGTCGTGCACGATGAAGTACAACCCCAAGGCGTGTAACCAGTACTCGATGCTGCCCGAACTGCTCGGCCGGCATCCGCTGGCGCCGGAGTCGACCGGCCAGGGCCTGCTGCAGATCCTGTTCGAGTTGCAGGAGATGCTGAAGGAAGTGACCGGCATGCGCGGCGTGTCGCTCACGCCGATGGCGGGCGCGCAGGGCGAGTTTGCGGGCGTCGCGATGATTCGCGCGTACCACAAGGCCCGCAAGGACCTCGCGCGCAACGAGATCATCGTGCCCGACGCGGCGCACGGCACGAATCCGGCGACCGCGACGATGTGCGGCTGCACGGTCAAGGAGATCCCGACGCTGGCGAACGGCGACATCGACCTCGAGGCGCTCCAGGCCGCGGTCGGTCCGCAGACGGCGGGCATCATGCTGACGAACCCGTCGACGATCGGCGTGTTCGAGCGACGGATCCAGGAAGTCGCGCACATCGTCCACGAGGCGGGCGGGCTGCTCTACTACGACGGTGCGAACCTGAACGCGATCCTCGGCAAGGTGCGGCCGGGAGACATGGGGTTCGACGTGATCCACATGAACCTGCACAAGACGTTCTCGACGCCGCACGGCGGCGGCGGGCCGGGCTCGGGCGCCGTCGGCGTGAGCGAGCGCCTGCTGCCGTTCATGCCCGTGCCGCTCGTCGGCAGGGCTGGCGACAAGTACCGCTGGCTCGACGAGCAGGACCTGCCGCAGACGATCGGCCGCCTCTCGAACTTCATGGGCAATACCGGCGTGCTGCTGCGCGCGTATGTCTACATGCGCATGCTCGGCCGCGACGGCATGCAGCGAGTCGCGGAATTCTCGACGCTGAACGCCAACTACCTGATGGCGCGCCTGCGCGCGGCCGGCTTCGAGCTCGCCTATCCGGAGCGCCGGGGCAGCCACGAATTCATCGTGACGCTGCGCAGGGAGGCCAGGGAATGGGGCACGAACGCGATGGACTTCGCGAAGCGCCTGCTCGACTTTGGCTTTCATGCGCCGACGACGTACTTTCCGCTGCTCGTGCCCGAGTGCCTGCTGATCGAGCCGACGGAAACCGAATCGAAGGAAGAACTCGACGCCTTCGTCGACGCGATGATCGCCATCCGCCGTGAGGCCGAGACCGAGCCCGGGAAGCTCAAGGGAGCGCCGTGGACGCTGCCCGTGCGGCGGCTCGACGATGTACGCGCGGCGAAGCAACTCGACCTGACCTGGAAGCCGGCGCTCCAATGACTGCACTGATCTGTGGCTCGATCGCCTACGACACCGTCATGGTGTTCCACGGCCGTTTCCGCGAGCAGATCCTCGCGGACCGCATTCACATGCTCAACGTGTCGTTCCTCGTGCCGAGCATGCGGCGCAATTTCGGCGGCTGCGCGGGCAATATCGCCTACAACCTCGGCCTGCTGGGCGAGAAGGGCGCGCCGATGGCGACCGTCGGGCACGACTTCGAGCCGTACCGGCGCTGGATGAGGGCGTCGAGCGTGAGCCTCGATTTCGTGCGCGAGCTCGACGATGCGTTCACCGCGCAGGCCTTCATCACGACCGATCTCGACGACAACCAGATCACGGCTTTTCACCCGGGCGCGATGGGGCAGTCGCACCTGAATGCCGTTCCGACCAGCGCGGGCGTGACGCTCGGCGTCGTCGCGCCGGACGGTCGCGACGGCATGATCCAGCACGCAGCCCAGTTTGCCGCTGCGGGAATCCCGTGGCTGTTCGATCCGGGCCAGGGCCTGCCGATGTTCAACGGCAAGGAGCTGCAGGAGTTCATCGGCAAGGCGACGTGGGTGGCCGTCAACGATTACGAAGGCCAGATGCTGCAGGAGCGCACCGGCTGGAATGCCGTCGACATCGCCGCGAAGGTGCGCGCCTACATCGTCACCAAGGGCGCCGAAGGCAGCGTGATCTACGCCGGCGGACGTGAATATTCCATTCCCCCAGCCAAGCCCGAAGCGATCAGGGACCCGACTGGTTGCGGCGACGCCTACCGCGCTGGCCTGATCTACGGGCTCATGAATGAACTCGACTGGGATACGACGGGTCGAACGGCGTCGTTGATGGGTTCCATCAAGATCGGCCATGCCGGCACGCAGAGCCATCGCTTCGACATGAACGAGTTCAAGGACCGCTTCCGCGCGGCGTTCGGCCGCACGCTGTGACAAGCACGCCGCGCGAACGCGGAAGACTGCGCTGGATTCCGGCCTGGATTCTCTCGCTGGCCGGGCTGGTTGCCGGCGCACAGCCGACCGGGCCAGCCTCGACGCCGCCGACACCAGCGGTGACCGCGCGCCCGGCCGAGGAGAATCCCGCCTGGGACCGGACGCTGGAACGCGTTGCCCCGTCCGTCGTGTCGATCGAGATCGACCAGACCCGGGCCTTCGACACGGAGTGGAACCAGTCGAGCCAGGCCACCGGTTTCGTGGTCGATGCCGAACGCGGCTTGATCCTCACCAACCGTCACGTCGTGACGCCGGGGCCGGTTGTCGCCACGGCGATTTTCCAGAATCGCGAGGAGGTCGAGCTGCACGCCGTGTATCGCGACCCGGTGCACGACTTCGGCATCTACCGCTACGACCCCTCGAAGCTGCGTTACACCAGGCCGGCCGCGCTGCCGCTTTATCCGGAAGGAGCGCGCGTCGGCACGGAGATCCGTGTCGTCGGCAATGACGCCGGCGAACAGCTGTCGATCCTGGCGGGCACGCTGGCGCGGCTCGACCGCGAGGCTCCTGAATACGGCGTCGGCAAGTACAACGACTTCAATACTTTCTACCTGCAGGCCGCCTCGGGCACGTCCGGCGGTTCTTCGGGTTCTCCCGTCATCGACATTCGCGGTCGCGTGATCGCGCTGAACGCGGGCGGCAGCAACGGCGCGCAATCGAGCTTCTACCTGCCGCTCGGGCGGGTGTTGCGGGCGCTGCAGCTGATTCGCAAAGGGGAGCCCGTGGCGCGTGGGACGCTGCAGACGGTGTTCGCCTATACGCCGTACGACGAACTCGTGCGCCTCGGGCTGCGCCCCGCCACCGAAGAGGCTGCCCGTCGCGCGCGGCCCGACCTGACCGGCATGCTCGTGGTGGACGAGGTGCTGCCGGGTTCGGCGACCGAAGGGAAGCTGCAGCCGGGCGACATCCTGACTCACCTCAACGGGCAACTCGTCACCACGTTCCAGCCGCTCGAGGAAGTTCTCGACGCATCTGTCGGCCGCGCCGTCGAAGTCGTGGTCGAGCGCGGCGGGGAGCGTGTGCAGCAGTCGCTGCCGGTCGACGACCTGCACGCGATCACGCCCTCGGAATACCTGGAATTCGGCGATGCCGTGGTGCACACGTTGTCGTACCAGATGGCGCGGCACTTCAACGCGCCGGTGCGCGGCGTCTTCGTGGCAAACCCGGGCTACGTGCTGAACGCGGCAGGAGTGCCGCGCGGTGCGGTCATCTCGAACGTGGCCGGCAAACCCGTCGCGAAGCTGGCCGACTTCATTGCTGCAATCGCGGCACTGCCACAAGGCGCACGAGCCGCGCTGCGCTATTCGACGCTAGACGATCCGAAGGGATCCGACACACGCGTGATGCGCATGGACCGCGCCTGGTTCCCGGCCAGGCACTGCCACCGCGACGACGCGACGGGCCTCTGGCCCTGCCAGGAACTGCCCGCACCCGCTGCTGCGGCGGTCCAGGCGCCCGCGCGCACGACGTTCAGTTCCGGCCCGGACAAGCGCGCGAACGAGCTCGCGGCATCGCTGGTGCTGGTGACGTTCGACATGCCGTTCTCGGTCGCAGGCATCACCGAGCGCAACTATCACGGCACCGGCGTGATCGTCGATGCCGGGCGAGGGCTGGTCGTCGTCGATCGCAATACTGTCCCGGTCGCTCCTGGCGACGTGCGGCTGACCTTCGGGGGCTCCATCGAGGTCCCGGGCAAGGTGGAGTACATCCACCCGCTGCACAACCTCTCAGTCGTTTCGTTCGATCCCGCATTGCTCGACGGCACGCCGATCCGTGCGGTGCGCTTCGATCCAACCGAACTCGAGCCGGGCGAGGCCGTCACCGTCGTCGGGCTGGCTGGCGATTCGCGCTTGCGGTCGCTCGCCACGAACGTCGCGAGCGTGGACGACGTGGCGTTCCCGCTGTCACGCACGCTGCAGTTCCGCGACGCAAACCTGGAGGTGGCGAACCTCGTCAACGCACCGACGGACTTCGACGGTGTCATCTTGGGCCGGGACGGCCGTGTTCGCGCACTGTGGTCGAGCTTCGCCACCGAAGGCGCACGCGACACCGTACAGTTCAATCGAGGCATGCCTGCAGGCATCGTGCTCGAGGCCGTAGCGGCAGCGCGGGCTTCGAAGCCGCTCTATTCGCTCGAGGCGGAATTCGACGCCATTCCCATCGCAGCGGCCCGCAAGCTGGGCCTGCCGGAGGCGTGGGTGGCGAATTTCGAGTCGCGCAATCCTGCCCATCGGCAGGTCCTGGCCGTGGCGCGTGTCGCGGCGGGTTCCGGGGCGGCCCGCGTGCTGAACGAGGGCGACCTCCTGATCGCGGTCAATGGCGTAACGCTGAACCGCTTCCGTGAAGTCGAAGAGGCGACGCAGGCGCCCAGGGTGCAGCTCACCGTTTTGCGCGACGGCGTTGAGAAAGTCGTCGACGTCGAGACGGCTGCGCTGCGCGGAGAGGACATCGACCGCCTGCTGCTCTGGGCCGGTGCCGTGCTGCACGCGCCGCACCGTGCGATGACGATCCAGCGATCGATCCCGCCGGAGGGCGTCTTCGTCGCGTATTTCTCCTACGGTTCCCCGGCTACGCGCCATGGACTTTTTGCGGGCCGCCGGATCGTCGAGGTGGACGGCCGACCGACGCCGGACCTTGATGCTTTCATCGCCGCCGTCCAGGGGCGCCCGGACCGTTCGTCCGTGCGCCTGAAGACGGTCACCTGGAATGGTTCGACCGGGGTCACCACCCTGAAGCTCGACCAGAACTACTGGCCGACGTACGAACTGCGACGCTCGTCGCAGGGCTGGGAGCGACGGGCCATCAAGTAGTGGCTAGTAGTGGTGAGTGGTGAGTGGTGAGTGGTGAGTGGTGAGTGGTGAGTGGCGGAAGAAGGCGCCGCAGGTGCGCTGGTCACTTACCACTAGCCACTCACCACTAGCCACTCGTTTTGCGGCTATCATTCGCCCCTTATGGTGACCGCGCGGCTACCGCAGGACGAAATCGACCAGGCCGTAGAGGCTTTGCGCGCAGGCGAGGTCGTCGCCTTCCCGACGGAGACGGTCTACGGGCTCGGCGCCGACGCGACGAACCCGGATGCAGTGCGCAAGATCTTCGAGCTGAAAGGGCGCCCGGCAACCCATCCGCTGATCGTCCACATCGATCACCCTCGTGCGCTGGAGCGCTGGGCCCTGCAGGTGCCGCCGGCCGCCGCGGCGCTTGCCGAGCGCTTCTGGCCCGGTCCACTGACGCTGGTCCTGCGGCGTGCGCCCGCCGTCGATCTCGCAATCACGGGCGGCCAGGACACGGTCGCGATCCGCATGCCCGCGCATCCGGTCGCGCAGCAGCTGCTGCGCGCATTCGGCAGCGGCATCGTGGCGCCATCCGCCAACCGCTACGGCCGCATCAGCCCGACGCGCGCCGAGCACGTGCGCGACGAGTTTGGCGATGAACTCAAGGTCATTCTCGACGGCGGCGACTGCAAGATCGGGCTCGAGTCGACCATCGTCTCCTGCGTGGACACCGTGCCGCGCATCCTGCGGCCGGGAGCGATCACGCTCACACAGCTTAGAGCCGTCGTGCCGGAGGCGCAGGGAGGCCCCGATGCCCATGCGCCGCGCGTTCCGGGCAGCGACACGAAGCACTACGCGCCGCGCACTCCGCTCAGCATCGTGGCGAGCCGCACGCTCGAAGAGGTCGTCGGCCAGCTGACCGAGAACCACGAGAAGGTCGCCGTACTCGCGATGCGGCCGCCGCGGGTGGCCAACAAGTTCATGACCTGGATCAACGCGGGGCGGCGGGCCGACGTCTACGGCCGCGAGCTCTACGTGAACCTGCGTACTCTCGACAAGTCCGGCGCGAAGGAAATCCTCGTCGAGGAAGTCCCCGCGGGCGAACAGTGGGAGGCCGTGCGTGACCGGCTGCACCGGGCGGCATCCGCCGAGAACGTCGTTTCCGGCGACCCGGACATCGCGGCGCTGCGTGCCGACCTCGGACAGGACGTGTAGTTCTCCGTGACCAGGGCCCCCGACCTGCGCGCGCTCGTCGCGCAACATGGAACACCCCTGCTGCTGATCGACTGCGACGTCGTCCGGCGCCAGTACCGCAGCCTGCACGAAGCATTGCCCGGCGTGACGCTGTATTACGCCCTGAAGCCGATGCCGCATTCGTCCGTGGTCGCCGAGCTGCGCGACCTCGGCGCTTCCTTCGACGTCGCGACGTCCGGGGAGATCAAGCTCATCAAGGCGGCGGGCGTCAGTCCTGACCGCTGCATCCATACGCACCCGATCAAGTCGGACGCGGAGATTGCCGCCGCGCTGCGCTTCGGCATCCGCAAGTTCGTCGCGGACAACCCGGATGAGGTCCGCAAGTTCTCGAAGTACCGCAGGCGGGCGGAGCTGCTGCTGCGTCTCTCGTTCCGGGACCCCACGGCGGTCGTCGACCTGTCGCGCAAGTTTGGCTGCGAGCCCGCCGCGGTGCCGCCCTTGCTCGAGCTCGCACGGAGCCTGGGGGTGCGCGTGCGCGGCCTTTCGTTCCACGTCGGTTCGCAGGTTGCCGAGCCGCGCAAGTACGTGGAAGCCATCGGCGTCTGCAGGGAAATCATTGAATCTGCAGCGCGATCCGAGCTCGCTGAGCTCGACCTGCTCGACATAGGCGGCGGCTTTCCGATTCCTTACCGCGACGAGACGATTCCGATCGGCCACTTCTGCCGGCCGATCCGCCAGGCGCTCAAGAAGCTGCCGCGTCGCGTTCGCGTCATCGCAGAGCCAGGCCGCTACATCGCCGGCCCGGCGGGCACGGCGGTCGCGCGGGTGATTGGTCGCGCGCAGCGCGAGGGGCGCTGGTGGTACTACCTCGACGACGGCGTGTACGGTTCGTTCAGTGGCCAGCTGTACGACCACGCGATGTACCCCATCGAAGTGCCAGGAGCGACCGGGCCTGCGCATCCGAGCGTACTGGCTGGCCCGACCTGCGACAGCATCGACGTGGTGCGCGAAGACGTGCCGCTGCCGGAGCTGCAGATCGGCGACCTCGTGGTCGGCCGCATGATGGGCGCATACACGTCGGCCACGGCGACCGATTTCAACTTCATCCCGCGCGCGAAGATCGTCGCGATCAACTCTCACGCGAGGCACACGCTTGCGCATTGAAGTCGTGGACCACGTCGCCGGCGCCGTGGGTGCGCGTGGCATTGCCGTCGTCATCGACGTCTTCAGGGCCTTCACCGTGGCGCCGCATGCGATCGCGGCTGGCGCATCGCGCGTCTTGCCCGCGGGTGAAATCGAGGAGGCACTGGCGATCCGCCGGGACTTGTCCGACGCGTGGCTCGTCGGCGAGCGTCACGCGCGCAAGCTCCCGGGGTTCGACGCCGGGAATTCACCGACGGAGATCCTCGCGCTCGGCGTCGCGGGCCGGCCCGTGATCCACACTACGCACGCGGGCACGCAGGGCCTCGTGAACGCGACGGGTGCCGACGAGGTGCTCACCGGCAGCATGGTGAATGTGTCGGCGATCGCAAGGTA
>Ga0316621_10000126_pt1 | contig 12262 bp, 9 predicted proteins | sample OWC_Aug_OW2_C1_D_2_FD_207664 | JGI IMG/M metagenome (GOLD analysis project Ga0316621, IMG submission 207664) | Wetland soil microbial communities from Old Woman Creek delta, Ohio, United States - OWC_Aug_OW2_C1_D1_C | ecosystem: Environmental > Terrestrial > Soil > Wetlands | place: USA: Ohio... | reverse complement strand
ACGGCCTCGGGAGCGATCCCCCCACACCGCGAACGATGCTCCCTGAGCGAATGTCTATGCCGATCGAGCGAGTGACTCGTACAGCCGCTCGTACGCGGCGCCCTGCGTACCCCACGAGAAGTCCTGCCGCATGCCGTTCAGGACCAGCCGCCGCCAGACCGAAGGCCAGCTCTGCCACTCGAGTGCGGTGTTCATCGCCCAGCGTACGGCCGCCGCGTCGAAATCGTTGAATACGACTCCGGTGCCCTGTCCGGTGGCGGGATCGAAATGCTGCACCGAGTCCGCGAGCCCGCCGGTGCGACGCACGATCGGCACGGCGCCGTACTTGAGACTGTACATCTGGTTCAGGCCGCAGGGCTCGTACAGCGACGGCATCAGGTAGATGTCGGACGCCGCCTCGATCATGTGCGCGAGTTCCTCGCTGTAGCCGCTGTAGAAGGTCGCGCGGCCGGGGAAGCGTTCCTGCAGGCTGTGCATGAACCGTTCGTAGTGGGGCTCGCCGCTGCCGAGCGCGACGAAGCGCAGGTCGCGCGTGCCGCCCAATAGTTCGGGCAGCGTATCGACGAGCAGGTCGATGCCTTTCTGCCGCGTAAGACGCGTCACCATGCCCACGAGCGGAGTGCCCGGCGCGGCAGGCTTGCGCAGCAGGTCGAGCAACGCCTGCTTGTTCAGCAGCTTTCCCGTCAGGTCGGTGTCGTCGTACCGATGCGGCAGGTACCGGTCCGTCGCCGGATTCCACTCGTCGTAGTCCACGCCGTTCAGGATCCCGACCACCGAGTCGCCACGCAGGCGCAGGTCGCCGTCGAGCCCGTGACCTCCCTCCAGCGTGCAGATTTCGGCGGCGTAGGTCGGGCTCACCGTGGTGACCGCGTCCGCATACATCACCCCGTGGCGCATCGGGTTGATCCGGCCCGCGCCAAGGTCCGCCTGGTGCAGCGCCTCGATTCCGACACCTGGGCCCACGTCGCCAGCCCGCCCGGCGGAGAAGACTCCCTGGTAGCCGATGTTGTGGATCGTGAAGACGCTGCGCGTCGCGCCGAAGATACCCTTGTCCCAACTGTATGAGTGGCGCAGCAGCAGCGGTGCGAAGGCCGTGTGCCAGTCGTTCGAGTGCATGATGTCGGGCGCGAAGCCCATGCGCTGGCAGCATTCGAAGGCTGCCCGCGTCAACGCCAGGTAGCGTACGTGCTCGTCCGGCGCATCGGAATAGATGCGTGGTCGGTCGAAGAAGGCGGGGCAGTCGATCAGGTATATCCACAGCCCGGTGTCCGGCACGCGGGCCGTCTGCACGCTGTAGCGGAACTCGTGCGCTCCGACTCGCAGCGGCAGGTCCGTGAGAAAATCGACGGGGTGCCGATCGATGCCGGCGAGTTCCATCTGCCCGTGCAGCGGTACGAAAACTCGCAGGTCGTGGCAGCGGCGGGCGAGGTAACGGGTGAGAGCCGCCGCGACGTCGCCGAGGCCACCGGTCTTTGCAAACGGGGCGTATTCGGCGGAGACGAAGCAGACCCGCAACGGCATCTGCGCAGTTTGCCACCTCGCGGCTTGCCCGGCGACGTGGAAGTTCCGCAGACGACCCCGGCTGATACTCGCGGCGTCGAGCCCGTTGTCGTCGTCGATCGCGTGTCGCGGCGAGCATCGCGGCGTCGTACGACCGACGGGACTTGTGCTTCATCATTTTTCTTCTTCCTGCATCGTTACCGAGGTTGATCGGCGGCTGCCCGAGTGCCGGCATGTCGAGTTGTCGGTCAGAGACCAAGACGGGAACCGGAGCAAGCGCCGTGCCGACCACTCTGACCATGTGGTTTTCACGTGTAGTTTCAGTGTGTTGCAGCGGGTCGAGACTTTCGGTCATGGCGCCCTTCGGCCGGCCCGTGAGCCTTTCCGGCACCGCCGGGCGTCACGACACAAGGCAGCGGTTCCGGCCGGCCCGGGGAATCGTGAACCGTGTGACAACTCTTCCGGCGCACGATTCGGGTCGTTTAACTTTGCGGCGTCGCTATTCTTCGCATCCATGAACACCGCCACCCGCATCGCCGCCGCCCCGGACTTCGACCGCATCGAGCGTGCCATCGGCTTCATCGAGCAGCGCTTCCGTGAGCAGCCGAGCCTTGCCGAAATCGCTGCGTCCGCAGGCGTCGCGCCGCACCACTTCGCGCGCATGTTCCGGCGCTGGGCCGGCATCTCGCCGAAGCAGTTGCTGCAGCGCCTGACCATCGAGGCGGCCAAGCAGTCGCTTGCGCACGACGAATCGGTGCTGCAGGCCGCGCTCGACGCGGGGCTGTCGGGGCCTGGCAGGCTGCACGACCTGTGCGTGTCGCTGGAGGCCGTGACTCCGGGAGAATTCAAGTCACGTGGATCGGGAATCTCTTTTCGACACGCCACGACCGCGACGCCTTTCGGCCCCGCGCTCGTCGCGACCACCGACAAGGGCATCGCGTTTCTCGGCTTCACGGATGCAGCCGGAAGCGTCGACGGCTGGGATGAATTCCGGCGTCACTGGAGCGCCGCTGAGTTTCGTTTCGACCAGGCTTCGGCCGATGAAGTTGGCAGGCGCGTCTGGGGTGCGTTGCCGCGCGGACGGGAGCCATTGCGGCTGTGGGTGCACGGCAGCAACTTCCAGATCCAGGTCTGGCAGGCGCTGCTGCGCCGTGCTCGCGATTTAACCGTGGATTATTCTGACATCGCGCGGGAAATCGGCCGTCCCTCGGCTGCGCGCGCCGTGGGTGGAGCCGTTGGCGCCAATCCCGTGGCGTGGCTGATCCCTTGCCACCACGTGCTGCGGGCCAACGGCGCGCTGGGCGGTTACCGGTGGGGGGTCGAGCGCAAGCGGGCGATGCTCGCGTGGGAGTTGTCGCAGACGGTTGCGGCCGGGGCCTGACGCAAGGCTGAAACAACTCCGGGCGGTTTCGCCGTCGCGAGCGCCCAGTCTCCGTTCGCGCTGGCGGCTACTTGCCGTCGTCCTCGTCGCGTCCCTTGTCGCGCTTCGGCAGCAACGCGCTCAGCATGCTTTCCTGCACCTTCGCGAGCGTCTCCAGGTTCTGCCGCGTCATGTCCGCGACCGTGGCGAGCGGCGTGTTGGCCACGATCTTCGTGATCTGCGCCTGCACCGCTTCCTGCTGGCTCAGGAACGTCTCGACGCTCTTCTCGAGGAAGCCCGCGAGGAACCCCTGCATCGCGTTGCCGTAGAAGCGGATGATCGCCTCGAGCACCGGAGTGCTCAGGATCGGCCGGCCGAACTGCTCCTGCTCGGCGATCACCTGCAGCAGGATGTGGCGCGTGATGTCGTGCCCAGTCTTGTCCTCGACCACCTTGATCTTCTCGCCCTTGACGATAAGCGTGCGGATGTCGTCGAGCGTGATGTGCCGGCTCTGCGTCGCGTCGTACAGGCGACGGTTCGCATACTTCTTGATCAGGCGTTCCTGCGTCATTGATTCAGCCTGCCCCGTCGTGCGGTCATACGGCCTTTGACTCGACGAACCGGCTTGAGATCCTGGCCCGGAGTTTGAGTGTGCGCCTGATTCTAGCCAGCGGCTTTTTGCGCCGCAACAACGCCGTCGCTCTGCCGGGGTGGTTGCGTGCGCTGGTGACCGCGTAGACTCGAGGTCGATCTCGAAGGGAAGGAGGGGGAGGAATCATGTCGCAGCAGGACGTGTTCGATGACCTGAGCCGACGGGTCGGCGAGGAAGTTCACCTCAGCGACTGGTTCGACGTGACCCAGCAGCGCATCGACGCCTTTGCCGATGCCACCGGCGACCACCAATGGATCCACGTCGATGTCGAGAAGGCCCGTCGCGAATCGCCGTGGGGCTGCACGATCGCCCATGGCTACTTCACGCTGTCGCTGTACCCGATGCTGCGCGGCCTGGTGGCGCCGGGGCAGGCGCTCTATCCGGGCGTGAAGCAGGCGATCAACTACGGCCTCGACAAGCTGAGATTTCCTAGTCCGGTCCCTGCCGGCAGTCGCATCCGCGCGCGGTGCAAACTGCTCAAGGTCGAGCAGATCCCCGGCGGATTGCAGATCGCCGAACAGTACACGGTCGAGGTCGAGGGCCAGCCCAAGCCCGCCTGCGTCGCCGAGGCGATCATGCGGGCGTACTTCCAGTGAGCCGATCGCTGATCACGATTCGCTTTCTGCTGATTCCTGCTCGGCATGTGCGGCCGGTCGTGTCAGGGCTTATAGTCTGCTCAAACCAGAATCGCTCCAGGGCGGAGGGGACAGCATGATCTACGACAGCATCCTGCAGACGATCGGGCGCACGCCGATCGTGCGCATCAACAAGATCGCTCCGGAGCACGTCACGATGTACGTGAAGTGCGAGTTCTTCAATCCGCTCTCATCGGTGAAGGACCGTCTCGCCATCGCGATCATCGAGGACGCCGAAAGGTCGGGGGCGTTGCAGCCGGGGCAGACTGTCGTCGAGGCAACTTCCGGCAACACGGGCATCGCGCTCGCGATGGTCTGCGCGGCCAAGGGTTATCCGTTCGTTGCGGTGATGGTCGAGACGTTTTCGGTCGAGCGGCGCAAGATCATGCGCATGCTCGGCGCGAAGGTGATCCTCACGCCCGCGGCGGAGCGCGGCAGCGGCATGGTGCGCAAGGCCGACGAGCTGGCGAAGAAGCACGGCTGGTTCGCCGCGCGCCAGTTCGAGAACCCGGCGAACCCGGCCTATCATCGTCAGACGACCGGGCCCGAGATCCTCGGTGACTTCGCGGGTCGTCGTCTCGATTTCTTCGTCACCGGCTGGGGCACGGGCGGCACGCTCACGGGCGCTGGTGAAATGATCCGCCTCGCCCGGCCGGACGTGAAGATCGTCGCGACGGAGCCTGCCGGCGCGTCGTTGCTGGCTGGCGCCGAGTTCAAGCCGCACAAGATCCAGGGCTGGACGCCGGACTTCGTGCCAAAGGTATTGAACCGCTCGGTACCGCACGAGATCGTTCCCGTCACCGATGAGGAGTCGATTGCCGCGGCGCGCGCGCTGGCTGCCCGCGAGGGGATCTTCTGCGGCATCTCGGCTGGCGGGACGTTCGCTGCGGCACTGAAGGTCGCACAAGACGCACCGCAGGGCTCGGTGATCCTCGCCATGCTGCCAGACACGGCGGAGCGCTATCTCTCGACGCCGCTCTTCGAGGGGATCGCGGAGGGGTCCGATCCCGAACCTTGATGCCTGGGCGGACGGACCGCCTTGCATCCTTTGTCGTCCGGCATGCGAAACGGTGGGATAATCTTTTTCCACCTCTGCCACTGACCTGCGTCGGAGCGGCGTACCTTCCCAATGCCGGATTCCTTCAAAAAGGTGCTGATAGGCGCCGTCGTCGGCGCGTTGCTGGTCGGATTTGCATGGCACATCCGCAACGAGCGTGCGAAGCATGAGCCGGTAGCCTCGATGGGGCCTCCGGGCGGCGCGCGCCCTGCAGGCGGGCAAGTCCCCGGGGATGGCAAGGGGGCAGGCAAGGCGACGCCTGGCGGGATGGCGGGAGGTGGGGCCAGCCAGCGGCCCGTCACGGTCGTCGTGGCCCCGGCTCGCATGGAAAGGCTCGCCGTGGAACTCGAGGCACTCGGCACGGCGAATGCCAACGAGTCGGTGGACATCGCGTCCAAGGTCTCGAACCTGGTCGTCGCGGTGCGTTTTGACGAAGGCCAGAAAGTGCGTCGGGGCGACCTGCTGGTCGAGCTGGACGGTGAGCAGGCTCGGGCGGACGTCGCGATCGCCGAGGCGGCGCTGAAGGAAAGCCGCAGTCAGTACGACCGCAGCCGTGAACTCTATTCCACTAAGGTTCTTTCGGAGTCGCAGCTCGACCAGATCGAGGCGACGCTGAAGGCCAACGAGGCTCGCGTGGCCGCGGCGCGTTCGAGGCTCGGTGACCTGCAGATACGCGCGCCCTTTGCCGGCCGCGTGGGCCTGCGCCGGATCAGCGTCGGCAGCCTCGTCGGCCCCGGTACGATCATCACGACGCTCGACGACACGGACACGATGAAGGTCGACTTCACGATTCCCGAAGCCTACCTCGCCGCCGTCACCCCGGGGCTCGCAATCTCCGCCCGAAGCGTCTCCTATCCGGACCAGGTCTTCTCGGGCAAGGTCGCGAGCGTGGATTCACGCGTCGATCCGAGCACGCGCTCGATCACCGTCCGCGCGCTCGTGCCGAATCCGGCCGGTCTTCTCAAGCCGGGCATGTTCCTCAACGTCCGGCTGGCGCGCGACGCGACGGATGCGCTGGTCGTGCCGGAGCAGGCGCTCGTGCCCGAGCAGGGTGACATGTTCGTGTTCGTGGTGCAGGACGGCACGGCGGAGAAAAGGCTGGTCCGCATCGGTCAGCGCCGCGTCGGAAACGTGCAGATCGTGCAGGGGCTTGCGGCCGGCGACCTCGTCGTCACCGAAGGCACCCAGAAACTGCGTGACGGGTCCCCGGTGCTGGTCGCGAAGGGCGACGCGGATGCGTCACCGGCCGAGGTGAAGCAGCCGTGAGACTCTCCGAGGTTTCGGTCAAGCGCCCGGTCTTCGCGACCGTCATCAGCCTGTTGCTGGTGATCATCGGACTGCTCGCCGCGACGCGGTTGCCGGTCCGCGAATTGCCCAACGTCGAATCGCCGGTGGTCTCGATCGAGACGATCTACCGCGGCGCCTCGGCGGACGTCGTGGAAACGAAGATCACCCAGGTCATCGAGGACCGCGTCTCGGGGCTCGAGGGCGTCACCAAGATCAACTCGCAGAGCGTGGACGGGCGTTCCAGCATCAATATCGAATTCGCGCCCGACCGGCCGGTGGACGAGGCGGCCAACGACGTGCGCGACCGCGTGGCGCGCGTGGCGGCGCAGCTGCCGCAGGAGGCGGACCCGCCCGAGATCGGCAAGGTGGACTTCAACGCCGAGCCGATCATGTACATCAACCTCTCGAGCGACACGCTCAACGTGCTCGAGCTCACCGACTATGCCGATCGCGTGCTCGTCGAGCGGCTCGGAGTGCTGCCAGGGGTTGCCAGGGTGCGCATCAACGGCGGACGCCGGTACGCGATGCGCGTGTGGATCGACCGGGAAGCGCTCGCTGCGCGGCAACTCACCGTCGTCGAGATCGAGAACTCGCTGCGCCGGGAAAACGTCCAGCTGCCCGCCGGCCGGCTCGAGTCCTCGCAGCGCGAACTCACGCTGCGTACCGAGACCGGCCTCGATACGGAACAGGACTTCCGCGCGCTCGTGATCGGGCGCGGCCCGGACGGATACCTGGTGCGGCTCGGGGAAGTGGCGGATGTGCGCCTCGCCGCCGAGAACGAGCGCAGTCTGTCGCGCTCGAACGGCGTGCCCGGCATCAGCATCGGCATCGAACAGATCTCGAAGGCGAACACGCTGGAGGTGGCGCGAGAGGTTCGCGCCGAGCTCGAGCGCCTGCAGCCCGAGCTGCCACCGGGCACGGCGCTCGAGATCAACATCGATCGGTCGGTCTTCATCGAAGAGTCGATGAAGGAGGTGATCGTCTCGCTGTTCATCGCGATGGCGCTGGTGCTGGTGGTCATCTACCTGTTCCTGGGCAACCTTCGCGCGATGCTGATTCCCGCGGTCACGATCCCGGTGTCCATCATCGCCGCGTTCATCGTCATGGCGGCGATGGGATTCTCGGTCAACATCCTGACGTTGCTCGGGCTGGTGCTCGCGATCGGTCTCGTGGTGGACGACTCCATCATCGTGCTCGAGAACATCTACCGGCGGATGGAGCACGGCGAGCCGCCGCTGCTCGCGGCCGTCGAGGGCAGCCGGGAGATCGGCTTTGCCGTCATCGCTACCACGCTGGTGCTGATCGCGGTCTTCGTGCCGATCTCGTTCCTGCAGGGCAACATCGGCGAACTGTTCCGTGAATTCGGTTTTACGATCGCGGCGGCCGTCGCGTTTTCGTCGCTGGTGGCGTTGACGCTCACGCCGATGCTGTGTTCCAAGATGCTCGGCGCCGGCGCGCAGCACTCGCGCTTCTCGCGGGTCGTGGACGATTTCTTCCGGCGTCTCGCCGCCCGCTACGAGCGCGATTTGCGTCGGGTGATGCAGCGGCCGTGGCTCGTCGTCGGCGGCACGCTCGCCGCGGTTGCGCTGGCGACGTTTCTGCTGCGCATGCTGCCGAGCGAGCTCACGCCCGAGGAAGACCGCGGCATGATCTTCTACTCGCTGACGGGGCCGGAGGGCGCCACGCTCGACTACATGGACCGGCAGGCGCGGCTGGCGGAGGACCTCGTCGCGCGCGAAGTGGCGACCGGCGAGGTCGTGCGCGGCATCATGCGCATCCCGGGAGGCTTCGGCGGAGCCGCCGAGTTGAACCAGGCGCGCGGCTTCCTGGTTCTTGCTCCCTGGGGCGAGCGTGACAGGAGTGCGGCTGGCATCGCGCAGTCGCTGCGCATGGAGCTGAACCAGATTCCCGGAGTGCGGACCTCGGTCGGCGCCATGGGCGGCTGGTCTCGCGGCGGCGGGTCCGCGGTGCAGGTCGTGCTCGGCGGCACGGACTACGCCGACCTCGCCAGGTGGCGCGACCAGCTGATGTCGCGCATGCAGGAGAACCCCGGGCTGGCGAACGTCCAGTCGAACTACGAGGAACGCAAGCCGCAGCTGCGCGTTGCCGTTGACCGGGACCGGGCGGCCGATCTCGGAGTATCGCTGCAGACGGTCGGGCGGACGCTCGAGACGGTGCTCGGCTCGCGCATCGTCACCACGTTCGTCGAGCGGGACCGCGAATACAACGTGATCCTGCAGGGACGCGCCGAGGACCGGTCCACGCCAGCGGACCTGGATAACCTTTACGTGCGCTCGGACCGCACCGGCGAACTCATACCGCTGTCGAACCTCGTGACACTTTCGGAACTTGGCGGCCCGATACGCCTGAACCGCTTCGACCGCCTGCGGTCCATCACGGTGAGCGCGGCGCTCGCGCCGGGCTACACGCTGGGCGAGGCGCTGGGTTTCGTCGAGAAGGTCGTCAAGGAGGACCTGCCGCCGTCGGTGCGCCTCAACTTCGACGGCCAGTCGCGCGAGTTCAAGGCATCCGGCAACCAGCTCTACGTCATGTTCCTGCTCGCGATGATCGTCGTGTTCCTGGTGCTGGCGGCCCAGTTCGAGAGCTTCGTGCACCCGTTCGTGATCATGACGACGGTGCCGCTCGCGGTGATCGGGGCGCTGGTCGGGCTGTGGATGTACGGCATGTCGATCAACGTGTTCAGCCAGATTGCGGCGATCATGCTCGTCGGGCTGGCCGCCAAGAACGGCATCCTGATCGTCGAGTTCGCGAACCAGTTGCGCGACCGTGGCGTGGAGTTCCGCGAGTCCGTCATCGAGGCGGCCGCGATCCGCCTGCGTCCGGTGCTGATGACCAGCTTCTGCACGGCCTTCGGTGCGCTGCCGTTGCTGTTCGCGACCGGGGCGGGAGCGGAATCGCGCCAGGCGATCGGCGTGGTGGTCTTCTACGGCGTCATGATCTCGGTGTTCATGACGCTGCTGGTCGTGCCTGCCGTCTATGCCATCGTAGCGCGCAATACCAAGTCGCCGGAGGCCGTGGCGAAGGTTCTGGAAAAGCTGCGCGCGGCCGTACCAGGCCGGGTGGCAGACAGTGCGGGAGATGCGGGCGGCGTCTGATCAGGTCGAAGGATTCTATGAAGTTTACATAAGCGTTTGTTATATATGCTTAATGTACCCGGCAAGCGAATCGCTTTCGGGCCGTGATGTCGGCACCTTGCTAGAATCCAGCATCCCAAGCCGCCATCCGGCCGCGGGTCCACGTCATGGCGCTGTCTCCCTACCAACAACTCGAACAGGAGTTCCGCCGTCTTCACGCCTTCCGCGGGGCGGCGAGCCTGCTGCGCTGGGACGCGGCCGTGATGATGCCTCGCGGCAGCGCCGACGTGCGCGGCGAGCAACTCGCCGTGCTCGAGTCGGAGTGCCACGCACTGCTCACCTCGCCGAAGGTCTCGCGCCTCATCGAGCGGGCGCAGGCAGGCGCGGCGCAGCTCGAGGACTGGCAACTCGCCAACCTGCGGGAGATGCGCCGCGAGCGTGACCACGCGATCGCGACCCCGCTGTCGCTCGTGACGCGCCTCGCGCGAGCCACGGCCGTCGCCGAAGTGCGCTGGCTCGAGGCGAAGCAGGAGAGCAACTTCGCGCTGTTCGCGCCGCACCTCGAGGAAGTGGTCGCCCTGACGCGCGACAAGGCCCAGGTGCTGTCGCAGGCGCTCGGGCTCTCGCCCTACGATTCGCTGATCGACGGGTTCAGCCCCGGCTTCCTGAGCGCGGAGATCGACCAGTTGTTCCGCGTCGTGTCGCGGCGGCTGCCCAACCTGATCCGCGAGGTCATCGAGCTTCAGGCGACGCGCCCGCCGCTGCCGCTGCTCGGCAAGGTCGGTGCCTCCAAGCAGCGCACGCTCGCGGTGGAGGTGATGCGTGCGCTCGGGTTCCCGTTTGACCGCGGACGACTCGACGAAAGCGATCATCCTTTTACCGAAGGCGTGAATGGCGACGTCCGCGTCACGACTCGGTTCGACCTGAAGGAACCGTTCACGGGACTGATGGGCGTCCTGCACGAGACCGGACAGGCAATGTACGACCTCGGGCTGCCGGAGGCATGGCGTGACCAGCCCGTCGGACGCGACCGCGGCATGGCGCTCGAGGAGAGCCAGTCGCTGCTGCTCGAGATGATCATCGGGCGCAGCAGGCCATTCCTGACTTACCTCAGGCCGCTGCTGGAAAAGCACTTCGGGGTGACCGGACCGGAATGGGAGGTCGAGAACCTCTACCAGACGCTGATACGGGTGCGCCGCGGCGCCATCCGCGTGGACGCCGACGAACTCACGTACCCCGTGCACATCATGCTGCGCTACGAGCTCGAGAAACGCATCTTCGACGGAACGCTCCCGGTCCGCGACCTGCCCGAAGCCTGGCGCGACGGCCTCGACCGGCGTCTCGGGTTGCGCCCCTCAGCGGATGCCGAAGGCTGTCTGCAGGACCATCACTGGGCGGTCGGGTCGTTCGGCTATTTCCCGTCCTATGCGCTCGGCGGGTTTATCTCGGCCCAGCTCTACGAAACGCTGCGTAACGACCACCCGGATCTCGACCGGGAGATCGAGGCCGGCCAGTTCGGCAGCCTGTTCGAGTGGCTGCGCAAGAACGTTCACGGCCAGGGCGCGAGCCTGAGCTCGCAGGAGCTCATCAAGAAGGCGACCGGCAAGGCCCTGACCGCGGCGCCCTGGCTCCGTTACGCCGAGAGCAAGTACCTGGAGCAGGGCGGATAGCGGACCGCGAAAAGGCCGCCGGCTAATGGCTGCAGGCTACAGGCAGTCAGCAGCAACCTCGCTTCGTTGCCACAGTCCACCGCACCGCCCACCGCCCTCAGCGCCCAGCCCCTATCCATGAACACCGTCGTCGATCGCCCGTCCACCACCTTCAAGCGCCTGCAAGCCCGCCTGCGCGGCCTGGTCGGCAAGGCGATCGAAGACTACGGAATGATCGCGGACGGCGACCGGGTCATGGTCTGTCTGTCCGGCGGCAAGGATTCGTACACGCTGCTCGATGTGCTGCTGTCGTTGCAGCGCAGCGCGCCGATCCGGTTCGAACTGGTCGCCGTCAACCTGGACCAGAAGCAGCCCGGGTTCCCGGCGCACGTCCTGCCCGAGTATCTTGCCGCGCTCGGCGTGCCGTTCGAGATCCTCGAGCAGGACACCTACAGCGTCGTGAAGCGGGTGATCCCGGAAGGACGCACGATGTGCGGCCTGTGCTCGCGCCTGCGGCGCGGACGCTTGTATCGCTACGCGGAGGAGAACGGGATCACTAAGATCGCCCTCGGCCATCACCGGGACGACATGGTCGAGACGCTTTTCCTGAACATGTTCTTCGGCGGCAAGCTCAAGGCGATGCCGCCGAAGCTGCTGTCGGAAGACGCACGCCATGTCGTGATCCGGCCGCTCGCCTACGTGCCCGAACGCGAGATCGAAAGGTATTCGCGCGCCAGGAACTTCCCGATCATTCCCTGCCGCCTCTGCGGATCACAGGACAACCTGCAGCGCGTCGCCGTGAAGAAGATGCTCGCGGACTGGGAGCGCGAGTTCCCGGGCCGCACCGAGACGATTTTCTCGGCGATGCGCAACGTGGCAGCGTCGCATCTCGCCGACCCGGCCACGTTCGATTTTTCGGCGCTCGATGCGTTGCGCGCGGTCGGCGTTGACCCGGCCTCCGGCAGCGCCGTGGAGCCCTGGGACGAGCGGTAGCACGTCGCGCCAGCGACGACGCAACTTGCCGCAC